>WNGA01003214.1_pt1 | contig 25727 bp, 20 predicted proteins | sample 5400061 | NCBI WGS metagenome assembly WNGA01 (sample SAMN13153366, study PRJNA577476) | soil metagenome | isolation source: 100 cm soil or saprolite under grassland replicate 2 | place: USA:California | collected 2016-06-15 | reverse complement strand
GAAGCGGATATTTTCCGGAAAGTCGGTGATCAGCTGCATGTCAATACAGTGTTGGAAGGAAGCGTTCGCAAAGCCGGGGAGAAGCTGCGCGTCACCGCTCAACTCATCAACGTGAGTGACGGTTATCATCTCTGGTCCACGGATTACGATGGCGACTTCAAGGACATACTTGCGTTTCAAAGCAACGTTGCCAAGCGCGTGGTGGAGGCGCTGCAAGTGAAGTTAGGGGACGAAGCGGCGCGCGCTTTGGCGAAGAAGCCGACTGAGAATCCGGAAGCGCACCGGCTCTACCTGCTGGGACGCTACGAGTTTGGCAAATACAGCGAAGCCGGCTGGACCAGCTCGATCCGCTATTACGAGCAGGCGCTGAAGCTCGATCCCAACTATGCTTTGGCCTATTGCGGCCTTGCCGACACCTACGCCTATATGGGAGGAGTCGTGATGCCGAGCAAAGAAGCGGTAGTTAAAGAGAAGGAGTTCGCGCAAAAAGCGCTGGCGCTCGACCCGGAACTGCCGGAAGCGCACCTTTCCCTTGCTTGCGCTCTTGGCGGTGCTTTCGATTGGCGGAATGCCCAGATTGAATTCGATCGCGCTATCGAACTAAATCCTAATTTGGCATGGGCATATGAAATATATGCATGGTTCCTGGGCGGGGTTGGTCGATTAGACGAGGCGATTGCGAAAGACAAAAAAGCGATCGAACTCGATCCGCTGAATTCGTTCTTTCAAGCTGCTTTGGCGTATTTCCTGTATCACGCGCGTCGATATGACGATGCAATTGTCCAAATCAAAAAGACGCTGGAACTGGATCCTGTTTCGACGCTCGGCCGTCATTTGTTAGGCTGCTGCCTTCTGTGGAAAGGTGACACGGCGGGAGCAATCGCGGAATTTCAACGAAGTAAAATAGTGGTGACCGGTGCGTGGTATCAAGGACTCCTCGGCTACGCTTATGCCATTTCTGGAGATCGACCGAAAGCCGAGCAGATGTTGCGCGAACTCGAAGAGATGGCAAAACGGCAATACGTCAATTCGTCGGCGTTCGCTGCGATCTACCTCGGACTCGGCGAAAAGGAGAAAGCCTTGGATTGGCTGGACAAAGCTTATGAGAACCAGGAAAGCGCCTGTTGGCTGCTAAAGGTGGACCCGATTTACGATAGCGTGCGGAACGAGCCGCGGTTCCAGGCGCTGCTGAAGAAGGTGGGCCTCGACAAATGAGCGACGATGCTGAACAACGCAAGCTCGCGGCGATCATGTTCACGGACATGGTCGGCTACAGCGGGTTGGCGCAACGCGACGAAAAGCTCGCGCTGGAATTGTTGGAGGAACACCGACGACTATTGCGCGAAATTTTTCCGCGCTTCAACGGCTCCGAGATCAAAACGATCGGTGATGGCTTTCTCGTCGAATTCAATAGCGCTTTGGAAGCGGCCCAGTGCGCCATCGAAATTCAGCGCGCATTGGCGAAGCGAAATCACGACGTCTCGAGCGATCGGCGCATTGAAGTCCGAATCGGAATTCACATTGGCGACGTCGTGCATCGCGGCGGTGATGTTTATGGCGATGGAGTAAACGTTGCCTCGCGCATCGAGCCGTTGGCCGGCGCGGGCGGCATTTGCGTGTCCATGGATGTGGAGCGGCAGATTCGCAATGCGCTGGAGGCGCGCTTTGAGAAGCTGGCGCCGACGGAATTGAAGAACATTTCCGTGCCGATGGATTTGTTTCGAATCGTGCTGCCCTGGGAGCAGCGGAGTGCGGTCGTGACGAAATCTGAAGCCAGGTCGCGGCCGAGTGGGCGCAAATTTGCCACGGTCGGAATCGCGTTACTTTTGCTATTGATCATCGGCATTGGCTGGTGGTGGACGACGCAATCGCGCAGAGCTTCACCTTCGCCGGCTGCGCCGAGTGCAATGCACTCTGCCGACCAGAAATCCATTGCGGTGCTGCCGTTCGTCGATATGAGCCAGGCGAAAGATCAGGAATATTTTTGCGACGGCATCAGCGAAGAGATTCTCGATGCGCTGGCAAAAGTAGACGGTCTGCGGGTCGTAGCGCGCACGTCGTCCTTTTCCTTTAAAGGCAAGAATGCGGACGTCGGCGAAGTCGCGAACAAACTTAACGTCGAGAATGTCCTCGAAGGCAGTTTGCGCCGCGAAGGGAATCGCATTCGAATCACGGCACAACTAATCAACGCCCGCGATGGTTTTCACATTTGGTCGGAGACATTCGAGCGCGAATTGCAGGGAGTATTTGAGGTCCAGGATGAAATCACGCGCGCAATTGTTGACACGCTTAAGATCAAGCTCGCGGTGGCGTCGCCGGTCCGGGGACAGCAGAACGCCGAAGCGCACGACGTTTATTTGCAAGGTCTCTATTTTGCGAACAAGAGCGACGAAGAAAGTCTACGAAAGGCGTTGAATCTGTTTCAACGCGCATTGGACAAAGATCCCACTTACTCGCGCGCCTGGACGGGAGTTGCTAAAGCGTGGCTTTGGCTCGCAGATGCGTACGTGAAGCCTCTGGACGCCTATCCGAAGGTGAAAGAAGCAGCCTCGAGAGCGCTCGCTTTAGACGAACGAGATGCCGAAGCGCACTGTTATTTAGGTGAGACAAAACGAATATTGGACCGCGATTTTCCCGGCGAGGAACAGCAATTGACCCGCGCGTTGGAGATCGATCGCAACTCAGCGACGGCCCACTTGTTTATGGCGTTGCTCAACACTGCCCAAGGTGAGTTAGACGTTGGCATAAAAGAGATTCAAGAAGCCGAAAAGCTCGATCCACTCGCGCCGGTCATCTGTAGTCTTGCCGTCGGCATATATCTAGCGGCCGATCGAATCGACGATGCGATTAGTGCGGGAAAACGGACGGTTCAGATCGATCCGAATTACATTTATTTCGATCCAGTTCTGGCCGACGCCTACCGGGAGAAAGGTGATTTCGAAAAGGCCATCGCATTTTACGAGAAGGCGCAGGCGACCACGCATTTTCCCAGCCCGGGCCTGGCGATCACTTATGCAAAAATGGGCCGGACGGACGACGCCCACCGCATTCTGGACCAGCTAATACAAAAATCGCGCGAACAATATGTCGCGGCCGATTCAATCGCCAACGTCTATGCGGCGCTCGGTGACAACGACCAGGCGTTTCAATGGTTGAACCGGGCGGTTGAAGAGCATTCCGCACCGGCGGCGAGCTTTATCTTTCATCCCGAGTTTCGTGCGCTCCGTTCCGACCCGCGTTTCATTGATCTTTTACGTCGGATCGGAATCGATTTCGCTAAAGTGCCGAATCGGCAGAAGAATCCGTGATCCCGAAGAACTTCTTCGCCGAGCTGAAGCGGCGTAATGTTTACAAAGTCGCGGTCGCGTACATCGTCGCGGGCTGGGCTCTTTCTCAGGGAATCGCGCAGGTTTTTCCGGTCTTTGACACTCCGAATTGGGTGATCCGGGTGATTGTTCTGCTTATAATAACAGGGCTGCCGGTTGCGCTTGTGCTGGCTTGGATGCTTGAAATCACGCCGCAGGGAATTAAGCGAACCGAAACTGCGGACGCGATGCCGACAGCGGCACGCCGAAAGAAACACGTTTGGATTTATGTCGTCGTAATCGGCGCGGCGATCTCGATCGGATTATTTTTTCTTGGACGCTATAGCGCTCAGAATGCAACGCCTCGGCAGAGCGAGGCGGCCACAGCTGCTCCGGCGAAATCGATTGCCGTGTTGCCGTTCAGCGACTTGTCGCCTAACCACGACCAGGAGTCGTTCTCCGACGGGATGGCGGAGGAAATCCTCAACGCGCTCGCCCATATCAAGGATTTGAAGGTCATCGGCCGCGCCTCCTCATTCTTTTACAAAGGAAAAAACGTCAGCTTAAAGCAGATTGGCTCTGAACTCGGCGTGGCCAACGTGCTTGAAGGTTCGGTGCGCAAGCAGGGCGACCAGGTGCGCATCACCTCGGCATTGAGTCGGGCCGCAGATGGTTTGCAGGTCTGGTCGAAGAATTACAATGGAACGCTCGCCAACATCTTCGATCTTCAGGAATCGTTCGCGCGCGACATTGCCGGTGAGCTCAATGTTGTGCTGGCCGATCCATCCGAAGCGCGTCTGGTGGAAAAGCCGACCGACAATGCGCAGGCTTACGCCTTGTTTATCGAGGCGCAAACACTCGTTAGCCGGCGCGTCGGCGACAGTCTGCCTCGCGCCATTGCTTTACTGGATGAGGCGACACGGCTCGATCCCAAATTCGCGCGCGCATGGGCGAAACTCGCGGTCGCACTCGCGGTCGAACCGCAGTATGCCGCCGCAGATTGGCAAACGAACTGGGAGGCTGCGGAGCCAGCCGCGCATCGCGCGATCACCCTCGACGAGAAAAGTGCGGAAGCCTATGCCGCACTCGGCTACATCGATTTTTCCCGACGCCGGTATTCCGACATGGTCGAGCCTGCGCAACGCGCGATCACCATTGACCCTAACGACGTCACCGCCAATTTCTGGTTGGCAAATCAACTGGCGGCAACGGGACGAACCGCTGAAGCGGAAGCGGTCAACGATCGCGCGCTTAAGACTGATCCGGGCAATGCACTCGTTATCTTCTATAAAGCATTGCTGCGATGGCGGGCGGGCGATATCGACACGGCAGTAAAACTTGTAAAACGAGTCGATGCGCTGGGCGGCCCGTTCGCCGGGATGATCCGCTGCCAAATCAGCGCGAGAGAGGGCGATCACGCCCGCGGCGCAGAGGAGTTTGCGCGTGGTTTCGGCGCATTCCGAACTGGATTCAGCACGGAAGGTTTCGTCGCGATCTATCGCGGGGTTTACGGAGACGAGGACGCGCGAAAGGCGGCTCTCGCAGTTGTGGCGCGACATCCAAACGACGAAATGGCCGGCGCGCTGCTGCTCATGCTCGCGGAACCGGAGCAATCATTCGCCATTTTCCAGCGAAGCAACAGTGGTCTGTCGGATGGGTATTTAAACTGGCTTTGGGTGCCGCAGGACTACGCGCGCAAGGCACGTCAGCACCCGGCCTTCCAAGGTTTCGCGAAGCGGATCGGCTTGGTTGATTACTGGAAACAGAATCGCTGGCCCGACATCTGTCAGCCGACGCCGGAACGAGGCCCGGACGCTTTCACCTGCCAATGAACTTTTTTTCCGAGCTGAAGCGGCGTAATGTTTACAAGGTTGCGGTCGCATATGCGATTGTCGGGTGGCTACTCGTGCAAGTCGCGACGCAGGTTTTCCCGTTTTTCGAAATTCCAAATTGGGCCGTGCGCCTCGTCGTGCTCGCAATCGTGATCGGATTTCCGATTGCACTCGTTATCGCGTGGGCGTTCGAGCTCACCCCCGAAGGTTTGAAGCGCACGGAAGATGTCGATCTTGCGGTAGCGGCGCAACGGCCGCGTCATCGCGCCTGGATTGTTGTGGTCATCATCGCCGGTGCGATGTCGCTCGGTTTATTCATGCTCGGTCGCTACGGTTTTCGCGAGAAGAAATCGGTGTCGAATGAAACATCAGCCAAATCCATCGCGGTTTTGCCGTTTGAAAACCTTAGCCGCGACCCGGACAATGCTTATTTCGTGGACGGCACGCAGGATGAGATACTCACACGGTTAGCCAAGATTAGCGCATTGAAAGTTATCTCGCGCACTTCGACTACGCGCTACACCAGTCATCCGGACAACCTGCGTCAGATCGCGCGTGAGCTTGGTGTCGCTAACATTCTCGAAGGCAGTGTGCAGAGAGCAGAAGGCGCCGTGCGCGTCAACGTTCAGCTGATTGAGACTGAGACTGACTCACACCTTTGGGCGGAGACTTACGACCGCGACATCAAGAATATCTTTTCGGTGGAAAGCGAGATCGCGCAAAATGTAGCGGACGCGCTGCGGGCCAAACTCCTGCCGGAAGAAACGGCGCGGGTCGCAAATGTGCCGACGAAAAATCCTGAGGCCTATGATTTGTTCCTAAAAGCCGAGTATTTCGCCAACGAGATCTATTCGTCTTCCGCGAAGGATCCTGCAGAGACGGCACGAAATGCTGCCGGCCTCTACGAGAGTGCCGTCGGCGCCGATCCTAACTTTGCGCTGGCTTATGCCCGGCTGTCCTATCTGAAAGCGAGAATCTACTGGTATAACACCGATCCGAGCCCGCAGACGATCGATGCTGCGAGAAAAGCTGCAGAGCGTGCTTTGGAGCTGCAACCCGAATTAGCGGAAGCGCATCTCTCGATGGGTTACCTCCACTACTGGGGCCGGCGCGATTACGATGCGGCGCTGGCGGAATTCGACAAGGCGCGTAAAACTTTACCAAACAGCGCAAACGTGCTGACGGCGATCGCCTTTGTTCATCGTCGGCAGGGTAAAATGGAGCAGGGCCTCGACGAGCTGCAACGAAGCGCTGCACTGAGTCCGCGCGACAATCTGTTGGCACGCGAGGTCGGCTCTACTTTGGTGTACATGCGCCGCTACGCCGAAGCTAATTCGGCATACGATCGAGCCCTGGCCTTGGTTCCAGATGACTTCGAGACGCAGGTCGCGCGAGTCATGATGTTGCAGACGAGCGGCGACTTCGATGCCGCCAGCAAGGCGCTAGCGACGATCCCGGCAGACATCGATCCTCAGGGCTCCGTTTCATTCGCGCGATGGCAGCTTGCACTCGTTAGGCATCAACCCGATGTAGCGCTGGCGGCGCTGGAGCATGCGCCGGCGTGGCTGCTCAATAGCTGGCCAAATACTCGCGAACCGTTGGCGTTGTTGCGCGCCCAAGCGTTGGTGCAGAAAGGTGAGGTCGGGCCGGCGCGTGCAGCGTTCCTTGAAGCTCAACAAGCGCTGGAGGGCTTGCTCGATAAGCCGCGCGCACAGGCCGAGGCGCAGAGTTCTCTCGCGGTGGTTTATGCCGGATTGGGACAAAAGGAAGCCGCTTTGGAATCAGGACGGCGCGCAACCGAGACCTTACCTTATTCGCGGGACGACATGATCGGCGGCTTCTATCTTGCGCAGCTCGCGATGGTCGAGGCACGAGTAGGCGAGAAACAATCAGCTCTTAATCACATCGAACAGTTACTGGCCATTCCAGTAGGCCATGTCTTATCCAGAGCTTCGCTACGCCTCGATCCGGTGTGGGATCCGCTGCGCAGCGATCCGCGTTTCCAGAAACTTTCGCAGGAGAAGAAGCCATGAGTCCTGGGAACTTTTTTGCCGAGCTGAGGCGACGCAATGTCTATAAGGTCGCCGTTGCGTACGCGATCGTAGCGTGGCTGCTCATTCAAGCGGCGTCAATTTTCTTCCCGGCTTTCGACGCGCCGCCATGGGTGATGAAGATATTTATCATTGGCATCGTTCTCGGTTTTCCGGTTGCCCTCGTCTTGTCGTGGGCTTTCGAGATTACTCCGGAGGGAATCAAACGTGAGTCGGAGGTTCCACCTAACGAATCAATCAGGCGACGGACTGGACGCAAAATTGTCGGAATCACGGTTGTGCTCGCCGTAATCGCGGCTGGTCTGCTTGCCTTCAATCTTTTTCGGACCAAACCGACCACGCCTCCAACAACTGCCGCGTCAATTGCTAACAAGTCCGTCGCCGTTCTGGCGTTCGCCAATCTCAGCGACGACAAGGGAAGCGAATATTTTTCGGACGGAATCAGTGAAGAGTTGTTGACTGTGCTGCAAAAAATTCCCGGTCTGCACGTCGCCGCGCGGATCTCGGCGTTTTCCTTCAAAGGCAAGAATGCCACCGCCCAGGAGATCGGGCAGAAACTTGGGGTTGCGCATCTGGTCGAGGGGAGTGTGCGCAAGGCCGGCGACACCGTGCGCATCGCGGCCCGGCTCACTCGTACCGACACGGGCGAGCAACTCTGGTCGGAAAATTTTACTCGTAATTTGAAGGACGTGTTCGCCGTCCAGACGGAACTCGCTCAAACCATCGTGGGGCAATTGAGCGGTCAGCTCACCGGCGGCGCTACGAATCCGGAGGCGAAGGCGACGATTCAAGCGCAAGTGCAGGCGGCGGAAAAAGGTGGGACGAAAAATGTCGAGGCCCACCAGAGTTATCTTCAGGGCCGATTTTATGGAGATCGCAACTCGGAAAAAAGCGCGGCCGAAGCGCTCGTAGCTTATCAGCGAGCGGTCGACATCGATCCCAACTTTGCTCTGGCTTGGGCTGGCCTGGCTGAGGTTCATGTCTGGGAATGTTTTTACTCTGGTGAACTAAACAGGACCACATTCGACAAGCATTTGGCCGATGCCCGCGATGCCGCGAACCGCGCGCTGTCGCTGGAGCCCAATCTTCCGGAAGCGCTGGCTGTTCGCGCGAAAATGCAGCTCGGTTTCGATTTCGATTGGAAAGGAGCGGCCGAGACATTGCGCACCGCGCTCGCGCTCGCGCCGACGAACGTCGGCCTTCTCATCAGCGCGGGGAACCTCGCGCTCGCCGAAGGAGATGCGGAGCGCGCCACGCCCTTGTATCGCCAGGCCGTCACGCTGGATCCGGTCAACCCAGCGGCGCGGTCCAACCTTGCTCAGAACCTTGTTGTCACGCGGCACTTTGCCGAAGCGGAAGCGGAATATCCTCGCGTCGTGGAGTTGAACCCCGCCGCGCCCTATGCTCATGCTGGTCTCGGCCTTTCCTATTTGCTTCAGGGAAAATTTGAGGAGGCTGTAACCGAGGCGCAGAAGGACGCAGCCGAATGGGCCCGGCTGACGATCGTGGCGCCTGCTCTCTGGAGTCAGAAACGTATCGCGGAATCAGATGCGGCTCTTACCCGATTGAAGCAAGGCTCTGCCGATACCGCCGCCTTCCAAATAGCCGAAGTTCACGCTTATCGCGGTGAGAAGGATCCGGCGTTCGAATGGCTCGAGCGGGCACGGCGGCAACGCGACCCCGGCTTGCAATCGACGAGAGTCGACCCGCTTCTAGTCAATCTCCACGGCGATCCGCGCTGGCAACCGTTCCTACACACGATGAGCATGGCCGACGACCAATTAAAATGAGTGCTCCAGACGACAAGCGCAACGCATGAATTTCTTCGCCGAGCTGAAGCGGCGCAACGTTTACAAAGTTGCGGTTGCCTACATCATCGCGGGCTGGGCGCTCTCGCAAGGCATCGCGCAGGTTTTTCCTGTCTTCGATATTCCAAACTGGATCATTCGATTGATCGTTTTGCTCATCATCATCGGTTTGCCTATCGCGCTCGTTCTGGCTTGGATGTTTGAAATCACGCCGCAGGGAATTAAGCGAACCGAAACTGCGGACGCGATGCCGACAGCGGCACGCCGAAAGAAACACGTTTGGATTTATGTCGTCGTAATCGGCGCGGCGATCTCGATTGGTTTATTTTTTCTCGGCCGGTACAGCGCGCGGAACGTTAGCGGCGTCGCTGAATTGCCCGCGAAATCGATTGCGGTCTTGCCATTCGATAATTTGAGTCGCGATCCGGACAACGCTTACTTTTGTGAAGGCGTTCAGGATGAAATCCTCACGCGGTTGGCCAAGGTCGCCGACCTGAAAGTTATTTCGCGCACATCGACCCAACACTTCAAGAGCACGCCGGACAATCTTCCCCAGATCGCGAAGCAACTTGGAGTGGCGCACATTTTGGAAGGCAGCGTGCAGAAGGCCAGCGACCAGGTACGCGTCAACGTGCAGTTGATCAACGCTCTGACTGACGCGCATCTTTGGGCCGATACGTATGATCGCAAACTGACCGACATCTTCGCCGTCGAAACCGAGATCGCGAAAACCATCGCTGAAACGCTGCAAGCAAAGCTCACCGGCTCGGAGAAAAGCTTAATCACGAAAACGCCAACCGTGAACCCAGAAGCTTACGAGCTCTATCTCAAGGGCAGATTTTTTTGGAATAAGCGGACCGGCGCGGACTTGCTCAAGTCGATCGATTATTTCAAACAAGCGGTCGAAAAGGACCAGAAGTATGGGCTAGCGTATGCCGGCCTAGCCGATGCCTATGTGCTTCTGCCACCCTACGGCGCCGCGTCTCCATCAGAATCATTGCCCCAGGCCGGGGCGGCGGCCAGGAAGGCGCTCGAACTGGACAACACGCTGGCCGAGGCGCACACATCGCTTGGGCAATTTCTGTTGTTTTATGATTTGGATTTTGCGGGTTCAGCCAGGGAATTCGAACGTGCTATCGCGTTAGATCCGAATTATGCCACGGCGCATCATTGGTATGGAGGTGGGCCGCCGCTGGCTCTCGGCCAATTCGATCGCGCCATTACGGAAGGAAAGCGTGCTGTCGAGCTAGATCCGCTCTCGTTGATTAACAATGCGGATCTCGGCTGGCTCTATTTCAATGCGCGTCGCTACAACGAAGCAGAGGCGCAGGCGCGCAAGACTTTGGAAATGGATTCCCACTTTTATTTGGCGCACTACTATCTCGGCGAGGTCCTTCAATTCAAAGGACAGCTCACTGAGGCAATTGCTGAGTACAAAAAAGCCGCCGAATTAAATGACGATCCATTCGTCCTCGCGCTACTGGCGCAAGCGTACGCGCAGCTCGGTCAACGCGACGAAGCGCTCAAGATGCTCGGCCAACTGCAGGAACTGGCCACGCGACGATATGTAACCAGCTCCAGCTTCGCTCTCGTACACATAGCGCTTGGCGAAAAAGATAAAGCAATCGACTGGCTTGAGCGCGCCTACCGCGACCGCGCCGGTCCCGACATCGCGCTTATCAAAGTAGATCCCTTCCTTGACCCACTCCGTGGCCATCCACGGTTTGAAGCCTTGGTTCAAAAGATTTTCGGCCCAAACAAGTGAAGATCGACAACTTCTTCGCCGAGCTGAAGCGGCGCAATGTTCTAAAGGTTGCGCTGGTTTATGCGGTGGTGTCGTGGCTGCTGATCGAAGTCGCTTGGATTTTGTTGCCGACGCTCGACGCGCCTGAGTGGATGCTGAGCGCCTTCGTCGTATTAATCGGGGTCGGCTTCCTTATCACCGTAGTCATCTCGTGGTCCTTTGAAATGACGCCGGAGGGAATGAAGCGAACCGCGGACATTACGCCGGGTGAGGTCCTTCCCTACTGGAGCAAACGGAAGTTTGCTACGTTCATCATCGGCGTCGCGGTCATAGCCTTTGGTCTATTTGCGTATCAATTGTTGCGAACCAAGTCAGCGTTTCAACAGGTGTCCGGGAACAAGCGCACTGACAAAATTCTCATTCAGGGCAACCCGGCTGGCTCGCAAACCGTGGAGCGCCAGGCTGACGGTGCGGTCCGCGCGGAATATTCCTATAACGACCGCGGCCGCGGCGATCACATCACGGCGACTTGGAAACTCGATGGTGCCGGTGTGCCGATCGAATACCACGGCCGCGGCAACGATTACATGAAGGCACCGATCGAAGAACATTTCCAAATTAAAAACGGTCGGGCGACTTGGAAGAATCGCAGCGAACAAGGCGAACAGCCCATTGCGAGTGAAGCTTTCTACCTGCCGATGAATGCGCCGCCGGAAATTTTCGGTGTGCTCGCGCGCGCGTTGCTGAAGGCGCCAAACCACAAACTGCCACTTCTGCCTGCCGGCGAGGCAAGCATCCAGCAGGCGCAAAAAATCACGCTCCCACCCGGCAAAGAAGAATTGACCGAATATCGCATCACCGGTCTTGGATTTTCGCCGCAACCGATCTGGTTGGATCATAAGAGCACATCCGCATCCGTGTCGTCTTGGTTTTCAGTGGTGCCCGATGGAACCGAATCTTCAATTCCGCAATTGCGCGACGCGCAACAAAAAACGGATGCTGCATGGTCGGAGCGCATCGCCCGCGCACTCGCGCACGCTCCGCGTGGCGACCTGGTCATTCGTAACGCGCGTTTGTTTGATCCGCGGGATCTTCTCGTCACGCCGGCAACAAGCGTCATCGTGAGCGGCGAACGCATTGTTCGCGTTGGACCAGATGCCGATGTTAAGGCATCAGCAAACGCGGAGATCATCGACGCGCATGGGCGCTTCCTTATGCCGGGCTTGTGGGACAATCACCAGCATTTCAGCGATAACGATGGCGCGCTGGATCTCGCTAACGGTGTCACAAGCGCGCGCGACATGGCGAATGACACCGATTCTTTTCTTCAACGCGTCGCCCGTTTCGACACTGGTACCGAGCTCGGTCCGCGCGTGCTGAAAGCAGGCATCATCGACGGCACTGGGGAGTTCGCAGGTCCCACGAAAATGCGAGTGGACACTGCGGAGCAGGCGATTCAGGACGTCGATTGGTATGCCGACCACGGTTACGCCCAAATCAAGATTTATTCTTCAATCAAACCGGAGCTGGTTCCCATCATCGCTGATCGTGCCCATGCGCGGGGACTGCGCGTAAGCGGACACGTACCCGCGTTTATGTCAGCACGCCAATTCGTCGAAGGCGGCGCTGACGAAATCCAGCATCTTAATTTTATCGTGCTCAACTTCCTGTTTCTCGAAGTGAAAGAAACGCGCAATCGCGATCGTTTCATCAAGGTTGCCGAGCGCGCCCGCGAATTTACTCCGGACAACAACCCCGAAGTGCGCGACTTCATCGATTTCCTCCGGCAGCATCACACCGTGCTCGATCCCACGATGAACGTCTTTGAAGCTCTCTTTTGCGGCGACCCCAGCGTGATCACGCCCGGGCTGGAAGAAATCGTGCCGCGCTTTCCGCCGCAGGTGCGGCGCGCGATGCGGAGCGGCGCGTTAGAAGTTCCTGCGGATAAACAGGCGGCTTATCACGAAGCTTTCCCGGCGATGTTACGCCTGCTCAAGGCAATTTATGACGCGGGCGTCACAGTTATCCCAGGAACCGATGCGGTCCCCGGATACACGCTCCACCACGAGCTGGAGCTTTATGTGCGCGCCGGGATCGCTCCGGCTGAAGTTCTGCGCATGGCGACATGGACGCCCGCTTTGATAATGGGCGTGAACAAAGACTGCGGTGTCATTGCCCCGGGAAAACTCGCCGACATGATTCTTGTGGATGGCGACCCGACGAAAAACATCCAGGACCTCAACAAGATCACGACGGTAATCAAGGGTGGAAAAGTTTACGCCCCGGTAGCGATTGAAAAAGCCCTCGGCATCGCGCCGCGCGAAACTCGCCCATAGCCACGGCGATGCCGCCGCGCAAAATTTCGCCTGATCTTGGCTGGCTTGACAACTCGATCGCCATGCTGTCGTTGGTAGGGCGCGTCACTCCGTGCGCGCCGTTTCCGCAGTCCCAGGCGCGGCGTGCAGAGGACTGCCCGCCCTACCGATAGCCGGCGCGGCGAGTTAAACCCGGCAGGCTGGAAGCCTGACATCCGATTGGTTAGGCCGGAAAAGAATTGACGCCAACTGTCTGCTGGGTTTTTGATCGTCCCCATGAACAAGAAACTATTTGGTTTTGCGAGTTTAACTCTTTTGGTTTCCTTCCTCTTTATCTGCACGACATCGGCAGCGGACACCAAGGCGATTGAGCAAGCGCTGCGCGATCTCGACGCCCAGTGGTCGGCAGCCGCAGGAGCCAAAGACCTTGAGAAAACTGTCGCCTTCTATTCGGAGGACGCCGTCGTGTTGCCTACAAACGCTCCGGCTGCAACAACAAAGGACGCGATCCGGAACACTTGGAAAGATCTGCTCGCGAGTCCTGGCCTCACCATTAGTTGGAAGACGACCAAGGTGGAAGTAGCCAGGTCCGGCGACATCGCCTACACGACCGGGACCTATGAACTGACCATGAACGGCCCGACTGGCAAGCTCGTTCCCGACCATGGCAAGTACGTGGAGGTTTGGAAAAAGCAGGCCGACGGGAAATGGAACGTCGCGGTCGATATTTGGAATTCGGACATTTCATTGCCATTACCTGAGAAGAAATAAGACGAGACAATCATTGACTCCGAAAGGGAGGACACATGCCCATCACCGCCTTCAGCAGTTTCACCGACGGTCTCGATGCGAATCGAAGGAGCCGCGAACATTTCATTACCAACACCAACCTGGAGGATGACCGGCTCTGGGTTCCTTATGCGGAAGGTGTCTGGTTCCAGCCCTGCTGCTTCAACGTCACATCTGGTGGATTCAGTCTCGTTCTGAAAGGTCTCCCCGGCTCGATGGTCGGAACTCACTACCACGTTGGCACCGTTCATGGATATACGATGCGCGGTCACTGGCGATACCTGGAGCACGACTGGATTGCAAAGCCTGGTACCTACATCTACGAACCCGCCGGCGAAGCTCACACACTGGTGATCACAGAAGACTCGCCCGAGCCGATGATAACCCTTTTCGTAGTCGAGGGCGCTCTCGTCTATCTAGACAAACCGGTCAATGGCAGCTTCGTCGCCTACGAAGATGGATTTACACTTCTCGAACTGACTCGGAAATACTATCGCGAAGCTGGTCTGGATGTGCGCCAGCTGGACCTGCTGGTTCGCTGATTACGCCCGACAAAAAAAGCGCTTGCGTGTGAGCTGGTGTTCTAGTTAACTAGAACACTATATGAGAAGCAGTCATCAGTCAGAGCGGGCTCGGGCACTGCGGCCGAAGGGATGTCTGAGATAGCGAATGAATCGTGAATGGAATGATCATCAGCCGATTTATCGCCAACTTCGCGATCGCGTTGTGCACATGATTCTCGACGGCGTGCTCAAAGAAGGCGACCCGCTTCCATCGGTGCGGAATGTCGCAGCCGAGTACCGCGTGAATCCACTCACTGTGCTCAAGGCTTACCAGGGACTGGTAGATGAGGAACTCGTCGAGAAGAGGCGCGGCCTGGGCATGTTCGTCAAAACCGGCGCGCACAGTTTGCTGGTGAAAGCCGAACGACAAAAATTTCTCACCGAACACTGGCCGAGAGTTCACGCGACAATTCGACGACTCGGCCTCAGCCCGGACGAACTTTTAAAAACCGCCGGGCGATCCAAAAAGAAGGAGCACTGACGCGATGGCTTGCATTGAAGCACGTGGTCTTCGGAAGACGTTCGGCACAACCGTTGCGCTGGACGGCATCGATTTGCGTGTCGAAGAAGGCCGCATCCTGGGAATTATTGGCCCGAACGGAGCAGGCAAAACAACAGCGCTCAACGCGATTCTGGGTCTGACTTCGTATCAGGGCGAACTGAAAGTGCTCGGACGTGACCCTTGGGCATCGCGCCAGGAGCTCATGCGCGATGTCTCTTTCATCGCCGACGTTGCCGTCCTGCCGCGCTGGATTCGAGTTTCACAATTGCTGGATTACGTCGCCGGCGTGCATCCGCGATTCGATCGCGCGAAAGCGGAGGGTTTCTTGGCGAAGACGACGATCAAGCGTACGAAAAAAGTTAGAGAATTGTCGAAAGGCATGGTGGCGCAGTTGCATCTGGCGATCGTGATGGCTATCGACGCGCGCTTGCTCGTGCTGGATGAGCCGACGCTTGGCCTGGACATTTTGTTTCGCAAGCAGTTCTACGATTCGCTGCTGAACGACTATTTCGATCGCAGCCGGACGATCGTCGTGACGACCCACCAGGTGGAAGAGGTTCAGGACGTTCTCACCGATCTGATGTTCATCGACCGCGGTCGCATTGTTCTCGAGTGCAGTATGGAAGAATTCGAGTCGCGCTATGTCGAGTTGATGGTGCATCCAGATCATCTCGCCGGGGCGCGCTCGCTCAAACCGCTGTCTGAACGACAAGTCTTCGGCCGCAGTGTGCTTTTGTTCGATCAGGTCGACCGCGGCCAACTTGCCGCCCTCGGCGACGTCCGGACACCGAGCATTGCGGATTTGTTTGTTGCGGTAATGAGCCCGCCTTCGTCCCGCAGTCGCGGGACTTCGGCGTGGCAAGCAGATGAAGTTGGAGCAGCTAAATGAATACTTCACCTGACATTGTGCACGAATCTGCCGGGGTCAGCGACCCCGACTACAGTGCTAAGACGCGACCGTTCTACTGGTCAGTGAAACGGGAACTATGGGAGAATCGTTCGATTTATATCGCGCCGCTGATCGTCGCGGTAGTCGTGCTGTTTGGTTTCCTCATCAGCACAGGTGGTCTGCCGGAGCGCCGCCGGGCCGTGTTGGTCCTTGACCCGGCAACGGCGCATGCAGCGATTGAGATGCCGTACAACGTCGCAGCGATCATGTTGATTTTCACTGCGTTTATTGTGGGTGTGTTCTATTGCCTCGACGCGTTGCACGGCGAACGCCGCGACCGCAGCATTCTGTTCTGGAAATCGCTGCCGGTGTCCGATCTCGCCACGCTGCTCTCGAAGGCGACAATTCCCTTGGTAGTTCTGCCGCTGGTCACGTTCGCGATCATCGTCGCGACGCAGTTTGTCATGCTGCTTTGGACCAGCGTGCTCCTCATGACTCACGGCATGAGTCCCGCATCGACTTGGACAAATTTCTTGTTATTTCAGCAATCCCTGGTCCTGCTGTACGGATTGGTCGCGATTGCGCTCTGGCATGCGCCGATCTACGGCTGGGCGCTCTTGGTCTCGGGCTGGGCGCGGCGCGCAACGTTTCTTTGGGCGGCGGTCCCGTTTCTGGCGATCGGCTTTTTCGAGAAGATCACATTCGGCACTTCGCATTTTGCCGCTCTGGTCAAAGACCGCGTGTTCGGTTTCGCGCCGCACGCTTTTGCATTCGAGATGCATCGCAGCGTTGCAATTGATTCACTGGTCCAGCTCACGCCTGGGAAATACCTGAGCACGCCGGGACTCTGGCTTGGATTGATCTTCGCCGCAGTCTTTATCACCGCTGCGATTCGGCTACGGCGCTATCGCGGACCTATCTGATTCGTTAGGCCGATGAAGCTAAAGCGTACTCTAAAGTGGACTGCACGCGCGCTTTTGCTCGCCTTAATATTGGCGTTCCTCGTCGGGTTCATCGCTTACTGGAGGTCCACCAACGAATGTGATCGCAAGACCGGTGTGCCGGCCAATCCGATCAAAGCGATTGTTCATTGCGAGTATGGCTCGCCCGATGTTCTCAAGTTTGAAGACGTGGAAAAGCCGGTTCCGAATGACAACCAAGTTTTGGTCAGAGTCCATGCGGCTTCGGTAAATCCACTCGACCTCACTATCCGCGGCCCGTTGCTGATTCGCCCGATCTTGGGAATGCGCAAACCAAAGGACACTCGACTGGGTGTTGATTACGCCGGAACGGTTGAAGCGGTCGGCAAAAACGTCACGCAATTCAAACCTGGCGACGAGGTATTCGGCGGGAGAGACGGCGCCCTGGCTGAGTACGTGTGTGCTCTCGCAGGTCGAGGGGTCGCGCTGAAACCGCCAAACATAACGTTTGAGCAGGCGGCTTCTGTCCCCGTGGCGGCAATCACTGCGCTGCAGGGTCTTCGCGACAAAGGAAAAATTCAATCCGGCCAGAAAGTCTTGATCAACGGCGCGTCGGGAGGCGTGGGCACGTTCGCCGTGCAAATCGCGAAATCGTTCGGAACCGAGGTGACCGGCGTGTGCAGCACGCGCAATGTCGATCTTGTCCGATCAATCGGTGCCGATCACGTGATTGACTACACGAAAGAAGATTTCACTAAAACTGATCAGCGTTACGATTTGATCTTTGACCTTGTTGGAAACCATTCCTTTTCCGAGCGTCGCCGCATTTTGAATCCAAATGGCATCTGCGTAATGGCCGGGATCGGGGGAGCGGGATGGCACGACGGCATCGGGACGCGTTTGCTTGGCGAGATCAATGCATATGTGCGGTCACGATTCGTTAGCCAGAAGTTCATTGCCTACATCGCGCAATTCAACAAAAAGGACATGATGATCCTGGCCGATCTCATGCAATCCGGAAAGGTCACACCGGTCATCGACCGGACTTACAAATTGAACGAGACCGCTGACGCTCTTCGATACCTGGAACAAGGACACGCGCGCGGAAAAGTTGTAATCATCATCGAATAGCGGCACAACAAAATGACAACTGACAAGATCGACAATTCACAACGCACCGCCGCGAAAATCGCGGGAGTCGCCGGGCTGCTCGCATTCGGCCTCGTCGTTTTCGGCAATTACGTATTGCTCGAGCCGCTGATCGTTGCGCGCAACGCCGTGGACACCGCGCGCAACGTTCTCGCGCATCAAACACAATTTCGCTTCGCGCTCACATGCTTTGTCGCCTACGGCATTGGCTCGGTTGTTTTGCTCACGGCGCTCTATGTTATCCTCGCGCCGGTCAACCGTGGTCTCGCCTTGGCAGGCGCCTTGTTCCGTCTCGTTTTTGCGATGTTGTGGCTTATTGCGCCGCTCAATAGTTTGGCCGCGCTTCGGCTCCTCGGCGACGCGCCGTACCTCAAAATTTTCGAACCGGACCAGTTACAAGCGCTGGCGCGCGTGCAGATCGCCGGAAGTTTCGATGATTATTATGTTGGCCTGCCATTTTTCGGCCTCGCCGCCACCATTTGTGCGTGGTTGTGGCTCAAGTCGAAGTACATCCCGCGCGGATTGTCGATTTTTGGTGTGGCCGGTTCGGCTTGGTGCGTCTTTTGCGCCTTTGTCTATCTCATCTTTCCCAACTTCAACAAAATCGTGAACGACTACATCTTCGACACGCCGATGGCCTTGTTCGAATTGGCCGTGAGCTTTTGGCTTCTGTTTAAAGGATTGAACCCGTCCGCGCCGAATCAATCGCGGACTGGTCAGGCCTGACTTCTTCGATCATGATCATGATCGACATCCGCAGCGAATCTCAACAACTCCCGCTATGAAACGAATATTCAAATGGTTAGTCCGCATCGTTCTCGTCCTGTTAGTGCTCGCTTTCCTGCTCGTGTTCATCGCCTACTGGCGATCGACCAACGACTGCGGAAAAACAGCTGCTCCGACGCATCCGATGAAAGCTATCGTTTATTGTGACTATGGCCCGGCGAATTTGAAGCTTGAGGATGTTGAAAAGCCGACTCCGGCCGACGACCAACTCCTGGTAAGAGTTCGTGCAGCTTCGGTCAATCCACTCGATTGGCACTTCATTGAAGGCACGCCCTACGTCATGCGGGCGATGGGAGTTGGCCTTCGCAAACCAAAGGACACACGGCTCGGCGTTGACTTTGCAGGAACAGTTGAAGCCGTCGGCAAGAATGTCACGCAGTTCAAACCAGGTGATGAAGTGTTCGGCGGGAAAAACGGGGCCTTCGCCGATTACGTATGTCCTCGCGCGGATCGAGCGGTGGCGCTGAAACCGGCCAACTTGACGTTTGAGCAAGCGGCTTCCGTCAACATCGCTGGAATCACGGCGTTGCAGGCTCTTCGCGACAAAGGCAAGGTCCAGGCAGGGCAAAAGGTCTTGATCAATGGTGCGTCGGGAGGCGTCGGCACGTTCGCCGTGCAGATCGCCAAAACATTCGGCGCAGATGTGACCGGTGTGTGTAGTACGCGCAATGTCGATCTTGTCCGATCACTCGGCGCGGATCACGTGATTGATTACACCAAAGAGGATTTCGCCAAAACCGATCAACGCTACGACGTGATTCTCGACAATGTTCCGAACCATTCGTTGTCAGAAATCAGGCGCATTTTAACTCCCAAGGGCAAATATATTCTGATCGGCGGCGGTGGTCCGAACGACAGTCGCTGGGTAGGCCCGTTCGGTCGCGTCATTCACACGCTCGTGTTGTCGCCGTTCATAAGTCAGAAAATGGGCATGATGTTAGCGCAGCTGAATCATAATGATTTGGCATTCCTGGCCGATATGATGCAATCGGGGAAGATGAAACCGGTCATCGATCGCACTTACAAGTTGAGCGAAGTCCCGCAGGCTATCGCGTATCTGGAACAAGGCCACGCTCGCGGAAAAGTAGTAATCACGGTTGAATGATGCTTCAGCCCCTTGGATATCGGCGTATCTGATAAAAACGGAGAGCTGAAAGCGATAAACAGAAGGAAACGAAGGCAACCAAGTTCAGATTGTCGGAATAGCTTTGTTTTCTTTGTTATCTTCTGTTCAAATTCGCAGATGGTTGACATTGCCGGGCTAACAAAGTTCGCAAAACGTTACGCCAACGCGCGGTGCTCACTCGTCACTTCTTTGATCAGCGGATACGAACTTTGGAAGGTCGATAACGACCGTCTCATTGCAGAATCAAAAGGCCATTTCGACGGCACGGAGTACGAACGGCAGCTGAAGGAAGGCGTGAACTAGCAAGAATTTTTGCCCGCGGATCACGCGAATTGACGCGAATGTTTTTTGGTGTGTCCGTTGACCTCAATTTTTTTGCGTGATTCGTGTGATTCGCGGGCCACTGCTTCGTTAGGCAGCGTAATCTGCGACGGCTTTTGCTACGTCGCGCGTGGACGCGTTGCCGCCCATGTCGTAGGTGCGGACTTTGCCTTCTTTGATAACGCGAGCGATGGCGTTTTCCAGACGCGTGGCCATTTCGGTTTCCTTGAGCCAGTCGAACATCAACTTGACGGTCAACAGCATGGCGATCGGGTTGACCTTGTATTGACCGGCGTATTTGGGCGCTGAGCCGTGCGTCGGTTCGAAGACGGCGTACTTGTCGCCGAGGTTGGCGCTGGGCGCGAAGCCGAGTCCGCCCACCAGGCCAGCGCACAGATCGCTGACGATGTCGCCGAACATGTTTTCCGCCACCAGCACGGAGTAATCCTGCGGGTTCTTGAACATCCACATGCAGATGGCGTCGATGTTCACTTCGTCAGCCCAGATGTCCGGATAATTCTTCGCTACATCTCGGAAGCAACGCATCATCAAACCGCCGGTCTCGCGCAGCACATTCGGTTTCTCGATCAGCGTGACGCGTTTGCGTCCGGTCTTCTTCGCGTACTCAAACGCTTGCTTGCAGATGTTCGTGCAACCTTGCTTGCTCATGATCCGAGTGGAGAGCGCGATATTCTCGAGTCCTGCCTTGTCTTTCCACTTCTTCATCTTCGGATTGGCGCACAGCGCGGTGTAAACCGATTCCGGCAATGGGAAAAACTCGACACCGCCGTACATGCCCTCGGTATTTTCACGGAACACGACCTGATCAATCGGCACGTCTTCGCCGCTCGGATTCGTAATTTTGTTGCCGCGATAATTCAACGGGTTACCCGCATAACTTTTGCACGGCCGCATGTTGGTGTGGAGGTTGAACAACTGCCGCAGTCCCACGATTGGCGAGAAATAGGAGAGTCCTTTGCCCTTGAGTTCCGGGTTCAATTCCTCCTTGGCTTTGTCCTGCGGCTTACTCGTGATCGCGCCGAATAACGCGCACGTCGTGTCCTTTAGCGCCTTCACGGTGCGCTCCGGAAGCGCGTTGCCTTCCGTGCACCAAAATTTCCAGCCGATGTCGCAAGGCACGTAATCGGCGTCGAACTTCATTCGATCGAGTACGACCCGCGCCGCTTCCATGACATCGTTGCCCACGCCGTCCCCCGGCATCCACGCAATTGTGTATTTCGCCATAGGGAATCGATTTTATCGGCGAGCGTGCGACCCGCAAGCGCCAGTAAGATTCAAGACACAAGAGGATTCACCGCAGAGGTCACGGAGACGGAGCAATTCCCTATTTTGCTCTGCGTCCTCTGCGTGCTCTGCGGTGAAATACTACGTCGTGTTTGGCTTGGCGCGCAGTCGCGAGGCAACGAGCTTCTCGGCGCCGCCGGCGATGATCAATTCCTGAGCCGCGGGGCTGAGAGGCGGGAAGGCGAATGATTTTCCGTCAACAGTGAGAATCGATTTCGCGTAGTCGATTGTGATCTCCGGGCCGACCGTTGTGGGGGCGCGATTGCTGAGTGTATCGCGCAGATGCATCACCAACTCGGGGCATTCGAATACGACAAAGCCGTTGTTGAACGCGTTGCGCTTGTAAGTTTCGGAAAAGCTACCGGCAATCACGCACGGGATGCCTTTGAACTTCAGCGCTGTGGCGGCTTGTTCGCGGCTTGAGCCGGTGCCGAAGTTAAATCCGGCAACCACGACATCTCCGCCCTGATAGAGCGTGTTGAAGTTCGGGTCGTAGTTTTCAAATGTCACCGCCGCCATCTGCTCTGGCGTCATATCATCGCGATAGGTGTGTTTGCCCGCGTAAATCCCGTCCGTGTTCAAATTGTCTTTGTCAATGAAGAGAACACGCCCGCGCACATTGGACGGAAAACCTTCCATGATGTGCACCGATGCCGCCGGCCTGGGTTTTTTTTCAGGGCGCCGAGTTGCCGTGCCAGCGGGTTTCTCGGTAAAACTTTTTGGCGCACAAATGAACCCGGCCAATGCGCTCGCAGCCACGACCGCGGGCGAGGCCAGATAGACAAATGCCTCGCGATCACCCATGCGTCCTTTGAAATTGCGATTGGTGGCGCTGATCGCGGTTTCGCCTTTTTGTACCAGGCCGCGCCCCAATCCGATGCAGGCGCCGCAACCAGGCGGTAGCGGAATTGCCCCGGCACCGAGCAGCGTTTGCCAATCGCCGTTCGACTCGGATCTCGCCTGCACTTCGGCACTCGCGGGTGCGAGATAAAATTCAACACCATTGGCGACGCGTCCGCCTCGAGTGCGCACGACTTCCGCGGCATCGTGCAAATCCTCGAAGCGCGCATTAACGCACGAGAGCAAATAAGCCTTCTGAATCGGCACGCGTTTTCGCTCCATTTCCGGCAGCGACACCATCGTTTTGACTTCGTTAGGCCCGGACACGTGCGGGACGACACTCGCGAGATCGAGCTCTAGCTCGATGGCGTACTCGGCATCTGGGGCGGCGCTAAATTCGCTGCGATTTTTCCACCACGCATCGATGTCTTCGTTCGTGTAGCCAGAGCGACTCTTCGGCCCGCGCCTTCCCGGCCGTTTCGGATTGCTGAACTCGGGAACGCGCGAGCGCAGATAGTTCACTGTCACTTCATCGAATGGAAAGACGCCTGCGAGCGCGCCCCACTCGGTGGTCATGTTGGCGATTGTCATGCGCGCGGACATGGGAAGATTCGCGACGGCATCGCCGACAAATTCAACAGCGTGATTGAGTACCTCGTCTTTGTTGAACAGGCCGCACAAGGCGATGATGACGTCCTTGCCGACGACACCGGGCGAAAGTTTTCCTTTGAGTACAACCTTCGCGACTGGCGGAACCTGCCACCAGGTTACGCCAGTTGCCCAAATACTTGCCGCATCGGTGCGCACCACCGGTGTGCCCAGCGCAGCCGCGGCGCCGTACAAATTGGAATGCGAATCGCTCGCCACGACCATTGCGCCCGGAACAACGTAGCCCTGTTCGACCATCACCTGGTGCGAAATTCCGGTGCCTGGCGGATAGAAATCGATGCCGTGCTCGCGCGCGAACGCTTCGATCTTGGCGTATTTCGCCAGATTTTCCGGCGAAGTATTTTGAATGTCGTGATCGATGGCGAACACTGGCTGCGCCGGATCGGCGATCGACGTCGCTCCGATCTGCTTGAATTTCGGGATCACCGCGCCGGTGTTGTCGTGCGTCATCACATGTCGCGGACGAATTGAAATGAAATCGCCGCTGCGCACCACCGTGCCCGAAGCAAGCCCGTCCGCGTGACGCGCCGCAATCTTCTCTACCAGCGTGAGGCCCATAATGATTATGCAATAAAATATCCAGTCCCCGTTTGCGCGTCCAGTGTTGTGATTGTAGCCGGCATCGATGATGCCGGTCCGCCGGGATCACCGATCCCGGCTACAGTTTTCTCACTTCTTCCCTGCGCGCTTACCCAGAACTTTGGCAATGTCGAAGTCCACGAAATCGGCGTGATGAAAAATGATCGATTCGATGGAGCGCTCGACCCTGTCGCCTTCGTGACTGTGCGTGGCGATGATGTGCAGGACTTCGCCGGGGATGCCGTGCTTGTAAGCGAGCGCGACGCCGCTGAACGGATGGCGCACCTGCTGGCCAAATTTTCCCTGAATCACCTTTCCCGATGCGTCTTTGTCGTACTCCAGCGGTTTGCCCACATCGGCCAGCAGCGCACCGGCGATGAGATAATCGCGTTGAATGGGGATGCCGCAGCGGAACGAGCTCGCCAGCACGTCGGCGATGGCGATGCATTGCCGCGCACAGGAATTGAGATGCTCGACAAAAGTCATGTCGATATCGCCGGCCAGCAGTGTGAACTTCACCGCGCGCAGCTCATCGAAGGTCCATCCCTTTCCGCCGCAGCCAGTGGTGATCGCTTCACTCCACACGGCCGCAACCTTTTCGCGCAGCGACTTGTCCTTGATCCTCTTCAAGCTGGGAAAAAGTTGCGCGATTTGCGTGACGCCATAGTTGGTTCTTTCGCTCGTTTTCATGGTAGTCACATCGATTTCAGCCGATATTTTTGCGGCTTTGAAGACGTTCTTTCGATTAATTTTCTAGCTTCCAAATCGAGTTTAACAGTTTCGCCGTACCAACTGATGTTGCCTGAGAATTTATTCTTCAGGGCCTGGTTAAGCCGGCCGAATAATTCGGTGTGAGTGAGTTCTCGATTTTTCAAGGCGGAGAGGATAACTTTACCCTGTGGGTGTTTGGTGAGTATTTTTTCGTCTGCCATTGGTGGTGTTCCTTCTTTGAAATCACTTATAAGGATGTGTCACGCGTGACTGTCGTCAATTGATCGCTCGCCTGAGGTTGAATTGTAACTCGTTTAATGCAGACTTCCCAGCGTTACCAGCAGAGGGCGGATCGAAACCCATGCCAACTTACGAGTATTCTTGTCAGAAGTGCGGGCAGAACTTTGAAGCGTTCCAGTCAATGCGCGACGAAACGTTCCGCGAATGTCCGAAGGAGCTTTGCCGGTTGCCGAAGTGGGGACATGGGAAAGTGAAACGTCTGCCCGGCACGGGCGCGGGTCTGATTTTCAAAGGATCCGGATTCTACACCACCGATTATCGGAGCCAGTCGTACAAAGAGGCGGCCAAAAAGGAGTCTGCCCCGAAAGCAGCAGAGGCGGGCGAAAAATCCGCAGCCTCAAAAGAGACCGGGAAGAGTCCTTCGCCTGGCCAGACGAAGACAGCTGAGAAGGGGTCAGCAAAAGAATCGAGCGGGTAGTGTTGTAGCCGGCATCGTTGATGCCGGTTCCTCAAGCAGCGCACATACTTCGGCTGGGATCGGCGATCCCGGCTCCGTAACATTGCTGCTGTAATTCTTGACAAACCGGCGGCGTATTGTGGTAGAAGTGAGCCCGGGAACATCAGTGGCGGGCGCATGAAATCTTTGATTCGGATTTTCTCACTTGTAGCTGCGAGCTTCTGGGCGGCGGTTCTGCCCGCAAACGCCCAGGTCAATGTAACCCAGGAGCACAACAATCCTTCGCGCGACGGCGTTTACATCGATGCGGCATTTACGCCCGCCGCCGCGGCAAACCTGACGCGGGATCTTGGCTTCGACGGCACAATCGTCGGCAACGTTTACGCTCAGCCGCTTTATATCGAGGGCGGCCCGAACGGGCCTATGGTGATCGCCGTCACCGAATCGAACAATGTTTACGCGCTCAACGCCGCAACCGGCCTCCCGATCTGGTCGCGCACCGATATTGGTCCGCCCGTCCCAACCACCCCGTGCGGAGGCTTTAATCCCACTGGGATCACAGGCACGCCCGTCGTCGATCTCGCCTCTCGATCACTGTTTTTCGATGCCTTGGTCAGTGGAAATCCGAACAAGCATTTCATTTATTCGCTGAACGTGGACACCGGCGCCACCAATGCCGGCTGGCCGGTGGATGTGAACGCCACCGCCACGTACAACGGCATCAACTTTGTTTCGCTGGCGCAGGAAGAACGCGGTGCACTGGCTGTTGTGAACGGGATCGTGTACGTGTCTTACTCGGGATACTTGGGCGATTGCGGCACTTATC
>WNGA01002946.1_pt1 | contig 25752 bp, 30 predicted proteins | sample 5400061 | NCBI WGS metagenome assembly WNGA01 (sample SAMN13153366, study PRJNA577476) | soil metagenome | isolation source: 100 cm soil or saprolite under grassland replicate 2 | place: USA:California | collected 2016-06-15 | reverse complement strand
CTCGGAGCACAAGGTGATCGGGCGGCAGGTGCGCGCGGCGGCCCGCGCGGGTCGGCGGCCGCGACGCTTCACCGAGCCTCCGTACGCCGAGCGTTTCGACGTGCCCGCGGCGGCGGCGCGGCGCGTGATCGCGGTGGCACGATCGTCATACGCGCGCTCGAGACGGTGGCAAGATCCGGCACGCGCGCCTTTCGGCGACCCCAAAATCCACCTATCGACGGGCCGCCGAGAGCAGTTTAGAGTGCGGGACTGAACGACCACGTCCCGCCGCCCCCGAGGAGGAAGCGATGAGCCAGGTGGAACTCGACCCCAAGCGGTGGACGGCGCTCGCCTTGGTAGGCGCCGCCTTCTTCATGACCGTCCTGGACGTCTCGATCGTCAACGTCGCGCTGCCGACGATCCAGACGAAGCTCGACTTCTCGGACGCCAACCTGCAGTGGGTGATCACCGCGTACGCCATCACCTACGGCAGCCTGCTCCTGCTCGGCGGCCGAGCCGCTGACCTGGTCGGGCGCCGCACGGTCTTCCTCGGCGGGCTGACGCTGTTCACCGTCGCCTCGCTGCTCTGCGGGCTCGCGCAGAACGATGTCATGCTCATCCTCGTCCGTGGTGTGCAGGGGGCCGGCGCGGCGTTCGTGGCCCCGGCCGCGCTCGCGATCGTGGGCGTCACCTTCCCGGAGGGCGCCGAGCGCAACAAGGCGCTCGGCATCTTTGGGGCGATCGCCGGCGGCGGCGCCGCCGCCGGGGTGCTCCTCGGCGGCGTGCTCACCTCCTATCTCGGCTGGGAGTGGATCTTCTGGGTCAACGTGCCCGTGGGCGTGCTCGTGTTCCTGCTCACGCCGCGCTACGTGCGCGAGAGCCGGCTCGAGCTCGGCCACCGCGCCTACGACCCGTGGGGCGCCGTCACGATCACCACCTCGCTCATCCTGCTCGTGTACGCGATCTCCGAGGCCCCGACCAAGGGCTGGGGCTCAGGCCAGACGATCGGGTGCCTGATCGGCTCCGGGGTTCTCCTGGTCGCCTTCCTCGTCATCGAGAGCCGCGGCCGGCAGCCGCTCATGCGCCTCGGCATCTTCCGCGTCGGCACCGTCTCGGGGGCGAACGTGGTCGGGTTCCTGCTCGGCGCCTCGCTCTTCTCCATGTTCTTCCTGCTCACGCTCTACATGCAGACTGTCCTGCACTACTCGGCGATCAAGGCCGGCCTCGCGTTCCTCGCCACGGCGGGCACCGCGGTGTTGGCCGCCGGAGCGGCCCAGGCGCTTGTGAGCCGCATCGGTGTCCGGTGGGTGACGGCGATCGGCATGGCGCTCATGGCCGCAGGGCTGTTCTTGTACACCCAGCTGCCGGTCGACGGCAGCTTCGTGAGCGACCTCCTCCTTGGCTACGTGCTCACCGGCATCGGCATCGGGTTCGCGTTCGTCCCCGTGTCGATCGCGGCGCTTGGCGGCGTCAGCCCCGACGAGCAGGGCCTCGCCTCGGGCCTGCTCAATACGTCCCAGCAGGTGGGCGGGGCGATCGGGGTGGCCGTCGTCGCGACGATCTTCGCCGAGCGCGCCAACAACGTTCTCGACACCCTCCACGCGCACATCACATATTCGTTCCAGCCCGACGACCTCGCCTTCGCGTTCACGAGCGGGTACAAGCTCGCCTTCTGGGTGGCGGCGTTCACCGCCGTCGCCGGTACCCTCGCGGCGATCGCCATGATCCGGGGCCCGGTGCTCGCGCCGGACGAGGACGCCGGCGTGCAGTCCGCGCCCGTTGGGGCGCCCGGGGGGTCGGCGTCGGGCTGACCCCCCGCCGAGTCGCGTCGGGCGGGCGCCCGGTCGGTTGCGCGATCGTGCCGCGCGCCCCGGGCCGTGGCGTTCGTTGGCGCGCGCGACGACGCTTGGCGCGTGGCCGGAGCACGCGGCTTGGCGCTCGTGCTCGCCGGGGCGAGGAGATGACGCCTTGGCCGCTTCGCTAGACTTCCCTGTCGATTGGTTGCGGGGCAGCGCCTTTCGGGCGGCCCGCGTGTGGTCATCGACGCGAAAAGGGCGTGCCGTCCAATGAGCAAGAAGATCCTCGTCGTGCTGTCCGAGTGGGGCTACTGGGGTGAAGAGCTTGTCGGGCCCCTCGAGGCGTTCGAGGAAGCCGGCTACGAGGTCGACTTCATGACCCCGACGGGCAAGCGTCCGGTCGCGATCGGCGTCAGCATGGACCCGGACTACGTCGACCCGCCGCTCGGGCGCTCGGTCACGTCGGCCGAGATGGCGGAGAAGGTGCGGGCGTACGACGAGGGTGAGAAACGCGACGCCCTCGACAACCCGATGAGCCTCAGCGAGCTGATGCCCGAGCGGCCGTACCACAGCGAGGACAACTTCCTCCGCAAGGAGGAGGCCTACTACAAGGAGCGGGACGCGAAGGCGGAGGCGTTCCTCGATACGTACGACGCGATGCTGATCGTCGGCGGCTCGGGGCCGATCGTCGACCTGGTCAACAACCAGCGCGTCCACGACCTCATCCTCGCGTTCTACGACGCCGACAAGCTGATCGGCGCCGAGTGCTACGGCGTCACCTGCCTCGCGTTCGCGCGGAACTGGGAGGAGCGCAGGAGCATCATCTCCGGCAAGCACGTCACCGGCCACTGCATCGAGTACGACTACAAGTACGGCACCGGCTTCATGGGGACGAACTTCGTGATGGGGCCGCCGCCGTATCCGCTCGAGTGGATCCTGCGCGACGCCACCGCTCCCGGCGGCGCCTACCACGGCAACTACGGGCACGAGACGTCCGTGATCGTCGACTACCCGTTTGTGACCGGGCGCTCGACCTCCGACTCCTACCTCACCGGCCAAAAGATGGTCGAGGTGCTGGAGCAGGGGCTGCGGCAGTGGGGCTTCCACCCGGTCGCCACGGTCGCGGGCAGCTAGTGCCCGTACACGCCGAGGCCCCGCGAACAACCGTCGCCGGGACACGGGCGCACTCGTGATGTCAGACGAAACGAAACGGAGGCAGCCGTGAGCGACCCGCTCACCCAGGACGAGATCAACGACCTCGCCGACCGCTGGTACAAGGCGCTCGACATCCACGCGCCGGCGGAGGAGCTCTACGCGATGCTGCTCGACGACGGCAACGTCATGGAGTGGCCCGAGGGGCCGACGCGCGGCCACGCTGGGTTCAAGGGCTGGTACGACCGTGTGACCGGCATCTTCTTCGACGAGGTGCACACGCTTTCCAAGGTGGAGGCGAAGATCGAGGGCGACCGCGCCGACGTCGAGGTCGTCGTGAACTGGGAGGCGAAGGTCTGGAACCCGCCCGAGCCGAAGAGCAAGTGGCTCGGGTTCGACGCCTACCAGACCTGGGAGGTGGTGCGCTCGCCCGAGAGCGGGCAGGCCGTGATCAAGCGCTACGTCGTCGACAGGCTGGAGCCGATGCCAGGGTCGGCGACCCTCTGACGAGCACACGCGAGGACATCGACCGCTACCAGTCGGCCGACGCCGGCGACCGGCAATGCCCGACCTGCGGCGAGGCGGTCGACTACGATGCCGGTCGGCGGAGTGGCCTAGCGAAGCTCGACTCATTCCTGGCGACAAAGGATGACTAGATGAGCACCCACCCCTCGGCGGCGAACGAAGTCACGATCGCGAGACCTGTCGATCAGGTCTTCGCATTCTTCTCGAACCCAGAAAACGACATGCGCTGGCGTTCGGGAGTCGTCAAGATCACCCATGAGAGCGGCCAGGGAGTGGGGGCACGCTACGCGCAACAGCTGAAAGGCCCTGGCGGCTTTCCGATCAAGGCAAACATCGAGGTCGTCACCCTCGACCCGCTTCGCCGTATTGAGTTCAGGACAGTTAACGGGCCTGTTCGGCCTCAGGGGCGCTTTCTGTTTCGCGAAGCTGACGGCGGAACGAATGTCCGCTTCGAGCTCGAGGTGCAACTCGGCGTCTTGAAGGGGCTGCTGATGGGGCCGATGGTCAAAAAGAGCATGGCGTCAGAGGTCGAACACCTGACGAGGGCCAAGGAAGTGCTCGAGCGTGAAAACTGAGAACGCTCGTCAGACATTCATGGTGAGGACGACCTTCCCCGCGGTGTAACCGGCCTCGAGCTCGGTGAAGGCCGCTCGAACTTCGACCGCTCCTCCCCCAGAGCGCTACGTCTTTTGCGGCCACCCTCCGACGGCCGCCACGCTGGCGTGCGAGACGCTCGTTCTCACGAGACGTCGTCAGCGCCAACGAATTGACGTGCCACACCACTAAGGTAGGGAGCGGGCACCAAGACAAATCAAGGAGGCGACATGGACGCGACGGGACAACGGACACCCAACCGCATGAAGCGGGAGCTGGCGGCGGGCAACGTGTGCCTCGGCGCGACCATCACCATCTACAGCCCTGCGATCGCCGAGCTGCTGTCTCGGGTGGGCCTCGACTGGCTGTGGATCGACACCGAGCACACCGCCCTCAGCCTCGAGGAGGTGTCGGTGATTCTCCAAGCAACCAATGGCACCGACGTCAGCACCGTGATCCGCGTGCCGTGGAACGACAAGACCCTCATAAAGCGGGCCATCGACACCGGTCCTGACGGCATCCTCGTGCCGATGATCAACACCGCGGCGGACGCGGAGGCCGCGGTGCGGGCGATGAAGTACCCGCCACGCGGCGAGCGGGGTGCCGGCATCGGACGTGCCCAGTGCTACGGCATGCGGATGGGCGAGTACATGTCCACGGCGAACGACGAAGTGATGTTCATCGCCCAGATCGAGCACGTCGAGGCGATCGCCAACATCGACGAGATCGTCGACGTCGCGGGCCTCGACTCGGTGATGCTCGGGGCGCTCGACCTTTCCGGCAGCATGGGCAAGCTGGGCCAGACCGACGATCCAGAGGTGGAGGAGGCGGTGCAGAAGGTGCTGGCGGCCTGTCAGCGAGCCGGCGTCCCTTGCGGGATCGTGGCGCTCGGGCCCGAGGCGACCAACCGGCGGATCAAGGAGGGGTTCACCAGCATCATCACCGGCATCGACGTGCTGTGGATCCACGGCGCCGCGCGGGCGGGCCTGGCCGAGATCCAGCGGCCCGCCCGCGGCGACTAGCCCTTTTCGACTAGCCCTTTTTCAACTCCGGCAGGAACTTCGGGTCGACCTTGCTCGGGTCATAGCGCGGGACGGAACTGGGGGGCACGAAGCCCATCTGGGCGATGAGGGTGAAGAGGTCGGCGATGCCGTTGTGGACGTCGACCTGGCCTTTCGAGTTGAAATGCCAGTACTCGAACAGGTCGAAGTCGATCTTCCGGCCGGTCGGCGGTATCCCGAGGAACGGCCCGGTGTTGGTGCCCGTGGCCTCCAGGATGCCGAAGACCTGCGGGCCGATGACCTGCAGTTCGTGGATCTTCGTATTCAGGTTCGGCAGGGCGGTCTTGTTGACGCCGATGGCCGTCTTGTGCTTGTCGACGGCTGGTTTCGACGGATACCCCTGCCCGTAGTACTCGTAGTCGACGTAGTTCGGGGCCGCGTACTCCGAATCGGCGAACATGTTCCCCTGGGCCACCGCCTTGACCAACCGGGTGGCCGCCGCCAGCTTGGCCTGCGGGGTGGTGGCGGTGCGGTGCTGGAGCGTCGGCGGGTCGGCCAGTTGCTTCTGGTACTGCGAGTCCAGCTTGTTGACGTCGTATGACGGGAACTGGTCGAGCGGGAAGAGCCCCATCTGTGCCAGGAGCCCGATGTTGTCGACGACGCCCCAGTGCTCCACCATGACTCCGTCCTTCCACAGCGCCGACTCCTGGATGTTGATGACGACCTTGTGGCCACTCGGGGGGACGCCGAGGTACCTGCCGGTGTTGGTACCGGTCGTCCTGATGATGGCGAACGTCTGGGTGCCGTTGTTGGACGCCAGGAGCGTCGTGGGCACAGCGTGGAGGTCGGGGAAGCCGGTGCGCAACGCGGCTGTGAGGGCCTTGATGCCTAGCCGCTTCCGCGGGTACCCGGGTCCGTAGAACTGGTGGTCGACCACCGTCCGCGACACGTGCGTGTCGATGACCGACAGGTCACCCTCGTTGAGGCCCCGCTTGACGATCTCCTTGAAGCGAGCGATGTTGTAGTTGCCGAGCTTCGTCCCCGCCGCCGTGGGGGCGACGTAAGCCGAGGAGGGGATGACGTTGGTTCCCGGCGGCATGTCGGTTCCCGCCGCCATGCTCGAGCCGGTAAAGCCAGAACCAGCGACCAAAGTCCCGAAGAGGACCAGCGATGCCACGACGTGAAGTGTGCGGACCTTCTTCATTGAGCAGCCCTCATCTCGTTTGTAGTGGTCAGCCCCCATCGTTTCGCTGGGCGTTTTTGCTGTCAAGCCGACGGCGCAAGTTGACGGGGTTGTCCACAGGACGGGCGAGGTGGAGGCTATCTTCCCGCCGTCCTTGAGAGCCCGCGGGCTGTCGAGCCCGAGGCAGTGGGCCCTGGACGGGAACCCCTCCCCTTGCCTAGACTCGCTCGCAGCCGGGTCAACTGCGAAAGGGAGTGTGAAGGAGTGAGCGGTCAAGCAGTGGGGCTCCCACCCGAGCGCAGTCGGCGCTGCGACGTAGCCGCAGGATGACCGCGAAGACCGGACGCTTCGCGATCCTGGAGCAGCTGCTCGCAGACGGGGTCACCTACATGTTCGGCAACCCCGGCACGGTCGAGCAGGGCTTCCTGGACGCACTCGGGGAGTACCCCGCCCTGCGCTACGTCACGACGCTGCAGGAGACGATCGCGGTCGCGATGGCCGACGGCTACGCGCGCGCCACCCAACGGCCGACCGTCGTGCAGCTGCACAGCGGCGTCGGGCTCGGCAACGGCGTCGGCATGCTCTACCAGGCGAAGCGCGGCGGCGCGCCGCTCGTGGTCCTCGCCGGCGAGGCCGGCGTCCGCTACGACTCGATGGACGCCCAGATGGCGTCCGACCTCGTCTCGATCGTGCGGCCGGTGACGAAGTGGGCAAGCCGGGTGACCGACCCCGCATCGACCCTGCGGCTACTGCGTCGCGCGGTCAAGATCGCGGCCACACCGCCGGCCGGGCCCGTCTTCCTCGCGCTGCCGATGGACGTGCTCGACGCGGAGTGCCAGGAGGAGGTGCGGCCGACGAGCATCCCGGACACGAGGGTGGCCCCCTCGCCGGACGCGGTCCGCCACGCCGCCGAGCTGCTCGCAGGGGCCGAGCGGCCGATCGCGATCGTCGGCGACGGCGTCTCGTTCGCCGGCGCGCAGCCGGAGCTCCAGCGGGTCGTCGAGCTCCTCGGGGCGTCCGTGTGGGGCGCGAACTCGTCCGAGGTGAACATCGACGCCCTTCACCCGCTCTTCCGCGGCCAACTCGGTCACATGTTCGGCGAGCACAGCAAGGCGATCACCTCGCAGGCCGACGCGGTGCTGATCGTCGGCACGTACGTCTTCCCCGAGGTCTTCCCGGCGCTCGAGGGGGTATGGGGCGACCGTGCGCGCGTCGTGCACGTCGACCTCGACGCATACGAGATCGCGAAGAACTTCCGCGTCGACCTCGGCCTCGTTGCCGACCCGAAGCCGACGCTCGGCCTGCTCGCCGACGAGCTCGAGCGGACGCTCTCCGGCGAGCAGCGCGAGGCAGGGAGACGGCGGATGGACGATCTCGCCGAGCAGAAGCGGAAGGAGCTCGAGTCGGCCGAGGCGCGCGACCGGGAGTTCGAAGGCGACACTCCGATGCATCCCTCGACCTTCATGGCCGAGCTCGCACGGCAGGTGGGTGACGACGTCGTCATCTTCGATGAGGCGCTCACATCGTCGCCGGAGCTGACCTTGCACATCCCGCCCCGCAAGCCCGGCCATTACTTCTGCACCCGCGGCGGCTCGCTCGGCGTCGGCTTTCCGGGGGCGCTCGGCGTCAAGCTCGCCATGCCGGACAAGACGGTGATCGGCTTCAGCGGCGACGGCGGCTGCATGTACACGATCCAGGCGCTGTGGACGGCCGCGCACCACGAGATCGGCGCCAAGTTCGTCGTCTGCAACAACCGCAGCTACCAGCTGCTGAAGCTGAACCTGCAGCAGTACTGGCTCGAGCGTGGCTTCGCCGACCACGCATTCCCGGCCTCGTTCGACCTCGGCTCGCCGGAGATCCGCTTCGACGAGCTGGCGCGGAGCATGGGCGTCCCGGCCACGCGCGTCGAGACGCCGGAGGAGGTCGGCCCCGCGATCGCCGAGGCTCTCGAGGAGCCCGGCCCGTACCTGATCGATCTCGTGCTGCACCAGGAGGTGCCTGACCACGAAGAGGACGCAGCCAAACGCCGGCCGGTCGCCGGCACGAGGGCGCACTCATGACGTCCGTCACCGTCGCGAATGCCTACGGAAGCGCCACGACGACCGCGGCCTTCACGCCCGTGCCGGGCGCGATCACCGCCGTCTCACCTGGGACGGCGCCGGTCGGGACGCACATCACGATCTCCGGCGACTTCGACCTCAGCCCCTACAGCCAGCTCACGTTCAACAGCGGCGTCACCGTCCCGGCATCGCCGGCCGGCAGCGGCAACGTCACAGCCGTCGTTCCCGCCGGCCCCGATCTCTGGCGTGCGTTCCGCCGCGCTCATCCCGTGCTCGCGCGTCTCGACGAGCTCCGCCACCGCAAGGACGGGTTCGTCTTCCTCGAGCTCACGCCCGCCGATCAAGCCGAGGATCCGCCTCAGTCGAGCTCGAACGCGACCGCGTCCACGTAGCACCAGTACCAGTCCTCGCCCGGCTCGAGCGAGCGGATGATCGGGTGGCCTGTCGCGTGGTTGTGGGCTGTCGCGTGCTTGCTCGGCGAGTTGTCGCAGCAGCCCACCTCGCCGCAGATCATGCACTCACGCAGGTGCACCCACCAGCCTCCGGTCTTGAGGCATTCCGAGCAGCCTTTTGTGCTCGAAGGCGTGACGTCCGGGTTGATCAAGTCGAGGTGCGAGCAGGTCTCCGTCATGTCTCTCCCGTCAGCGTACGGATCGCGAGCAGGTCTGCGAATGAGTATCGGTTGCCGTCGGCCGCCGGCAGCGTCGGTCGCCAGCCCGGGTCGACGGAACGGAAGGACTCCGGGTCGGCGTCGAGGATGCCGACGAGCACGTCGCCGACGATCCGGCCGCCGACAGGACCGAGACGGTCACCGCCGCCGCGCACGTCCGCTTCCCGCAGGATGTAGAACCAGAGCGGGGTCTCCTCGCGCCAGCCGTGCTCCTCGAGCCCGACCTCTTCCGGCGAGAGCGGCTCGACGCTCAGGTGCCGGGCAAGCGTCTCGCCCGAGGGCAGCCCGATCGCCTGGCCGCGCTGGAGATCCCGCGCGGCGAGCGAGTGGTACGCGTCCTCGTCGACGTCGCCCGTGATCGCGGCCGGCAGGTCGATCAGGCTCGCCGGCAGGCGTCCGTCCATCCGCTTCGCGCGCTGCGCACGCGGGCGGCCCGGCAGGTCGAAGAGCAGCCACCAGTCGACCCCGCGCTCGGGCCCCACCGATTCGAAGCCCATCAGGTCGGGGAACATCGGGAGCTCGCCGCTCTGCTCGTTGATCCGGTAGCGGTGGCGGATCTGGCTGTGACCGTACCGGAACGCCGCATCGGCGAACTCGAACGGGATGAACGGGTCGGCCCCGTGTGCGTAGTAGCGCGGCCCCTCGGAGGCCAGCTCCTCCGCGAGCTCCGGCCCGACGAGGCCCGGCAGGTACTCGTACAGCAGAACCCACTGGTAGTGCCACATCGTCGCCCGCCGCGCCTCCTCGAACACGTCGGGCTCGGCGAGGCCGTGATCGCGGAGGCGATCGACGAGGAGGTTGTGCGCGAGCAGGAAGGCCACGTGGAGCTGGTTGACGAACAGGTGGACGTCGTTCCGGGGGTCGCCGATCAGCGCGAGCCCCTCGCGGTTGCGTGGAACGTCACGGCCGCCCTCGACGAGCAGGAACTTCGCCGGGTCGTCGCGACGATAGAGGTACGGGCTTCCGACCGGGCCGCCCCCGAACAGGCATTCGAGATTGAGCCGTGGCGTCCGGAAGTTCCGGAGCGTCTCGACTTCCGCGTGCGAGCTCAGAGGGGAACGGTCGGCCGTGATGTCGTGTGCGACGAACTGGCCGAAGAACGGCCAGCCGGCGGCCACGTTGGCGTCGTCGCCACCGTCGACCGCGCCGGCGCTTCCGTCGCAGGCGCCGCCACGCGCGCCGATTGCGTGCAGAAGCTGCTCGTCTGCGACCAAGGGCGGGAGGCCCGGGAACATCCGGGCGTAGCGGCCTCCGTAGATCGGCGCATCGACGACGCGATCAGGGGCCAGGCAGTGGTCCCTCGCGATCACCGGTCTTGCGCGAGTCGTCGCCACGGCTGCCTTATTCTCCCACGCGGGCTGCTGTACATGCCCGCTGCGATAGATTCGGGTTCCCAACGAGCGACGACAAGGAGCGATCCGATGGCCGAACCGAAATGCCCGAGCTGCGACCAGCCCCTCGGCGACGAGGTGGACGAGAAGCGCATCTCGACGCCGCACGCCGGCGCGGTGGTCGTCATCTACTGCTCGAAGTGCGGTGCCGCTCTCGGCGCGGCGAACGTCTTCGACGACCCCGTCCGCTAGTAGGCACCGACGGCCGGCCGCGCGGCGAGCGTCCGCAACGCGACCGTCCCGAGCAGAGCGGCAAGAACGATCGAGCAGACGAGCGTCGCGCGGAAGAAGCCGACGCTCTATGCCCGAGGCCGACCGGCAGCCAGACGAAGCCGGCGAGCAGCGCGTGCCGGCTCGTCAGGCGGTGGAGCAGGAGCTGCGCGGTGGTCGCGACTGCGAACAGGAGGAAGACGACGAGACCGGCGCTGGCCGACGAAGTGGTCATGCACCATCCGAGCAGTCCCGAGCCGATCCGGGGACTGGACGAGGTGCGCGGGTTCCTCGGTCAGTTCCGAGCCGGGATGCAGGACCTCAGCCTTGTCGTGGAAGACGTCGCCGAGGGAGACGACGCCGTGGCGGTGCGCCGGCGGGCCCGGGGGACCCACGGCGCCGACCTCTTCGGCATCCCGCCGACTGGGCACGAGATCGCGATTCGCGGGATCAGCTTCTTCCGGTTCGCCGACGGCAGGATCGTCGAGGACTGGGTGGAGGAGAACACGTTCGAGGTTCTCCAGCAACTCGGCGTCATCCCGGCGCCCGCGTAAGGCGTACCCGCAGCCTGGCTTCAGCCAGGTTGCAGTCTTTGCGAACGACTGCAACCAGCTTGAAAGCTGGTTGCGTTAAGGGAGTACTACGCCGCTTCGAGCGGGGCGCCGAGCTGCTTCTCCCACCAGTCGGCATCCGCAGGCCTCGGCGACGCCGGCGCGGGCTTCTCAAGCTGCTGCTCGAGGAGGGCGGCTGCCCGTTCGCGATCCTCGAGCTCCATGCTCGCCGTCACGAGACGGGCCTGATCGGCGCGCAGCCGGTCCCGCTCCGCTTCCACTTCGCGCGAGCGGTCCTTGAGCATGTCGCGCCGCGACTCGTACTCGGCCCGCACTGCGTCGAGCCGGTCCCGCTGCGCCTCGACGGCTCCGATCGTCCGCTCGAGCTCCCGCTCGCGGGCCTCGGCGGCCGCGATCTTGGCCTCCAGCTCGGCCTCGAGAGCCGAGGACGCGCGCGCACTGGACCCCTCCTCCTCGTCCGCGCGCGCCTCCTCGGCCCGCCGAAGCGCCGACTCGCGGCGATTCAGCTCGGCCTCGCGCAGCGCAAGCTCGAGCTCTCGCTCTTCCAACGGCTGCCGGATCGTCTCGGTGGTCACGCGGCGACTCCCTTTGGAAACTGCGCCGCAGGCGACTTGATAAGGATCGGCGGTGGAGGGCCGGCCTGTCGACCCCCTTCTGAGGGATCGGCAGGCCGGGTGATGCGAGCGTTAGGCGGCGCGCTCCAGCCGTTCCTCGACCCGGGCGCGGGCGACGATCGAGTCGCGGTCGCCGAAGCGCACGCGGGCCCGGAGGGCTCGATGCTCGTCCCAGAGACGATTGAGCTCGGCGTCGAGACGCCGGATGTCGTCCTTGATCTGGGGGTCGTACTCGGCGGAGAGGCGGTGCCAGAGCTCGGCACGTTCCTCGCTCAGGCGCTCTATCTCCGCGTGGATTTCGGAGAGCGTTGTCATATCTCTAAAAACGACCGACGACCCGCTCGTATTTCTTCAGGAATACCCGAGGTCGTCGAGGCGGTCTTCATCGATCCCGAAGTAGTGGGCGAGCTCGTGGAGGACGGTGATCCGGATCTCCTCCTCCAGCTCGGCGGGATCCGGGAACGACTCCACGAGCGGCAGCCGGAAGATTCGGATCCGGTCGGGGAGCGCTCCGGCCCAGTCGCCGCGCTCGGGCAGCGGCACCCCCTCGTAGAGGCCGAACAGGTCGGGGTCGTCCGGATGCTCGTCCTCGACCGAGATCTCCACGTTCCGGATCGCTTGCCGGAGCTCCGCCGGCAGGGAGGCAATCGCCCGCTCGACGTGCTGCTCGAACCTCAATAGACCGGATAGCGCGCCGACGGGGCCGTCGGTCGGCGTTTCGCGACGAGGAGGATCGTCCCCGCTCCGAAGATGAAGCCGCCGATGTGGGCGAAGAACGCGACGCCGCCCCCGGCCTGCGGCTGCACCAGGGAAAGGCCGCCCGTCCAGATCTGGAGCGCGATCCAGATGCCGAGGAACCAGATGGCCGGGATCTCACGGATCAGGATGATCCCGATGATGATCAGGGTCAGCACGCGGGCACGCGGGAGGAGCACGAAGTAGGCCCCGAGGACGCCGGCGACCGCGCCGCTCGCGCCGATGTTCGGGACGCTGGCGTCCTGGGGCGTCCCGGCGCCGAGTGTCACCGCGGACTGGAGGGCCATCGCTGCTATGCCCGCGGCGAGGTACCAGAAGAGAAACCGGACCCGGCCGAGCGCGTCCTCGACGTTGTTGCCGAAGATCCAGAGGAAGAGCATGTTCCCGAGGATGTGCTCCCAGCTCGCGTGCATGAACATCCCGGTGAAGACGCCCTCATACCAGGGCAGCGGGTGGACGGCCACCGGGATGTGGCAGGGACCGCTGAGCGTGCAGGGGTAGAAGCCGTCCCGGAAGACGTGGACGGTGACGCCCGGCTTCGAGAGCTCCCAGAACCAGACGATCGCGTTTGCGGCGATGAGGCCCACCGTGACAACGGGGAAGTTCCGGGTCGGCACGTTGTCGCGCAGGGGCAGCACGAGGCCGCCGAGTCTATGCGACCCCCTGGTTCCCTAGTGACACCTTGTCACTAGGGCTGAACGCGCGGTTTCAGGCCGCCGCCAAGCCCTCGCGGATCCGCTCGGCGGCGGCCTCGAGCTCGAGGGTCTCGCCCGCGACCTCGTGGAGGATCTCGTCGGCGGTCGGCTTCTGCCCCTCCGACCAGAGGTCGCGGATGAGCGAGCCGGCGTCCTTCCGGGTGAACCACGCGTTGCCGAACTTCACGCGGAGGAACGTGCGCAGCTGCGCCTCGAACGCCCACGCGCGCAGGTACTCCGACGAGTAGAAGCTGTCGTCGAGATCGGCGAGATAGTCCGTCTCGCTCGGCGCGATCTTCAGCGCGTCGGAGAGCAGCTCGACGTAGCGCGCCTGCATTGCCGTGACGTCGGGCGCCTGATGGAACTCGATCTCGTAGAGGAGCTTGGCGCAGTAGCGGCGCATGATCCACAGGAGCTGCGTGACGCCCTCGGCCGCGTACTCGAGCGGACGCGGGAAATCGAGCCGGCGCTCGAGCCAGGCGGGATCGATGGTCAGGTGCTCGAGCAGCATCGCCCAGCCCTCGGTGACGGCCTTGTCGCCGAGCCGCCGCTCTTCGACCGAGAGCGCGGCCGAGGTGTGCGCGAAGTGCTCGGTGTGACCTGCCTCGTGGAAGAGGGCGCGCCAGTCGTCGGGCCCGCCCTGCGGCTTGATCACGAGAACAACGCGCCCCGGGACCTCGATCGGCACGCAGAAGGCCCGCGGGGACTTGTTCGGGCGATCCTCGAGATCGAGCTCGACGTTTTGCTGCGCCCGAAGGTCTACGCCGAGGTCGGCGAGCGACGCCTCGAGCGCGGGCACCATCCTCTCCTCGGGGAAGACCGGGTCCCACGTCACGCCCCGCCACACCCGGTTCGTGTCCCACCGCTGCATCTCGTCGAGGCCCAGTCCAATACGGCTGCGGAAGAAGCGGTCGCCGGTGTCCTCCCAGAGACGCTCCGTCGAGTCGAGGAACAGACGGCACTGGTCGGCGAGGTCGTCGAGCGGATAGCGGAAGCCGCTGCGGTAGAGCTCGTAGTACGTTGGTGAGCCGAGCCGCCCGGTCTCGCGATGCACGATGCCGTGCTTCTCGATGTAGAGCGCGTTGTGCTCTTCGGTCGCGCCGTTCCGTGCACGCTCGAGGCGCTCGCGCTGTGCGCGGTCCTCCGAGTTCGCGATGCGCGGGCGCAGGTCACGGTACGGGATGTCCTCGTCTCCGACCTTGACGGTCTTCGTCTCGGACTCGGCGATCCGTTCCTCGGCTTCGCTGACGAAGTTGCCGAGGTAACCCTCGCAGGCAAATCGCCAGAGCTCCCTGACGGTCCGCCCGCCGTTCACGGACGCGCCGACGTTGCGCGCCGTCTCGAGCTTCGTCAGCTCTGCATGGCGCTCGTAGATCGGAACGAGGTCGTAGGTCGGCTTGTGGCCTGCGAAGTGGAGGTAGGCCTCTTCGTCGAGCTCCGCGATGAAGCGGTCGGCGTCCTCGCGGATCGCGTCGAGCTGACGTTCGCTGAGCGGCGTCGCCACGGCCTGCCTAGGATATCCACGTGCAGGAGATCAGCCTCAAGACCGACCGGAAGACGCAGCTCGTCAACATCACCGACCAGGTGCAGGCTGCGCTCGGAGAGCCGAACGGCGCCGCCGCCGCCCTCGTCTACGTTCCGCACACGACTGCAGCGGTGACGATCAACGAGCACGCCGACCCGCTCGTCGCGCAGGATCTCGAGAACGCACTCCAGAGGGTCGTCGACGACGGCTGGGACTGGAAGCACGTCGAGGACCCGGACGGTCCGAACGCTCCCTCGCACGTGCGCGCCTCGCTCATGAGCACGCAGATCCTCGTCCCGCTCAGAGACGGCAAGCTCGCGCTCGGACGCTGGCAGGGGATCTTCTTCTGCGAGTTCGACGGCCCGCGCGATCGCAAGGTTTTCGTCACGTCGCTCCGCTAGCGTCTTCGTGGTGAAGCGGGTGATCATCGCTGCGGCGATCCTCGCGGTGCTCGCGCCAGGGCGCGCCGAAGCGGCGCGGCTCACCGGCATCCACAAGATCCGCCACGTCGTCGTGATCATGGAGGAGAACCGCTCGTTCGACTCCTACTTCGGCACCTACCCGGGCGCCGACGGCATCCCGCCCGGCGTGTGCGTGCCCGATCCGCAGCGCGGTAGGTGCAAGCGCCCCTACCACGACGCCCGCCTGCGCAACGCAGGCGGACCGCACGACCACCGGGATGCGCTCCTCGACATCGGCGACGGCCAGATGGACGGGTTCATCCTCCGTGCTGAGTCGGGACGCCGGGTCTACTGCAACAAGCACATCAATGCGCCCTCGTGCTCGCTCGCGCCGAGCAAGCCGGACGTCATGGGGTACCACGACCAACGCGAGATCCCCAACTACTGGTCGTACGCGCGGCACTTCGTGCTGCAGGACCATCTCTTCCAGTCCGACACGTCGTGGAGCCTGCCGGGCCACCTCTACATGGTCTCCGGCTGGTCGGCGAAGTGCTCGCGGCGCGGCGACCCGATGAGCTGCAAGACCGCGGTCCAGGGGCCGGGCTCGCCCCCGGGCGAGCCGGAGAACCCGACGGGCAAGGCGCCGGACTACGCCTGGACCGACCTGACCTACCTCCTCCACGCACACCACGTGAGCTGGCGTTATTACGTCTTCAAGGGCCTCGCGCCCGACTGCGACCGGAATCAGATGTTCTGCAAGGCGCTGCCGCAGAGCGCGAAGACGCCCGGGATCTGGAACCCGTTGCCCTGGTTCGACACGGTGAAGCAGGACCGGCAGGGCGAGAACGTCGCGCCGTTCGACGAGTTCCTGCAGGCCGCACGCACCGGAACGCTCTCGGCGGTCTCGTGGCTCACGCCCGCCGAGTCGGTCAGCGATCATCCGCCCGCGTCGATCCGCCGCGGCCAGGCGTACGTCACCGGCGTGATCAACGCCGTCATGCGCAGCCCCGACTGGAGCTCGACGGCGATCTTCCTGTCCTGGGACGACTGGGGCGGGTTCTACGACCACGTCGTCCCGCCGAAGGTCGACGCTAGTGGCTACGGCCTCCGGGTCCCGGGCCTCGTGATCAGCCCGTACGCCAAGCGCGGCTACATCGACCATCAGGTGCTGAGCCACGACGCGTACCTCAAGTTCATCGAGGACGACTTCCTGGGCGGAGCGAGGATCGATCCGCGCACGGACGGTCGGCCGGATCCGCGGCCCGACGTGCGGGAGAACGCGAAGATCCTCGGCGATCTCCGGAAGGACTTCGACTTCGCGCAAACGCCGCGGGCGCCCCTCGTTCTGCCGGTCCTGCCGAAACGGGGATAGCGACTACCCTGCGTCGATGGCGGCGCCGGTCACCAAGGATCAAGAGGTCGAGCTCGACGTCGAGTCGCTCGCCTACGGCGGCAACGGCGTGGCGCGGCTCGACGGCTACGTCGTCTTCGTCCGCCGCGGCCTGCCCGGCGACCGCGTCCGGGCGCGCGTGACGAAGGTGAAGCGCTCGCACGCCGAGGCGCTCGCGACCGAGATCGTCCGCCCGGGGCCGCAGCGGGTCGAGGCGCCGTGTCGGCACTTTCCCGCCTGCGGTGGTTGCCGCTTTCAGGATCTCGCGTACGAGGCGCAGCTCGCACAGAAGCAGTCGCAGGTGCGCGACGCGTTCCAGCGGCTGGCGGGCATCGCCGAGCCGCCGCTCGAGGAGATCCTGCCCTGCGCACCCGACATCTTTCACTACCGCAACAAGGTCGAGTACTCGTTCACGCGGACGCCTGCCGGCACGGCGCTCGGCTTCCACAGAGCGGGGCGCTGGGACGAGGTGCTCGACATCGAGAAGTGCTGGATCACGACCGACTTCGGCAACGACGTACGCGACGCGGTTCGCGACTGGGCGCGCGAGGAAGGACTCGAGGCGTACTCGCAGGCGGACGGCACCGGGTATCTGCGGCATCTCGTCGTGCGCGAGGCGCGCAACACGGGGCAGGCACTCGTGCAGCTCGTGACCGCGCCCGGCGAGAAGTTCGAGCGCGGCTATTTCGTCGACGTCGTCCGGCGCTTCCCGCAGGTGCGTTCCGTGCACTGGTCGGTGAACGACCGGCCGGCGGAAGTCACGAACCTGCCGACGGAGCTTCTGTGGGGCGAGGAGTGGATCGAGGAGGAGCTCGGCGGTCTGCGCTTCCGTGTGCGGCCGAACGCGTTCCTGCAGACGAACACCGCAATGGCCGAGCGCCTCTATGCGCTCGCGCGTGACGCGGCGCAGCTGAGTGGGAACGAGACGGTCTGGGATCTCTACTGCGGCATCGGCACGATCGGGCTCTCGATGGCCTGCGACGCGCTCACCGTGTGGGGGATCGACGTGTCGGAAGAGTCCGTCGCCTGTGCGCTCGAGAACGCGGAGCTGAACGGGATCACGAACGCGGCGTACTTCGCGGGCAACGTCGGACAGGTCGTCGAGGAGCTCCTGGAGCGCTCGGGGGCTCCGGAGGTCGTCGTCGTCGACCCGCCGCGCGCCGGGCTCGCCGGCAAGGCCCTCCGCCACCTCGGCCGTCTCGGCGCCCCGCGGCTCGTCTACGTCTCGTGCAACCCGACGACGCTCGCCGGCGACGTGAAGACGCTCGGCAAGGAGTACGGCTACGAGCTCCTGCGCGCGCGCCCGGTCGACATGTTCCCGCACACGCCGCACGTCGAGACGGTCGCGCTGCTCGAGCGTCGCGACAGCACCGCCTGAGCCGGACGTTCCTTCCCAAGTGACAATTTGTTACTTGGGCTGTTGATCCGCTCGCCTCGACGTGGCAGTCTCCACCCGTACTCGGGAGACACGGAGGCCACGATGAGAAACGACGGCGCTCCGGTTGCGGCCCGGATCGAAACTGCGGAGATCAAGAGCGACGCGAACCTGCACGTCACGGTGACGGGCGCCACGAACCGGTTCCGTCTCTGGCAGCAGGTGCCGGCCTGGATCCTCGGCTTCGCGGCGATCGGGCTCGGCTTCCTGATGGTGCTGCGCGGCTACGACTCGGCCGCGGGGTGGTTCGCCGTCTCGACGTCGATCATCCTCGCGGTGGTCGCGTCGTTCCACTCGCCGTTCTCGATCGGCGAGACGTCGGTCAGCTCGGCGCCGGGCCGTCACCCGCGGAAGAAGGCGCCGGCGAGTCCGACGAATCCGCCGACGGGCGCCTGAGGCTGCGCCAGAGCAGGTCGGCGTTCGGCACGAAGAAGCCGAGCGAGAGGAAGGGCAGCGCCGGGAGACCGCCGACATCGGTCGCGGTCGCGAGGACGACCGTAACGATGTACACGGCCACCATCGACACCCACGTCCACGTGACGCGGAGGTTCCACCGCGCCGCCGCGCCGAGGAAGAGCGCGAAGAACAGGATGTCGGGCGGGCCGAGATACGCGGCGCCGCCACCCGGAACGAGGAACGCGATCGCGACAGCCGTGTAGACCTCGAAGTGATGGGTCGTGATCTGGTGCGTCGGTCCCCGCCAGACCGAGATGATGTCGACGATCGGGACTACGGCCGCCACGAGCACGACCCAGGACAGCCGTTCGAAGAGGGTCAGGAACGCCCAGCCCGCGAAGACGGCGGCCCACAGCTTCGCGAAGTTCGCCGCGAGGCCCCAGTCCGCGAGCGAGCACCCGAGGGCGATCAGCGCGAGCACGACGACCGCCGGCAGGAGCCATCGCGCCGGCCAGAGCGGCAGGGCGATCAGAACGAGCAGCAGCACAGCCGGCATCACGAAGAGGCAGATGATCGTGATCGCGGGCCACAACCCGACACGATCGAGGTGCGGCGCGACGACGTACCACGTCCCGACGATCGCGCCCACCGCGGCGAACGCCGCGACGCGCCGCCGATCTAGTACGGCGGCAGTGACGCCCACCACTCGCCGAGCAGCTTGAACGCGTTCCAGAACGCCGTCTTCGCCGGCTGCTCGTCGAGCGCGTCGTCGATGTCGGGCGTGTAGAGCGCGTCGATCGTGGGCGTCAGCTTCTGCAGCTCGCCCTCCGTCGGCGCGAGCTCGCGTGCGAGCGGGAACTTCACCGAGTTGAGGAACGCGAGCGCCTGCTCGCCCATGACGACGACGAGCTTCGGCTGCACGATGTGGAGCTCGCGGAGCAGAAAGGGCCGGGACTCCTCCTCGTCGCCGTCTGCGAACTTGAGCGCATTCGTGCCGTAGACGGCCATCGGGTCGACACGCAGCCGCTGCAGCGACTTGAGCAACGCATTTCCGGCGCGTCCGTAGAACGCAACGCCTTCCTGAAGCTCGGAGGCTCGCGGCATGTACTTCAGCAGGAAGACGTCCCCCAGCGGGTGGCCCGAGCCGACGACCGGCACGCGCGTGCCCGCGCCGGTCCGAGCAACCTCGTCACCGAGAGCGTTGATCTCGGTGATCGCCTTTTGCAGGTACTTCTCGTAGATCTCGTCGGTCGCCACGGTCACTTGAGTCCCACGGTTGGTTCGCCTCTAGCGAACCCTTTCCTTGGCCTGCGCCACCCACTTCAAGCCCTGGAGGTACGCAAGCGACTTCGGACGCCGCAACACTTCCGCGCTGCGCAGCGACAGAAGGAACTCCTCGGGACCCTCGAAGCGGCGCATTCGAACGGCACCCGTGCCGACGCCCTGGAGCACGTGCGCGTCCGAGCCGGCCCCAGCCGTGAGGTTGTACTTGCGGGCGAACCGGAGCGCCTCGTCGTTGTACGCCTCGAAGAGCAGCCGAGCGTTGTAGACCTCGAAGACGTCGATCTCGGCCAGGTGGCGATGGAGCGTCGCCGGATCCGGGATCGCATGGAGCCGGTCGAACGGATGCGGGACGTACACGAGGCCGCCCTGGGCGCGGATCGCTTCGACCGTCTCGGCGAACGACATCCCACGCGGGATCTCCTCCTTGAGGAACAGGCCGATCACCTCGCCCTGGCCGTCCGTCTTCACCTCCTCGCCCGGGATGACGATCAGCTTGCGGCCGCGCGCCTTCGCGACCCCCTCGAGGGCGCCGCCGAAGACGTTGTGGTCGGTGATCGCGATCGCCCCGAGGCCCTCGGCTTCCGCATGGTCGAGCAGCTCGTCGACGTCGATGGAGCAGTCGTGGGACCAGCTCGTGTGCATGTGCAGGTCGACGAGCATCCAGTCGCGGCGCTCGAGCGGCGAGCGGGGAGCGGCGGGCCGGCGGCGGCCGGCGATGTCGTCGTACACCGCGGTCACCCGGTCGGCGAGTGCGACGAAGCTCTGCGCCCGCGCTTCCGCGAGGCCTTCCCCGGCGCGGCGGGCGCGGAACGCGTCGTCCTCGAGCAGGCGAGCCGCCTCTGCGGCCGCGAGCTCCGGCTGCTCGAACCTGCCCGCAGGCGACGCAACGGCGGCACCCGCGGCCCGCGCTTCGAGCTCGACGCGCTTCACTCCTTCGACCGACGGCACGAAGACTGCCGCGTCGCGCAGCACCTCGGCGCGGGCCGCTCCGTCGAGCGCCGTGCGCACGCGGACGCGCCCGCGCAGCGCCCGCGGCAGCGGCGGCCGCGACGCGAGCGGACGCGTGCGCAGCAGCACGAGCTCCCAGTCCGGCAGCGCTCCGAGCTCGCGAACGAGCGCACGCAGGAGTAGGCGCTCCGACTGCCGCCACTCGAGCACGACGATCTTCTGCTTCTCCGCCGGCGCGAAGAGCTCGAGGTCGACGCCGGCCGGCACGAGCTCGTAGCGGCCGGGAAAGCGCTCGGCCGCTGCCGCCGCTGTCTCCTCGCTCGTGGCGAGCAGTGCGTCGAGGCGGGTCAGCAGACGCTCGCGGCGGGTGCGCGCCGGCGGATACGTCAGTCGTTCCGTCGAGAAGAACGTCGCGACCGTGAGCGCGCTCGCGTCGCGAAGTGCGAGGTACGACAGGCTCGGCAGCCCGGGCTCGAAGCCGTGGACGATGTCGAAGCCGCCGGCGGCAAGTGCGAACGCGAGGTTCGCCTGAACGCCGACCGGCACGCCCATCCGACTACGCCGCGAGATCGGCACTGCCGGTCCGAGCGCGACGAAGTCGGTCGCAACACCGTTCGAGAGTGCGCGGCGTCCCGCGGCGAGGTCGCGTGCCCGGTTCGACGGTGCGAGCACCGTGACCCGGTGACCGCGCGCCCGCAGCTCCCGTGCGAGTCCCTCGACGTGCTCGTTCACGTCGTGCGGCTGCGACCAGGCGAAGGGGGTGACGAGGGCGACCGAACGTGCCATCATCCGACACTCACGAGTCTAGTGACGACCCCACGGCAGAAGATCGTCACTGCGGCGCGCTGGGGCATCGCGAACGAGCCCCGGATCCATTACGGCGAGGTGAGGCCGATGCCGCTCGCGCGCGAGCTGCCGCTCACGACCGACTGCTCGGGCTTCGTGACCCTGTGTTACTTCCTCGGCGGCGCGCCGGACCCGAACGGGCTCGACTACAGCGGCGCGGGCTGGACCGGGACGCTCCTCCAGAGCATGGAGCACGTCGCGCTCGAGGACGTCCGTCGCGCCGACCTCGTCGTCTGGGGACGGTATCCCGGCCGCCATGTAGCGCTCGTGCTCGAGCGCGGCGAGGATCCGCTCCTGTGCTCGCACGGCTCCGAGCGCGGGCCGCTCGCGATCCGGTTCTCGGAGGAGTGCCGGTTCCAGCCGGCACTCGTCACGTGGCTCACTGCCTCGCCGTGATCCGCGGGCTCACCACCATGGGGGCTCTGGCTGCGACGCTGATCGCGTCGTTGGCGGCGGCAGCAGGTCCGCCTGTTCTCCACTTCAGCGTCTTCGCGGATACCGGTCTGCGTCTCACGGACGTGGCGTGGACGGGCAGCAGCTTCCTCTACGTCGAGAACACGACGAACAAGGTCTTCGCGGCCGGTCCGAGTGGTCTGCCTCTGCGGCCGTTCGCTTCGATGCCACAGGAGGTCGAGGAGACCCGCTGCCGTGTCTCGCGCGGTGGCCACGGGTTCAGCGCGGGCGACGTCTACTGTCATTCGCCGTCCAACAAGATCTACCGGATCAGCCCGGACGGCGGCACCATCACGCTGTTCGCCACCCTTCCCGAGAGCGCGACCTCGGACGGCGCGCTGGCGTTCGACACCGGCGGTCGCTTCGGCTACGCGCTCCTCGCCGCGACCGGGCAATCTGGCAGCGAGGCGACGGGCGGCGGGACCGTGTACGCCGTAGACCGGCGCGGAAACGTCAGGACGGTCGGCAGCTATGCCGGTCCCGGCGGGGCGGACGAGATCGCCATCGCGTCGATCCGCTTCGGCACGGCACCGCACGACGTTCTGCTCACGGTCGACGCGGGGGCGAGCGGCGGGAGGCTCGCCGCGATGGACGGCCGCGGGCACTCACGAACGCTCGTGACGCTGCCCGACGGCCCCAACCCGATCGTGACGATCGGACGGCATACCGGTCGCCGTCCCGCCGCGCCGCCTGGTCTCTACGTCGCCGACACGGCGACACACAACGTCTTCTTCGCTCCGGCCGCCGACTTCGAGCGCTTCATCGGCGACGTCGTCGTCGGAAGCGAGATCAAGGGAGCCTTCTGGATCGTTCGCCCCCGGGGCCGCGGCTTCGAGGCGGTGCGGCTCTCCACGACGTTGCAGGGCACGGAGTTCAACCTCGAGGGCGCGACGTACATTCCGTCCCGGTAGCGGCGGGGACTGGCTCAGCTCTCTGCCGTGAGGTCGTCGAGCCGCTCGATTCGGCGAAGCGCCGCCGAGCCGGCGATCCCTGCAACGAGCGCGAATGCGATCAGGCCGGCCGCCGTCAGACCGGTACTCAGCACGAGCCGCTCGCGTGCACGGAAATCCACGCGGGCCGTATCGGCATGCGCGGTCTGTTACTTGACCGACATCACGCGCGGGCTCAGTCCAGACACGCGCCCGTCGAGCCCGTGAGGAGCGTGGCGAGCGCGACGATCCAGAGGCCGGCGCCGAGTACGGCGGCCGGGACCGTCCACACCGTCCGCAGGGGGCGTTGCAGGCCCCAGGCCGCAATCAGCAAGTAGACGAAGGCACCACTGATCCACACGCCGGGCTGAATGTGACCCTCGTCGCTGCAGCTGCCCCCGACGAGCACGAGGATGATGGCGCCGACATAGGCGGCACCGCCCAGTGCGATTGCCACGGCGAGCGCCGGAAGCACGGCGCGGGCCGGAAAGGGAGAGATTCGAACGTGAAGCGCGATCGCCGCGAGCGCGGCGATGGCGAGCCCGCCGATCAAGGCATCGTCCGTCGCCCCTCGAGGCAGGCTGATCGCGACGACCGGCAGGAAAGCGACCGCGGCGGCCGCGAGGGCCGCCGCGATCCACTGAAGAGCGCGGTTAGGCGCTCGTCGGAGCCGGGTGCTCAACCGGCGCCGTCCGGCGGTTGCGCTCGATGAACTGCTCGACGAGCTCGGCCGCCTCGTCGTCCTGAATCTGCTGCGGCGGCGATTTCATCAGGTACGAGCTCGGCTCCACGAGCGAACCGGCGACGCCGTTGTTCAGAGCGAGCTTCGCGAGGCGTACGGCGTCGATCACGATGCCGGCCGAGTTCGGCGAGTCCCAGACCTCGAGCTTGAGCTCGACGTTGAGGGGCACGTCGCCGAACGACGAGCCCTCCATGCGGATGTAGGCCCACTTGCGGTCGGTCAGCCACGGCACGTAGTCCGACGGGCCGACGTGCACGTTGCCTTCGCCGAGGTCGTAGTCGAGCATCGACGTGACGGCGTTCGTCTTCGAGATCTTCTTCGACTCGAGGCGCTCGCGTTCGAGCATGTTGAGGAAGTCCGAGTTGCCGCCGACGTTCAGCTGCATCGTCTTGTCGAGATGCACGCCGCGCTCGCGGAAGAGCGACGTGAGCACGCGGTGCGTGATCGTGGCGCCCACCTGCGACTTGATGTCGTCGCCGATGATCGGCACGCCGGCTTCTTGGAAGCGCTTGTTCCAGTAGTCCTCGCGGGCGATGAACACGGGCATGCAGTTCACCATCGCGCAACCGGCCTCGAGGATCTGCTCCGCGTACCACTTCGTGGCCGCCTCGGAGCCCACGGGCAGGTAGTTGACGACGACGTCGGTCTTCGTGTCCTTGAGGATCCCGACGATGTCGGCGGTCTGGCCCGGCGCCTTCTCGACGATTTGCGAGAGGTACTTGCCGATGCCGTCGTGCGTCATGCCGCGCGACACCGTGATGCCGGTCTTCGGCACCTCGGCGAACTTGATCGTGTCGTTCGGGTGCGCCCACATCGCGTCCGCGAGATCCTCGCCGACCTTGCCCTTGACGACGTCGAACGCCGCCGTGACCTCGATGTCGCTGATGTGGTAGCCGCCCAGGTTGACGTGCATCAGGCCGGGGACGAAGTCATTCGGCTTGGCGTCCGCGTAGTAGTAGCGGCCCTGCACCAGGCTCGAGGCGCAATTGCCCACGCCCACGATCGCCACTCGCACCTTGCCGTCCGACGTGCGCTTCCCATTGGTTGCGCTCTTGCCGTTTCCGTGAGCCACGCTATGCCTACTCCCCTGTGGTGTCGCTGGCGGCGGGGCGAGGCCCGGCCGTGCTGAGTTGATGAACGTGCCAGATTCGCTGGATGGTGGTCGCCACCGAGAGGGCGGCGATGACCCCGATGGCGCCCATGAGACCGATGTCGATGCCCAACCCCGCGAGCAGGATGCCGGCCACCAGCAGGACGAGCCGCTCCATGCGCGGAGCAAGCCCGATCGTGGCCGAGACGCCGATCCCCTCCGCCCGGGCCCTCGTGTAGCTGACCATGAAGGAGCCCGCCATGGCGACGAGCGCCAGCAGCACGGGCCAGGTCGGCTCGGACGCGGTGGCCAGGTAGTAGGCGGCCACGCCGCCGTAGAGGAGCGCCTCTGCGGCGCGGTCGAGGGTTGAGTCGAGGAAGCTGCCGAAGGCGGTGGTGCCTCCCGTCGCCCGGGCCAGGGAGCCGTCGACGGCGTCGAGCAGCGAGCCCGCCACCAGGACCGCCGCCCCGGCCAGCAGGTTGCCGGTGCCGACCAGGACGGCCGCCACCGCCACGATCAGAAAGCCAAGGACCGTCACCGTGTTGGCGGTGAGGTGCAGGCGGATGGCCAGGCGCACGACCGGCGCCAGCATGGCCCGGCCCACCTCCTTGGCGCGGGCCGAGAGCAGCGAGTCGCCGCGGCGCAGGTCGTGCGCGCTCGGATGGCTAGCCGACATCGGTCACCCCAGGAGGGGTGGCGGCCGGCGCGGGCTCGACGGAGACGGAGCCGCCGACGAGCCGCGCCTCCGACTCATGCAGCTCGTCGAAGGCGGCGGTGCGCAGCTGGCAGATCACCTCGCGCCCGTGGCGGCGGGTGTCGATCAGGCCGGCGAGGCGGAGGATGCGCAGGTGCCAGCTGATCAGCGGCTGCGAGAGCCCCACCCGGGCGGAGAGCTGGTTGACGGGCATGGGCCCAAGCTCGGCCAGCAGGCCGATGATGCGCAGGCGCGTCTCGTCACCGAGCGCGCGATAGAAGACGCGCAGCCGGCGCAGGTCGCGCTCGCTGCTGGTCTCGTGGGGGAGTGTCATATCGTAGCGCTTCTTTATCAAATGCGGATTGATATAAGCGGGCGCTTATGATATGCGGCGCCCGGAATGGCGTCAAGGGGGTGCTAG
>WNGA01005032.1_pt1 | contig 25753 bp, 20 predicted proteins | sample 5400061 | NCBI WGS metagenome assembly WNGA01 (sample SAMN13153366, study PRJNA577476) | soil metagenome | isolation source: 100 cm soil or saprolite under grassland replicate 2 | place: USA:California | collected 2016-06-15 | reverse complement strand
TAATAAAGTGGGGCAAGAGCGTGACTATCAGGCCCGCTTTGTCCACTATCGGGGCGCAGGAAGGCTTTGGAGGCCACCTACGCACCCCAGGTGGGTAAGAAAACGGTATTTTAACCATCTCTCCGACAAACTGCTAGGAACGTGCTTGAGTGTCGCGGTCTCACCTCCTTTGTTGTTGAAATGAGAGCAGGCGGCCGGGGAGCGGGCAGATCCCCGGCCACGGTGGCATCCCCTTCGTTAACGACGGTCGTCACGACCGAGCATGGAGAAGCGTTCTTCTCAGTCCTTGGTGTGTCTCCGAGGGCACATCATGGCGAGGTCGCCAAGCTGTGCGCCTGATTCAGTAGCGACTGACCCTGCGCGATCAGTTGTTGCGCTTGTTGACTGGTGAACGCGTGGCCATCAAATTCGGCTCCTTTCAGCACAGCTTTTATTTGAGCAGCAAGCGTGTCGCGTTGGGTCGTCAGGCTCTCGATCTGATTCTCGATCGAGGTATAGGTCGCGTCGCCCGCGTCGTTCGATGCGAGCGCCTTTGTGGAGGCCTTGAGCGTGTCCATCGCAAACGTGCCGAACGACGCGTTCAGTTGCTTATAGGTCCGAGCGAGTGCGAGAAAGCTACCGCTCTTCTTTATTGCCGACGGAATCGCCCAGCCGGTGAGCGCCTCGGAGATTACTCGCCCATCGTGAGTATAGTCGTCCTTGAGACCGGCCAGGGCCAGGATTGTCGGCCGCACATCGGTATGATCCGACCATGTCGTGCCATCAACGCCGGTCTGGTCGACACCCGGCCCAACGTAGCCAACCCAGGTCGAGGCTATCTCGTCCTGGATGTCGCCGTGGTTCCAGGCAAAGCTCTGGTTCGTCCGCGCTGGAATGAACGCGCACGCCGCCGGGGTGGCGCAGGTCGCCGGCGGGGTTCCGCCCGTCGCGAAGAAGAACCAGTCCGGGTCGGCGAACGGCGTAAATGTCGGCGTTCGAAACGGGTCGGCCGTGACCATATGCAAGGTCTTCATCCCGGTGTGGTCGGCGAGCGCGACCATGATATTGTTCTCGACGACGCCTGTGTATGGATTCAACCAGTTCAGCCCCGCCATCTCGCGCTCCAGGTTGCGAACCGCCGGGTCAGTCTGATCGCGAAGGGGTTGCGCTGCCGTGCCGTTCACGTACACGGTCGGCGCATCGTCAGAATGGACAGAGAACAGAGTCGCGTCGCCGAATTGCGTGTAGACCATGCGCCGCAAGTCGGCGTTGATCTCGCCGACGCGGTTGTAGTTGCAGGCCGTCGTGACGCCGTCGCAACCCGCTGGCGTGGGCGCGTCGCCGACGAAGTGGTCGCCCTCGTCCACGGTGAAGACGAACAGCGTGTTCGACTTGTTGATCCCATCCGCCGCGAGCCGATCAAAGAACTTCTGGAATGCGACGTCGTAGTCGTGCAGCTGCTGCACATAGCCGGCCTCGCCGGGGCCATACGCGAAGTGAATGTTGCCGGCGTTGCCGTGACCGTCGTGCGCGTCCGAGATGTAGGCATAGGTGATCGGGATGCCGGCCTCCTGCATCTGCGCGACCCACGAGAGCGACACCGTCGCCTCCATGCCGTCGAAGCCGGGGAAGCCGATGTGGCCATTTGCATCCTGGATCGTGTTGCCATTGAGATCGGTCATCGGGCCGCTCGGCTTGATCACCGGGTTGGTATATTTGGCGCCAAAGAGCCCGCTAAAGCCGCTGTAGCCGTTGGGCTCATCGGGGAGCAGATCCGGCCGCGCATGGTTCGCCGCAGTGCAGAGCGATGAGCCCTGCGCGCAATGCACGCCGATGCCGACGAAGTCGGCGAATGACTGGGTTCCTGCAGCGCCGCCGTCGCCCGCGACCTCCATCGCTTCCGGCGAGCCAGCGCCGAACACCGTCGGGATGTCGATCGCCGTATTCTCGAGGATCGTGTTGGCCGTCGCGACGGCGCCGAAATCGCATCCAGCGCGCGTGAACGGCACCCACGGCGCGGGGGCGATCTTGCCGTTCTCGTTGATCATCTCCGGCGTGGTGTCGGTGGTGCTGCCCGCCGGGTCGAAGAGCGGCGCTGTCCAATACGCAAACGAGACGCCAGTCCGTGTCGTGCCATCGGTTTTGAAGTAGCGGAACGAGTTCGACACCGGCTGGCCCATTCGGTCGGGGTAGACGCCGGTGAGCGATGTCAGGATGCCGGTCGCCGTGTGCGAGATCAGCGCGGTGTGGTCGTTCGACAGCAGGATACCATTACCCTTGATGAAGTTGAGCAGGTGCGGCATCTGCTCGAGGTCTGACGGGACATTGGGATTATCCCGCAGGAAGTGCGTGTTGTCGAACTGGACGTAAATGACATGGTGAATGTTGCCCTTCGCCGAGCTGAGCTGGCAGTTGCTCGCGGTCGCGGGTGCGACGGCGAGCGCCAATGGCGCCGCTGCTCCTCCGCCCACGACCAACGACGCTACCAGCAGCGATACCGCAGCAGCGATGCGCCCGAAGGGATGTCGCCAGCCTCGTGTTATCCGATCCATAGATTCCTCCTTGTTCACAGGGTCAACCCCTCCTCAAGAAGTCGGGTGAAATGATACTGGTTCACCTCCTTGTCTCAGCAGCTGCGGATCGAACCATGGGCATACGGACATCGCTCCACGCCAGCCGGGCAGGCGCGACTGAATTGATCATAATTGGCGATGGGGGCGTTAACAGCCTCTGCGGCGCATTGACGCGCCGCGAACCAGCCGTGTGGACGAGTGGCGACGACAAGATCTCATTTTAAAGAGTGATCAGGATGGCCCATTATAGCACGTCACAGTTAAATCAAAATGACAAAACTGTTAACTGGAGTATGTATCTTTTTTTAACAAAGTGGCTCTTATAATAGGGGTTGTTCGGCCTGATTTCGTAGAGCACTGCCTTTGATCGCGTAGTCTGGCTCATGCGGCATGGTGTCGCGCATTTCCACATGCTCTGATACAATAGCGTACATCCCCGTACTGCCCGGCTCAATGTAGAGTCAGTAAGGAGTGAGAAAATGATGTCCGACCGTCCGCTCGCAACTCGGTTACGTTGGCTTCGTGTGCTCGCCGCTTTTGTTCTCCTGTTCTCGTATCTGGTTGGTGCAGCTGAGCCGGCGCGAGCGGCCGGAAGCATCAGCCTGACTACTTTTGGCACGGCTGTCACCGAGAACTTCGACACGCTCGCCAACAGTGGCACATCCAGCACCGTCCCCAATGGCTGGGCCTTCCTGGAGACAGGGACGAATGCCGATACGACCTATACGGCCGGTACGGGCTCATCGAATACGGGTGATACCTACAGCTTCGGTACTCCCGCCGGCAACGCCGAGCGCGCATTTGGGGGATTGCAAAGCGCCAGTTTGAATCCGACGATCGGGGCTTCATTTACGAACAATACCGGTAGCAACATTACGGAGCTAGCCATTTCCTACACCGGCGAACAATGGCGCTTGGGGACTTCGGGACGCACTGACCGAATCGATTTTCAGCTCAGCACCACTGCAACCAGTCTGAGCACGGGGATGTGGACGGATTACGACAATCTGGATTTTTCAGGCCCCATCAGCGTCGGCACGGTGGGCTTGCTCAACGGGAACCTTGCCGCGAACCGCACTCCAATCAGTTTTACGATTACTGGCCTGAGCATTCCAAACGGCACAACCTTCTGGATTCGCTGGTTGAGTTTCGATGCCAGCGGCGCAGATGATGGCCTGGCGGTGGATGACTTCTCGCTGATCCCCTCTTCGACCGAACAGCCGCCGTCTGTCTCGAATACTGTTCCGGCCAACGGCGCGACGAACGTTCCGCTGAACAGCAATATCAGCGTCACATTCAGCGAAGCGGTCAATGTAACGGATCCCTGGTTTACACTTTCGTGCGCCTCCAGCGGCACGCATACGGCCACGTACAGCGGCGGACCGGTAACTTTCACGTTGAACCCCGACAGCGATTTTGTCAGCGGCGAGGTTTGCACGCTGACTGTTATAGCGGGTCAAGTTTCCGATCAGGATGGCATCGATCCGCCCGATAACATGACCATGGACTTCACGGCGGGCTTTACTACCCTCGTGCTGGTTCACATCCACGACATTCAGGGCGCGAGCCACCTCTCGCCAAAAAATGGTCAGACGTTGACGACCGAATCGTCGATTGTCACTGCACTGCGTAGCGCGGGTTCGACACGTGGCTTTTATATTCAAGACCTTAACCCAGATGCGAATGACGACACGTCCGAAGGGCTGTTTGTCTTCACGGGTTCGTCTTCCAACCCTGCTACATTGGTGAGTGTCGGCGACATCGTACAGGTCGGCGGCCGGGTTAGCGAATTTCGCCCTTCCGCCACCAGCTTGACTATCACGGAACTGGTCGGACCGCTGACGGTCAACAAACTTTCCAGCGGTAACCCTCTCCCGACGCCGGTGGCTATTGGCATAGGCGGGCGCACCCCACCAACCACGGTGATCGAAGACGATGCGACGGGAGACGTCGAGACGAGCGGCGTCTTTGATCCGGCGAGCGATGGCATCGATTTCTATGAGAGCCTCGAAGGTATGCTGGTGCAAGTCAATGATGCGGTGGTCGTTGGCCCCACAAGTGATTTCGGCAGCAATCGCGAAGTCCCGGTCGTCGTCGACAATGGTGCAAATGCGGGTGTGCGCACGGCGCGCGGCGGCGTCATCATCCGACCGACCGACTTCAACCCCGAACGCATCATTCTCAACGATTGGATTGCAGGCGGCCCGACGTTGCCGCCGGTGAATGTTGGCGACTCATACCCCGGCACGACTGCGGGCGTGATCGATTACAGTTTCGGCAACTACAAGTTGCAGGTGATCTCGCTCCCGCCGCTTTCGGATAACGGTCTCACGCGCGAAGTCACGACACCTGCCGGCACGAATCAACTGGCAGTCGCTACGTTCAACGTTGAGAACCTCGCACCCACCGACCCATCCTCGAAGTACGCTACACTGGCGACTTTGATCGTCGACAACCTGCAAGCACCGGATGTCATCGCGATCGAAGAAATTCAAGACAACAATGGCACAACCAACGACGGCACTGTAGATGCCTTTATCACATGGAACTTACTCATCTCAGCGATTTCCGCAGCGGGCGGTCCGACCTATGATTACCGCCAGATTGACCCTGTCAACGGCCAGGATGGCGGCGCACCCGGCGGCAACATCCGCCAGGGTTTCCTGTTCCGCATCGATCGCGGCCTCAGCTTCATTGATCGTCCCGGCGGGGGATCATTGACCCCAAATGCGGTTCTCGGCAGCGGCGCGGGTACGCAGTTGCAATATAGCCCTGGCCGCATTGATCCGACAAACGCCGCCTTCAACAGCAGCCGCAAGCCACTCGCGGGTGAGTTCACATTCAACGGCCACCATCTATTCGTGATCGCCAATCACTTTAACTCAAAGGGCGGCGACGACCCGTTGTTCGGTCACTTCCAGCCGCCGGTGCGCAGCAGCGAAGTGCAGCGCCATCAGCAAGCGCAGGTTGAGCACGACTTCGTCGACGCGATTGCCACGGCTGACCCGAGCGCCGATGTGGTTGTGTTGGGTGATCTCAACGACTTCGAGTTCTCCGACACGGTGACCATCCTCAAGGGCACGCCCAGCATTCTGAATGACCTGATCGACACCTTGCCACAGGATCAGCGCTATAGCTACGTCTTCGAGGGCAACTCGCAAACACTCGACCACACACTGTTCAGCAACGATCTGGTCAACTCGCGGCCCTTTGTTTACGATGTCGTGCATGTCAACTCCGAGTTCGCCGACCAGGCCAGCGATCACGAACCGCAAGTAGCGCATGTCACGCTCAACGATCCACCGACAGCGGATGCCGGTGGCCCCTATGATGTGACTGAAGGCGGCTCAGTTCTCGTTTCGGCCACAGGCAGCGATCTGGAGAACGACCTGAAGGGCGAGCCGCTCAGCTACGCCTGGGACCTCGACAACAATGGCAGCTTCGAGACACCCGGCCAGAGCGCGACATTCTCAGCACCCGCGAACAGTGCTCCAGCCACTTATATGATTAAGGTGCAAGCCAGTGATGACGGTGGGCTAACCGCAATCGACACTGCCACTGTCAACGTCATCTACAACTTCACTGGCTTCTTCCAGCCGGTCGACAACCTTCCTGTATTTAACCAAGTCAAGGCCGGAAGCGGGGTGCCGGTGAAGTTCAGCCTGAGTGGCGACCAGGGATTGAGCATTTTCGAGTCAGGTTATCCCAAGTCCGAGAAAATCACGTGCGACACAACGGCTGAGGTTGATGGTATCGAAGAGACTGTCACAACGGGCAGCAGCAGCCTAGCGTATGATCCCAGTATCGATCAATACACATACGTCTGGAAGACCGATAAGGCCTGGGCGAATACATGCCGGCAACTGGTGATGCAGCTGAACGACGGCACGTTCCACCGGACGAACTTTAAGTTCACGAAGTAGAGCCAGCTTCTCAGAAGGCGACGAGCGGTCGCTACGCCCGGTTCAGAACAGGCGTTACACGTCAGGTCTGGCTCATCCTGGCCCTGATACTGGCCGCGGGCCTCCCCGGTGCAGAACGTGCCGCCCGCGCGGCCGGTGCGACCTACTATGTCAGCCCATCGGGGAGCGACGCCAACGCGGGCATGTCGCCGGAGCAGCCATGGCGAACTATCGAGAAGGTGAACGCCTGGATCTTCGGCGCCGGCGACAGCGTGCTCTTCGAGGGCGGGCAATCGTTCGCCGGCACGCTGACCTTCGAGGCCGAGAGCGGCACCCCGGTAAGCCCGATCACCGTCGGCTCATATGGCGCCGAGAGGGCGACGATCAGCGCCGGCTTGCGCGAGGGCATCTTCGCGCATAATTCGGGCGGCATGCGCATCACAAGCATCGACGTCGTCGGGTCGGGCAGTGCGACGAACACGAGCCACGGGATTTATTTCTTGAACGATCTGCCCGGCAACAACAAGCTCGAGTACATCCACATCGACAACGTCGACGTCAGTCGGTTCGGACATTATGGCATTTTGCTCGACGCCGCAGCCGGTATGAGCGGCTACAGAGACGTGCAGATCGAATTCGCCATCGCGCACGAGAACGCCGACGGCGGCATTGGGATGAGCGCCGCAAAAACGCGAGCACATCAGAACGTTTACATTGGCCACTCTCAGGCCTACGACAACCGCGGTATCCCCGGCCTCGCGCGTAATTCCGGCAACGGGATCGTCCTCGGGAGCGTGGACGGCGGCGTGATCGAGCGGTCGGTCGCGCACGGCAACGGCGGCCTGGACACCGCCGACGAAGGCCCGGTCGGGATCTGGGCCTGGGATTCCACCAATATCGTCATCCAGTACAACGAATCGTACGTTAACCACACCGGCGGCGCGCACGACGGCGGCGGCTTCGACCTCGATTATAGTACCTCGAACTCGCTGATGCAGTACAACTATTCGCACGGCAACGACGGCGCCGGCTTCTTGCTCGCGAACTCAAACAGCAAGATCGTCTCCACCGGCAACGTGGTACGTTACAACATCAGCGAGAACGATGGCCGGAAAAATTATCGCTTCGGCGGCCTGCATGTCTATGGCGCGGTGTATGAGACCGAGTTCTACCATAATACGGTGTATGTGAGCCCGGTGGCCGCCGCCGAGCCCGCGGCGGTGTCACTATACGATTGGAGCGGCAGCAACCTCCACTTCCGCAACAACATCCTGCTGACGACCGCCGGCGTCCGGCTGATCAACAACGAGCTCGCGGGCGGCAGCGGCCTGCTGTTTCAGGGGAACGACTACTGGGCAGGCGGCGGTCCATTCCGTATCAACTGGAATGGTGCAGACTATACCAGCCTTGGCGCGTGGCGCGTGGGCGCAGGGCAGGAGCGCGACCTGGGCGTGGACGTGGGGATGAATGCCGACCCGCGCCTGGCCAACGCGGGCGGCGGCGGCACGATTGGCGACCCGGACCGTCTTACCGCGCTAATCGCTTATAGACTGCGTGACGACTCGCCACTGATCGACTCGGGGTTGGATTTGCCGGCATTGTATGGAGTCGTGCCAGGCGATCACGATTATTACAGCTACCCGATTCCCGCCGGCCGGGCATACGACGTCGGCGCGCACGAGGTTCACTCTTATCGCCTGTATCTCACGATCGTCATCGGCTCCGGCGGCGATCCATCGCCTTCGCTCGCCAGGAGGTTAGGTATATGAGGATCGCCAGAATCATCTCGCTCTCCCTGCTCGCCGCCATCCTGGCACTGCAGTTCTGGTCGCTGCGCGCGCCGCGCCCGCTGCACCTGCCTGAGCAGCAGCAGGTAGTTACGAGCAACCCAAAGATCGGCGTCCACACCCGGCTGGCCGGTTATGGCGATGAGACATATGTCGCGCGCTCGCTCGATCAGGTACGCGAGATGGGTGCGGAGTGGGTCGTCGACTTGTTTCCGTGGGCCTACGCCCAACCGCGCTCGCGCTATGGCTTCGACTGGAACGGCTTTGATATGGTCGTCGAGCACGCCGCGCGCCAAGGGCTAACTGTGGTGGCGCGGCTCGACATCGTGCCGGAGTGGGCTCGCCCGCACGACAGCAGCGACCGCTACCTCGACGAAGATCATTATGTCGACTATGCCAACTACGTGGCCGCGTTCCTGCAGCGCTACCGGCCGTATGGCCTGCGCCATGTGCTGATCTGGAACGAGCCGAATCTGGGGTTCGAGTGGGGCCGGCGGCGGCCCGACCCGGCCGCCTACGCCGCGCTGTTGAAGGAGGTTTATCCGCGCGCCAAGGCCGCCGCACCCGACGCGGTGGTGATTGCGGGCGGGCTCTCGCCGCAGATCGACTCGGGCGACGGCAGCGAGCGAATGGGCGACCTCGAATTTCTGAACAAGCTCTACGACGCCGGTGCGGGGCCATATTTCGACATGCTGGCCGCGCACACTTATGGTGGCCTACTCCCACCCAACGCGCCACCAGATCCCGCGGCGATCACCTTCCGGCGCGTCGAGCTATTGCACGCCGCCATGGCCGCGCGCGGCGACACCCATAAGCCGATCATCATCACCGAAGGCGGCTGGAACGACAGCCTGCGCTGGGCACAGGCGGTGGCGCCGTCACGACGGCTGCGCTGGACTGTCGAGGCCTATGCGCTGGCCAAACGATGGGACTGGCTGGCGGCGATGTGCCTGTGGCAGTTCGCCACGCCTTGGAGCACCCACACCTACCAAGACAACTGGTCGTTCGTCGCGCCCGACGGCACCCCCAAGGCGATCTACTGGGCCGTGCGCGAAGCGGCGCACATAAAATAGACCACGGATCCGATGGACTGGGCGGTTTCCACGGATACTTCAATAATATCCGTGAAAATACGTCTCATCCGTCAAATCCGTGGTCTATTCCAGCCTGGCTGATTAGCCCTGCTTGCCGATCTCAATCGCCTTCGGCTGGCCGACGCTCACCGCAATCTTGCGCGGCTTGACCTCCTCGGCCTTGGGGATTTCCAGCTTCAGCACGCCGTGCTCCAGCTCAGCCTTGATTGCATCGGCCTTGACGGTGTTCGGCAGGGTGATCGAACGGTGGAACGAGCCAAAGCGGCGTTCGACGCGATGGTAGTTGCGCTGCTTGTCCTCGGCCTCCTGATGGGTCTCGCCCTTGATCGTCAGCACATTGTTCTCGAGGGTGATTTCGAGATCCTCAGGCTTCAGCCCCGGCACCGCCGCCTCAACCAGATAGCCATCCTTGGTCTCGCTCAGGTCGAGCGCTGGCACAAAGTTTTGGCCGCGGGCGCCATTCGGCCGCACAAAGCTCTCTTCCATCAGCTGGTTCATCGCCTCACGCAACGACAACATGTCCTGGAAGGGATCCCAGCGAGTTAGATTTGCCATTTTGTTACCTCCTTTACCTGTCTCTTATTTCGTATTACGTATTGCGTATCGCCTTATCACGTACTACGCAACACGGATCAGTTTTACTGTTGTGAAGTATACAGCGCGTGTGTTAGAATGACGTTTACGGAGCGTTAGAAGGATGTTAGAGACAACTGACCAGCGCCTACGACAGCGCGAATTCCTTCTTCAGGTCAGCCGCGCGATCACCGCGCAGCTCGACTTGACCAGTGTGCTCGATCTGGTGATCGACGTCGCGGTCGATCTGCTGGCCGGCACGATCGGCCTGATCGCGCTGCGCGACGACAACGGCGCGCTGCACGTCGGGGCCGGGCCGGGGCTGGCTCGTGAGCTCTGGCCGGCCTTCAGCGCCTTGCTGGCTACACCGCTCGACGACCGCCGTGCGCTGGCGCAGCGGCTCCAGGAGGTCGCCGCGAACACCCGCCTGCCGCTGCGTCAGGTCGTCGCGCTGCCGCTGGTCTTTCGCCAGACCAGTGTGGGGGTGATCTATGTCTTTCGCGCCGCGCTGAATGTGGCGTTTACGCCGGAAGAGCAGGAGCTGCTGAAGGATTTTGCCGACCAGGCCGCGATCGCTGTCAGCAACGCGCGATTATATCAAAGTGTGCTGCACGACAAGCAACAGCTCGACGCGATTATCGAGCAGAGCGCCGACGGGGTGATGATTCTCGACAGCCGCTGGCGCATCACGACGTTCAATCGCGCCATGGAGCAGCTGACTGGCTGGCCGCGTGATGAGGCATTCGGCCGCCCGTGCGCCGAGGTTCTGGCGATCAAGGATGAGCGCGGCGTGAATATTTGCCTGGTCGACTGCCCGCTGCAGCGCCACTCACCCGAGAGCAACCCGACGGTCGAGGGCTGGATCACGACCCGCGACGGGCGCCAGCTGTATGTCCGCAGCAACTATGCCATCCAGCGCGCACCAACCGGTGAATTTCTCAGCGCGATCGCGAATGTGCGCGATGTGACCGAGCAAAAGATCGAAGCCGAGATGCAGAATACCTTCATTTCGGTGATCTCGCACGAACTGAAGACGCCGGTCAGTATCATCAAAGGCTATGCTGAGACCTTAGCGCGCGAAGATGCCAACTGGGATCGCGCGACCTTGGTCGAGGGGCTGCAGGTGATTGTCGAAGAGTCCGACCGGCTGGCGCGCCAGATTGGCGGGCTGCTGGAGGTGTCGCGCTTGCAAGCCGGCGGACTGCGGCTGGAGCCGACCGATTGGCCGCTGCCGCCGCTGGCCGCGCAGGTGGTCGAGCGGACGGCAGCACAGGCCGGCGATACGTTCTCGTTCGAACTGCGCTTCTCCGACGACTTTCCGCCGGTCCATGCCGACTATGAACGCACTCGCCAGGTGCTTGAGAATTTGATCTCAAACGCGGTGAAATATAGCCCGGACGGCGGCGTCATCCGCATCGCCGGGCGCGTCGCCGACGACCACGCGATTGTCGCGGTCAGCGACCAAGGCATCGGCATCCCGCCCGAGGAGCAGACCAAGCTGTTTCGCCGCTTCTACCGCGTCGACAACCGGCTGCAGCGCGAGACCCAAGGCGCCGGGCTCGGGCTGTTCCTGGCCCGCGCGATTGTCGAGGCGCAGGGCGGGCGGATCTGGGTCGAGAGCCAGCCCGGCCGCGGCGCGCGCTTCTCGTTCACTCTGCCGCTCGCCACACCGCAACTGGTGGACTCGGAACGGGGAACGGCGGAAGCCGCGGAAGGAGCGGAACCGCGAGCGCTGGAAGAGCCGGAGGAAGCGGAGGGAACCGCAAATCAGGCGCGGAAGCTGCTCGACTGCTGAGATCTTGCTCGATGCAATCTTGCGCTACGCGATTCGCAGGCTTTTATAGGCTTGTATGCGGTTTTGCGTCTGCGGGCGCAAAGCCGCATACAACAAAAATAAAGTACCATACTGCCGTCTATCCTGAGCTCGCCGAAGGGCAGGCTCAAAAGCGCTTTGGCAATTATCAAAACTGAATAAACTAGGAACAAAGCTATGTCCGAACTCAAAGATAAACTCATCCTCGTCGTCGACGACGAGAATCGCATGATTAATTTTATGCGCATGAATTTGGAGCTCGAAGGCTGCCGGGTGATCAGCGCGCCGAGTGGCCGCGAGGCGCTCGATAAGGCCCGCGAGGAAATGCCCGACGTCGTGCTGCTCGACATCATGATGCCTGGCATGGACGGCTTCGAGACGCTGCGGCGGCTGCGGCTGTTTTCGCAGGTGCCGGTGCTGATCCTGACCGCCAAAGACGACGAGGACGACCGCATCAAGGGTCTGGAGCTGGGCGCCGACGACTATATCGGCAAGCCATTCAGCCACCGCGAGTTAGTCAGCCGCATCCGCGCGGTGCTGCGCCGCCACTATGCGCCGCCGCCCACGCCCCAAACCACCGTCAAGGTCGATGACCGCCTAACGATTGATTTCGCCCGGCGTGAGGTGCTGGTCAATGGCGAGCGGGTCAACCTGCGCCCGACCGAGTACCGGCTGCTCTACCATCTGGTACAGAACGCCGGCTATGTTATGACCCACGAGATGTTGCTGACGCGCGTCTGGGGGCCGGAATATCGGGACGAAACGCATTATCTGCGCCTATATATTACCTACTTGCGGCAGAAGATCGAGGAAGACCCCGCGAATCCGAAGTACATCTTGACCGAGCGCGGCATCGGGTATCGGTTTGTCGATTTTAGTAAGAATAGCCAGTAGTCCATTGTCCGTTGTCCGTAGCAATATGCTGGACAACGGGCAACAGACAACAAACTCATGGGCATTATCATCATTTGGTTGATCAATCTCACCCGCGCGGCCCGCAACGGCTGGCGCAAGCTGCTGCGGCGCCGGGTCGATTGGGTACGGATCGAACTGCGCGGCCCGCTGCCGGAATTCTCGGTTGTGCCGCGCTGGGTCCAACGCCGCTTCCTGGGCATGCGCGAGCCGAATAGCATGCAGGGGTTACGTCGCAAGTTCCAGCGTATCGCCGCCGACCCGCAGACCAGCGGCGTGCTGCTGCCAATCAATGGCCTGGCGGCTGGTTGGGCCACATTGCAGAGCTTGCGCGACGAGATCGAGCGCCTGCGCCAGAGCGGTAAGCGTGTGGTGGCCTATCTGGTGACGCCCGACGTCGCTGGATACTACGCCGCCTGTGCCGCCGATCAGATTGTAATGCCACCGACCGCGTTTCTGACGGTGCTGGGCCTGCGCGCCGAGATTCAATTTCTGCGCGATGCGCTGGCAAAGCTCGGTATCACCGCCGAGGTCGAAGCAGTATCGCCCTACAAATCGGCCGGCGAGATGTTCATTCGCTCGGATATCTCGCCCGAGAACCGCGCGCAACTCGAACGGATCATCGATCAGCGCTTCGCCGAACTCGTGCGGGCGATTGGCGCGGCGCGCGGCAAGACCGACGACGAGGTGCGTGCCGCGATCGACGCGGCGCCGCTGAGCGCGCACGCGGCCCTCGAACGCGGGATGATCGACGCGCTGTGCTACGAGGATGAGCTCGAGGCTTATCTGAGAGCCGGCGAGCACGCGCCAAAGATTCTTGATTGGGATGCTGCGCAAAGAGCGCTACAGCTCCAGCCGGCGCGCTACTTCCGCAAGCTGGTGGCAGTTGTATCGGTCGAGGGCACCATCACCACTGGCAGCAGCCACAATTTGCCGGTGCCCATCCCGCTGCTGGGCGGCCAGCAGGCCGGATCCGACAGTGTGGCTCAAGCGCTGCGCGCGGTCGAGCGCAACTCGCGTGTGGCGGCGGTGGTGCTGCACGTCAACTCGCGCGGCGGCGACGCATTCGCCTCAGACCTGATGTGGCGTGAGGTGCTGCGGGTGCGCGCCAAGAAGCCGCTGGTCGTTGCGATGGGCGACGTGGCGGCGTCGGGTGGCTACTACCTGGCCGCGCCGGCATCGGCGATAGTGGCGCAGCCGGGCACGCTCACCGGCAGCATCGGCGTGCTCTCACTGCGGCCAATTCTGGCCGGGCTATTCGAGCAGGCCGGCGTCAACAATGTTGTGCTGAGTCGCGGCGCGAATAGCGGGCTGTTCTCGATCAGTGAGCCGCCGACGGATGCCGAGCGTCAAGCGCTGCGTGACCTGATTTTCACGATCTACGCCGACTTCAAGCAACGCGTGTGCGAGGGCCGCAGACTGTCCGAGGAACGGCTGGAACTAATCGCCGGCGGGCGGGTGTGGCTCGGCCAGGAGGCGCTCGATCTTGGATTAGTCGACCAGCTCGGCGGGCTACCCGAAGCGCTTATGAAGGCCCAGGCGCTGGCCGATCTGCCGCAAGATCGCAGCGCGCCACTGCTGCTCGCGCGCGGTGGCAAGAGCCAGCTGCCGCCACAGCCATTCCCAGCCAACGGGTTAGCCGGTATCTGGTATGCGGTAGAAGAAACACTCAAGCTGCGCATTCTAGCGCTGCTGCCATTCGATGGGATATAATTGCAGTATGTATTTGACCGATATCATCTTGTAAATATTGAGGTGACGTTCATGACAACACAGACTCCTAGGCCAACCGCAAAAAGCACAGTCATCGAAGTCGACGAGCGCGATTTCCAGGCACAGGTGCTGGAGCGCTCGCGCACGACGCCGGTGGTGGTCGATTTCTGGGCGCCATGGTGCGGCCCCTGCCGTGTGCTCGGGCCTATGCTGGAACGATTGGCGGCCGATGCCAAGGGCGCCTTTGTGCTTGCCAAGGTGAATGTCGACAACAACCAGCGGCTGGCGCAAATGTTCCGCGTGCAGGGTATCCCAGCGGTCAAGGCCTTCCGCGATGGCCGAGTCGTCGACGAATTCACCGGCGCGATTCCCGAGTCGCAGGTGCGCGCCTGGTTGAAGAAGCTCGCGCCGGCTTCGGCCAACAATGCACTTGAGGCGGCGATCGCGCTGGAGGAGCGCGACCCAGCCGAGGCGGCGGCGCGCTACCGCCTGGCGTTGGGCGACGACCCCGACAACATCGACGCACTGGTTGGGCTGGGCCGGCTGTTGGTGCTGCAGGGCGATCGTGAGGGAGTCGAGGCGCTGCGCCAGGTGCCATCCGGCACGCCGCAATACGCGCAGGCCCAGGCCTGGCTGCCGCTGGCAGATTTCTTCGGGCAGGCGAATGGGCATGCGCCCGAGACGCTGTCGAATCAGATCACTGCGAATCCGAATGATCTCGAGGCGCGCTACCAATTGGCCGCGCGGCTGGCCAGCCAGCGGCAGTACGGCGAGGCGATCGCTCAGCTACTAGCGATCGTCGAGCGCAACCGCGGCTTCCGCGACGACGGCGCGCGCAAGATGCTGCTGGCACTGTTCGCGGCGCTGGGCGACCAGAACCCACTCGTGATCGATGGGCGGCGCAAGCTGGCGAACGCGCTGTTTTAGGCTTGCCAAAGTAAAAACCAAGTTCCCATAGTTCCTTTGGTCTTGCCAGGGAAATAAAGGAACTATGGGAACTCGGATCCAACTTGCGATCGGCTGTACTAAGAAAATCTTGGCGTCTTGGTGGTTATGACTGCCCAAACCGCGCAATCAGCGCATCCAGCGTCGCGGCGTCGGGCGCGTGCAGCACCAGCACGCGATTGCCGGCGCGGCTCAGGTAGAACTGCCGATCGGCCAACTGCCAGCGCATGTGCGCACCGTCGGACTGCAGCGCAGCCGGGCTGCCGCCCGACACCCCAGCGACAAACCAGGTCATTGCCTCAAAGAAGCCTTGCGCGGCATCAGGATTATCCCAGGCTGTTTGCAGAGCCAGTGCCAGGCGGCCATGATCGTCGCCAAGCACCTGGTAGCGATCGCCTCCCCAATCTCCGCACGCATATATGGCCTCGTCCATAGAAATGAATCGCTCCAGGTAGATCCGCAGATAGAGCTCGCCGAGCGTATCTTCGGCGACGACATGCCAACCGTCGATGCGTAGATCCGGCAGTGTAACGGCGATTGGCATGTCGCCGGCGTAGTAGCGCTCGGGATGCAGTATCTGCTCGCTGGAGCGCGGCGGCTGCTTGAACGCGGCATTCACGGCGTTCCATCCGCCGGCTTGATACAACATCGAAACAAACTCGGTGCCGTCGCGATACGGGAAGTATGTCGCCGACTCGACCAGCGGCCCGCCGTCGCCATAGGTCAGGCTCGACAGATCGATGCTCTGAAACTCCTCTAGCCGGTAATTGGCCATATCCATAGCGGTAAGATTCTTGCGAGCGTAGAGGCCCATCGTCAGTGTCGCGTCGCCCTCGACCAACGCCCGCAGCGCCATGGCATAGTCGGCATTGCCCTTGGCGCGATCGAACAGCGCGGTCAGGTCGTAGTACTGATCTTGCAGGCTGTGGGTGAACTCGTGCGCGTAGGTGACGCGGTCGCGCACGCCGATTTGAGCGCGGTCGGTCACGATGACCAGCTGCTTGGACTGCTGGTCGTAAAAGCCCAAAATGCCCTTGACCATGCTGTCGATCTCGCTCTCGCGCAGATTGGTGGTGGCCGAGCCCATATCGAGCGCGCGCAGAATCGCGGCCTGGCGCTGTTCTTCCTCCGGCGGCCACTCCCTGGCCAGCATGTCGGTGAAGTACGCGCGCAACTGATCGTGGTTCATAAACGTGCGTGGCACTTGCGAAAGCGGCGCCAACCCGCGCAATGGCGCAACCTGTCCATTGATAGTGTTCATCGTCTGCAGGTTGCCAACCTGCGTGTGCAGCTGCGAGTTCTCTTGCTCCAAGGTCTGCACTTTGGTCTTCAGCGTATCGCGCTCTTGCGCGGCGGCTTGGAGCTGGTCGAACTGACCGCGCGCATTCGTCGCGTCGCGGGTGGCCTTGACACGATCTTGCTCGGCGTGTTTCAGCTGCTGCTCAAGCTCGGCGATCTTACTGGCTTGATCGGCGGATGGGGCAGCTTGGGTCGGCAACGGCGCGGGACCGCCGGCACGATTGCGGAGCTGAATATTCTGATAGAAGAGCGCGACGTTGACCAGCATTACGAAGATCAACGCCAGGGTGCTTAAGGTGATGGCGAGACGTTGCATGTACTAGCTCCATGAGTAATACCGGCCGCGGCGCGATGATAGACCGTTGGGCAGCCGTGATTATTAACACTATTAGTATAGCAGGAACATCGGGCCAAAAGATGATCATTCTTTCATCGAATCCGTGAAGATTAGCGACGTGTGATTATGTCAACACTTCACGATAAACCGATTCGACCGCGTCGAGCATATGCGCCTGCGAAAACAGCTCTGCCACCCGCCGCTGGCCGGCCGCGCCGAAGCGCTGGCACATGGCTGGATCGGCGAGCAGCGCGTTAATCGCCTGGGCCAGCGCGGCGGGGTCGCCAGGCGGCACGACCAGGCCAGTCGTACCGTGCAGGTTAGCGTAACTAGTGCCGGTACCTAGCTCGGTACTCACGCAGGGCAGGCCGCTGGCGAGCGCCTCGATCTGCGCCAGCCCAAGCGCCTCGGCGCGCAGGTGGGCCGGCAGCACAAAGATATCGGCGGCGCGGAACAGCGCCGGTAGATCGCCGTCGGGGATGTCGCCCAGAAAGTGGACTCGTCGCGCGATTCCAAGCTGGCTGGCCTGTGCCGCTAGGCGCGCGCGCTCGGGCCCGCTGCCGCCGATCAGCAGCTCGGCGCGCACCCTCGGCAGCGCATCGAGCAGAATATGCAGCCCTTTGTAATAGCGCAGCCGCCCAACGAACAGCAGCAGCGGTGCGTCGTAGCGCGCGCGGATCGCCGCGACTCGCCGCATGTCGGCCTGAGCGAAACGCGCGGGGTCGATGCCGAGCGGCACGACGCTACAGCGCGCGACATGGCGGCGCAAAAACGGCGAGGAGACCATATAGTTTGGGCTGGTCGGCAAAATACGCGCGGCGCGCCGCAGCGTCAGCTCCATGAGTGGACGATAAACGCGCAGCAGCATCTGCTGGCGCACGATATCGCTGTGATAGGTCACTATCAGCGGCGGGCCGGCAGGCATAGCCTGGTAGATCAGATCGCCCGGCGGGTAGGGAAAATGCAGATGCACCAGATCGGGATGGATCTGCCGCGCCAGGCGCGCCATTGCCAGGCTTAGCGGCGTGGAAGCCAGGTGCAGCGTCCGCGCGGCTTTGATGACTGTTAGGCCGGGATGCGGCTGCTCGACCATCGTGCGATTGGCGAGGTTGGTCACCAGCACCGTCACGCGGTGGCCGCGCGCGACCAGTCCTTCGCTCAGGTCGCGCATATGGTTCTCGATCCCGCCGAGCACCGGATAGTAGTCTTTGTAGAGCTGGAGAATGTGCACTTCAGCCGCTTAGACCCGCGCGCAGCCCATCGTAGAGCACGCGCACACACTGTGCGATCAACTGTGCCACAGCTTGCTCGTCGCCCTTGACGCCCATGATTTGATCTTCGATTAGAAGCATCGTAATACCGTGAATCTGCGACCACATAATGGTCGCAAGGCTGGTCGGATCGCCCGGCCCAATCGCTCGTCGCGACTGCCCGCGTTCCACAACCTGCATCAGGTGTTGGAATGCCGCTTTGGCAGCGGCGTGGAGCGTCGGGTATACCGCGCGATCGACAGTTAGCCCACTGAACATTTCACGCATATGTGCCGGATGTTCGAGCGCAAACCGGACGTAGGCGTGGGCCAGGCAAGTCAGCTGGCTCTGTGCATCCTCAGGCGCCTCGGCAAGCGCCGCGCTCATCCGCACCGTCAGCTGGTCGAAGCCTTCCTGGGCGATCGCCGCAAGCAGCGCCTGCTTATCGGCGAAGTGACGGTATGGCGCCGCATGGCTGACGCCCGCCGCGCGCGCAACCTTGCGCAAGTCAAAGCCCGCCACACCCTCCTCGGCCAGGATCGTCTGCCCAGCCCGAATCAGAGCATTTCGCAGATCGCCGTGATGGTAGCGCTTCTTCATTGTGTCGTAGAACGAATTTGACAAGTTGACATTGTCAACATTGGCGACTATAATGTTTACACTGTCATCATACACGAGAGTAGAGACGTTGGCAAGCGTTAGAGAAGGTTCGTATGGAGATGTCAGTTGTCCGTTGTCAGTCGCCAGTACGCACAACTGACAACGGACAACTGACAATAGACACTAAAGTTTCACAAAAGGGTGGGCAACCTCGTCTTATAACGAGGCATCAAGCGCAGGAGCAAGAGCATGAAAAGCGTCGTCGTAACGGGCACATCGAGCGGTATCGGCTGGGGCACGGCCAGCGTACTCATTCGCAATGGCATGCGGGTGTTCGGAAGCGTTCGCAAGCAAGAAGACGCCAATCGACTCGCGGCGGAATTCGGAAGCGCTTTCACGCCGCTTGTATTCGACATTACCGACGCGGCGGCGGTGCGGGCGGCCGCAGAACAGGTGCGCGAGCAACTCGGCGGCGAAACGCTCTTCGGCCTGGTCAATAATGCCGGCATCGGCGTAGCGGGGCCGCTGATGCACCAGCCGATCGACGAGTTCCGCCATCAGATTGAGGTTAACCTGATCGGGCCGCTGATCGTAACACAGGCATTTTTGCCGCTGCTCGGCGCGGACCGCTCGCTGCGCGGCGCACCTGGGCGCATCGTCAACGTAAGCTCTGTCGGCGGCAAGAATGCTGCTCCATTCCTCGGCGCGTATGCCGCGTCGAAGCACGGCCTGGAGGGCTTATCAGAGAGCCTTCGCCGCGAACTGATGCTGTATGGCATCGACGTGATCATCGTCGGGCCGGGCGCCGTCGCGACACCGATCTGGGATAAGGCCGAGCAGATCGATCCCGCGATCTACGCTAACACCGATTATCGCGAGGTCTTCCGGCGCTTCGGCGAGTACTTCGTAAGCCAGGGGCGCAAGGGATACCCGCCCGAGCGGATCGGCGAGGCGATTCTGCATGCGCTGACCGTGCCCAAGCCGCGTGTTCGGTATACTGTTGTTCCTCAGCGCTTCAGGAATTGGACGCTTCCAATGATGCTGCCACGGCGCATCGTCGACCGGATCATTGCGCGCGGCCTGGGCTTCAAATAATCGGCAGTCGAGAAGTGCCACGATCGTCGCGTAACGAACGTGCAGGCACCGCGCGTTCATTATAGTAACGGCACCCCATTGTTGTCGACGACGAAAGCGAATTGAATGAAACTCGATCATCGCCGCCACACGCTCGGCTGGCTGCTAGCGGGAGTGGTGTTGCTGGCATCGCTCGCCGGGGTATCTTCACAACCTGGCGCGGCCGCGCCTGCCGAAGCCATTACGCCGCTATTCCTCGGCAGCCTGGCCAATTCCGACACACAGGCACAGACACCTGCCGACGGTCTATTTACGGCGCTGGCCCAACAAGCTCAAACCAGCATCGACGTGGCACTCTACGACTTCAACCGCGCCAGCGTGCGCGATGCCTTGCTCGCGGCCAAGGCGCGCGGCGTGGCCGTGCGGGTGGTTGGCGATAACGAAGACTCGATCGATTCATCATACGCGCCGTTCTACCAAAGCCTGGTAACCGCCAGCATTCCGCTAACATTAGACAGCACCACGGCGCTCATGCACAACAAGTTCGCGGTGTTCGACAACAGCGTGACGTGGACCGGCAGCGCGAATTTTTCGGACAATGCGTTTGTGCGCAACGGCGAGAACGTCGTGGTGATAACCTCTACCGTCGTCGCCAATATATACGCGACCGAATTCGACGAGATGTTCGGCGGCAAATTTCACAACAATAAGATCGATAACACAGCGCACAGCGCCACGGTCGCCGGTAGCACCGTCGAGATCGCCTTTGCACCGACCGACGGCGTCGAAACTCGTATCGTCAACGCACTGAACAGCGCCAATACGTCGATCTATGTCACAATGTTCACCTTCACCAACGCGACGATCGGCCAGGCGCTGATCGCGGCCAAAAATCGCGGGGTGGCGGTCGAGGTGCTGCTCGACGACCAGGCCGACGGCAGCCAGTTCAGCCAGCGCGGCCCGCTTTGCGCGGCAGGCGTGACGGTGCGGGTCGAAACCTGGGACTCTAAGCTACACGATAAGTACGCGGTGGTCGACGCGAACACCACCAGCGATCCGTTGATTGTGACCGGCAGCACCAACTGGACCGGCAACGCCGTCAGCGCCAACGACGAGAACCTGTTGATCGTCCATAGCGCCGATCTGGCGAGCGGTTTCGGCGGCGACTTCGCGCGCCTGCGCACCGCGATTGCGCCGGGCGGCTTCGCGTGCAACATTGGGCCGAACCAGGCGCAGCAGCCGCAGCAGTACCTGCCGCTGGTGCACGGCGCGCCAGCATCCCCGGCCGGGCAGGCCAAAATCACTTTCATCGACGCGGCGCCGCCAGTGGCGCTCGACGAGTACGTGCTGATCAAGAATATCGGCGCCGGGGCGCTCGACATGGGCGGGTGGAAGCTCAGCGACGCGGCAAACAACACCTACACCTTCCCGGCGTTCACGCTGGCCGCCGGCGCCGAGGTGAAAGTCTGGGTCAAGACTGGCACCGACGACGCGGCGAATCTGTATTGGAACCGCGCATCGGCGGTGTGGAACAACGGCGGCGACACCGCGACACTGCGCGATACCCAAGGCGCGGTCGTGAGCACGTATACCTACCCCTGATATTTTGTGTGCCCGCCGGCGTGGCGAACGCCATAAGGCAGACTCCATGCACTATTCGAGGGCTGCGCGCCTCCGAGTCCCGCGCCACTCAGCTGGCCGCAGCCAACACGGCACCGCTCCTCACGGCTGGGGCTGCGGCCCTGGACACAAGATGAGCTATACGGCAAAGATAGGCAGCAACGTCACCAATTCGGTAACGCCGTTGCCCGTGCATGGGGAATGGACATGCGCCTGTTTGGCGTGTTCGCATTCCTCGTAGCCGCGATCGTAATTGTGGCTGTGCGTCAATGCGTTGGGGTTATGTTCGTGGGTCGCCAGCAATATTCATTCGGCAAGGTCTTGGACAAGAACGAGTAATCGTGGCAAGCATTCTGCTGTACACCAAATGTGTCTGATAGAGCGGCTCATGCTACCGCCGGCTGTGGCTTCCCACAGTAGCGACTATCTGTCTCATGTTCATCTGAGCCGCAAACACAGTGCTGTGGCAGACAGCGAAAGGAGAATCAACCATGGCGAAGACAGTTGTTGGGCTATTCGACACCTTTACAGCCGCGCAGAACGTTGCCCAGGAGTTGGTGAATGCCGGCTTCCAGCGCAATGATATCAGCCTGTTGGCGAGCGACCGCAGCGGCGAGTATTCCCGCACGGTCGGCGGTACGGAAAGTGCGGCCGGCGAAGGCGCGGCGGCTGGCGCGGTGGGCGGCGGCGTGCTTGGTGGCACGCTGGGCCTACTGGTCGGCGTCGGCGCGCTGGCGATCCCCGGCATTGGCCCGGTACTGGCGGCAGGCCCGCTAGCGGCGGCGCTTGGAACGGCGGCGGCCGGCACACTGGTCGGGGCTGGGGTCGGCGCGGCGACCGGCGGCGTGCTCGGCGCGCTAGTCGGCGCGGGCATCCCGGAGGCGGACGCCGGCTTCTACGCCGAGGGCGTGCGCCGCGGTGGCACGCTCGTGATCGTCAAGGCCTCGGATGACATGGCCAATCGCGCCTACGACATCATGCAGCGCTATGGCGCAGTGGATGTCGACAAGCGCGACGCGGAGTGGCGCGCGAGCGGCTGGACACGCTTCGATGAAAACGCCGAGCCGTACACCGGCGTGACGAGCGCCGATGAGGAGTGGCGCGAGAGCAGCAAAGTTGGCACTGTCGGTGGCGGTGTCGCCGGCGCGGCCGCCGGGGCGGCGATCGGCTCGGCGGCTGGACCAGTCGGGACGGTGGCTGGCGGAGTTGCTGGTGCAGCCGCTGGCGCGGGGCTCGGCGCGGTCGGAGATATTGCGGGCGAGAAAGCCGAGGACTACTTCCGGCGCCACGACAGCGACTATCGCACCCACTACCAAACCTACGGCGCCAACAGCGGCTACACCTATGAACAGTACCAGCCAGTCTACCGCTACGGCTACAGCCTGGCGAACGACACAAAGTATAGTGGCTGGGACTGGGATCGGATCGAGCCGGAAGCGCGGCGCCGCTGGGAGGAGCGCAACCCGAACACCTGGGAGCGCTTCAAGGCTTCGGTGCGCTACGCCTGGGAGCGGGCGAAGGACGCGGTCGATTAACTTGAGAACCGAGCAGAATAGACCGCTAGATTAGACGGATTCGGCCGATCCGCGCAGATGTTACTTTCATCCTCGTGGATCGGCTGAGTCTATTGTCCAGCGCGCCGGGCTGGTGGGTGGCCGGTATAGAGCGCTGATGCAAACTATGAACGATATTCTGATCGTCGACGACGACACCGCCCTGGTCGACTTCGTGATCGGAGCACTCCATGAGGCGGGCTACCTGGGATGCGCAGCCTACGACGGCGAAAGTGCACTGTTGGCGATCGAGACCGCCCGGCCCGCGCTGGTCCTGCTGGACCTCCATCTGCCAGGCCTGAGCGGTTTTGATGTCGTGGCACAGCTGCAGCGCCACGCTCTGGCACATGTGCCTGTCGTGCTCATGACTGGCGATACAGCGGCCGTGGCGCAACTGCGCACAGCCGAGTTCCCAGAGTATCTCCTCAAACCCTTCGATCTTGAGACTCTTCTGGCGTGTGTGGGTCGCTACGTTCGCCCGCAGGGTAGCTGCACACCATCGCGCACAACCGATGCGAGCATTCGCACACACTGAAATGCACTGAATTGGACAAAAGGGAAACCCTTGCCGGCGGACTGTTCCGGGCCCGCATTCGCCTCCGGGATACCGCGGGGAATATCTTGCTCCGCTGGGTGAAACCAGAGCGGTTGCGTCACAAACAGGCGAATGAAGCATTACAGCTCTATCCGGCGCGGCGGACGGCGCGGTAACGCACAGCCCATACGCAGCCGCGCTGCCTCTCCACAGATAGACACTATCGTTACGAACCCGGCAACGTCGCTATCCACCGACTGCGGATGGGAAGGTGCGTATCGGCCGCGCGTCGTCCTCCGCGCTGGCGTACGGCTGCGCTCGTTAGTAGGTCTGCTGGCCGAAGTAATCCTCGACGTCGCGCTCTGCCTGCTCGCGGCTCCAGCCATAACGCTCCTGGAGCTTGCCGAGCAGGCGCTCGCGGTCGCCAGCTATCTGGTCCCACTCATCATCCGTAAGCCGTCCCCACTGTGAACGCGCACTGCCTTTGAGTTGGGTCCATTTGCCCTTAATCACATCCCAATTGGCTGGCATGATGGTCACCTTTCATTCTACTCACGATCTGCTCTTTTCAACCACACGCAGCTGTGTTGACCTTAGCCGGGCGAGCGCGTCAGGTCGGCACGATCGCGGACATGCGCCTCATTGGTGCGCTCGCGCTCCTCATCGTCGCGGTCGTCATCGACATGCGATTGCGCACGCGGATTAGCGGACGCGGCCGCGCATAACCAGGTTGACAATCGCCAGCAGGACGATCGCTCCGAGGAAGGACACCAGCAACGCCGTCAGATTGAAGGCGTTCTGATTGATCGTCGGATAGCCAATCAGCAGCCCGCCGATGAGCGCGCCGATAATCCCCACGACAATATTGAGAATCGGGCCCTGCTGAGGGTCGGTGCGCATCACAATGCTCGCGAGCCAGCCGATCAAGGCGCCAAACAGCAGCCACAGAATGAAGTTGATCATGGTCGATGCCTCCTTAAGTACATTCCTGGGATGCCACTGTGCATCCACACATATGTGTTATGCAAACTGTGTGCCACCGGACCGAGGCCAATGTGTCCAACCGATCGACATAGAAGTCGTGATGGTGCGCAATCGTCGGGATTGCCGTTTCGGCAATCAACTCGGTTAGCGCCAACCCCAGCGACAGATGCATTGGGATCGTCAACGCGTTCTCGACCACCAGCAGTCAATATCGTAATCGCGGACGAACGCGGCGATGTGCGCCTTGAGATACGCCGTGAGCTCGCGTATCCGGCGGGTGATCGCGGGCGGACGCACGGTACGGGAGAACGCGATCTGCTGGAGCACGCGAACGTACGGGTGATCAAAGAACGCTTCGGGTACGACCCGACTACGTTCAGCTGGCGTATCCGCCACCCCGGCGAAGTAAAAACAGCGACAACCCATGCGTTCAAGCACGGTGGCCCACTTCTGCGTTTCGAGCGACACACCGTCGGTGCCGGCCAAGCGAGTGGACACGAAGCCAATGTGCATGCCCGTGACGGAGTGCGGCCGCTGCACGAGCGGCGTTTGAGCATGTGATTGGTTCATCGTCCGCGGGTGGGTTGTTGACGCTTGGGGCGGCATATACGCCTCTTCGGTTCAAGCACCATCGCTGGACGTTCAGCGAAATATCGGTTTCAGTGCAATCTGCTTTGGCAAGCTGTATACCGGCGGATGCAAGCGCCGTGGCACATCTCGCCCAAGACTCACCACACGCCGCAGCGCCAGTCGCCGGTAACGCAAGCTTTATTGCCCAGGCAGCGCGGCACCCGCAAAAACGACCCTATAGTGTGCTATGATGCACAACAACGATATCCACATAGAACGGCAGATCATGAACGACCACGACGAGCGACCGCTCGAGCAGGCTGCCCAAGAACACGCGACCGATCCGCGTAATACATTGAACGACCTGACCGGGCGCGAGTGGACCTATGCGCTGCGCTCGGTATTTTCCACACGCTACCCAACCAATGGCGACGAGAGCTACGCCCATGCGCTGCGGCGCGCGCACCCTTCGCCCAAACCGCCGCAGCTGATGGCCGAGATTATCCGCTTCTTCACCCGCGCGGGCGGCCGCGTGCTCGACCCGTTCGCCGGAGTCGGCGGGACGTTATTGGCCTGCACGTTGGAAAGCCGCCAGGGCGTGGGCGTCGAGCTGTCGTCTGAGTACGCCGCAGTCTACGCA
>WNGA01008269.1_pt1 | contig 25759 bp, 26 predicted proteins | sample 5400061 | NCBI WGS metagenome assembly WNGA01 (sample SAMN13153366, study PRJNA577476) | soil metagenome | isolation source: 100 cm soil or saprolite under grassland replicate 2 | place: USA:California | collected 2016-06-15 | reverse complement strand
AGAAGGTCTGGCACTGGAACTAATGGCAGGCGTGGTGCGACAAAGTTCCCATTCTGAAAATGGGAACGCCAAGTGGCTGAGCAAAGCAAGGGACTTTGTGCACGATCGATTCCAAGAGTCAATCAGTCTTGCCGAAGTGGCCGAGTTCGCCGACGTGCATCCGGTCTCCCTTGCACGTGCATTCCGGCGAACTTACCACTGCACCGTCGGGGACTATGTTCGCAGGCTTCGGATCGAATTGGCCTGTCAGAAGCTCACTGGTTCGGATGCATCTCTGGTGGAGATTGCTCTCTCTCTCGGCTTTTCCGAGCAGAGTCACTTTTCTCGAACGTTCAAACGTCTTACCGGTCTGACCCCTTCGGAGTACCGTTCCTCCCGTTAAGGCTAATTCCAGCCAAACGCTTCATTCGTGCAAGACGATGCTCTGCCCTTTTCGATAGCCTCGGTTCAATGAGGCTCTTGGAGAGTTTCTTAGTTTGAGAGGGATAACATGAGTAAGCGAAATTTGCTGAGAGGGCTACTGGTGATCGTCGTCGCTATGGGAAACGTGTTTGCCCGAGCCCAGAAATCTCCTCCACCTGCACCGGACTTGAAAGCCGCAGCCTCCTCTAGGCTCCCGTCGCAGTTGACCGAACCTGTATTGGAACGAATTAAGAATATCGAGGACAAGATGGTCACGGTCGCAGAAGATTTTCCGGACGACCTGTACACCACCTACCGCCCCAACGGGAGCGAGGACGTACGCACAGCGGCTGAGATCCTTCTGCACGTCGCAGGAGTGAACCGGAGGATGGGCTTCGATCTAAGAACGAAGGATCAAAAAGACGCATTGTTCGCCGCTGGCAAGGTGCCCACTTCCATGACCATGCCCTACGTATCCAAGCAAGACACCGTAGCCAAGGTAAAGGAGTCCTTCGCAGCAGTGCGAAAGGCAATCCAGGACAACCCTGATCTGGGGAATCTTGAGGGATGGCTTTATGTAATCGCGCACAGCAGCGAGCACTTCGGGAATTTGGTGACTTACTACCGCGACAACGGCCTAGTGCCGCCGACTTCGCGGCAATAGAAGACAAAATCATGTGCACAGACAAAACGGAAGAGGAGAACAGAAACATGCAAATTCGACGGTCGAGATGGCATTGGAGAGCAGCGCCGTTCGCAGTGGCCGCAACATTGCTTCTTGCAGGTTCAATTCCAGTTGCTTCTCAGGACAAGCGGTATCCAGAACTGGACCAGCAATTAACAGCGCTGAGGAACCAGTTCAACTCCGATACAGGCAAAGTGCGGGTGCTCTTCATTGGCGACCCTACGTGCCCTCCTTGTCGACACGGAGCCTCAGTCATTCAACAAAACGTAGTGAGCAAGTTTTCTAGCGACAAACTGGCGCTTTATGTGGTGTGGGTGCCACTCCTGAACCTGCAAGATCCGACGACGCTTCAGAGACACGCGCACCAGTATGCCAGCCTGATACCGCCGGGGCCGCGCGTCACACATTACAGCGACCCAGAAGCATATTCGGGAAAGAAGTACGGAGCGATCCTCGGTGTGCCCTATGGCAGTCCGGCTTGGGACGTTTATCTCGCCTTCGGAGCCGACGCTCGGTGGGGAGATACCGCTCCAACACCAGCCTATTGGGAGCACCAACTGGGTGGTACGACTGCCTTTATCGCAGGGATGCTGTCCTTCATTTCCCCGTGCATATTGCCGCTAGCGCCGGGCTATGTGGCCATGATCTCAGGCGTGAGCGTGGAAGAATTGCGCGAGCGCCAGGCTGGATTTCACTGGCGCGTCCTGCTAAATGCATTGCTGTTCGTTCTGGGCTTCTCGCTCCTCTTCGTCGCATTCGGAGCATCAGCGGGCGTGGCGGGACGCTTTCTCTCCGCGCATCGCGAGGTTCTTAATAGGATCGCCGGAGCAGTGATCGTTTTCTTTGGCGCTGTAGTGCTGGGATGGATTCGCATTCCCTCGCTTTATCGCGACCGACATTTTCGCGGCACGATTGGAAAGGGGAGGCTGCGCTCCTTTCTGCTGGGACTGGCCTTCGCATTCGGCTGGACGCCATGCGCCGGGCCAGCCTTGGTCGCCATGCTCATGCTGGCCTCCACCCAGGCGACGGTGACACGGGGCACCGCTTTGCTGAGTGTCTACTCGGCTGGACTTGCAGTGCCGTTTATCTTGGTTGCGCTTGGAACCAGCCAGTTTGTGTGCTTTACCAACGCTGGCGCAGCCACCTGGTTTGGGTCGAGCGGTTCGCGGGCGGACTTTTGATTAGTGTGGGAGTGCTGGTTTTCTTTGATCTGCTCCAGGAGCTTTCCTATCGCCTTTCGTTTTTCAACCGATTCGCCTGGTGAGCGCAAGAGAATTCGATTGATGGAGGATCAGGAGTTCACACCTGGCCATGCAGGGCAAAGTCATTATCGAGGATGTTGCAAGTTTATATTGTGGGGCTGTTCCCCACACTTAACTCGCTCGACGCGCACGATTTAGCTCGACAAAAGAATCAGGCGCAGTACCGGGACATTTTGCGGTGAACGTCACACGGAGGAGTCTGATACTGCGCCTTGCAGAAAGTGATTCGGCTCACCTCTTCTTTCGAGCTGGTCATTACTCAAGTTGCTTTGTGACGTTAGGATGGAATAGAAGGGAAACCCTCGAGAGAGGAGGACGAGTGCTTCTGGACCCTGCGGCGAAGGAGCATAACTAATCTAATAACTGTCGCTTAGGCGCTTTATTTCTGGATTTGTCCCGACAAGTCGGCTTCTCGAACCTAACTTCCGGGTTGCCCGCGACTCGTCCAGTGTCAACAGAGGAGGCAGGTGCGGATTCGGAGGTGCGGATTCGGACAAGGTGCGGATTCGGAGTTGACAATGCCTTTCGCCATTGCTATTTTGCAAATTGCGCGAAACAGGGCGCACCCCGTCCGCGGAAAGGGATTATCCCACCTGAGTTTCTGAGAATTTTCACTATCAGCCTCTCTTCTGCCCGTCACAGCGGACGCCGGGCGACAAAGGAGGAGGCGTATGCCAACCGAACTACCCCTGCACCCGAATCTCCAACATTTGAAGAAGCAAGCGAAGGCCTTGCTGCGCGATTTCCATCAGGGAAGGCCCGACGCTATCGAGAAGTTCACCGCCTTGCGGTTGAACGTACCGCCAAAGCTTTCCGACGCACAACATCTGGTTGCGCGCGACTACGGTTTCGACAGCTGGTCGAAGCTGAAGGAGCGAGTAGAGTCACTCGCGGAGAAAGCGGATGACCCGCTTGAGCTCGCAAAAAAGGCGTTTCGGGAAGATGGCGCGGCCACGGTGCGGCAGCTGCTCAAGCGCTATCCCCAACTCAGGGCCATGGTCAACGAGCCCATGGCCGACTTTGACTCGCAAGCAATTACTCACGTGCGAAGCCGCGCCATGTTGGATGTTCTTCTCGAGGCGGGTGCCGACATCAATGCGAAGAGCCGGTGGTGGGCAGGAGGATTTGGTTTGCTCGATTGTGCGAGTCCCGAGTTAGCGGCTTACGCCATCAAGCGCGGCGCGGAGCTGACCGTTCACGCCGCGGCTCGACTTGGCATGCTCGAAAAACTCAAGCAGCTAGTCACGGCAAATCCAGAGCTGGTTCATGCCAAGGGCGGAGACGGACAAACTCCGCTCCACTTTGCATCCACTATTGAAATCGCGGAGTACTTGCTCGATCAGGGCGCAGATATCGACGCACGCGACGTGGATCATGAGTCTACCCCTGCGCAATACATGGTGCACTTCCGACCCGAGATCGCCCGCTATTTGATTCGACGCGGCTGCAAGACAGACATCCTGATGGCCGCTGCCCTCGGCGATGCCGACCTTGTCGGCAAACATCTCGACACCGACCTCGAATCGATCCGTATGCGAGTGAGCGATGAGTATTTCCCCATGGTTGGCGGCGAGAAAGGCGGCACGATTTATCAATGGGAGTTGGGATGGTATGTTTCAGCATGTCAGGTCGCGAAATCGTTTGGTCATTCGGGCGTGTTCCGGCTATTGATGGAGCGATGCCCTGCTGGTGAGAAGCTGCTCAACGCCTGCTGGTTGCATGACCAGAAAATGGTAGAGTCACTGCTTGCCCAAAGCCCAGCTTTGGTTGCCAGCCTACCTCCCGCTGGCCGGCGCCATTTGGCACACGCGGCTCGCAATAACGACCTGGCCGCTGTCCGCCTGATGCTCAAGGCTGGTCTTCCTGTCGATGCCGTGAGTCAGCACCACTCGACCGCGCTTCACTGGGCAGCCTGGCACGGCAACGTGGAGATGGTTCAACTCATCTTGCAACATCAACCCGAGCTTGAAAACACCGACAACGATTTCAAGGCCACACCTCTGGGATGGGCCACTCATGGTTCGGAGAGCGGCTGGCATAAGGAAAACGGAGACTTCGCTTCTACAGTGGAGGCGCTGATCAAAGCGGGCGCGAAGGCTCCCAGTACGATCGAAGGAACCGAGGCAGTAAGAAAAGTCCTCCAAAAATATAGGACAGCATAGGTCTCGAAAGCAGACCCAGGCGCGCTCTGTATTAGAGCCGGCGTCCCAGCGCGTCTTGTGCACCGAGGCAATAGCGCCAGCTACCGGAGACGCTCTCCACCGCCCTTTGCCAGCTTGGCGAAACCATGTGCCATGAAACCACCGTTCCAGATGACTTCACGCGGCAACCCCACATTTACAGAAATGACTTGCACAGCCGTTCTCCCTCAAGTAGTGCCAATAAGGTGCGGGCCGCGTTAACCCGCGGCCCTGCGTTGACTTTCGTTTGTCGAGCCTACGTCCCACCAGGTCCGGTTCGTGGCTCGTCCTCACGCAGCGCTGGCCTGTGTTAGCTTGCGATTAAGGAATTCCCGAATGGTGTCGGCAATCTCCCCATAGTGGGTTTCCAGCGCGAAGTGACCGGTGTCGTAGAACTGTACTTCGGCGTTCGGGTTGTCGCGCTTGAAGGCCTCAGCCCCGGGAGGCAGAAAGAACGGGTCGTTCTTACCCCAGACCGCAAGCAGTGGCGGCCGTTTTGTACGAAAGTACTCCTGGAACTTCGGGTAGAGCGCGACGTTGCTGACATAGTCCAGGAATAGATCGAGCTGGATCTCATCGTTGCCGGGACGGGCTAGCAGCGCGGAATCAAGCTGGTAGGCTTCCGGCGCCACCAGCGTCTCGTCTTGAACCCCAAAAAGGTACTGCGACTTCGTTGCATCCGGCGTGAGGAAGTCACGCAGCGCAGAGCGATTTTGGGGTGTTGGTTCCTTCCAATACTTCTGGATCGGGTTCCAACCCTGGCTCAGGCCCTCCTCGTAGGCATTGCCGTTCTGCGAGATGATGGCGGTTATGCGCTCCGGATGCGCTAGCGCGAGTCGGAATCCCACGGGAGCGCCGTAATCGAAAACGTATATCGCGTAGCGGTCGAGACCGATGGCTTCGGTGAACTTGACGATGATCTTGGCCAGGTTCTCGAATGTGTACCGGAAGCGTTTGCGGTCTGGGGCGTCGGTGAAGCCAAAGCCCGGCAGGTCGGGTGCGACCAGATGGTAGCGATCGGCCAGGGTGGGAATGAGGTTGCGGAACATGTACGACGAAGTCGGAAAGCCGTGCAACAAGAGAATGGTTGGGGCAGTTTTCGGGCCGGCTTCACGATAAAAGATCTTGGAGCCGTCGACGATGGCATGTTGATACCTGGTCATGGTGTGTCTCCTCGGAGAATTTGGTCTGGCAGCCTGATGCTGGTGCCGTCTCAGCAACGTTTTGCACCTTCCTACCATCAGATGTACTAACCGCTAAAAAGATACATTATCGGTGTTATACTTGAGACGGGAATATGAAACAGCGCAGGACAATACATGATTCCGACTGGAGAGACGGGTTCCTCTTCGTCAGCAACCACCTGGCTCTGGATTTCCTGAACACGCGTCCGATTCAGAACGGCGACGCCATAGAGTTGCTCTCGGACTTCCGCGCGCTCTTGCGGTGGTTTAAGGCAGCTGGGCTGCTGAGCACTCGTGAGATGGTGAACCTTCAACGTCAGGGAGAATCAGTCACCGCACGGCGAACCCTGGAAGTGATGCGACAGTTTAGGGAGAAACTGAGAAAAGAGATTCTTGCCTGGGAAGGAGGTGCCGATGTCCATCGCACCATCGTGGACGAGCTTAATCGACTGATGGCGGCGCATCCCATGCTTGGCAAGTTACAGGCAACCGGGAACGGTCCCTCGATGGAGCTATGGTTCGAGACGCGCCAGCCCGACGACCTGTTTGCCCCATTGGCACACAGCGCAGCGAAGCTGTTCGCAGAAGCGGATCGGAACCGTGTTCGAAAATGTGGACAGTGCGTTCTGCATTTCTATGACACCAGCAAGAAAGGAACACGCCGCTGGTGCAGCATGCAACTGTGTGGAAACCGCCTCAAAGTCGCGGCCTACGCTGCTCGCCAACGCCTAAATGCCAAGGAGCGATAAGACATGATCATCAGGAATGGAGTAACGATTGCCGTTCACGAATGACAGGCGGTACGCATCGATACCCCATGACCACTCGCGTATGAGGATCGAGGCCCCGATCCGCTTCCTCGGATACCACAGCGGCCAACTCGGGACGCAGGGTTTCGCGAGGGATCTCTGCGAACCCCATGCGCGCGTAAAAGGGGAGGTTCCAGGGTACGGCCCGGAACGTCGTCAAGGTCAACAGGGCATACCCCGAGTCGGACGCCCACTCGCATACTGCATTGACTAGTGCCGTGCCCAAGCCACGCCGCCCATGAGATGGGTCGACGTCAATCTCTTCGAGATGGAGGAGGTCGTCGGCGACGAGTTGGCTGTGCCGCATGAATCCCCCGTAGTGGATCAACGTGGTGCTCACACTGCAGCTGTTCCCCCTAGTGGAACTTCCGAGAAACGAAGCAACTGAGTATTGTCCCCTGATTTCGTTTCATGTCTCGCGCCTCATCAGTTGCGCGACACCGATCCACCAGATTGCCTCTTGACTCTGGACATAACTCCAGGGTTTATCCTTAAACGTGTGCCAGAGAAAGCGTGTGGCAGAGAACGTCTCGGAGATGGGTCGAGAGGAGACGCTCTGGGAAATACCTATGCGTGGCGCGAGGCGCCACCGCCACATTTGGGACAGGTATGAAACTCCTCGATGAATCCGCCGAGACTCGGATCGGTCTGCCCCGCATCTTGCGGGTCGGTGGTGTACACAAGCTTGTCGCAGTGGTGGTTCATCTCCACTCTGCAGTTCGGGCAAATCATCTTGTCAGTGTTGACCACACGAGCCATCCTTGTCTCCGGAGATCAACCCAGAGATATTTGCTCACGACCTTGGCGTAGTGTCTTCGCCATCCAGATGAGTTCTTTCAAAAACCTATCGATACGCCGGATGTAGGACTCATCGAGAAGTCTGCCGTCGTCGGCAAACACTTTCTGCACGCTCGAGAAATTTACATCCCAGAAAATCGTAATCAGCCCGATTTCTCGCATCACGGGCACCAGGTTTTGAATTACCCGGCTCCCGCCGAACGGCCCCGCCGACACCCCAACTATCCCTACCGCCTTATGAATGTATTCTTTGAGGCAGCTGTCCAGTACATGCTTCAAGAGACCGGAGTATCCGTGGTTGTATTCAGGCGACACGACTACCACCGCATCAGCCATGCTCATCTTGGCGGAGAAGTCGGCTTGCTTAATGGCCTCACCCGCGTCGTTTGTGGGCAGGGGAAGCTTTGCGATATCGATGAGGTCGGTCTCAACGCCCGCGGACTTGCCCAGTTCCTCGGTGACAAGCCGAGCCGCGTGTAGGCTCATTCGGCCCATTCTGGCTGTACCCAAGATCACCGGGATGAATAAGGGGCGGCCTGTTTCCATGACACAGCTCCTTTACGTGATTGATTGACCGACACTCTCTGCAATCGCAACCTCCGCCGCATGCGGTTGAGATTCGTATCGCGCTGAGAAGTGACGAATTTCCAGTCTCCATGAACACGCACATGTAACCTTTCGGGAGCGTCGGAATCTGATGGCCATTGAGATCGGAGTACTCGATGAAAGGAAAGGTCGTACTCGTAACCGGAGCAAACGGCGGCCTCGGAACTTATGTGACACAGGCGCTTCTCGATGCCGGTGCGACCGTCATTGGCACATCGCGGAAGATACAGCAGTCTGATTTCAATAACCCAAACTTCACGGCGTTGGCCGCGGAAATTTCGACTCGTGAGGGCGCCAAGCTCCTGGTGGATCAGGTTGTGGCGCGCTTTGGCAAACTGGATATTTTGGCGCACACAGTGGGCGGCTTTGCTGGTGGCCAATCGATCACCGACACTGACGACGCGACCTTCCAGCGCATGTTTGATCTGAATCTGAAGAGCGTATTTCACATTCTGCGTGCGGCGATTCCACCTCTGCGCCAAGCGGGCGCCGGCCGCATCATTGCGATCGGAAGCCGTGCTGCACTAGAACCTGGTCCGGGCGTGGGCGCGTACAGTGCTTCAAAGGCTGCAATGGTGTCGCTAATCAGAACGGTGGCGCTCGAAAACAAAGTTGCGGGAGTGACCGCAAACGTGATCTTGCCCGGCACGATGGATACACCAGCGAATCGAAATGCAATGCTAAATGCAGACTTCTCCAAGTGGGTTCGACCTGAGACAGTTGCGAGCCTGGTCACTTGGCTGGCGGGTGACGCCGGCAAAGATGTTAGTCTTGGATTGGCGTTTGCGGTGCCATTCGTGTGGTTAGGAGTTCAGCGCTCGGACTCTGAAGCTCACGGATCAGGCGTTGGATTTCGACTGCTAATTCTGCCTGGCGTCGCCGCGTTTTGGCCGATGTTCCTTTTCCGCTGGAGACGAGGAATCCTCGAGCCTCCGGTGGAAAAGAAACCGCACCGGTTGTCGAGTAAGACATGATTCAACCGCTCAGAGCCGTCCATCGCCGCGCATGGGTTGCGTTGGCGCTAGTGCTACCTGCGATCGTGTTGATCGGACTCGGAGCGAGACGCCCGCGGCTGAACCCAAGCGCTCATGCTACGGGCGTACCTATCACGGCGCATGTGGTAAGGGAGTCGAATAATTTGTGGCAGAAACACGCAATTCAATCAAACTTCTATAGCACATCGGATCGTCCGCAGGACATCTATGTCGTTCTGCAACCGGCAGAAGAGTTGAACGAGCCGGATCTGTTGTTGTATTGGGCCTCCGACGCACCGCAGGGAAACGTTCTGTCTGGGAATGCGCAAGTAGTAGGCGCTTTTACCACGGGCAAGGCCTCTCTTCTCCTGTTGAGTGAAAGGCGCGCTGGCCACTTGGTCTTGTTCAGCCCAGCTCATCAGACTGTGGTTGACTATGCCAGAGTGGAGAAGCTGCCATGAGCGTTCAATACGGCGCAATCACTTGGAACCGGCAGAAGAAAGTCTACGACGTCACACTCGTTTCCTTGCTTGTACTCTACCTCGCCATCTTTGTGGGTGTAGGAATCTGGCGAAACCCAACCGCGACGGCAGAGACGCTACTCATTCGCGGGCTCGGAACCGCGGCATTCTTGCTGCTGAACGTGGTGCTGAGCATAGGGCCGCTCGCCAGGCTGGATAAACGCTTTCTTCCACTGCTATATAACCGTCGCCACTTAGGAGTTACTACATTTCTGTTGGGTCTCGCGCATGGTGGCTTCGCGCTCTTCCAATTTCATGCGCTCGGGAATGTCAATCCGTTCGTCAGTCTGTTCATCAGCAATCCGCGCTACGGCAGTGTCGCCGATTTTCCATTTCAAGCGCTGGGATTCTTAGCACTGATCATTCTCTTTCTAATGGCCGCCACGAGCCACGACTTCTGGCTTCGGAATCTTACCGCCCCTATGTGGAAGCGGCTGCACATGCTGGTGTATGTGGCATACGCGCTTCTAGTCGCACACGTCACTCTCGGCGCGTTGCAATCAGAGAGAAGTGCCATGCTGACCGTTGCCCTCATCGTTGGGATTTCCATTGTGCTTTCACTTCATCTCGCGGCGGCGTTTCGGGAGAAACGGGTTGACCGAGCGAGACACCAGGCCGTCGACGAAGGTTTCGTCGAGGTCTGCAAAGTAGATCGTATAGCCGAAAAATGCGCGACCATCGTAACTCTCTCCGGGGAGCGCGTTGCGGTTTTTCGCTACGATGGCAAGGTCTCAGCAATCTCGAATGTTTGCCAACATCAGAACGGACCTCTCGGAGAAGGACGAATTATCGATGGCTGCGTGACCTGTCCGTGGCATGGGTATCAGTATCAGCCAGAGTCTGGAGCAGCTCCGCCACCCTTCAAGGAAAAGATTCCGACCTTCCGTGTCAAGGTGGTTCAAGGGGTTGTTTTCGTGCATCCCTGTCCTAACCCTCCGGGAACTTTTGTGCAGCCTGCCCAGATTGAATCTATGGGGGCGCAACAGCGATGAACGACTTCTACGTTGGTTATCTCCCGAAGGCCCCCACCGCGCTGGCTAGTTTTGTGCGGAAGGTCATTGTTGTACTTGGCTTGCTTGCAGTGACTGCGGCTCTAGTGCTGGTCGTTGGACAGATGCCGTTCTCTAATTCCACTTTCGAATACGGGAAGCTACGCAATTTTGAAGGTGTTGTCGCGACGCAGCCTTTTCCAACGCTGTTAGTCGCGCGTCCGGGAGAAACCGGGCAGCAAGACAAATACTCGCGATATCTGCTGGTCGCACCGGGAAAGCATGGAGCCGACGACCTCGTGGCTGGCTTCGATGGCAAACCGGTCCGTCTAGAGGGCCAGCTGATCTATCGTGAAGGCGGAACAATGATAGAAGTAACCCCAGGCTCCATTACCGTGGTGGATAGCGCGCCCACGGTTCAAGAGATGATTCGCGACTTGGGAGCTGTGACGGTCACTGGCGAGATCGTAGACAGCAAGTGCTATCTGGGAGTGATGAATCCTGGTCAAGGGAAAGTCCATCGTGACTGCGCGGCGCGCTGTCTGAGCGGAGGAACTCCGCCGCTCCTCGTTGGGACAGAAGGGGTTACGACCAACGCGCATGAACAGTTCTTGCTGGTCGGACTTGATGGACGTGCCCTGGGACGCGATGTGCTGCGCGAATTCATTGCGGAACCGATCACCATTCGCGGATCGCTCTTGAAAATCGGAGAGAGTCAGATGCTGAAGATTGATGCACGAACTCTGCATCATTCGCCAAGCCGAATCGAAGCGGCGCTAGGAGCATCTCAAAACTAACGAAGAGAGCAAAGTGCTTGCGATGCTGTCAAGCCTTCAGGAAACGGGCATGCACTCGAGGATGAAGAGTTTTTAGGTCCATCAGGGTGAGGAAGTCAATCGTCTTAAACTCCCGATCGATGGCAGGCGGCCCACAGATTTTCGCCCCCACCGCCAGGTACGCGCGCAACAGTTTGGGAATCTTGTCACTGGCACTCTCAGGGGATACCAGGGGCATCGCAAAAGCGGGCTGCGGTGTGGTACGCAGATGGTGTTCCACCAATAAAGCACCTCGGAGGAGCGATGATCACGGTGCACGCAGGCGCGTCCCAGTTCGATCACCGAGTCCCCCAGTTCCTTGTAAGGTGAGAATTCGAATTCACGCTCACTATAAAAGCCTGCATTTGCCGCAGCCATGGCAGCCGTCTGCAGCCGATAGGTCCCAACAATTGTGCCCGTACCCGAGTGTTCCACGATCAGATGGTCGCAGACGGCATCGAACTCATCGGTGTCTTGGCCGGTCGCGTATGCGGCTTCCAATCCCTCATTTAACTCCAGGTTAAAAACCAGAAATCGCAAACGGAAAGCCGCTCTTCGGTCCGCCTCGGACAATGCCAGTCGGATGTGGTAGCGGCCCTGCCGAAGATCGAGTGAACAACCAATTTTGGTTTCCCGGGGTTGGACGGACTGATGCGATGGTAGGAACGAAACGCGAGTCTGTAAGGAAATTTCGCTCATGATCGTCGCTCCTGCGTTGCACGCCTGAGGGCAGGACGGATGGTGCAGAAAAGCACAGCAGTGCGATTCCACCCGCCAACCTCAACGTGAGATGCGCGACTGTAAGAAATGTGACAACAACTTCCAAAGGGCGTTCCTTCAAGAATCTGACTGGATCATGTCACTTCCGTCCGCTTGGTGAGTCTTACGCCTGTATACGGACTTCAACGCCGAAGAACGCGAACGGATCCGAATTGAAGGAGCGCCCATGAGCACTCAAGCCGTCTCAGCCATGAGTCGATCGATCTCCACTCCAGTCTTGATCGTGAGTTGGATTTGCAGAATTGTTGCGGCGATCATCTTGCTGCAGACACTCTTCTTCAAGTTCACGGCGGCGCCGGAGTCGGTTTATATCTTCACGAAGCTTGGGGCCTTCATCCACACCCACGTTCCGGTTGCGTCGATCGGTGCCGTGCAGGTCTCGGGTCGCATCGGATCGGGAATTATGGAGTTGATCGCCGCCGTGCTGTTGCTGACACCGCGCTTCGTTTGGGCAGGCGCGGTTCTCGCGATGGCGGCTACAGGTGGAGCTATCGTCAGCCACTTAACCTTCCTGGGCATCGAGGTACAGGGGGATAAGGGACTCTTGTTTCTCTTGGCCATCGCCGTGTTCGTGACGACCGCCACTGCTCTGTTTTTGCACCGCATGCAGCTCCCGGTATTCGGGAAAAGGTTCTGACATGACGATTCGGTCATTGAATACTGCGGTTAAAGATGTCCTGCAGCAGGGCTGCATCTTTCTGGATCGTATCGGCGATGACGCATACGCCCGCCCATTCGAAGGAGAGTTCGCGGCGTCCCTGGGAGCGCATTATCGGCACGTGCTCGATCACTTTCTCTGTTTGGCGGAAGGCATTCGCACTGGCCAAGTCAACTACGATCAGCGACGTCGGAACCCGCAGTTGGAAAACTCGGTGGCACGTGCGCGTCTGGTGACCGAAGGTTTGATCGACGAACTCGGAAGCCTTTCTCGCGGAATTCTTCAACGTGAGTGTGCTGTGACGTACAGCGTGGGTTACGGCGAAACCGAGGCGGAAGCGGTAAGTTCTAACCTGGCGAGGGAAGTGATGTTCTGCGTGGGACACGCCATCCATCACTACGCCATTCTCAAACTGCTGTGCGCTGGAGTAGGAGTCAAACTGCCGTATGAATTCGGCATGGCTCCCTCGACATTGAAATACCTGGAAACTGAAACCGCGGAGCGAGCATAGCCGACAATGCCACTCTTTCACTCATTGCCGGAGACCCAAGCCGCGCTGGCGCTCTTTGTCTTTTTGGCGACCTTCGTTTACGAGGACGGCGCGACTCTGTTGGCGGCGACGCTGTCCGCCAGCGGAGGCCTGGATCCTCGGATCGGACTTCTGACCACGTTCCTTGGTATCTGGGTAGGAGACATGGGGTTGTATGGCCTCGGCTCCAGTTTCGGGCGGCGCACGGCGCAGTCACGCTGGCTCCAGAAGTACCTAAGGCCCGAGTCACTCGCCAAGGCTGAAGGCTGGTTCGCCAGGCATGGATCTCTGGCCTTGGTTATGAGCCGCGCGATTCCAGGAAGCCGTCTACCTCTTTATGTAGCAGCCGGCGCATTACGCCTTCCAGTTCGCTTGTTTGCCAGGACCACAGCAGTCTGCTCCGCTGTCTGGGTTACCGCTATCTTTACGATCTGGCGGTTCCTTCCCAGGACCTCGTCCGGCCACCAGAAATTGCTCTCTTGGCTCCTAACGGCCCTGGTGTTGTTCGCCCCGTGGCTGCTGAGCAAGACAGCTGTAGGAGTGTTCCACCGGGTTCGGGCCAGGCGGAATCGTGGAGACCGCGATGCATTGAGCTTATGTGCACTCTGAGTGTCATAACGCGCGATAAGGACTACCTGGTTGCGATGAATCGTGACGAGAAAATTGCACGCGGGGCAGGAGAGCCTCTAGAGACTCATCACCTTCATGACACCGCTGCCATATATCCGAGTGACGGAGCAGGCGGTACCTGGATTGCCGCCAATGCATATGGCATCACTCTGGCATTGTTGAATTGGAACGACATCGTTCGACTCCCCATCGAGAGCAGCAAGGCTCGAAGCAGAGGGCAGATCATTCCGGCCCTCGGAAGTTCATCTCGGATCGCGGAGGTACACGCAGCATTCGATGTTTTCAACCTCGAATGGATCGAGCCGTTTCGACTGATTGGGGTATTTCCTTCTGAGCAGGCGATTGGGGAGTGGCGTTGGGATTCCTTGCAGCTCACGTTTCAACCTCACGGCTGGCACTCCCGCCACTGGTTTTCCTCAAGCCTCTCGGACAGAAAAGCCGAGAGTTTCCGTGGTGAAGCATGCCACAACGCCCAGAAGGAATCGGACGCCGGCTCGGCATCCTGGCTGCGAAGACTTCACGCGTCGCATGCTGGCGGCCCAGGGCCATTTAGTTTGTGCGTCCACCGGGACGATGTGAAAAGCCTGAGTTACAGCGAGGTTATGGTCACGCCTACATGCGTACAGGTGGGTCACTTCCGGGGCAGCCCTTGCGCAATGGCTTCAATTCATCCGATCGAAATTGAGAGAATCTATTCCTTAGATTTAGAGATATCGGCAGTGCAGTGATGTGAAAATCATGCCTTTCGCGATGGAACTCGACCCTTTTCAGCCAAGAACCTCGTTCGCAACAGCCGTGAATCGAGCACGCCTCAAGTTTCTGGGCTGGTGGAAACGTCTATATCGCTGGGAGTTCTGGCCCCCGTATTTGTTTTATCCGCCGGTGATTGCCTACATCGCTTATCTCGGAATCAGGTACCGAAGTTGGACGTTATTCACGGCGGCCAATCCTGGGATTCCGGCGGGCGGATTCGTAGGCGAATCGAAGCATGCAATCTTTGATCATTTGAGAGACGCTGTCCAGTGGTTGCCGTGTTCCACTCTTTTGCCCTGTGGAGTGCCAACCCAACGCGTGGCTGAAGCCGAGGAGTTCATGCGCCGGCACGTATTGCAGTTCCCAGTGGTCTTGAAGCCTGATTCTGGGCAGCGCGGTTCGGGCGTGGCGATCGTTCGCTCGTTGCAGACGTTATGCGAGTACCTGACGCACGCGGCCTTCCCCGTAATCTTGCAGGAATACGTGTCTGGTGACGAGTATGGAGTCTGCTATTATCGCTATCCTGGGGATGGAAGTGGCATGGTGTTCTCAGTCACAGAAAAGCGAATGCCCGTGCTTGCCGGTGACGGACAGCATACCTTGGAGGAATTGATCCTCGCCGATGACCGCGCGGTTTGTATGTCGGACTTTTACCTTCGCAAGAACTTAAACCGGTCTCAACAGGTCCCAGCGGCAGGGGAAAGTGTACAGTTGGTCGAGATTGGCACCCATTGTCGAGGGGCGATATTCCTCAACGGAGGCGACACGATTACCCCAGCCCTGGAAGAAGTCATCGACCGGATTGCCAGCAGTTTCGAAGGATTCTTCTTTGGGCGCTTTGACATTCGTGTTCCTTCGCGCCAAGACTTGATGGCAGGTCGCAACATGAAGGTCATTGAGTTGAACGGCGTCACTTCCGAAGCTACCCATATCTACGATCCCAAGCTCAGCCTCTTCGATGCGTATCGGGTGTTGTTCGAGCAGTGGCGAATCGCGTTTGAAATCGGAGACCTCAACCGCAGCCGCGGCGTGCGGCCAACCCCAGTGTTTGAGTTGCTCCGCGCCGCTCGCGAGTATCGCCGTCTGGCCCAGAGCTATCCAGAATGAGTCAGCAGCGGGGATCGCTTCGCAGTTCGGCCGGCAGCCTGGTTCTGATCACGCTTGCAGACGCCTTCCTCGTAGCTCTTTCAGCTCAATGTCAGTCGAGACCTGTTCCGCTGGTTGCAAGCTGTTCACCGATCTATCAAGGGGTGGCTGCGGGTGGACAAGCAAATGATGCGATAGATGCAGCAGGCGCGGCGGTGCGGGAGGTCAAAGCAAAGTCTTTTCCGGAACTGGCACGTGTCGATCTGCGCGTGCGTTCTTTTCACAGCCCGTCCGACTATTTTCGGACTCGCTTCAGCTTGTCCCGCTTTCTGCTACTCCGGCAGATGCGATATTTCGTAGATGTCAACCCTGCTGTTTTCAAACACCAGGCGCCGACTGACGGCGTGTGTGCGATTCTGGCGCACGAGCTCGTGCACGTCGTTTCCCTGAGCCGCGGCAACCGGATTCGCCGATTTGGCTTGGTTAGATTGTTGTCGAAGCGGCACATGCTGAAGTTCGAAAGGGGGGCGGATCTCGGGGCCATCCACCGCGGTTACGGGAACGGCCTGAAAAGTTATCGCGTCTGGGTTTACGCTCATATCCCTCCAGGTAAACTCCAGCAAAAGCTGCACAACTACTTTTCTCCGGAGGAAATTGCAGCCATCCAGAAGGATCTACAGGAGCGACCCGACCTATTTGAGTACTGGAGCGAGCATGTGCCCACGAGTCTTCAGGAGATAGAAAGCTCGAAGTGAATTCCGGCAGACCGGGCCCGAGCCTTTCACCGGCCAGTTCCGGTTCTCGAAACTTCCAGCACTGGCGCTATTGCCCGTGCCACGGCTTGGCTTTTGGTCTGCGCAGGAAGCTGCGACGCTCGGTTGTCGAACGACGCTGCCGGGCGAATGCCTTTCACATCCTCAACGTAAGTCCGCAGGATCTCCGCCACGCTCCACGCCTGCGCTATGCAGCCGCATGGACGGTGCGGGGCGTCACCGTCGAAGATTTCGGAGATCTGTCCCAGGCCGTCATCGGCGAGATGATCTTTTAACGGCGTGAGCCACTCAGCTGCCTGGCTGCGGACAGCATCGTTGCCACCGTTCACTTTTATGTAAGCGGTGATGAACGGGCCCAGCAACCACGCCCAGACTGTCCCTTGATGGTACGCGCCGTCGCGGCTAGTGGGATCGCCCGTGTAGCGTCCGCGATATTGCGGATCGCTGCGCGCGAGACTGCGCAGGCCGTAGGGAGTCAGAAGATGCTCCTGGACTTTCTCGACCACGCTCTTCGCCCGGTCGGACGACAACATGCTGTGGTGCAGACTGACGGCGAAAATCTGGTTCGGGCGGATGGAAGCATCGGGTGGGCCGCCGTTGATCTTGTCGTACAAGCAACCGACCTTCTCGTTCCAGAAGAGACGATTGAACGCCCAGCTCGCGACTGCGGCCATATTGCGATAGCGGTTGTGGCCGGCATCGTCGCCAAACTCGTGCGCGAACTCGGCCATAATGCACAGCGCGTTGTACCAAAGCGCCTGGATTTCAACCGGCTTGCCATGACGCGGCGTGACGACCCAATCTCCGACTTTGGCGTCCATCCACGTGAGCTGGACACCAGGCTCGCCTGAGGCTAGCAAACCACTCGGGTCCACTTTGATTCCGTAACGCGTGCCACGAACGTGCCAGGAAATAATGTCCGCGAAGACGGGATAAAGTTCATCGCGGACAAACTCCAGATCGCCGGTGTAAGCGAGATAGGCACGTGCCGCTTCGAAGAACCAGAGTGTGGCATCAACCGTGTTGTATTCCGGAGTTTCGCCGGCGTCGGGAAAACGGTTGGGCAGCATGCCCTGGTCCACGTGTTTCGCAAAAGTGCGCAGAATGCTACGCGCGACATCATGCTTGCGGGTGGGCAAAGTGAGGCCAGGCAGCGAGATCATGGTGTCTCGTCCCCAGTCACTAAACCAGTGATAGCCAGCGATAACGGTCTTCTGATCTCCGCGAGAAACGATGTATTGGTCAGCCGCAGAGGCAAGGGTCTGCGCGAACGTGTCGTTTAGAGTGAATGCGGTTGTCTTGCGCCGGCGCGTGATTTCGCTCTGCCAGTACTCGACAACCTGAGCGATGTCCCGCTTTTCGGTTGACGCGATGATCGAAGCCTGGCGCCGCAAGCGCAGGTCAAACTTGAGGACAAGAGGATTGAAGAGGTCCTCAGAGAAGTCCAGCCCACGTTCGCGCTCGGCATCGTACTCAAAGTTGCGGTACCAATCGCCCATCTTTCTCAGTTCTGTCGCGTTGTGCGCCAGGTGCAAAGAAGGCAGCCCCTGGTATGGGGTGACCGTAGCTAATCCAGGTCGTTCTTCGACTGCACTGTTGATACCTCTGTTCTCGTGCGTGGTGCTGTGGTAATCACGAAACGCAATCAGTGGCCGGATCTCCAACTTGAGGTTCTTGGGCGACTCGGGATGATTGTTTTTCTTCAGCTCGTATTGAATTATGGTGCTGTTCTCACCGTGGATCATGAAAACGGACTTCTCGATCTCGATGCCTTCGATTTCGTAAGTGAAGACAGGAAATGGATCGAGGCGGAACCGCTTTAGATATCGAAATCCCTGCGGGTGAACAGCGCCGGCATAGCGGTTTGTTGAGAGATCAAACGGTTGGCCTTCGATGAAAAATGTCTCTTCCAGCTTGGAAAGCATGACTACGCGGCCAACGGGCGCCTTCGTGGCAGCCACCAGCAGCCCGTGGTAACGGCGAGTGTTCAGCCCGATAGTTGTCGACGAAGCAAAGCCGCCGAGCCCGTTCGTTTCGAGCCACTCCCGGCGGACGGCGGCGTCCAAGTCGCCGCATGTCTCTTTTGTGAATTGAATCATAATTCGTCGCCCCCAACGATCCTTCTTTTGTGAGACGCAGTCAAAGCCACAAAGTGACAAGTTACCCAAACATCAGGGCACGCCTTGGCGTGCCCTTGATGAATACGTGTCACTTCTTGGGAACCTACGCCACTTCGCAAAACACCTTAATGGCACCATTCGGCGAGGTGAGTTTGTTGAACAGCTCCGTGTAGTTCTCCAAACCCTTCACCGGATCGGTTAGGAGCTTGGTGAGCCATCCCGGATACTCCGCTTCTGCCTGGGCCATGTCGCCCACACCCATTTCGAAGTATTCCCGGTTGGCATTCACGGTTCCGACCATGACCTTGTTGCCTAGAACAAATTCAAGGTTGATCCGATCGGCGGGAATTTGGATCATTTTGTCTCCGCCCGTGACACTTGCAAGCACCAGCACTCCGTTCCTGCCCAGCGCCTGCATGCTGTCGAATACCACGCTAGAATTGCCGGTGCCCTCGAAGATGAGGTCAAAGGGGCCGTATGGCTGGGCCGCGTCCGATATCGACATGTCCTTCGTCGACAGGTATCGTGCTCCGAGTTCTTCGATCAAATTCGAATTCAAGTAAGGCTTGGCCGTACGGCCAAATGTGGTCACGTCCAGACCTTTCAAGCGCAAAACGAGTGTCGCGAGCAGGCCGATGGTTCCAGCCCCCATGACGGCAGCTTTACGCGGGCGCCACACTTTGAGCCGGCGCTGGATCTCGTAAGCCTGGTGGATTCCTTTTTCCACCACGGTAGTGGGCTCCAACAGCACGCCGACATGCTTCAGGCCTTTCGGTACTTTGACAATGAATTCGACGTCATCGACGTAGTGTTCCGTCAAATATCCGTGGCGCAGATTGATGCCGCGCTCGTAGTAGGTGTCATCGGTGGTCATGTCATTCGTGCCGATCAGGTCATAAATACTGTTGCCTGGCCGGCGCACAGTGGCCACCACGTAGTCGCCGGGTTTCACCTCGGTTACATTCGGCCCGACAGCTTCCACTTGGCCGAAACCCTCGTGGCCGATGACCAGGAAGTCGTATCCCGGAGGTGCTGCTCCATATTCAGCAGCGTTGATCTCTTTGTCGGTTCCGTCCACGCCAACCCGTAGAACTTTGACCAGCACGCCACGACCATTTGGAACTTGATCCAGCGATGGCTTTGGCAAATCGGCCACGTGAACACTGTTGGGCTTTCCTGGGAATACGCTAATCGCTTTCATTTCTATTCCTCCCTGATAATTTTCAGTCTGCAGCTACCTCGGCAACCGCTGGTTCTGTTTTCTTTCGTCCGCGGGATCGTTCGCGGGACTCGCCGCTCTGTTGCATTAACTTGGTGACCACACCCGTCCATCCGGTCTGATGAGTGGCGCCTACTCCGGCTCCCGAGTCACCGTGGAAGTACTCGTGGAAGAGGACCAGGTCACGCCAGTGTGGGTCGGTCTGAAATTTTTCGAGATTCCCGAAGACCGGTCGGCGGCCTTTCTCATCTTGCAGGAAAATGTTCGTCATGCGGCGTGACAATTCTCCCGCTACGTCCCACAGGGTCATCATCTTTCCGGATCCGGTTGGAAATTCAACCTTGAAGTCGTCGCCAAGGTAGTGATGGAACTTCTGGAGTGATTCGACCAGCAAGTAGTTCACCGGGAACCAAATGGGGCCACGCCAATTGGAATTTCCGCCAAACAACCCGGTCGAGGACTCGCCCGGCTCATAGTCGACGCGGTGCTCCATACCCTGGGCGGTAAGTTTGTATGGGTTGTCACGATGGAACTGTGATAGGGCCCGAATACCATACGGCGAGAGGAATTCGCGCTCGTCCAGCATGAGCTTGAGAATGCTTCGGAGTTGATCAGCGTCGGCGATGGACAGCAACCTGCGTTCACCCATGCCTTCAGTTCGCATGCAGGCCAGGTTCTCCGTGAGATCGGGACGGTTGTCGATGAACCATTCCAGACGTTTCTTGAAATCTGGCAGCTTGTCGAGAACATCCGGTTCCAGGGTTTCCACCGCGAACAATGGGATCAATCCCACCATGGAGCGGATCTTCATGGGGAACTGGTTGCCGTCCGGCAGCTTGAGCACGTCATAAAAGAAGCCATCTTCCTCGTTCCATAGCCCCATACTGTCGTGGCCGCGATGGCTCATAGCGTGGGCGATATAGATGAAGTGCTCCCAGAACTTGCTGGCGACATCCTCGTAGCACGGCTCCTCTGTTGCCAGTTCCAGAGCGATGGCCAGGAGGTTCAACGTATACATCGCCATCCAACTGGTTCCGTCAGATTGTTCGATATAGCCGCCAGTGGGCAACGGCGCGCTGCGGTCGAAGACGCCGATGTTGTCCAAGCCGAGAAAACCGCCCTGAAAAATGTTCATGCCGTCGGCATCTTTGCGGTTCACCCACCAGGTAAAGTTCAACATCAGCTTGTGGAAGACACGCTGCAGGAATGCTCGATCGCCTTTGCCCTTGCGCTTCTTGTCGATCTTGTAGACGCGCCACGCCGCCCAGGCATGTACGGGAGGATTGACATCACCGAATGCCCACTCGTATGCCGGAATCTGCCCGTTGGGATGCATGTACCACTCGCGCAGCATCAGCGTGAGCTGTTCCTTGGCGAAGTCAGAATCCACGAGTGCGAGCGGAATGCAGTGAAACGCTAGGTCCCAAGCGGCATACCACGGGTATTCCCACTTGTCAGGCATGGAGATAACGTCCGCGTTATACAAGTGGGTCCACTCGTGATTCCGACCCTTGCGGCGCTCGGCGGGCGGGGGAGGATTGCCCGGATCGCCTTGCAGCCAATCCTTAATTACGTAGTGATAGAACTGCTTGGACCACAACATGCCGGCAAAGCCCTGACGCATCACATTTTGCGCATCGGCCGAAAGGTCTTGCGGAATGACATTGGCATAGAACTCATCGGCTTCGTGGCGACGAAGAGCAAACGTCTTATCGAAATTGGCAAAGGCGTTCTTGCCTTTGAAGTCTGAATTACAAAGCCGCAAGCGGATGACTTTGCTTTCTCCTGCGGCGACGGTTAACGGATAGTCCGCTGCCGCTTTTGTGCCGGTGTGCGCCGGGTTCACGGCGTCCTTTGTGCCGTGTACGACGTAGTCGTTGATGCCATCCTTAACATAAAGAGTCCGATTCTCGACTCCGAAAAGCCGGTTGGCATTGGTCTCGTTCTCGGTGAAGAGCAGTTCCGGAGAGCCTTCGCAATGCAGCCAACGATTGCCGGGCTGATCGTGATTCAATTCGACGACTGGATTAGGAGCAGGCCTGGCCTCGTGCAACTCCGGCCGCTTTTCACGTCCGCCCCAAGACCATGTGTTGCGAAACCATACGGTCGGCAGCAGCCGAAGATTGGCGGCTTCGAGGCCGCGGTTTGCGACTGTGATCTTGATCAGGATGTCTTCGGTGTCGGCTTTTGCATATTCCACGAAGACATCGAAGTAACGATTGTCGTTGAACACTCCAGTGTCGAGCAGTTCAAACTCCGCCTGGTTCTTTCCCCGCCGCCGGTTTTCTTCGAGCAACTGACCGTAAGGGAATTCCGCCTGGGGGTACTTGTAGAGGTACTTCATGTACGAGTGCGTGGGTGTCGAATCGAGGTAGAAGTAGTATTCCTTTACGTCCTCGCCGTGATTGCCCTCGTTGCCACTCAAGCCGAAAATCCGTTCCTTCAGGATCGGATCGCGCTCATTCCACAAAGCCAAGGCAAAACAGATCGTCTGTTTCCGGTCGCTTATGCCGGCCAATCCGTCTTCATTCCAGCGATATGCGCGTGAACGGGCGTGATCATGAGGCAGGTGCTCCCATGCGTTTCCGTATGGGCTATAGTCTTCGCGCACCGTTCCCCAGGCACGTTCACTGAGATAGGGCCCCCAGCGCTTCCAGTGTTTCTGGCGCGCTCCAGATTCTGACAGTCGGATCTCTTCCTGTGTCATGAGAACTCTCCGCTTCCTTCGCAAATCACTTTGACCAAACAGGCAAACTCATCTGAAAGGTGGAAATCACCGCGCTGGGAGCTGAGCCCAGTATCGTTTACAGGATCGTCGATGCTTGGATCGGCCACCGACAATCTGGACGGCGCAGCGTATGCGATATCCAAGTGCCGGCCCGTTCTGGACAATACGCGTTGGAAGTTGCTTGCACTCACATCTCCTCCTACTTCTCCTCAATTTCGATTGCGTGGCCATCGGGATCACGCACTAGAAATGCCTTTTTGAATCCCAGCTGTCCGGTTTGATTCCCAACCACTCCAGAAGAGACAAAGTTCACCCTGCTGCTGTGCAATTGGCGAGCCGCGCCATCGGCGTTTGGGGCCAATAGAATCGTCTGCCGGTGAACCACGTCGCTGGCCTGTTCGTCCGATGGGAAAGGCCGTCCGTCCCGAGGCGCCAGATACTCCAGCAACTCAATCCCCGGTCCGTTTGCGCCACGCAATGCTGTGATCCGGAGATGTGCGCCAAATACGTTGTTCAGGTGTTCCTGCTCGGTCCCGTAGTTCTCGCTCTCACCCGCCACGCGCATTCCCAGCAGGTCGCGATAGAAATTGACGCTGGCATCGGTGTCCCACACTACGATTGCGGTATGGTCGATACCGAGAAACAGCTTATCCGTTGGACGGTGCCACTTCTCCAGGCCCTTGTCGGGTGGAAATTGCAACACCTCAACCGGGTGCTCATCTGGATCCTTAAAGTAGAAGGCCGAGATGCCCGCCGCGTTCTTGTTCCAGTCTGGAAGCCGCTGTGGTCCTGACGAAGCATGTTCCACCTTGTTCTGCCGCAACCAGGCATACGCCTTGTCCATGTCGCTAACAATGATGGCGATGTGCTGGAACCAGCGATCATTGCTGCGCGAATCCACTGGAATAGGGCGACCCTTGGGCGCGAGATATTCCGTCAGCTCGATGGACTCGTCCCCAAGCCGCATTCTCACCACGCGCATCCGCAATCCGAATACGCCTTCGAGATGCTCGTAGTTCTCACCAGCAACTTCGGCGTCCGATATTTTCTGGAACGTGAGCACCTTGGAATAGAAATCCACCGCTCGGTCCATATCGGAGACCGTGATTCCGATCGCGTCTACACCACCAACCAGAGCTGGGCTCTGTTGGCCGAAGGCCTGTTGCGTGAGGAACTGGGGAACAGTCAGTACCAGTGAGAGCACCCAGACTAGTGACACACTCTGGCGATGGCGATTTGATCGAAGAAATGGCTTCATGTCTCGACTACCTGCTCAGCGCAAGTTCGCGGTCTTGCTGCCGATTTTGTTCGTAAGCTACGTCGGACAGACCCAGACGTTTCATCAAATGGTCGCCCACCCGAAGTGCATTGGCCATAATGGTGAGCGCGGGATTGACAGCTGCGCTCGACGGGAAGAAGCTCCCGTCCACAACGTAGAGGTTATCGACGTCATGGGCTTTACAGTTCACGTCCAGGGCCGATGTTTTCGGGTCATGTCCAAAGCGAATCGTGCCGTTCTGGTGGGCTACACCAGCGAGCGGAATTCGCTGTCCGACGTACAGATTTCGGCCAAACAGCCCTTGATGACAATCATGGCCGTGCATCGCGCAGTTCGTCTGCTTCAATGCTTGCTTCAGCTTGCCCTGAAGCTTTTCATGCGCCTCTAGGTTATTCGGCGTGTATGTGAGAACGATCTTGCCGTCACGGCCGATGGTGACTCGATTGTTCGGATCGGGAAGATCCTCGGAGGTGAGCCAAAAGTCCAACGAGTGCTTTGCCATCAGCTCCAGAGTGAAATTCGGAGCAATCGCCGGTGCGCCAGCCTTCAGCGTAATTGCGTCCAGTTTGCCCACGAACGAGATGTGTCCCATGGGATACTCGAAGTCTTTCGAGCCGAAGTAAAAGTCGTTGACTCCGAGCGTCTTTTGAAAAATCGTAGGGTTGGGACATTTCGAGATGGCCATCATCACCGAATTTGTATGTCCCATGTAATGGCGGCCCACGATGTCGGAGCTGTTGGCCAACCCGCGTGGATGCTTGTCATTGGCGGAATGCAGGAGCAGCGCGGCCGAGTTGATCGCGCCACAGGAGACGACAACGACATCCGCGGAATATATCTCCACGCTGCCGTTGCGCTCCAAAACGACATTCTTCACCTCACGACCTGTTGAATCTGTGTCCAATCGCTTGACCAGCGAGTTCGTTAGCAGGGTGACATTGGGGTGCTTGATTGCCTCATCAATGCACACAACTTGCGCGTCGGACTTTGCGCCCACCAGACAGGCAAAGCCATCGCAGGTGTTGCAGCGAATGCAGCGGCTCTTATGAGGGTTCTTCTCGTCGAGCATGACTCCGACGGGCACGTGGAAGGGCTTCAGGCCCGAACGCTCGAAATCGTCGGACAATTGCTGAATGCGCGGCTCATGACTGACGGCGGGCCATGGATAGGCTGAGTTGGCCGGCGGTTCGGTCGGATCTTCTCCGCGGTTTCCGTGCACCTGATAGAGATTTTCGGCCTGCGTGTAGTACGGCTCCAGATCGTCATAACTGAGCGGCCACGCGGGCGAGATGCCGCCGTGGTGGCGTAGTTCGCCGAAGTCTTCTTTGCGCAGACGGAACAGAGCAGCACCATAAAACTTGGTGTTGCCGCCCACGTAGTAGTTTGTGTGGGGATGCAGATCTTTGCCATCCTTATCGAGCCAGGATTCTTTGGCGTTGTAGTGGGCATCGACGTTCACGACCTGCGGGTCCCAGTTCGCTTTCTCGCGGGGAACATAATCACCGCGCTCAAGAATTAGGATCCGCTTTCCGGACGGCGCCAGGTGATAGGCGAGTGTTCCGCCGCCTGCACCGGTTCCAATGATGATCAGGTCGTAGCGATTGTCGCTCATGATATAAAACCTCCATTAGCTCCGCAGAAGATGCAGCGCCTGTCATTGTTGTGGTGGAGCTTGCAGCACTTCACAGCGAGTCGTCCTTTACGCCATAGATAAAGCTCTGCAGCGGTAAGCATGCCGAGGGGCGGAGCGGTGAGATAGATCCACAGGCCGCTCCACACTTCTGCAGAAAAACCGGATCCGAAAGTTCTTGCCGGATTCATGCTCATTCCGGAAAACGGCGCTTCTAGGGTGATGTAGGTGGCGACCAGCAGACCTGCAAACAGGCCCGTGTAGCGGTCGAGCTGGTGATGATTGGAAAAATAGAGAACAGTGGTCATCAGCCCAAACGCAATAGCGAATTCAGCAAGCAGCGCAACCC
>WNGA01005039.1_pt1 | contig 25763 bp, 17 predicted proteins | sample 5400061 | NCBI WGS metagenome assembly WNGA01 (sample SAMN13153366, study PRJNA577476) | soil metagenome | isolation source: 100 cm soil or saprolite under grassland replicate 2 | place: USA:California | collected 2016-06-15 | reverse complement strand
GTGACAATCACGGATTCGCCGGCGATCTCTTCAATCCTGACCTGCGATCCTACTTTGATCTCTGAATCGTTTTTTGAGCGGGCGAGTTTCTCGACGCGCTCGGCGCCGATCCGGCAACTGATTTGCCCGACGCCCCCAGGCTGTATGGTGACCACGACTTCAGCCGTGCGCCCGATCAATTGATGAGCGCCGACGGAGCTTGAAGCCTGTTGCCGGTAGAGCAATCGCCCGAAGTAGAAGACAATCCCGCCGAACGTGATTCCGCCCAGCAATCCACCCACCGAACTAAACGTGACATCAAAACCCAGCTTCGAGCAGATCGCTCCCACACCGCCGAAGGCCGTCAGGAAGATGCTGATCACACGACTGTCCAGAAGAGCGATCCCGTCGTTGCCGCTGTTCATATCAATGTCAGCGTTGAGATGTTCGAAAAGATCGCCTAGAAAGAAGGACAGAAACAGGAAAACGAATCCCACGGCGGCGATGATCAGAAACACAGCGAGAACACTGAGTCCTAAGATGAAGATGAGCACAAAGCAGGACCCCGCCGAAGTCGGCGCGACAGCCTAACCAAGGCTATCGCGCCGATTTTCATTGCTATCTGACGCCGAGCAGCAGATCGACCACGAGCTGGTCGAGTTTTTCGTATGGCAGTCTCTTCTTCGCCAACTCTGCCCGGTTGAGGTTCATCGATTTGACCTGTTCCGCGCGTTCTTTAGTGAACTTCAGCGGGACAGGCTCAAACGACGGGCCGGTCGAACGGATTTCGGCGAGCAGCGCCTGAATCTCCTTGTCTTCGCCGAATTGCCGGGCCTTCTCTTTGAAGATCAGGTAATTTCGCATGCAGCCGGCGGCGAAATCCCAGACGCCCTCTTCGTCCTCGCTGCGATAAGCGTGGGCGTCGAAATGGCGCGGGCCTTCGTAGCCTTTCTCTTCGAGCATCTTGACCAGGAAGAATAGGTTCTTGATCCCCTCGGAGCCGAAGCGAAGGTCCTGATCGAAGCGCGGGCCTTTCTGGTCGTTCAGATCGATGTGGAAGAGTTTTCCAGCTTCGAGCGCCTGCGCGACCACGTGATAGAAGTTCAAGCCCGACATCTGCTCGTGACCGACCTCCGGGTTGACGCCGACCATTTCTGGGTGATCGAGCGTGTTGATGAAACCCAGGTAGGCGCCGGTCGAAGGGAAGTAGATGTCGCCGCGCGGCTCGTTCGGCTTGGCCTCGAGCGCGAACTTGTAGCCGTAGCCCTGTGAGATCGAATATTCGCAGAGGAAGTTCATCGCCTCGCGGAACCACTTTATCGCCTCGCAGGCGTCCCTCCCCGCGTCGCTCTCGACGCCTTCGCGCCCCCCCCAGAAGACGTATATCTTCGCGCCTACTTCGGCGCCGAGGTCCATCGCGCGCATGGTTTTTTGCACCGCGTAAAGGCGGACGCGCGGGTCGTTCGACGTGAACGCGCCGTCCTTGAAGACGGGGTCGGAGAAGAGATTCGTGGTCGCCATCGGGACGACCATCCCATAATCGCCCAGAGCTTTCTTGAACTCGCCGACGATCTTGTCGCGCTCGGCGGCGCCGGCGTCAATCGGCACGAGGTCGTTGTCGTGGAAGTTGACGCCGTAAGCCCCGAGTTCGGAAAGGCGTTTGACGATTGTGACGGGCGAAATCGGTTGGCGAGTAGGCTCTCCGAACGGATCGCGCCCCGGATTCCCGACCGTCCAGAGGCCAAAAGAGAATTTATGTTCCTTCTTCGGTTGCAGGTTGTTCATCGCTCAATTCCTCGGAAAATAGTGGGCAGTGGGCAGTGGATAGTGGGTAGTGGGTAGTGGGCAGTGGATAGTGGGCGGTGAAGAGATCAAAACTATCCACTATCCACTACCCACTATCCACTGCCCACTATCCACTTTCATCACGAGCGCGTGATTGTAGCCGAAGATGCGCGACTCTAGGAAGAGACACGGGTAGATTCTCCAGTCACAGACTTGGATTGATAAATTATGAGACGGGGGAGGAGAGCGACGACTGTTCGTAATGAGCGTCGAACGTCGGATTCCGCTCGGCTCATTACTGTTCAATCGTTATTGCGGGCGACCGGTGAAGAAAGGGTAAAGAAGAGAAGAGAGGCCGGAGAATTAGGCCGATTGAGGGTCTCTCTTGGAGAACAATGCGGCGAAAGCCTCGCGCGCTCCGGAAGCGTTTTCGCTGCGGTTCTTTAGCCACTCGGCCGTCGTCTCGAAAGGGGTGCGGGCCGCGTTTGGTTTTTTGGCGCGCGGCTTCCTGGCTTTGCGGGCATGTCGCAATTGCTCTTGCAGAGGAGAATCTTTCTTGATCAATTTAGCTTTCATAAATTTACCTTCCAATCGTCTTGTCCAAAGGAACGGGAATCCAGAGGGAGTCTTGCATAAGCCGAAGAAAATAATTACCCGCCGGGCGCCCATGCATCCATGCGTCTGGGGGCGTCTGGGGCGCCCGGGACCCGGGAATAGATTCGACTCAAAAACTTCTTAAGCTTGATTTTCCGACTTCGCCATCGCTGAGAAATTTTGCAGGCTCCACACCGGGGCTAGCCAAGCCAGGACGGGGAGGATTCTCGTCGCTACCGGGAATAAAGGGATCGAAGCCTGTATAGCGAAGCGGCGAAGGAAGAAGGTTTCGATGAGTTGCTCGAACTCTCGGGTCTATGGACGGGGAGCCGGCAAATCTCAAGAAACGTCAGGACGAGAGTTCTGACAGTCGCCTTCGCCGCATCTCGATGACTGTTGGATTGTCAAGAGCGGGAGACGGGATTTGAACCCGCGACTTCAACCTTGGCAAGGTTGCACTCTACCACTGAGTTACTCCCGCATCGGAAACAGCTTTTTATCCTATGCCCGCGCGTTTTGTCAACGGGACGAGGCTACGAAATTTCAAACGTAGGTAAATCGCGAAATCGGTAGGAATAAACATTTTCCATTTGTCATTGTTCATTTGTCATTTGGCTACACCAAAGGCGATCCCGATTCAATACTCTGTAAACTAAGTTGTTTGATATTCTGTGTTTTAAAACCTTTGCTTTGAGCCTGCGGAGCAGGCGGCAGCATAAAGCCTGGGGCGTAAGCCCCAGGAGAGGGGCAGCAAAGCGATCAGAGCCCACGAAGTGGGCGACAGCCAATGGCTGCCACCCGTTTCACGGGCTTGATGGCGCTCCGAACCTGACCTGGGGTTCCGCCTTCGGCTCCACCCCAGGCTTTACTCTGCCGCCCGCTCCGCGGGCTTGAATAATACCAAAAAACTTAATTTACAGAGTACTTAGCGCTACCATTGCCGACCACTGACACAATGAATTGAGCGACAAAGATGCCACACGCCGAAACATTACATCAAGAGGGCGATTGTGGTAGATTCTCGCGCTGCAATTCTCGAATCACACATTCAAGACAAAAATCGCGGGTTCAGACCGGGAGTGAAGGCTCTTTCGGCCCGAAGGAGAGGATCCAATGCAACGCCGTCAATTACTCAAAGCCGTCGCGGGCGCGGGGCGCGGGGCGGTCTGCGCGCCGATGATCCAAAAGGCTTGGCGTTTATGTTTGTTTGCGTTCTTCTTCGCGGCGGCGATCGCGGCCGCGCGGCCTGGGCAGGACCCCATTGCGGCTTTGACTGCCGATGATCTAGCGCACGGCAAACGTCTTTACGTCGGCCAGTGCGCCCTCTGTCACGGCATCGAAGGAGTCGGCGGCAGAGGGCCCGCGCTCAACCGTCCCACGTTGAGCCGCGCCAAAGACTATCAGGCTTTGTACGTCGTGATAAGAAACGGCGTCGCGGGAACCGAGATGCCCGGAGCGTGGCAGTTGACCGATCGCGAAGTCTGGCGCGTAGTTGGTTACATACGCTCTCTCAATCGCGTCGAAGACGCGAAGCCGGCAGGAGACGCGGGGCGTGGAAGGGAATTTTACCGCGCGAAAGGATGCGCCGTATGCCACATCATTCGCGGCGAAGGCGGCGCGTCAGGTCCCGAATTGACCGAGATCGGCGCGCGCCGCAGCGCGGCCTACCTGCGCGAGGCGTTGATCGATCCGTCCGCGTCCGCGCCAGAAGGCTTCCTGGTGGTCAGCGTGATTACACGGGCCGGACGCAGTATTCGCGGCGTGCGAGTCAACGAGGACTCGTTCACCATCCAATTGCGCGATGACGAGGACCGCTTTCATTCCTTACGCAAAAATGAACTCAAGGATTTGAAGAAAGAGTTCGGCGTTTCAACAATGCCGAGCTACAAGACGCTTGTGGCGACGGAGCTTGATGATCTGATCGCCTATCTGGCGAGTCTGGGAGGCGCCAAGTGAAAAATATCCGATTGCTGTCCATTGCCTTTTACTTGTTGTTTCCGGTCGCAGTAACAGCGCAGGTCCCCTACAAGCGCATCACCGACGCCGGGGCCGAGCCGGGCAATTGGCTGACCTATTCAGGCGATTATCAATCGCATCGTTTCTCGCGCCTGGCGCAAATCACTCCGGCGAATGTCGGCAGGCTGAAGACCGCCTGGGTCTATCAATTTAAACAACGGGGCAGGCAGGAGACGTCGCCTGTGGTCGTTGACGGCGTGATGTACATCAGCGAATCGCCGACGATCGTCACCGCGCTCGACGCGCGCACGGGGCGAACGCTCTGGAGTTGGCAGCGCAACGTCTCGCCGCTAGTCAAAACGATCGGCTTCGGCAGATCGAATCGCGGCGTGGCGATTCTGGCCGACACAGTCTATGTCGGAGCGCTCGATTGTTATCTGGTCGCGCTCGACGCGAAGACCGGCGCGGTCAGGTGGGAGACTAAGGTCGAAGATAATGCGACGGGATATGCGATCACCGCCGCGCCGCTGGCGATTGACGGAAAGATCATTGTAGGCGTCAGCGGCGGCGAAACGGGCATTCGCGGCTTTCTCGACGCTTATGACGCGAAGACCGGGAAACGGGCCTGGCGTTGTTGGACGATCCCGGGGCCGGAAGACCCGGGGCGCGAAACCTGGGGCGGCGACAGTTGGAAGACAGGCGCAGGCTCCACCTGGCTTACAGGTTCTTATGACCCCGAATTGAATCTGCTTTACTGGGGCACTGGCAATCCGGGGCCTGATTGGAATGGAGACTCGCGGCCCGGCGACAATCTTTACACCTGTTCGCTGCTGGCGATTGACGCCGCGACTGGAAAAATGAAGTGGCATTTTCAATTCACGCCGCACGACGTTCACGATTGGGACTCCAATCAGATTCCGGTCCTGATTGACGCCAACTGGCAGGGCCGCCCCCGAAAGCTCGTGGCGATGGCCAATCGAAACGCTTTCTATTACCTGCTCGATCGCGTGACGGGCGAATTCTTGTTGGGCGAACCTTACGCCAAACAGACCTGGGCGAAAGGCCTCGACGCCAAAGGCCGCCCCATCGTATTGCCCGACACCGAGCCGACCATCGAGGGCAATCTGGTCTGGCCGAGCCTGCAAGGCGCAACCAACTGGCACAGCCCATCCTACAGCCCGCTGACGAAGACGTTTTATGTGGCGGCGCGTGAGATGGGCGCGTATTACTACAAGGGCGAGGCCGAATACAAACCCGGGACATTTTTCGCGGGCGGCGGCGAGCGCGTTCTGGACGGTGACAAGGCTTATGGGGCGGTTCGCGCGTTGGACGTGACGACTGGCAAGATGAAATGGGAATTTCGTCTGCAGTCGCCTCCCTGGGCCGGAGTATTGGCCACGGCGGGCGGAGTCGTTTTCGGCGGCTCGAACGAAGGCAATTTCTTCGCGCTAGACGCTGCGACGGGGAAACCGCTCTGGGATTTTCAGACCGGCGGCGCCATCGCGGCCAATCCGATCAGCTTTCTGATTGATGGTAAACAACACGTGGCCATCGCCGCGGGGCAGGCGTTATTCGTCTTCGGCCTACAATTCGCCGGAAGTGGGCAATGAAGATTTCTCCGCGATGTGGCAGAATGCCCACTCACACAGATTCTGGTCTAATTTCGTCATAATAATGCGAACGCTCGATCTGATTATTCTTTTCGTCTACCTCATCGGCACGGTTCTTTTCGGCTCCTGGTTTTCACGCCGCCAGCGGCGCGGGATGAAGGACTATTTCGTCTCGGGTAAGAGCGTGCCGTGGTGGGCGATTATGGCCTCGGTCGTTTCGACCGAAACCAGCAGCCTCACTTTCGTCAGCGTGCCGGGGCTGGCCTTCACCGGCAATTTCACGTTTCTACAACTGGTCATCGGCTACCTGTTCGGGCGGCTGGCCGTGACGCTGATCTTCGTGCCGCTCTATTTTCGCGGCGAATTGCTGACCGTCTACCAACTGCTCGGACAACGGTTCGGCGACAGCGTGCGGCGATTGGCTTCGACGCTGTTTTTGATCACGCGCAGCGTCGCCGACGGGTTCCGGCTCTATTTGACAGGATTGGTGCTCGCGGCGGTGATCCTGGCTCTGCCCGGCAGCGAGGCCGCCGCCCGCTCCTGGGTTCCGGCGCTCGACCCGACGCTGACAATAATTCTGATCTCGGTGCTGGTGATGGGCGTCGCGACGATCATCTTTTCGTATTTCGGCGGAATTGACGCGGTGATCTGGACCGACGTGACGCAGCTCGGAATCTACCTGATCGGGGCTTTCGTGGCGGCTTTCATTTTGCTCGGCGCGATTCCGGGCGGGCTCGGTGAGGTCATCAGCGCAGGCGGCGCGGCGGGCAAGTTCACCGTCCTGGATTTCACGCTGGACGTCACGAAAAGCAACACGTTCTGGGCGGGTTTGATCGGGGGCGCGTTCCTCACTACGGCGACGCACGGCACGGATCAATTGATGGTGCAGCGCTACCTGTGCGGCGATTCGCCTAAAGAGGCGCGCAAGGCCCTGCTCGTGAGCGGCGTCGTGGTGCTCGCTCAATTCGCGCTCTTCCTCTTCATCGGCGCGATGCTTTACGTCTTCTACACCGGCCACGCGGCGGGCGAAACGGCGGCGTTCCTTGTAGACGGCAAGATGCGCGCCGACCGCGTCTTCCCGCATTTCATCGTCAACCATCTCCCGACCGGCGTCCGCGGCCTGGTCATCGCGGCCATCGCCGCCGCGGCCTTCACCTCGTCGCTCAATTCGCAAGCCGCGACCACGATGGCCGATTTCTATGTGCCGATGACCCGCGGGAAGAAGACCGAAGCGCATTATCTGAAAACGTCGAAACTGCTGACCGCGGTGTGGGGCGCCGTGCAGATCACGGCGGGAATGTTCGCGGCTTTCTACCTGACGCGCAGTATGGTCGATCAGGTGCTCGACATTCAGTCGTTCACCAACGGCGTGATCCTCGGAATTTTCTTTCTCGGGACTTTCACCAAGCGCGTGCAATCGGCGCCGGCGATCGTAGGCATCGTCGTGGGCGCGGCGGTGATGCTGTTCGTAAAATTCCACACCCTGATTTCGTGGCAGTGGTTCGTAAAATTCCACACGCCGATCTCGTGGCAGTGGTACGTGTTGATCGGATCGGTGACGACATTTATGGCCGGATGGCTTGCGAGTTTTGTGATAAGTGGAAGTTCAATTGAAGTTGAAGCAGAGTCGGCTTAATCGCGCTCTTCGACGGCGCCAACTTGAATTTAAATTTATATGAAGAGTGTCTTTATCAAACTGAAAGTCTTTGCCCTTCCATTTGCATTCGCGCTTCTATTCGCGCCTCTCGCTTCTACGCAAACCTGGAGCAATCCCAGCTTCGACCGCAAACTCACCAAGAAAGAGGAAGACTGGGTCCACAAGACTCTCCGCTCGCTCACGCTCGACGAGAAGATCGGTCAGATGATCATCGCCGAGGCCAACGTGGTCTTCTGGAATCGCGAGGGCGCCGAATACAAGAAGCTGCGACATCACATCGTGGACAACAAGGTGGGGGGCGTGATCCTGTTCCGCAGCCAGGTCTGGTCGACGGCGGTGGTCACGAACCGGTGGCAGGAGATGGCGAAAGTACCGTTGTTGATCTCCGCCGACCTGGAGATGGGACCGGGGATGCGGCTGGACGACACGCCGTGGTGGGCGCCGAACATGGCCGTGGGCGCCACGGGCGATCCGAAGTGGGCGCGGCTGCAAGGGGCAGCCACGGCGATGCAGGCCCGCGCCGTCGGCGTCAACTGGCTCCTCGCGCCGGTGGCCGACGTCAACAACAATCCCGACAACCCGGTGATCAACACGCGCTCTTACGGCGAAGACCCGGCGACGGTCGCCGAATTCGTCAGAGCTTTTATCGAGGGCGCGCAGGCCGCCGGCGCGATGGCCTGCGCCAAGCATTTCCCCGGACACGGCGACACCGCAACCGATTCGCACATCGGTTTGCCGGTCGTTGACGTGGGCAGAGGGCGGTTGGAGAGGCTCGAACTCGTCCCATTCCGCGCGGCGATTGCGGCCGGCGTAGGCTCGATCATGTCGGCGCACATTGCGCTGCCGCAGATTGAGACCGACTTGGCCGCGCCGATTCGTACCCTCAGTGAACGCGAAGCCGCGGCGGCGGAGTTCCTGTCGCGGACGGAGGCCGGGGCGGCGCGCGTGACCTTGCCCTCCACGCTTTCGCCCAAAATCATTACCGGCTTGCTGCGCGAGGAGTTGAAGTTCGACGGATTGATCGTCACAGACGCGTTGTCGATGGCCGGAGTCGCCGCGCGCTACACTCCGGCCCAGGCCGCCGTCCGCAGCGTCAAAGCCGGCGCCGACGTGATCACAAAATCTCCCGACATCGACGCCGCCATCGCCGGGATCAAGGAGGCTGTGTTGAAGGGGGAAATCACCGAGGCCAGGATCAACGCTTCCGTCGAAAAGATCTTGCGCGCGAAGGCCGCGCTGGGCCTGAGCGTCAACCACGCGGTCTCGCTCGGCGAAGTCGACCGCGTGATGTCAAATCCGAGGTTCAACGAGATCGCGCAACAGATCGCCGACCGTTCGATCACGCTGGTCCGCGACGAACGGGGCCGGCTGCCGCTCGATCCGAAATGGCGCGTGGTGAACGTCACTTTCACCGACGAGGATGATCGCGCGATCACGAAGGTTTTCGTCGACGAGCTGAGTTCGCGCGCCGCGCAAGTTGAAAGCCTCCTGCTAGACAATCACGCGACCGAATCGGACGCCTGGCATTTACTCGCGCGATTGGACGAGGGCAAATACGACGCGGTGATCTTCTCGGTCGCAGTCCGCGCCCGCAGCGGCAAGGGGAGCGTCGCATTGCCGCCGGTCGGCAAACGACTCTCCGACGAGTTGATCAAGCGCAAATTGCCCCTGATCGTGATATCGTTCGGCAACCCTTATCTGCTCGCGGCGATGCCCAATGCGCCGTCCTACCTGCTCGCCTACAGCCCGTTTGAGGTCAGCCAGCGCGCGGCGGCCAAAGCCGTCTTCGGCGAAATCGAGACCGTCGGAAAATTGCCGGCGGCCATCCCGGGACTTTACCCGCGCGGGCACGGATTATCGATACGGCGGCGGGAGCCTTAGTGACCCCGCGCCAGATACAGTCAGTAGATCACGAAATGGATGGAGACATTCATTGTTCATTGTTCATCGTTCATTTGTCATTTGTCATTGCCCGCAGAGCAGTCGATCAATGCCCAATGAACATTGGGCGATTTCCGGGCAATGACAAATGACAAATGAACGATGAACAATGACAAATGCTCTTCTTCGCCTGATTTCGCGATTTACTGACAGTACCGGGGGCGTTGGCGACCCCCGCGCCGGCTTGCGAGAAAAGGCGCCTGAGCGCTCGGTAGCCGAATAAAGTTGTTGACATATAGAGCCTGATCGGAATAATTTCGCTTTGGTCCCTGTTTAAGCGCTCCCCGACATTGCCCTAACGTTACCCCAGCGTTGTTTGACGAATGGAGAACGAGAGTAAGATGAGCGCTAACAAGAACAAGAACCTCTCCCGAAATGAGAGAGGCATGGAAATTTCAGAATACGCACTGGCTGCGCTGCTGATCGCACTGGTCATCATTATGGCCTTCACCGACTTAGGCGCCTCGATCGTCGTAAAAATCTCCGAGTGGAAGAACGCTGTCTTCAGCAACTAAATCAACTCCTTGCCCCCGGTTTGAACCACTCCGCAAACTTCTTTATCCCTGTTTCAATCGGCGTCGTCGGCTGGTAGCCGAGCAATTTCCGCGCCTTGGTGATGTCCGCGTGTGTTAACGGCAGGTCGCCGGGCTGTGGCGGGCAGCGCTCGATGATCGCTTTCCGGCCCAGAGCCTCTTCGAGCAGTTCGATCATCCGATTGACCGTGACAGTCTGCGACTCGCCGAGGTTGATGATCTCGAAAGGCGTGGCGTCGTATTCGATCGCGGCCATCACGCCTTGAATGATGTCGTCAATGTAGGTGAAGTCTCGCTCGGCCGAGCCGTCGCCGTAAACCGGAATGGGGCTGCGGCTGGCGATCATCCGCGCGAATTTGTGAATCGCCAGGTCGGGGCGTTGGCGCGCGCCGTAAACCGTGAAGAATCGCAGGCAGACGACCCGCATCCCGTAAAGATGGCTATAAGCATGCGCCAGCATCTCGCCCGCGGCCTTGGTCGAGGCGTAAGGTGAAACCGGGGCGAGCGGCGCGTCTTCTCTGAACGGCGGGGTCGCCGCCGGGCCGTAGACCGAGCTGGACGAGCCGAAGACGAACTTCCCTACGCCGTTGCGTTCGGCCAGTTCAAGCAGATTCATCGTGCCGTTAATATTGACCTCGGTGTAAGCGCGTGGCTCGCTGACCGACGGGCGCACGCCGGCCTTCGCCGCGAGGTGGATGATCGCGTCGAAATGATGTTCCTCGAATACCTGTTTCAACGCCGAGTAATCGCGGATGTCAGCCTCGACCAGCAGGTGAGCCCGGTCGTTGACGTGATCGGCGATGTTTGCGCGCTTGATTTGCGGGTCGTAAAATTCATCGAAATTATCCACGACGACTACGCTGGCGGGGCGTTGCGCTAATAAACAATCAACCACATGGCTGCCGATGAATCCGGCGCCGCCCGTGACCAGAAACCGCTTTCCTGTTACATTCATAGCAGGACTTATAGCACACCCCGTATCTCCGAACACACGACTTTTCTGAAACCTTTGTCGCGAAATCCGCACTAACCAGACGGAACTGAGCGGACAGATTGCGGTCTGTCCCACTCTAACGACGAATGGCCGATGAATGACTCGATAGCCGCAGTTAAAAATGAGAAGACGAAAGACGATGGCTGCAGGAAGGCCGACGGAGAAGTAAGGATGGCGTTTGCGGAAATATCTCCGGGCGTGGTGTCTCGGGCGAAATGCGGCGACGAAGACGCTTTCCATCTGATCTTCAACCGCTACGGCCGTCCCGTGCTCAGTTTCATCCACAACTTCGTCCACGACCGAGAGCTGGCTGAGGAATTGGCGCAGGAGACCTTCGTCCGCGCTCATCGCAACCTGGGCGGATTGAAAGACGACCTGCGACTTTCGACGTGGCTATTCGGGATTGCGCGCAACGTCGTGCGCGAAGCGGCGCGGCAGGCGCGAAAAGACGATATGAAAGTAGGACTGGACGAACCGGAAAGTTTGCGGCTGGAATCGAAAGGCATATTGCCCGAAGGCGCGCTGCTCGACCGCGAGCTGACCGAGGCGATCCGGAAGGCCTTAATCGCGCTCGACGAGGACAAGCGGACCGTTTTCAGCCTGAAGATCTTTCACGAAAAGAGCTATGAAGAGATCAGCGCGATCACCGGCCATTCGATCGGTAAATTGAAGACCGATCTACACCGCGCCAGGCTGGAGATGCGAAAACGCATCGCGCCCTATCTTTCAATGGGCGCGGCGCCTTAACGGCGCCGCGTGTGTGCCGACGCGCCGCTTGCTTACGCGCGCGGTACTGTTTACGCGGCGCCGTAACCACGCCGCGCGTGTAAGCAAGCGGTTTAGCGGAGAGATTATGAATTGCGAACGTTGCAAAAATGAGCTTGAAGATTTTCTTTACGGCGAACTCGGCGAGGCGCGCGGCGCCGAGATCCGCGCACATCTCGCGGATTGCGCCGTCTGCGCCGCCCTGCGCGACGAGATCGAACGAGAGAACGAAATCTTCGGGCAGTTTTACGAGCAGACCTCGGTTGAGCCCGCCGCCGAGATGTGGAAAGCGATCCGCGCCCGCATCAACAGCGGGGCCAGAGAACAGGCGCAAATCGAGGGGGGGCGCGGATGGTTGGAGGGACTGCGCGCCGGGGCGTTTGGACGGCTGCTCGCGCCGGCGACGTTGCGGCAAGCGGCTTTCGCCGCGCTGCTCGTCGCCTTGTCGGTGGCCGCGACCACGATATACCTGAAGCGCGGCGCCGATGACGCTGAGAAGTTCGCCGGCAGAGGCGAGCAGGCCACTCCGACTCAGGCGCCGCGACAGGTCGCAACGCCGATCCCTTCGCCTTCGATCGACATCGCCAGTGTAGACGCCAAGCCGAACAATGTCGCTCCGGCGACGAAGGGCGCGCAGCCCTCCAACAACCGTGTCGCCCCGCCGCGCCAACTGACCGACCAGGAGTTGATGAACCGGCAGATCGCGCGCGCCGAACGCGAATATCAAAAGGCGATCAGGCTGCTGGATCAGGCCATCGCCAAACAGCGCGACCGCCTCGATCCGGCGCTGATCAAACAATACGAATCGAGCCTGGCGTCGATCGATAACTCTATCAACTCGAGCCGACGCGCGTTTCGCGAGCGCCCCGACGATCCGATCGCCGGACAGTTCCTGCTGGCGGCTTACGCGAAGAAGCTGGATCTGATGCAGGACATCGCGATGAAGTGAAAGACGATCAATGGAGAGAGATAACCGACAGATGAGACTCTGTGGACCCAAATTGTTTACCGGAACGGTTTGCAAATGCGTGGGTAGGGGCAGACCTGCGTGTCTGCCCCTACACCGATTGGCAAACCGTTTTAATGCCCTGGCCATTTTTGCCCTTTTTGCCTTTTTTGCTTCTTCTTTGCCTTCCTTCAAAGGCGCCGCGGCGCAATCGGCCCAGCAGGACCGCGAACTGCATGAGACTTACGACCTGACGCCGGGCGGCGTGGTCTCCGTCAACAACACGAACGGCTACATCCGCGTGACGAGTTGGAACGAAGACCGCGTCAAGGTGGACGCCGTCAAACGCGGGCGGCGCGATGAAGACCTCGGCCAGGTCCAGATTCAAGTTACGCCCTACCCCGGTCGCATCGATATCCGCACGATCTACCCGCGAAATGGGGACAGCCGCATTCCGGTCGATTACGATCTGAAAGTCCCTCGGGGAGCGGTGTTGAATGCGCTGGCGACGACCGACGGGGAGATCACAGTCAATGACACGGTCGCCCGCGTCACGGCCAGCTCGACCAGCGGCGCCATCACCGTGCGCGAAGTCGCCGGCGACGCCGTACTCTCATCCACTAACGGGCAGATCACCGTCGGCCGCATCGGAGGTTCGTTGAGCGTCACCTCCACGAACGGTAATCTGGCGATCAGCGAAGTGGCGTCAACGCTCAATGCGCGCTGCACGAATTGCAACATCAGCGCGCGCGGGCTTCGCGATGACGCGACGGTTCGAACCACCAGCGGCGCCATTGAGCTTGAGCGCGTCGGCGGGCGAGTCAGCGCGAACGCTACGAACGGGCGCATCAGAATCAACGACGTGGGCGGAGATGTGATCGCTACAAACTATTCCGATTCGATCACGGTCACGAACGCGCGCGGGTATGTCACGGCAAAGGCGACCAGCGGCAATGTTATCGTTCGCGGCGCCGGCGAAGGCGCTCGAGCCGAAGCCGTTAGCGGCTCGGTCGAGATCAGCGATTCCAAAGGCCGCATAGAGGCGGACGCTGTCAGCGGCTCGATCGCGCTGAATAATATTGACGGCAAAGATGTAACGGCAAAAGCGCACAGCGGCGGAGTGCTTTTTACTGGCAGGTTTTACGAGGGCGGGCATTATGAGTTTGTCAGCTTTAGCGGCAATGTCGTTTTGAATCTGCCGCCGGAGAGTAATTTCAACCTGACGATCCAAAGCCACAGTGGATCCATCAACACCGAATTCCAGTTGAAACTCGGGCCGGGGGCGCAATTTGGTGATCGTGGGCCAATCGTAGGCGTGGTCGGCAAAGGCGGGGCGGAAGTGCGCGCGATCAGCCACAGCGGTGGCGTTCGGATAAAAAAGACTCTCAAATAAAAAGAATCACTGAGCGACCGGGCTGATCCCTTGGAGCGTCGCCTGCAAGATTTTTTCGCAACCAAACTTCATTCGCTGTCACAAACACCGTAGGAGGACGAACCATGCAAATTCCAATAGCGTTTTTTCTGTTGCTAGGATCGGCTCTGGCGTTGGCGCCGGATTACAGTCAGACGAGGGCTACCGATTCGGGCGAAGTCACCAATCAGATCAACAGAACGGTCACGCTCGCGCCCGGGGCGAACGTCAAGATTCAGAGCATCAACGGCCTCGTCTCAATCGAGACCTGGGACGGCGACCGGGCCGAGATCAACATCACCGTCCGGGCTTCAGACGTTGCGGCGATGGAGCGCCGTCCCATAATCATCGAGGCCCCCACGCCCGACAGCCTGACGATCCGTGTCGAGGAAGACAAGGAAGGCCGTAGGCGGGGAGGGGATCGCGGATGGGTGCGCCACGAGGCGCGGTTGAAGCTGCCGAAGAGCGTCAACCTGAAAGTATCTTCAGTGAACGGCAAGGTTGAAGTCGGGGCGATTACGGGCGAGGTGGGCGTCAACAGCGTCAACGGCGGAGTCGTCGTCGCCCAGGCGGGAACGGCCACGCAATTGAGCAGCATCAACGGGGGCATTTCGGTCTCGCTCCTGCGTTTGGGCGAAGGCGGGTTGCGCGTCCACAGCGTCAACGGCGGCGTCAAAATAGGACTGCCGTCCGAGACCAACGCCGAGATCGACGTTCACAGCATCAACGGCGGCATCAATTCCGACCTGCCGATCACCGTCGTCGGCGAGGTGAAGCATGGCCAGTTGCGCGGACGCGTCGGCGACGGCGGCCCGCTCATCACCATTACCAGCGTCAACGGCGGAGTCACGCTGCAAAGAAATTGACGTGGCGGCGCCACGGCGCCTCTTCGCTCATTTTTTTATGGAACTTTTTGACGATCCAGCAGTCTTTAAGTAACCGTGAATAAGTTGGCGCCCCAAATCGCAAGAGGATTGCAAGGCGCCTTTATTCTGTCGTTCTTTGTTTTGTCCGCCCCGATACATTTACTGGAACTTTACCTTTGCCGACTCGTAACTAGCGATGTCGAACCACAAATTACTTTTCACTTGAAGATGTTGTTGCTCGAGGTTGAGAGGTTGATATGAGATTGATCCCCCAAAGAGACATAGGTTCACCTGATCAGACTCGACAATTGAATTCACACTGTTTCGGTTTTGAAACTCGATAATCCCGGAAACGGACACCCCAACGGTTCCTCTTTGTCAATACCACTTGGTCAAATTCACCATTTGCAACATTTAGGTTGTTAGCCAGAGTTGGCACAGCAATTGTTCTTAGCAAGATCAGATTCGACGGTGAATCAAATATTAAATTTTTGGTAGTTGGAAGAATCAGTCAACTTAAGAAGCGATACTCAGGTAGATCTGAGGGAGGAAGGAAAAAAAATGGCCACTGAAGCAGTAGAAAAGGCGCTTGAACGTCCACCATTGAAGCCGCGTCCGGCGTTAACCCTGGTCGGTTCTCCGCGCGTGCTGTCTTCGGACAATTACGATTGTTTTATCGGCGTGAGCGTGAACGTCGCCGCGCTCAAGCAGTTCATCAGCGTGCAGGCGATGGCGCACACTCCGACGCTGATCATCAGCGAGCGAGGATTGAGGCAGGAGCAGGTCGCGCGGGCGCTGCACAACGCGAGCGAGAACGCGGCGCAGCCCTTTTTCGCCGTCAACGCGCACAGTCTGGACAGCGACGCGCTGCACAACCTCTTGTTCGGGACTCGCGGGATGATCGAAACCTGCGGGCGAGGCACGATCTATGTCAACGAATTGACGCGACTGCCGGCGCTGTTGCAGCAGCGCTTCGCCGCCCACATCGAAGAGCAGCGCTGGCGCGCTAATTCGGGCAGACATCAAGGGCCGCGTCTGATCTTCGCGACCGAATGGAATCCGTCCGATATCAAGGCCGAGAATCGAATCGCATACGGCCTGGTCGAAATGCTGCGCCCGTCCGGTTTCACGATCAAACCGTTGCGCGAACGCAGCGAAGACATTCCTTATCTTTCCCGGCGTCTGGCGGAAAAAATCGCCAAGCGCCTGGGCAAAGGCCCGCACGAAATCACTCCCGGGGCGCTGAAGATGCTTTCAGATTATCCCTGGGAAAGGAACATTGACGAACTCGAAGCCGCGTTGGAAAGCGCCATCGGCGCGACCCAGCCACAACTGATCGACGAGTCGTTGCTCCCGTCGCGCGTCCGCTACGCCGCGTTGAAAGCGATTCCGTTGAGCGGAATCGATCTGCCACAGATGGTTGACGACTTCGAACGCGGCCTGATCGATACCGCGCTCCGCCAGACCAACAACAACCAAACCAAAGCCGCCACCCTCCTCGGATTGCGAGTCCAGACCCTCAACATGAAGTTGAAGAGGTTCAAGGAGAAGGATGAAGATGAGTGTGAAGGAGCGGGAGAGTGAGAGAGTGAGAGAGCGGGAGAGCGGGAGAGCGGGAGAATTTTTCTCTCGCTCTCCCGCTCTCCCGCTCTCAATCCCCAGGTTCAGCCACAAACCGGTATCCCACGCCGCGCACGGTCAGCAGGTGGCTTGGGTTTGAGGGGTCGTCTTCGATGTAACGCCTCAGCCGGACGATAAAATTATCTATGGCGCGCGTGTCGGTGTCTTCGCGCAGTCCCCAGACGTCTTCGAGCAGTTTTTGTCGAGAGACCGCCTGACCTTCATGTTTAATCAGGTAGCGCAACAGCTCGGCCTCCATCAATGTCAATTGCACGGCGCGACCGCCCGCCCTGAGTTCGAGTTTTGAAAAATCAATCGTCTTACCTGAAAAGTCGAAGACCTCGACGCCTGCGCTTTGCGCCGCAGCTTTGGACAGGCGCAGCCATTCGCGCCGCCGCAACAATCCGCTCAAACGCGCGAGCAGGATCGCCAACTCGAACGGCTTCGACACGTAATCATCGGCGCCGACTTCGAAGCTTCGCAGGACGTCTTCAGGGCGGCTGCGGGCGGTCAGCATCAGGATCGGAACGTATTGGCCGGCCTCGCGCAATTCGCGCGCGACCTCAAAACCGTCTTTGCCGGGCAACATGACGTCGAGCGCCACGGCGTCGTACCGCTCCGGGCTTCGCGTCAGCATCTCGAGCGCGGTCTCGCCGTCGCCTGCCATCTCGACCTCGTAGCCCTCGGCCTCGAGGTTGAATTTCAGTCCTTCGGCCAGATGCTGCTCGTCTTCAACGATCAAAACAACACTCATCAGCGCGCTCTTTCCGAGAGATTCAGGCCCCTTACCCTCCCCGCGCCGTTTTCGATGCGCGGCAGTTCGATTGTGAAGACGCTGCCCATCCCCTCGCCCTCGCTCTCGGCGAAAGTCTTGCCGCCGTGTTTGCTGACGATGGAGCGGACGATGAAGAGTCCCAGCCCCGCGCCTTTGACCCGCGTCGCGACCCGGCGGGGCGCGCGGTAGAAACGTTTGAATATCCGCTTCAATTCGTCGCGGGGGACGCCCACGCCGCGGTCGGACACGCGCACCGTGACCCGTTTGTCGTCCATGTCCGCGGGGGCCACGACCTCGACCGACACGTCGACCTTTCCGTCGGAATATTTGATCGCGTTGTCGATCAAGTTCGAGATGGCCGCGCGCAACTCGTCCGCGTCGCCTAAGATCATTGGGCGCCCGCTTCTGTCCAGTGATTCGACGAACCTCAGCGCCTTCTCGTCCAGGCGCCACCGCATGCGCGCCAGCTCCAGACACTCCCGCGTCAATTCACCGAGGTCGATCACGGTCTTGTGGATGTGGCGGCGGCGGTGGCCGGTGCGGCTCGCGCGCAGCACCTGTTCGACGGTGTGGAGCAGGCGGTCGCAGTCGTCGAGCATGACCTGGTAGAACTCTTTGCGCTTCACCTCGTCCACCTGCCGCGTCTGCAGCGTCTCCAGGTAGAGACGGATCGAGGCGATCGGGGTCTTCAACTCGTGCGTGACTGCGTTGATGAAGCTGTTGTGCTGTTCGTTGCGGCGGATTTCGCGCACCAGGAAGATGGTGTTCAAAACCAGACCAGCGATGATCAGCACGAAGAATATGACCCCGAAGACCAGCATCGCCACCTGCCGCAAGTGGAAAACCACCCAGCCGACGTTGAGCGCCACCGCCAGCGCTACCAGACAGGCCCCGAGCGCGATGAAGAAATAGACCGATTTGCGATTGCTCTGAATTCGCATCGTCAACGCGTCGCCGAAAATCACGGCTCGTCTATCAATCCTGCTTCGCGGCATTCTTCCAGTTTACGATAAAGCGTCTTGCGGTCAAGGCCGAGCATCTCCGCCGCGCGCGATTTGTTGCCGCCCGCGCGGCGCAGCGTTTCGGCCACATAGGTCTGCTCCAATTGGCGGAGCGTCATCTGGCTTTCCCGCGCCTGACTCAAGACCGAGGTCGCGTGATCGCCGGAGCGCAGCCGCTCCGGCAAATCGTCCGGCGCGAGCGCCGCGCCTCGGGCCATCGCCGCGGCGCGCTCGATCACGTTTTCCAGTTCCCGCACGTTGCCCGGCCAGGAGTAAGCCGTGAGCAGCGCCAGGGCCTCCGCCGAGACTTCGAGCTGCGGCTCGCCGGAAGCCTCGGCGTATCTGCAGATGAAGTGGTCGGTCAACAGCGGAATGTCGAACGGGCGCTTGCGCAACGGAGGGATGTTCAATTGGATTACGTTCAGGCGCCAGTAAAGGTCTTCGCGGAATTTGCCCGCCTTCACCTCGTTCTCCAGATCGCGATTGGTCGCCGCCACCACGCGCGCCTTCACCTGTCGTTCACGGTCGGAGCCGATCCGTCGCGCCGCGCCGTCCTGCAAAACGCGCAGCAGCTTCGGCTGCATGGGAAAAGGCAGGTCGCCGATTTCGTCGAGAAAAATCGTGCCGCCGTCGGCCGCTTCAAATAACCCGGGCCGCGACCCCTTGGCGCCGGTGAAGGCGCCGTCAGTGTGTCCGAACAATTCCGACTCGATCAACTCCGCCGGAATCGCGGCGCAATTGACCGGCACGAAAGCGCCGCCGCGCCCCGACGCGTCGTGAATCGCGCGGGCGACGAGTTCCTTTCCCGTGCCAGATTCGCCGGTGATGAGCACCGTGCTCGGCCCGCGCGCCGCCTTGGCGATCTGTTCGAATAACTCGCGCATCGGTTTTGACGCGCCGATGATGCGGGACGCCGTTGAAGGCAATTCCCGTCGCAACCGCGCCTGCTCGCGCCGCGGCGCGCTGCTCTCCAGCGCCTTCGCCACCAGTCCCAGCAGCTTCTCCTTGTTGAAGGGTTTGGTCAGGTACTGAAAGGCGCCGGCCTTCACCATGCCGACCGCCTGCTCGACGGAGCCGAAGGCCGTGATGACGATTACCGGAGTTTCGCCGCGCCGCGCGCGGACGGCGGCCAGAATCTCGTGCCCGGTCACCTCCGGCATCTGCACGTCGGTGATGACCAGGTCGATAAACTCGTGGTCGTTCTCGATGTGCTTGAGCGCCGCGCGGCCGTCGGCCGCCGCGAGCGTCTCATAGCCCGCTTCCTCCAGGAGGAGTTTCATCAGGTCGCGCATGTCATCGCTGTCTTCGACGATTAGCGCCCGAATATTTCTGACATTTTGCGCGCTCATTGAATGTTCACCTAAATTATGCTTTGTCATACGGTTTGAAAATACGACAATAAGCCCGGCTTACGTTTCTCTCAAGTGGTTGTCTAGAGCGGCTTGCAGATCAGTGTAGGGGCAGACCTGTGTGGGGCCCCTGTGGTCGCGTGTAAACCCGATCCGGCGCAGACATGTAGGTCTGCCCCTACCGTACACGCAATTGCAAACCGCTCTAATCGACTCGCCTAAATCTGGGCGGCGAAGCATTCCTGTGAGGCTGTTATCGTAGCATAGAGGGTTGGGATCGAGGATCGAATATTGAATCCCTCCCGTTGCGGAAAGTTTGAACTCACCGCGGCCTGTGGGTTGTCAATGAAAAACCGGCAATAACGACTTTGCAAGCCCTGTGCCATCTATTTAGAAGTATTGAAACCCCGCCGTCGGAAGCCGGCGGATAGTTCAATCATTGTCCTGCAACACAGGGAGAAAGCTCGGGCGTGAAGAATCCACCAGCCCCCAACTGGCGGAGTTGATGAACCCTACTTTCTGTCGCAGGTCAGGATTGAACTATCCGCCGGCCCCCGCCGGCGGGATTGCGTAAGCAGTCAGATAGAAAATTTGAGGTACTTTCATCGTTCATTGTTCATTTGTCATTGCCGGAACTGCGCCATTCCACAATGACAAATGAACAATGAACGATGAACGATGTCCCGCTGATTACACTTCAAAAATTTTCCCCATCTGCTCAATACTCTGTAAACTAAGTTGTTTGATATTTTGTGTTTTAAATCCTTTGCTTTGAGCCTGCGGAGCAGGCGGCAGCATAAAGCCTGGGGCGTAAGCCCCAGGAGAGCTGCCGCCCGCTCAGCGGGCTTGAACAATACCAAAAAACTTAATTTACAGAGCACTCAATTCGTTTAGTCTACAACTTCAGCTTTTCCACAACGGATTGGGGATCGTGTCATAGCGGGTAAGAAGCCACCGGAGGCTCGATCCTCGATCCTCGATCCTCGATCCTCAATCCTCGATTAATGGCCGAACCTCCCGGTAATGCCTGCGATCGCGTGCGCCAGCTCCGCCGCGTTCACCGGCTTGGGCATGTGTATCTGGAAGCCCGCGGTCAACGCCTGCACGCGATCTTTGGTTCGGCTGTAGGCCGTCAACGCAATCGCCGGAATCCGCCCGCCCTGTTCCGGCTCCATTGCCCGCACCCGGCGTATCAGGCTGTAGCCGTCTTCTCCGGGCATGGCTATGTCTGACACGATAAGATCTGGGCGAGGCTCCTGTAGCGCCAGCGCTTCCATCGCCGCCTCCGCCGAAGGCGCCGTGATCACGTCGGCGCCGTATTGCTGCAATCTGATCGCCAGCAAGTCACGCGCGTCGGCTTCATCATCCACCACGAGGACGCGCAAACCGGCGAGGATGGGCTGGTCGCCCGCCTCAATCGTCTTACTGAGCTCGATCGCATTCATTTCCGAGATCGCCCGGCTCCCTGACCGCGTGGGTAATGTGACGGTGAAAGTGGCGCCACGCCCCTCGCCGTCGCTTTCGGCTTTGATCGCGCCGCCATGCATCTCGACAAGGCGCTCGGCGAGCGCCAGGCCGACGCCAAGCCCGCCCTGACGCCGGGCGCTCGATGAGTCGGCCTGGCGGAAGGGATCAAAGACGTAGGGCAGGAAATCAGGGGTGATGCCCTTGCCCGTATCGCTCACGATGATCCTGGCTTGCGCCTCGCAGCGCTCCATCCGCACCTCCACGCGCCCGCCGGGCTCGGTGAATTTGATCGCGTTGGAGAGCAGGTTCCAGAAGACCTGTTGCAGCCGGTTCGCGTCGCCCAGGATCGGCCCCGGCGCCGACTCGAAAGTCACGATCAACTCGATGTCTTTGGCCTCGGCCGTCGGGCGCACGACGTCGAGCGATTCTTCGAGGATCGCGGCCCAACCCAGCATGGCGCTCAGCGGCGTGCGCAGTTCGTGCGAGACGACGGCGAGAAATTCGTCTTTCGCCCGCGCGTTCGCTTCGGCCTCGGCGCGCGCGGTTTTTTCGCGCGCCAACGCTTCCAGAACCTGACGTATGCGCTCGTCGCTCTGCTCGGCGAATTCGGTAACCCGGCCCAACACACGACACGCCTGCCCGTCGGCGCCGCGCTCGATCCATCCCACTTCGCTGACCGTCTGATAGTCGCCATTGCGATGGCGCAGACGATACTCGATCTGATAGCTCTCCTCCCGACTCTCCAGAGCCGCCGAGACGCGCTCCTGCATTTTCGCCCGGTCTTCAGGATGGATTAACTCTACCCAGTCGTCGCGGCTGAAGCCCGCCGCAGGCGGGGTATAACCCAGCAAGGCGCCGGCGGCGCGCAAGCGACCGATTCGGTTACTTTTTATGCGCCATAGATAGATCACTAACCTTCTCCTATCAGGTCAATCTTCCGGTCAAACCGGCGATACTCATCAGCAGTTCATAAAGCTCGACCGGTTTGGGCAGATGCATCCGAAAGCCGGCGGCGAGGGCACGGAGGCGATCTTCGTCGCCGGCGTAAGCGGTTATCGCTATGACAGGCGTCTTGATTCCCTCGCTCTGCATGCGCCGGATCAACTCGTAACCTCCGCCCTCGGGCATCGCGATGTCGGCGATCACGATTTCAGGGCGCCAGGCGGTTATAATCTCCATCGCCTCGGCTATGCCGCCGGCGGTCCGGACATCAGCCTCTTTCAGTGAGAGGGTGGCGGCCAGCAGTTCTCGCTGGTCGGCCTCGTCGTCCACCACCAAGGCGCGCAAACCTGAAAGCTTCGGCGCCGAATCCGGCACCGCGATCTGATGAGCCGTCGCAGCCTTCGGATGCGCGTCGTACCTGAGATCATAAGGAAGCGACAGCGGGAGCCTGACTCTGAAAGTCGCGCCCTGGCCCAGGCCGGCGCTCTCGACGTCTACAGTCCCGCCATGCATCTCCACCAGGCTCCGCACAATGGCCAGGCCCAATCCCAACCCGCCGTGTCTTCTGGTGATGCTGCCGTCGGCCTGACGAAACCGGTCGAAGACAAAGGGCAGGAATTCGGGCGCAATTCCGATGCCTGTGTCAATCACCTCGATTTCAGCCTGCCTGTTAACGGGCCTGAGGCGAACTTTCATTGCGCCCCCCGAAGGGGTGAACTTGACGGCGTTGTGGACCAGGTTCCAGATCACCTGCTGAAACCTGTTGGGGTCGAGCTGGAACAGGTCCGCCATGGGGGCGAGGTCCGTTCGCAAACTCACTCCCTTGGCCTCCGCCGTCGGGCGAACCGATTCGACCGCCGTCTCGATAACCGAGGCCAGGTCGGTCGGCTCGAGGTCAAGAGACAAATTGCTGGTGATGATGGACGAAACATCGAGCAGATCGTCAACCAGCTTTTTCTGCGTGCGGGCGTTGCGCTCGACGGTCTCCAGGGCGCGCTCTTTGCTCGCCTCGTCGAGGCCCCCTTCACGGGCGAGCGTGACCCAACCGAGCATGGCGTTGAGCGGCGCGCGCAACTCGTGCGAGACGGTAGCGAGAAATTCATCCTTCAGGCGGTTGGCTTCTTCGGCCTCGGCCTGCGCCGCCTGCGCGCGCGCTAGCATCTCGGCGCGCTCGCTCTCTGCCCGCTTACGGTCGGCGATTTCCTGCTCCAACGCGGCGGCGTGGCGCTGCAGATCAGCGTAGAGCCGCGCGTTTTCGTAAAAGACGACGGCTTGAGTCAGCGTGACGGTGAAGCGCTCATCCGCCTCGCTGAACGCGGGCGCGCCGATCTTCTCGGCCAGATAGAGCCAGCCGCGGACCTTCTCCGGAAGGCCCTGTCGCAAGATGGGCGCGCCGACGAACGATTTGACCGGGGCTTGCTCTGGTAAAATGCGCAGCCCGTTCATCCCGGAAAGACGGAGCGACCTGGCGTCCTTGAACTGCTGCTTGAGGAGCCGTTGACAGGTCTGTGGGACGAGGGTCTTGACGGCCTCCGCGCAGTCGAGCCCGCTGGTGAAGAAGTGGCGCAGCGTGGCGCCGTCGTCTTCCAGAATGCCGACCGTGGCGAAGCGCGCGCCCAAGATCTCGCGCGCCGCTTCGCAGAACTTCTTGAGCACCTGCTCCGGGTCCCGCTCCGCCGCCAGCCGCTGCCCCAGGTCGATCAGCCGCGAGAGGCGCTGAAGGTTGGCGTTTTCGATCTCGATGTTCTGTTCGCGCAGCAGGTCGGCCTGCCGTTTGATCTGCTCGGTCTTCCTGTAGAGTTCGACGAAGACCGCGACCTTCGATTTCAGCGCCTCCGGGTCGATCGGTTTGATGATGTAATCCACCGCGCCCAAGCTGTACCCTTGCGAGATCTGCGAATCGCCCGCGCTGTCGTACGCCGTCAGGAAGATGATCGGGACGCCCCGCGTCCGTTTGCGCCCGCGGATCAGCGCCGCCGTCTCAAGCCCGCTGATGCTCGGCATGTGCACGTCCAGCAGAATAACGGCCGCGTCATCGTCGAGCAGAAACCTCAGCGCCTCTTCGCCGGAAGAAGCCCTCACCAGATTGCGGTCCGGGGCTTGCAGTATCGCTTCCAGCGCCAGCAGATTGCTGAGGTTGTCGTCCACGAGAAGGATGTTGACCTTCTGTTTCCCGTCTTCCATTCCAGAAAAGCCTCCAGGGGAGAGTGGGGAGCGGGGAATGGGAAATAGGGAATTGGGAGCAAGAAAGTTATTTCCCACTCCCCACTTCCCACTGCCCACCCCCCACTTCCCATTGGCGCCGGCCGAGCCAGACCCGCAACATTGAGAGGAGTTGATCCGTGTCGAGCGGCTTGGCGATGTAATCGGAGGCGCCGGCGTCGATGCACTTGTCGCGGTCGACCTTCATCGCCCTGGCGGTCAGGGCGATGATCGGCAGGTCTTCGAACCGCTCAATCCGCCGGATGGCTCGTATCGTCTCGTAGCCGTCCATCTCCGGCATCATAATGTCCATCAGGACCAGGTCTATGTCGGGATTCTTGTTGAGCGCCTCGATGCCAGCGCGCCCGTTCTCCGCACGCAGGACTTTTATATCGTAGGCTTCGAGCGCGCTGGTCAGGGCGAAGATGTTGCGCACGTCGTCGTCAACGATCAGCACCTTGCGCCCTTCGAGCGCCGGGTCGTGGCGCATCGACTGTTCCAGCATCCTGCGCTTCGGCTCCGGCAGGCTGGCCTCGGCGAGGTGCAGAAAGAGCGAGGTCTCGGCCAACAGGCGTTCGGGCGAGGGGGCCTCCTTGACGATCATCGCCTCGGCCGCCGCCCGAAATCGCGCCTCTTCCTCCCCGCTAAGGTCCTTACCGTCATAGACGATGATCGGCAGGTCGATCAGACTCGGCTCGCGCCGCATCGCTTCGATCAGCTCGGCGCCGGACATGTCCGGCAGCTTCGGGTTGAGCGCCATGCAATCGAACTGGGCGCCTCGAAGGCGGGCCAACGCCTCTTCGCCGGTGGCCACTGCGGTCGTCCGCACGGCGCTGTCGCCGATCAGCTCTACGACGCTCGCGCGCTTCGCGTCGTCGCCTTCGACCACGAGCAACCGCTTGGTCCTGCGCCCGGCGAATTCCGCGACCCGGTCGAAGGCCTCGACCAGATGTTCGCGCGTGACCGGTTTGCGAAGGTAGGTGAGCGCGCCAAGGCGTCGCGGCTGGATTTCGCGGTCGTCGGCGGTGATGACGTGAACCGGAATGTGACTCGTCTTCGGGTCGTGCTTCAATCGGTCGAGCACCGTCCACCCGTCGCGGTCGGGCAAACGGATGTCGAGCGTGATCACGTCAGGTTTATAGCGATGGGCCAACCACAGCGCGGCTGACCCCTGGGACGCGACCACGCCTTTGAAGCCGCCTTCGTGCGCTATGTCGAGCAGGACCTGCGCGAACGGCGCGTCGTCTTCGATGATCAGCGCGACGCGGTCGCCAGGCTTGATGTTGTTGCGGTCGTCGGCGACATCGATGATCTCGCCGTAATCGCCGGATGATGGTTGAAGATCGCGGATCGCGCCATTGCGCGCAAGG
>WNGA01002942.1_pt1 | contig 25763 bp, 21 predicted proteins | sample 5400061 | NCBI WGS metagenome assembly WNGA01 (sample SAMN13153366, study PRJNA577476) | soil metagenome | isolation source: 100 cm soil or saprolite under grassland replicate 2 | place: USA:California | collected 2016-06-15 | reverse complement strand
ATCGGGCATCGAGCCGGTTCGCAATGACCACCTCGAGTTCGCGCCACGAGCCATTCTTGTGCCGCACGCGAAGATCTGCCTGCACGATCTGGTCGGGATCGCGGAACAACTGCTCGAGCAACCCTCCGACCGCGGGTTGCTGGTCGGGGTGTATCAACTCGCTGACGTTGTGTCCCGTCATCTCGCCCGCGGCATATCCCAGCGTGGGTTTGAGCGATTGCGTGCTGTACATGATCGTCCCCGCCTCATCCAGGAGCGTGATGACATCACTCGAATGCTCGATGAGACTGCGGAACCGTTGTTCCGACGCCTCCAGGGCCGTCTCGGCGTCGATCGCATCTTGGAGTGCGGCTTTGAGCGCCAGGGCGCGCCGGACGGCGGGACCTAAACGGTGGAGGCGTTGCTTCACGATGTAGTCGGCGGCGCCGGCTTTGATGTAATCGGCGGCGGTCTCTTCATCGATCGAGCCCGTCACGATCAGCACGGGGAGCATCGGCTGCTCGCGCTGAATAATGTGCAAGACCTCGCGTCCACTGGCCTGCGGCAGCGCATGGTCTGAGAGCACGATGTCCGGTGCAAAGGAGCGCAGCGCCTCGGTCAAGGCGGGTTGACGATCCACGCGCGCCGCGGTGACGGCGAATCCGCTCTGCCGCAGGGCGTGCACCATCAACTCGAAGTCAGTCTCACTGTCCTCGACGACCAACACGCGAACCGCATCTGGCTGCATACCGCCATACGCACGGAGTTGAGGAGGGAAGCGTCAAATACTTCTTTGTTAGCGGAGCTAGCGCTGCAAGCGATAGGCCTAGTGAACGGGACCATCATGGCATTGCAGCAATCCCGCGGCGTCGAGTCCAGAAATCGCGCGCGCGTCGTGCTGGCACAGCGTCGTCACTGGAAACCGCCGTGCGATGGATCGTTCATACTCGGCCTCGTATTCCAGAATCTCGGCGAACGGCAACCGGCCCAGCCCGCCGCCCGAGACATCCGCCACGACATGGACGCGCGATACACCCGCCTCGAGTGCCGTGCGCACACACGTGCGCCAAAACTCGAGTTGTGCCGGTGCCGAGTCGCGATACTCCGCCAACATCAACCGGCCGGCCTCGAGATCGTTGTGAATCGCGGGGCGATCCCGCTCGAGCACTTCGATCACCGCGCGTTGCACATCTGGAGCGGCGACGAGCAGGGAGAGCGTACCTGGTTGCAGCCCCCCCGCCAGAAATGCCGCCCCCTCGCGCACTCGACTGAGATCGCTGGTATAGAGCCCGCAGAAGTGGCCACGAGGAGAGTCGCCGGTAGCACCCTCACCGCTGAGGAACGCCAGCATGTCAGCGCGCCGAAACCGACGCTCACGCCGCCCCCCGACGCGCAGACATGGCAGCCGTCCGGCGTTGGTCCAGCGACGCAAGGAGGTTTGGCTCACGCGAAGCAACGCCGCGGCCTCCCGGATGTCGAGCAGCTCAGCTCGTGGCACGTCTTGCATGCGAGTGCCAATCATTGTATATCAAAGACCAGCAAAGAGCAATATGGAATTGCGCCACATGAGGTATTTCGTCGCTGTCGCTGAGGAGCGCAGCTTTAGCGGAGCGGCCACCCGACTGCGCATCGCCCAGCCCGCCCTTTCCAAGCAGATCCGCGACCTCGAGATCGAGCTCGGCACCGTGCTGTTCGAGCGGGGACCGCGGGGTGTGCGCTTGACCGCGGCCGGTCGCGTGTTTCTGATCGAGGCGCGGCACACCCTGGATGTCGCCTCTCGCGCCGTTGCGTCAGCTCGCGGCGCGGCGCTGGGGCGGGATTCCCCGCTTCGCTTTGCCCATGGCGAATTGGCTACGTACGGCACCTCGTTGGAAAACCTTCTCGCATCGTTTCGCGATACCAACCGTGACGCCCAGATCGAGATCTCGAGCAGTCACGATGGCGAGATTTTCCACGCGTTGCGCGAACGCCGTGTCGACGTGGGATCCATCTTCATCGCCGAGTGGCCCGTCTCGGGATTCGCGGCACATCGGTTGATCGATGCGTCCATCACCGGGGTGCTGCTTCCGAGCAGTCACCCTCTGGCGGCGCAGCCAGCCATTCAGTTAGCCCAGCTCCGCACGCTCACCTGGCTCAACTCCGCGCCTCGGCGTTGGCCGGGGTTCTTTCCGATGATCGAGACCGCGCTGCGCGAGCGCGGGCTCGTGCCCGAGCGCCGTGTCGAGCGGCCGAGAGAGGCACCCACGATGAACGTCCAAATCGCCGCCGGGGACACGTGGGCGTTGGTGAGCGAGGCCGTTGCCACACCATATCGCAAAGACTCGAACGGCATCGTCTATCGTCCGTTCCGCGAGCCGCCGATCGCCTGCTGGCTGGCGCTCGTCTGGCTACCTCCCGCCTCTGCACTCGTCGACCGCCTGGTCCACGCCGCTCGCGACACCGGACTTACTCTCTAGGGCCGTTTTGCTCCGTCGAGCACTTGCCGCACGCACGCCAGCAGGTCGGCGCTCGTCCACGGCTTCGACAGGAACGGCAACGCTGGATCGAGCGGCTCCTCGCCCCGCCCCGCTCCGGCGTAGCCGCTTGTAAAGAGGAAAGGCGTCTGGCGTCCGTCGCGTCGGTCAGTTTGATACAGCCCGCGTCCGCCCAGCCGGCCCATCACGAGGTCGCTGAAGACCAGATGGATGGGTGCTGGGTGGTGGCGCAGCAGGTGGAGCGCCTCCATGCCGTCCGCCGCCGAGAGCACCTTGTACCCGGCGTGCTCCAGGGTGTATACCGTCGCGCGGCGCAGCTGGGCCTGGTCCTCCACCACCAGTATCGTCTCCTGCCCGCCATCGGTCGCCAGGGTCACTTGCTCGTGCGACCCCGATGCCCGCCGCCGCGCCGCCTCCTCAGCCACCGGGAAGTAGATGCGCAGCCGCGTGCCCGCCCCCGGCGCGCTGTCGATCTGGACGAACCCGCCGTGCTGTTTCGCCAGGCCGTAGACCGTCGCCAGCCCCAGCCCGGTGCCCTTCCCGACGGGCTTTGTCGTGAAGAACGGCTCGAAGGCGCGCTGCCGCGTGGCCTCGTCCATTCCAGCACCGGTGTCGTCCACCGCGAGGCACACATATTCGGACGCCGATCCGGGACCGAGCACGTCGCGCTGTGCGTCGCTGATCCAGGTACAGCTCGTTTCCAGCCGCAGGACGCCACCGTCGGGCATCGCATCGCGGGCGTTGTTCACGAGATTCAGCAGGATCTGCTCGACGGCGTGGCCGTCCGCCGCGACCTCGGGCAGGTCCTCGTCCGCAAAGACGAGCAGCTCGATATCCGCCGGCAACACGCGCCGCAACACCGCTGCCAGATCGTTCAGCAGGTGGCCCAGATGAATGGGCTCGAGCGTCAGCGTCGACCGGCGAGCAAATCCCAACAGCTGGTTCACCATCAGGCGGCCGCTGACCGCTGCCGAGATGATGTCGCGCAGGCTCGCCTCGTCGGGTCCGCGGGACAACAGTTCGGCGTTGGCGAGGATGATCGTCAGTAGATTGTTGAAGTCGTGCGCGATCCCGCCGGTGAGCTGGCCGATCGCTTCCATCTTCTGCGACTGCCGGAGCTGTTCTTCCAGGCCGCGCCGCTCACTGACGTCTTCGGCGAACACCTCGTGACACTCGACCCGGCCGTCCTCGTAGCGGACCGCGCGGCCGTACAGACGCACCGTGATCGCCTCGCCGTCCTTCCGGCGCCAGACCGCCTGGCTTTCAATGGCGCCCACTGTCTCATTCATCTGCGTGAGGTAGCGGGCCCGCGCCGCCGGCTCCTTGAACACGTCGCGGTCGAGATGGCGGCTCAGGAGCTCCGTCTCCGTTTCGTACGCCAGCATTTCGACGAGTGCCGGGTTCACGGAGAGAAACGCGCCTTCCGGGGTCGCGCGGAAAATGCCGAACGGGGCCTGTTGCACGAGCGTGCGGCTGGCGGCGTCGGCGCGCCGCAGCGCCTGCTCGGCCCGGCGCCGTTCCGTGATATCGGTCGCCACACCCACGACGCCCGAGATGGAGCCGTCCCGCTCGCGGACCGGTGAGTATTGCGCCTCGAACTCGAACCCGAACAACTCGACGTGCGCGGTCACCGACTCACCGGCGAGCGCGCGGCGAACGTCGGCGACCGCCTGCGGCACGTCGCCGAGCAGCTCGAAGAACGATTTGCCCATCAACATTCCCGGCCGCACGCCGAGCGAGTGCAACCCCTTTCCTTCGGCGAGCGTGAAGACACCCTTCGGATCGAGCGAAAACAGAATGACCGGTGCGCCAGCGACGACGGTGCGGAGCCGCTGCTTGCTGGTGTGGAGGATCTCGTCCTGGCGCACCCGCTCCGTGACATCACGGGAGTTCACGATCACGCTATACGCGTTCGGCTGATCGAGCCTTGCCTGCCCGATCGACTCGAGCACGTGCCACGAGCCGTCGGCGTGCTTGAACCGGAATGTCGCCGTCCGCGGTGACCCGGGCCGCTGAATCGCGTCCGCCAGCGCTTCCATGACCGGAGAGAGATCGTCGGGGTGCATGAACTCGAACGCGTTGCGCCCCAGCAGCTCGCCGGCAACATAACCCAGCAATCGCTGAACCGACGGGCTCACGTAGCGGATGATCCCGTCGTCACCGAGAATCGTGACGATGTCGGAGGCGTTTTCCGTCAGAGAGCGGAAGTGCTCTTCGCTCTTGCGCAGCGCCTCTTCCACCCGCGCGCGCTCCAGCGACGTGGCGAGCACGTGGGCGAGCGCCTGGACGAACAGCACGTCGGGGCCGCTGAACTCTCGCGGCTGCGCGCTGTACGCTCCCAGCACGCCCCAGGGACGGTCGCGGCCCTGCACGACCACGCAGACGCCGCTGACGATGGCGTGCTCCTCGAGATGGGGCGGTGCGCTGAATCGGATTTCGCTGGAGAGATCGGCGATGACGAGAGGACCGGCGGCGTTGAGCGCATACCCGGCGAGCGCTCCCGCATCCGCGGTGACGAGCGTCTTCCCCACACAGCCCTCGTGCCACCCGATGCCCGCCCGCACCAACAGGCTGCGGTGCTCCGGCCTCAGCTCGAGGATTTCACTGAACTCGACGTCCAGACCGCGGGAGACGAGCTTGGCGGCAGTGTCGAACAGGTCGGCACGCGCGACGCCGGCGAGCGCCTGCTGGCCGAGGTGCGCGACCGCCTCCTGCTGGCGTGCCGACGCGCGCAGCTGCAGCTCGGCGCGGCTCGTTTCCTCGACGCCCAGCCAGCGAAACCGCTTCGGTCGCAACTCTGCTCCGTGCCGGGAAAGGGTTGGAAAGCTAGATGCGACACGGGTTCAGGCCCGTGAGGCTGGTCACTGGGGCCGCGACTCGTAGATTCGGCCCATGCCGCGACGCCGTGCCAAGGCCAAACCGAGGGCGAAGAAACACCGTAGGGTGGCCGACTCCCTGACGGTCTCGGTGCTCCAGGCAACCCTCGAATCGACCGCGGACGGCATCCTCGTGGTAGACCTCGACGGGAACATCGTGTCGCACAATCGGCACTTCGAGGAAATGTGGCGCCTGCCGCCCGCGCTGATCGCCGCCAACAATGACGCCGCCGGCCGGCGGCGCCTGATCGACCATGTGCGTGAGCAGCTCGTCGATCCAGAGCTGTTCGTGGATGGAATCCAGGACCGGTACGCCGAACCCCAGGCCGACAGCTTCGACGTCCTCGTGTTCAAGGATGGGCGGGTACTGGAGCGCTACTCGATTCCACTCCGCCTCGACGGCCGCTCGGTGGGTCGCGTGTGGAGCTTCCGTGACGTCACGGCGCGGCGCCGTGCCGAATGCGTTCAGGAAGCGGTGTATCGCATCTCGCATACGGCACACACGGCCGGGAATCTGCAAGAGCTGTTGCGGGCGATCCACGAGATCGTGGGCGAGCTGATGCCGGCGAAGAACTTCTACGTGTCGTTGTACGATGCGGAGAAGGACCTGCTCGAGTTCCCGTATTTCGTCGACGAGATCGACCTGACGTGCGACGTGAAGCCGCGCAAACTCCGCAAGGGTCTCACCGAGTACGTCCTGCGGACGGGCCAGCCGTTGCTGGCGACTCCCGAGGTCTACGAGCGCCTCGTCACCGCGGGAGAAGCGGAGCTGATCGGCGCTCCGTCGATCGACTGGCTCGGCGTGCCGCTCAAGGTCAAGGATCGCGCTATCGGCGTCGTCGTGACGCAAACGTATTCCCAGGGCGTGCGCTACGGAGAAAGCGAGCGCGACATCCTCACGTTCGTCTCGTCGCAGATGGCGATGGCGATCGAACGCAAGCGCGTCGAGGATGCCTGGCGTCAACAGAGCGAGCTGCTGCAACGGATCGTGGACAACATTCCCGTGATGCTCGTGTTCCTGGACGAGCAGGGCCGCCTCAATTGGGGAAATCGCGAGTGGACGCGCACCCTGGGGTATGACGTCGCGGACGCTCGCGCGCGCGACATCTTTGCCGAGCTTTATCCTGATCCCCGCGAACGGCAGCGCGTGCGCGATTCCATCGGCGCGCCTGTGGGCCAGTGGACCGACTTCCGCACCCGCACCCGTCACGGCGCGACCCTCGACACGATTTGGGCGAATGCGCCGCTGACGGGCGGCGGCTGGCTGGCGATCGGCATGGACGTGACGGACCGCAAGCGCGCCGAGGAGCGGTACCGCTCGTTCATCGCCCAAAGCTCGGAGGGCGTCTCGCGCCTGGAGATCGATCCTCCGGTTCCGATCAGCCTGACGGAAGAAGAGCAGGTCGATCGCCTGTATGCGGGAGGGCGCATCGCGGAATGCAACGACGCGATGGCGCGCATGTACGGATTCGGCGAGGCGAGCGAGCTGCTCGGAACGCGGCTCTCCGACCTCCACAACGTCACCGATCCCGCCAACCGCGAACAGATTCGGGCCTTCATTCGGGCCGGCTACCGCGTTTCAGACTCTGAAACGCGGGAGCACGACCGCGAAGGACGCCCCCGCGTCTTCCTTAATAACGTCGTCGGCTTTGTCGAGAACAGGCAGCTGGTGCGGGTGTGGGGAACGCAGCGGGATGTCACCGAGCAACGCCACCTCGAAGAGCAGTTCCGCCAGGCGCAGAAGATGGAAGCGGTTGGGCAACTCGCCGGCGGTATCGCGCACGACTTCAACAATCTCCTGACGGCGATTCTGGGAAACACGCAGCTGCTGCTGCGCGAGCTACCTCCCGGCGACTCCATGCGCGGCGACGTGGAGGAGATCCGCAAAGCATCCGAGCGGGCGGCGTCGCTCACCCGTCAGCTGCTGGCGTACAGCCGGCGGCAGATGCTGCAGCCGGAAGTGCTCGACCTCAATGTCGTGATGGCCGAGATGGACAAGATGCTCCGCCGCCTCATCGGCGAGCACATCGACCTCGTGGCGGTGTTCGCACCCGATCTGGGGCGGGTCCGTGCCGATCCGAATCAGATCGAGCAGGTGATCGTGAACCTGGCGGTGAACGCGCGCGACGCGATGCCTGACGGCGGGAAGCTGACCATTGAGACCGCCAACGCGGACCTGGACGAGACGTTCGCGCAGGCGCATCTCGGCTCGGTCCCGGGATCCTATGCCATGCTCGCCGTAACCGATACCGGCGTGGGCATGGATGCCACCGTCCGCGCCCACCTGTTCGAGCCCTTCTTCACGACCAAGGAAGTCGGCAGGGGCACGGGACTCGGGCTCGCCACCGTGTACGGCATCGTGAAACAGAGCGGCGGCTACATCTCCGTGTATTCGGAGCCCGGGCATGGCTCGAGCTTCAAGATCTACCTGCCACGGATCGCGACGCCCGCGGAGGCGCCGGCTGGTGCACCAAAAGGCGGACCGGCTCCCGGCAGCGAAACGGTGCTGGTCGTCGAAGACGAACCTGCCGTCTTGACGCTCAGCCGCCGCGCCCTCGAAGCGCAGGGGTACGTCGTACTGGCCGCGTCCGATGCCGACGCCGCGCTCCGGGTCGTCGAGCGGCATGGCGGGATGATCCATCTGCTCTTGACCGACGTCGTGATGCCGGGGCTGTCCGGGCGCGAGCTCGCCGACCGCCTCTCGGCCCAGCGGCCCGGCATCCGCGTCCTGTACATGTCGGGATACCCGGGGGACGCAGTCGTGCAGCATGGGACGCTCCCGTTGGGCAGTGCGTTCCTGCAGAAGCCGTTTTCGCCCGATGGACTCGCGCGCAAAGTGCGCGATGTGCTGGACGCCTGAGAACGAAGGGAGTACCGTAGTCACCATGTGGCACGCCGCGACGCACATCGGGACGGAACACCTGACGCGGCTTCTGAGTCAGTTGCCCGCCCTGATGTGGTCCACCGACACCGACCTGCAGGTGACGTCCCGCTACGGCGGGGTGCTGGCGGTGTTTGGGCAAGAGCCGGGCGCCGTCGACGGCCCGTCCATCGGCGAGTTCGTCGATCCGGCGGACCTCGAGACGGTCGTCGCCGCGCATCGCGCCGCCCTGCGGGGGCAGGCCTCCACATACGAGACGCGGTTCCGCGGCCGCACCTTCAGCGCCCGCGTCGAGCCGCTGGTGGGGAGCAGCGGCGAGATCGCCGGCGTGGTGGGATTCGCGTTCGACATCACCGACTGGCGACGCACCGAAACCGCGCTGCGCGAAAGCGAGGCGCGGCTGCGGACCATCATCGAGATCGAGCCGGAGTGCGTCAAACTGGTCGACCGGCAGGGTCGGCTCGTGGACATGAATCCCGCCGGCCTCGCGATGATCGAAGCGGACAGCATTGACAAGGTCCGGGGCCTCCAGATCATCGAGGTGACCGCTCCCGAACATCGCGCCGCGTTCATGGATCTGCATCGCCGCGTCTTTGAGGGCGAGTCGGGGGCGCTCGAATTCGAAATCATCGGACTGAAGGGACGGCGACGCTGGCTGTCCACGCACGCGGTGCCGCTCCGAGACGGATCTGGCGCCGTACAGGCACTCCTTGGGATCACGCGTGATGTGACCGAGACCCGGCGCGCCGAAGAGCAGCTGCGCGCGTCGCGGACGGCGCTCCGCAGCCTTGCCACACGTCAGCAAGACATCCGCGAGGACGAGCGGACCCGGATCGCGCGCGAGATTCACGACTCGCTGGGACAGGCGTTGACCGCCCTGAAGCTGCAGCTCGCGGCCGCCCAGGACGCCGCGTCACGCGAATCTCCCGCGCTCGGCCATCGCCTCGCGGAGACGGCGCTCATGGTAGACGACCTGGTAAAAAGCGTGCGTCGCATCGCCACCGAGCTGCGTCCGCCGATCCTCGATCAACTGGGTTTGCCCGCAGCGCTCGAGTGGCTGGCGCACGACTTCACCCGTCGCACCGGCATCCGCTGCGAACCGACGATCATGCCCACCGACGACGTCATTTCGCGCGAGCTCGGCACGGCGTTATTCCGGATCGTGCAGGAAGGCCTCACCAACATCTCCCGGCACGCCGACGCGTCCCAGGTGCAAATCGCGCTGGGGGTCAAGAGCCACTGCGTGACGTTGGAGATCAGCGATGACGGCCGCGGGATCACGGAAGCCGCCACCACCGGCCCCGGGTCCCTGGGTATTCTCGGGATGCGCGAGCGGGCCGCCGCACTCGGCGGCGTCCTGGAAGTCGCGCCGCGCGGCGACGGCGGCACGCGCGTGACGGCGTGGTTCCCACCACTCCCGGCTACGGCGAGCGGGGGCGGCCCACAGTGATTCGCATCCTCGTGGTCGACGATCATGCGCTCGTTCGCCGTGGGCTGATCGAGCTGCTCCAGGGGCTTCCGGATGGCGTCCAGTTCGGGGAGGCGGGCACCGCCGCCGAGGCGATCACGCTTGCCTTCGGTGAGCGCTGGGATGTGGTGTTGCTCGATCTCGGCTTGCCCGATCGGCACGGTCTCGAGGTGCTCCGGGAAGTGCATGCGGCCCGGCCTCAGCTCCCGGTCTTGGTGCTCACGATGTTTCCGGAGGATCAGCTCGCGCTTCGTATGCTGGAGATGGGCGCGGCGGGGTATCTGACGAAGGAATCGGCGCCCGAAGAGTTGCTGCGCGCGCTCGAGCGTGTGATGACCGGTCACAAGTATCTCAGCCCGGCGATGGCGCAGGCCGTCGCGGACGGCCTCGGTGGACCACCGCCCGCGCCGCACGAGCAGCTCTCGGACCGCGAGCTCGAAGTGCTGCGTCTCCTCGCCGCCGGTCGCCCCATCACCGCGATCAGCCGGCAGCTCGGGCTTTCGCCCAAGACCGTCACGACGTATCGAGCGCGGTTGCTGCACAAACTGCGGATGCGGTCGAACGCCGAGCTCACGTTTTACGCCACGCAACACGGTCTCGTCAGTCCGGCGGCTTTGCGCTCGACACCGTAAATCTTGCGTGGGTAAAACCCTACTCAGGGAGTTCACTACCGCCGACAGACACAGTTCCAGGCAACACCAAGACTATGACATGGAACAAGTTCGCGTGCTCATGGTCGAGGACGACGACAATGACGCCGTTCTGATCAACCGTGAGCTCGGGCGCCTCACTCCTACGCCTGTGGTCCAGCACGTCCGAACTAAACCTGCCTTCGCCGCGGCGCTGGAAGGCTTTGCACCGCACGCGATCCTCAGCGATCACAACATTCCTGGATTCAGCGGCTGGGAAGCGCTCGAGCTCGCGCAGCACGCGCAGCCGGATGTGCCGTTCATTCTCGTCACCGGCTCGCTCGACGAGGAAACCGCAGTGCGGTACCTCAAGAACGGCGCGTCCGATTACATCCTCAAGGACCGGCTGGTCCGGCTCGGCCCCGCACTGCTCGAAGCACTCGAGCGCGCCCGGCAGCGGGAAGCATTGCGAACGCAGGAGCGCCTGTTACGGCAAATCATCGACGCGAATCCCAGCTTGATCTTCGTGAAGGACTGGAACGGCCGATTCGTGCTCGTCAATCAGGCCACGGCGCAGGTCTACGGGACCACCGTGGAATCGCTGGTCGGCAAGACCGACGCCGACTTCAATCCCAACGTCGAGGAAATCGCGCACTTCCTGCGTCACGACCGCGACGTGATGTCGTCGGGCCAGCCCAAAATCATTGCCGAAGAACCGGTGACGAACCCCACGACCGGGGCTACCCGCTGGTTTCAAACGATCAAGGTGCCGTTGCGGTCACCCGCCGAGGGCACCGCGACACTTCTGGGCGTCGCGACGGAGATTACCGAACGCAAACGCCTGGAAGAGCAGCTGCTGCAGTCGCAGAAGATGGAAGCGGTCGGCCAGCTCGCGGGCGGCGTCGCCCACGACTTCAACAACATCCTGACCGCCATCGTCGGATACACGGATCTTCTGGCGGCGGAGCTGGCGAGCAACGTGCGCCAGCTCGAGGACCTCGAAGAGATTCGCAAGGCCGCACGGCGCGCCGCCGCGCTCACGCGGCAGCTGCTCGCCTTCTCGCGCAAACAGGTACTCGAGCCCCGCATCATCGACGTGAATTCGGTGGTGCTGAACCTCGACAAGATGCTGCGGTCGCTGATCTCCGAGAACATCGAGCTCAAGACGGACCTGGCTGACAACCTCGGGGCCGCGCGCGCCGATCCGAATCAGATCGAACAGGTCATCATGAACCTCGCGATCAACGCGCGGGACGCGATGCCCGACGGCGGCACCGTGACGATCGAGACCGGCAACGTGACACTCGACGACGCGTACGCCGCGCAGCACGTGTCCGTGATCCCGGGCGAATACGTCATGCTCGCGGTGAGCGACACGGGCTGCGGGATGGATGAAAAGACGCAGTCGCGGATCTTCGAGCCATTTTTCACGACCAAACCGGCCGGGCGCGGTACCGGTCTCGGTCTCTCGACCGTCTATGGCATCGTGAAGCAGACGGGCGGCAACATCTGGCTCTACAGCGAGCCCGGGAAGGGGACGACGTTCAAGATCTATCTCCCGGCGATCGCGGCGCTGCCCGAAGACATCGGCAAAGTCGCACCCGCCGAAGCCCCGCGGCGCGGTGCCGGGACAGTGCTGGTGGTCGAGGACGACGAGCAGCTGCGCCGCTTGACGCATCGCGCGCTGGACGCCCAGGGCTACACGGTGCTGGTCGCCGACCGCGGTGCCACGGCGCTGGACATCGCGCGGCGTCACAAAGGCGAGATCGACCTGTTGCTGACCGACGTCATTATGCCCGACACGAACGGCCGCAAGCTCGCGGAGACGATCCAGGCAGCGCGGCCCGGAATGCGGGTGCTCTACATGTCCGGGTATCCCGACGGCGCGATCGCCAGCCACGGCATGCTGGAGCCGGGCGTCGCGTATCTCGCCAAACCCTTCACCACCGACGCGATCACCCGCAGGGTGCGCGAGGTCCTGGAGGCGCGATGACGAGGTCGATCCAGCGCACGTTCCCGTTGTTCGTGACGGCTCTCCTGCTGGCGGTGACAATCGCACAGCTCACGATCGGCTTTGGCGATGTTCGTCAGGCGTCGCGGGGCCTCGCCGACAAGCGCTTGCCGCTCGCCACGAAGGTGCTGGCCGACCTGTTCCAGATCTCGCAGCAGCGGGCCCGTATTACGGCCCTGGCCAAGGATCCCGCCATTGTCGCATTCCTGCGCTCCGGGGGACGGAGCGGCCGAGAACAGGCCCGTGCCTCGATGAATCGCATCACCAACGACACGTCGACAACGGGGAGTCTCGAGCTGCGTGACTTCGGGGGCAAGCTGCTCCTCCGCACGGGCCGTTTCGACATGGCGGACAGTGTCCTCGTCTCCCCGGGCAGCGATTCTGCGCGGTTCGGGCCATTCATGCGGCGTGATACGATCCTCTACATCGCCGTCGCAGCCTCGGTGGGCCAGGAGCGGGCCGGTGGAATTGTGCAACAGGTGGGACGCATGACGCTCAATGAGCGAACGCGTCAGGCGCTCACCGGCCTCGCCGGCGGCGACGTCACTCTCCTCATTGGCAATGCCGACGGCGATCCGTGGACCAATTTCGCCACGATCGTTCCCGCGCCGCCGGAGCTTGTGCGCACCAGTCACACGCCGGTCCGCTACGAACGCGACGGAGAGTCGAGGCGAGCCGCCGCCGCGCCCGTTCCCGGCACGCCATGGGTGGTCGTCGCCGAGCTTCCGAGCCGGGTCATCGCCGCTCCGGCACGCGCGTATCTCCTTTCCATGGCGCCGATCGCCGCGCTCATCGTCATCATCGGTACCCTGGCCGCGTGGTGGGGGAGTCGCCGTCTGACGGCCCCGCTCGTGGGTGTGACGCAAGCGGCGGCAGCGATCGCCTCGGGCGATCTCTCACAGCGCGTCCCCAAGGGGCGCGACGATGAGCTGGGACGGCTGGCGCGTTCGTTCAACACCATGGCCGACCAGGTGTCGCGCTCGCATCACCAGCTCGAGACGCAGGTGGCGCAGCGCACCAAGGCGCTGGAGGGGACGAACGCGGAGCTGGAGTCATTCTCGTATTCGGTGTCACACGATCTGCGGGCGCCGCTCCGCGCCATTCACGGCTTCTCACGGATCCTGCTCGAGGATCACAACGCCAAGCTCGATCCGGAAGCCCAACGCCTGCTGGGGGTGATCGATCAGAATACCCGCCGCATGGGCCAGCTCATCGACGATCTGCTCGCCTTCTCTCGTCTTGGTCGGACCGACCTGTCGACGGGACCCGTCGACATGAAGGAGCTGGCCAAGACGGTCGCCGACGAAATTCGGCGCAACGACAACGGACGGCAGGGATCGCTGGAGATCCGGATCGATGTATTGCCGGCCGCTCGGGGCGATCGCGGCCTGCTGCGCCAGGTGATGACCAACCTGCTTCAGAACGCCGCGAAGTTCACGCGCGACCGCCCGAGCGCGCAGATCGAGGTCGGCTCGCAAGCGGATAGCGGGCAGACCGTGTACTTCGTGAAGGACAACGGCGCGGGGTTTGACGCGCGGTACGCGGACAAGCTGTTCGGGGTCTTCCAGCGGCTGCACAGCACCGAACAGTTCGACGGCACGGGCGTCGGCCTTGCGATCGTCAAACGCATCGTGCAACGGCACGGCGGCCGCGTCTGGGCAGAAGGCGCCCTGAACCAGGGCGCCACATTCTTCTTCACCCTCCCAGGCGAGGAGCCCTGATGCAATCACACGGCGTCGAGATTCTGCTCGTCGAAGACAACGCCAACGATGCGGAGCTGACCCTGCGGGCGCTGAAGCAGCGCAACCTCGCCAATCAGGTGTTCGTCTGTCACGATGGCGCCGAGGCGTTGGACTTTTTTGCGAATGGCGAGGGTCCGGTCCCCAAGGTCGTGCTGCTCGACCTCAAATTGCCCAAGGTAGACGGCCTCGAGGTGTTGCGCCGCCTCAAGCAAGACAGCCGCACGAAGACGATTCCGGTCGTGGTGCTGACGTCATCGCGCGAGGAGCCGGACATCGAACGGGCGTACGCCTTGGGCGCGAACAGCTACATCGTCAAACCGGTGGACTTCGAGGCGTTCGCCCGCGCCGTCTCCGACGTCGGGCTCTACTGGCTCTTGCTCAACCACCCCCCGCAGTAACCGGTGGCTTCCCAGCCCCTGCGCGTGCTGATGGTCGAAGACCGCGCGGAGGACGCGGAGCTGGCGATCCGCGAGCTCCGTCGCGCGGCGCTCGACTGCCAGACGGAACGGGTCGACAAGGCAGACGCGTTTCGCCGGGCGCTGGTCGAGTTCCGGCCGGACATCGTGCTCGCGGACTATACGGTGCCGGGGTTTGGCGGGATGGCGGCGCTGGAAATTCTCAAGAACGACGCACCCACCATTCCCCTGATCGTCGTCACTGGCAGTCTGGACGAGGAAACGGCGGCGGAGTGCATCAAGGCGGGCGCCGCCGACTACGTGCTCAAGACGAATCTGATCCGGCTCGAGCCGGCCATCAGCGGTGCGATAGCCTACTCGCAGAGCCAGGCCGACAAGCTGATTGCCGAATCGGCATTACGGATCAGCGAACGCCGGTTTCGCGCGCTCGTGGAAGAGAGTTGGGACGCCATCGCCCTGTTCGCCGGCGACGGCACGATCCTCTACGGCAGTCCCGCCACCACCCGGCTCCTTGGCTACGAGCTGACCGAGTTTGTGGGCCGCAATGCGATGGAGCTGATCTACCCCGACGATCGTGCGGGCGTGCTCGTGCGCCTCCAGGAGGTCATGGCCGCACCACGGACCCGGGTCCACGTGGCGGCGCGCGTGGTGCACAAGAACGGCACCTGGCGTTACCTCGAAGGCGTGTTCACCAACTTGCTCGACGATCCGAGCGTCGGGGCGATCGTGAACAACTATCGGGACGTCACGGATCGCCGCATCCTGGAAGAACAAGTCATTCTGTCGCAGAAGATGGAAGCGATCGGCCGGCTGGCGGGCGGCGTGGCGCATGATTTCAACAACATCCTCACCGCGATCGGCGGATACACCGATCTCCTGCTCGCCGATCTTCCCGCCGGCGATCACCGCCGCCACGATGTCGAAGAGATCTATCAGGCCGCACAACGCGCCGCCGGGTTGACGCGCCAGCTGCTCGCATTCAGCCGGCGCCAGGTCCTCCAGCCGAAGGTCATCAACCTCAACGCCGTGGTGCCCGACATCGAGAAAATGCTGCGGCGGCTCATCGGTGAGGACATTCTGTTGGCGACGGTGCTGCATGCGCGCCTCGGCAACGTGCGCGCCGACCCCGGCCAGCTCGAACAGGTGATCGTCAATCTCGCCGTGAACGCGCGCGACGCGATGCCCGACGGCGGCCGCCTCACCATCGAAACGCGGGACGTCGAGCTCGACGAGGTGTACGCCACCGACCACCCCAGCGTCACACCTGGTCGCTATGTCATGCTCGCCGTCACCGATACCGGGGTGGGCATGGACGAGGAAACGAGGGCACGGATCTTCGAGCCATTTTTCACGACCAAAGTCCGCGGCAAAGGCACCGGGCTGGGCCTGGCCACGGTGTACGGCATCGTACAGCAAACGGGCGGCCACATCTGGCCCTACTCCGAACCGGGCCTGGGCACCACGATGCGAGTGTACCTGCCGCGGGTCGATGACCCGGCCGACCCCATCGAGCACCCCGGCGACGCCGCACTCGGCGCCGTTGGCGGCACCGAGACGATCCTGGTCGTCGAGGACGAGGCGCCAGTGCGCGCGGTCACGCGCCAGCTGCTCCAACGGAACGGCTATACCGTCCTGGAAGCGGCGGACGGACCGGCCGCATTGGCCTTGGTGGACGGCGACGCCGGCGGCCGGCACATCGATCTTCTGTTGACCGACGTGATCATGCCCGGAATGAGCGGGCGCGAGCTCGCCGATCAGCTCAGAGCCCGTCGTCCGAACCTGCGAGTGCTCTTCATGTCGGGATACACGGATGACGCCGTGGTCCGGCACGGGATGCTCGAACCAGGGCTCGCGTACCTCGAGAAGCCGTTTCGTCCGACTACCTTGCTGCGGAAGGTTCGTGGCGTCCTGCAAAACCAGGATCTCGAGCCCCAAAGAAAACCCGAAAACAATCGATAATATCGCTACAATCTGGCGAGTGTGTGCTCACTTAAAGGCTTAAACCTCTCACAACAAAGCGATTAAGTCCGCGCAAGGCCGAGAGTACAATTGTACTAGCTAGGCATGTAATCACTTACGCCGCAGAGTGGCGCGGCGCACTGACGCCCCAGCTAGATTCCCGCCATGCCTTTACCGCCCCTCACCGGGCACGAAAGGGTTAAGTCCAAACTGGCGGGCGCCCAGGCCTCCGGAAAGCTCCCGCAAGCGCTGCTGCTTGCCGGACCTCGTGGTGTCGGGAAGCAGCGTCTCGCGCTGTGGCTTGCCCAATTGATCCATTGCGAAGCCCCAAGCCAGGAACCGTGCGGCCAATGCCGCCCGTGCCGACTTGTGGTTTCGCTGCAACACCCCGACGTGCACTGGTTTGTGCCGGTAGAGCTGAGTAAACGCGGTGGGACGAGCACAGGAGACGCCGATAAGCAGATCGACCTCGTTGCCGATGCCTTGGCCGAGGAGATGACGGCGCGTCGCGAGCAACCGTTGTATGGGCCGCCGGCGGGGCTCGCAAGTCATCCGGTCGCGTCCGTGCGTCTGTTGCTCAGGCGGCTCGCGCTGACGCCGGCGATGGGGACGAAGAAAGTCTTCATCGTGGGCGATGCGGAACGGCTGATCCCGCAGCTGGGAACGGAAGTGGCAGCGAACGCGCTGTTGAAGGCGCTCGAGGAACCGCCGGCCGATTCGGTGATCATCATCACGGCCGCGGACCCCAACGCGCTGCTTCCGACGATTATGTCGCGTGTTGTGCTCGTTCGTGTTGCACGAATCGCCGACAGTGACGTGACAGTTTTCGCACAGCAAACGCTCGGAATTGGCGACAAAGCTGAACTGGCACAACGGGTTACGGCTGCAGAGGGGTGCATTGGCAAGCTCTTTGCGACAGTAACCGGTCGTTCCGGGCAACCGGCAGATGATCAGGCAGCACGGTTTCTCGAAGCTCCATGGCTGTTCGCGCTTGGGCAGGTGCCGTTTCAGGCGCGCGGGGGCTTTACCGATATGCTCGACGCGTTGGCCGGCAGATTGCGCAGCGAAGCCAAGCGAGGTGGCGATACGGACAAGCTGGTCGAAGCCATCGCCTTGGTCCTGGATGCACGCGATCTCGCGCAGGGCAACGTGAACCCGCAGCTTCTCGCCGCCGTATTGGCCGAGGACTTGCAGGTGACGAGGCAGTCATGAAGCTGTCGCATCTGGACCAGGCCGGCCGCGCCCGGATGGTCGACGTCGGCGACAAACCGATGATGGATCGGTCGGCGGTCGCGACGGGAACGATTCGGATGTCGCCGGACGCTTACCGACAGGTGGCCGATCAGGTCATCACAAAAGGTGACGTGCTGGCGGTGAGCGAAGTCGCGGGAACGCTGGCGGCGAAACGGACGGCGGAGCTGATCCCGCTCTGCCACCCCCTGGGCCTCGATCATGTCGAGGTCGAGGCGAGTCTGGCTGAATCGCTACCAGGCGTGCGAATCTGGGCCAGGGTGCGGGCGGTTGGTCGGACCGGCGTGGAAATGGAAGCACTGACTGCGGTCGGCGTGGCGTTGCTGACCGTGTACGACATGGTGAAGGCCGTCGATAGCGAGATGGTGATCGGCGATATCAAGCTCGTGGAGAAGCAAAAGGCTCCGCGAGATGATTGACAGGTGCTTGACGCAGGTGATGCATGCTTGACTTGCAGGAAATCGACGAACAGGGGAGGACTATGCAGACGAAAACTCAACGTTTGATACTACGCGGCGGAATTATCGTGCTGGCCGCTCTGCTCGTCAGTACCGTGGGCGGGTGGGCCGGTGGCACGACGACCGACACTGAGCGCGCGCCCGCGTCGGGCACGGAGCTGCTCGGTGAACTTCGGTCGCTGCGCCAGCAACTCGATGCCAAGCAGGGCGAGCTCGAAGTCGCCCGGCTACAGCTCGACCGCGTCGATGCCATCATGCAGTACTCGACGCATTACCGGCTGCCCGCCGATATGGCAACGGCGGTCTACGACGTCGCGCTGAGCGAGGGGATCGACCCCGGCCTGGCGTTCCGTCTGGTGAAGGTCGAGTCGGGGTTCAACCCGCGCGCCACGAGCCACGTCGGCGCGGTCGGGCTCACTCAGGTGCTGCCCAGCACGGCGCGGTTGTACGAGCCGGGGCTGACGACGCAACAGCTGTATGACCGTGACACGAACCTGCGGATCGGGTTCCGGTACCTGCGGGACCTGCTGGACCGCTATCCGACCAACATGTCGTTGGCGCTACTGGCTTACAACCGTGGCCCGGCCAAGGTCGAGCAGTTGCTGGGCGCCGGACGCAATCCCGCGAACGGCTATGAAGCGGAAGTTATGAAGGGATTCCGGCACCACTAACCTCGGGTGCCGGCCGAATCACCGGCCCGGAATCAGCAGGACGTCACCGGGCCGGATCACGCTTCGCATCGTCATGTCATTCGCTTCCAGTAACGCCATCAGCCCGATCCCATGCTGGTGGGCGATCGCGCTGGCGGTCTCGCCGCGCGTCACGCGGTGGCGCGTGCCGTCGCCCCCGCTGACCGTGCGATAGCGCGGGGACACGCGGCGGACCCGGGGCTCCGGCGGCGTGCTCCAGGCGCCCCGCGGCACGACACGCCCGCTCATCGGCACGATGATCCGCTGGCCGACGCGCAGCGCATGTGCGCGGAGATGGGGATTGGCCGCTTGCACCATGGTGACGGTGACCTTGTAGCGCTGCGCGATCCCGGAGAGCGTCTGACCCGTGGTGACGTAATGGTCCACGAACGTCACACGCTCGTTGACCGGCAGATCGGCGTACCGCTCCGCCACACGCGCGCCCCTGCCCCGCGGCACGCGCACCACCACGGCGCGCTGCGGCGGTGTAATGCCGCGCACGTACTGCGGATTCAACTCCAGGAGCGCCGCAACCGACGTGTCGGCCAGGCGCGCCAGCACATCGAGGCCGGTCGCGTCGGGAACCGAGACCTCATCGAAGACGAGCGGCGGCAGCCGGTCGATGTCGGTGAACCCGTAGCGGCCGGGCTGCTTGGCGATGAGTGCCGCCGCGATCAGCTTCGGCACATAGTCACGCGTTTCCCGGCGCAGGTTGCGCCGGTCGGCGATCTGGAAGAAGGTCTGATCGTCGACGGTGTCGGGCTCACCCGGCAGGCGGCGGATCTCTCGCTCGATCCGGCCGGCACCGGCATTGTAGGCCGCGGCCGCCAGATAGACGCTCCCCAGGCGCTGCACCAGGTCCTGGAGATGATTGACCGCGGCGTCCGTCGCTTTGAAGGGATCGCGCCGCTCGTCCACCCAGGCGTCGATCTGCAGGCCGTATCCCCGGCCCGTCGCCGACATAAACTGCCACATTCCAACGGCTCGGGCGCGGCTCACCGCCGTATTCGACAACCCGCTTTCGATCAGCGTGAGATAGACGAGATCCTCGGGAAGCCCGCGGGCACGCAACCGCTCGCGGATCATGCCTTCATAACGGCCCAAGCGTGACAGCCAGATCGTGAACCGGTCGCGGGAATCGAGCTGGAAGAATTCGAGGTACTCGAGCACCCGGCGATTGCCCGCGAACGTCGAGACATCGATGTCGAACGTCGTGTTGGCGTCGTTGCCGAAGAGATCCTCGGCCTCCTGACGCACGTCCTCACCGCGCACCGCCACGTTGGTACGACGCGGGGCAAGCGAATCGGGGGACCGCTCGTGCAAGCTATCGAGCGCGGACTGATCGGCGACGGAGTCCTGCTCGACCGTTGCGAGCGCGGTTCCGAGCTGCACGGCCGAGCTGTCACGCGCAGTGACGTCGGCAGCCGGCAGCGCCGTCACGGGAGCCGGGGGGAGATGTGCGCCAGCGCAGGCGGCGAGCGCCGCTGCACTCAACATCGAAAGCCACACTGTCGTCAGTCGTGTCATCGTGTCGCCAGATAGTTCCCAAGTAGACGGTTAGTCGCATTCAACACAGCAAGTGCCGCGCCACGGGGCGGATCGACCTCCGTCAAACACGACCCCACGAGCCGCGTCGCTTCCTTCCCACGCGCCGCCAGCGAAACGATCACTACCGTCGCATCGAACGCGCGCACCGCTTTCACGCCCAGCAATTCGAACGTGAGTTGTGGCTGAACTGCCCGTTCCAATGCGTTCACTGCAGCAACCGCGCAACAGCGCAGCTCGCCGGTTTGTGACGAAACCCCATCCGATGACCCTTCGAAACGCCGGCCATCAGACCAGGTCAACACCACCTTGGCCCGGCAGCGGCCGTTCGCCAGCCGCTGAAACCCGAATTCCTGAAATCGCAGGCGCTCCTCGGGCACGGACCGCCCTCACTCGAACCGAACTTCGATCTGCTGCTTGACGCTCTGGTCCTGACTCGCTTCGACCACGTCGACCTCGAGACGGGGACGTCCCTGCGCGTCTTGCTCGGCCGAGATGACGAGAATCAAGCCGCTGTCAAACTCCACTTTCACGTGCCGCACGTCGGACCGCACCGTGACATGCTTGACCGTCTCACCCCGCAGCCGCGTTACGGCTCCGACGACGCGCCGGAGATCCTGCAGGTTCGCGGTGCTCAAGAAAGACGCTCCGCGAGCAGCTGCGACAGCGCGGCGTCCGGGATCCGCTCAGCCTGGATGAACAGTGACGACTTCGAGGTGGCCTCCAGCGGATACGGCGTCCAGAACGACCGGCGCCGACCCGGAAGAGACTCAGACGCGGCGCGAAACGACAAGACCAACTGCCAAGCGGACGTATTCGCGTGCCGCTCGGCGACCGCGTCCACATGCCAAACCTGGTCCCCATGCGCGATTACTCGCCATGACATGGCTCACCTCGAGCGGGGAAAGAGCGCAAAGGGCCCCCAATATGTGGGTTAGCTCCTGTGCGGTCAATGGGTTAGCGCTTTACAGCGGCTGCGGCGGAGGGTCAGTCGTCCCTGGTTACAAAGGCACGGAAGCGAGTCGCAAGGTCTCGCGTGACTGGTCCGGAAACCCCCTTTCCGATCGCGCGACCGTCGAGCTTTGAAATCCCCACGACCTCGGCGGCGGTGCCGGTCAGGAACACTTCGTCGGCCGTGTAGAGATCGTAGCGGTTCATCGGCAGCTCTTCCACCGCGTATCCCGCCTCCCGGCCGAGCTCGATCACGGTGTCGCGCGTGACGCCGCGGAGGATGCCCGTGTACGGCGGGGGCGTGCGCAGTGTGCTGTTGGACACGGCGAAGAGATTCATGCCGCTCGCCTCGGCGACGTAGCCGGCTGAATCGAGCATGATCACCTCGTCCACGTTCGCCGCGATCCCTTCGACCTTGGCGAGGATGTGGGAGAGGTAGTTCAGCGATTTGACGCGAGGGGAAAGGGCTTCGCGGTGGTGGATCGGGGTGGCGGCGGTCAGCGCGGTCAGGCCCTGCTCGTACCGGTCCTGCGGCCACAGCTTGATCGTGTCGAAGATGCAGAAGATGGTCGGCTTGGCGCATTTCCGGGGGTCAAGACCGAGGTCCCCGACCCCGCGGGTCACGACCAGGCGAATGTAGTTGTCTTTGATCCCGCTCTTTGCGACGCCCTCCTCGACCATGCGCCCCATCGCCTCCTTCGCCATGGGGATGTCGAGCCAGATCGCTTTGGCGGAGGCGTAGAGGCGGTCGAGGTGGGCATCTAACCGGAAGACGCGGCCGCCGTAGGCACGGATGCCCTCGAATACACCGTCGCCATACAGGAGGCCGTGGTCGAATACGGAAACGACCGCGCTGCCGCGGTCGTACCACGTCCCATCGATCCACACGATGGAGGGCATCGAAGGAATTTGCCTCCGATGCCCTCACCTGACAACGGGGGGGTAGGGCGCTCCCCCCGGTTCTCAAGTGTGCTCGTTGTCGTCGTCGTGACCGTCGTGATCGTCATCGCGGAAGGCGTCGATGGACGCCTGAATGCGCTCCTTGACCACGCCTTCGTTCGGCTGGCCCTTATTCGCGGTGGCAGGATCCACGAGCGCCGTGCCACCGACATTCAGGAACCAGTTGGCGATATCGATGCGCAATGTCACGTTGGCCGGCAGGCCCTCGCTGACGGTTAAGGGTGGTGACAACAAGATTTCCTGGCTCGCATCGAGATCCGACGTAAAGACGAAGTCGCTGCGCGCACCGGCCTGGCTATAGGTGCCGGTGACGCGGATCGACACGCCATCGAAGTTAGGATTCGCGGCGATGAAGGCGGCATCATCCGAAGACTCGGGTTTGTGGATCTTGAATTCGAGCTTGTCGTACATGCCCGCCGGCGCGTTCACGGCGACGATCGCTTCCGTCGCAGTCGAACCCAGGGGCAGCGAGACGAGCGTCGTCGCGGTCTCGAACTCTTCGCAGTCGTCGTTGCCCTCGACCGCGTCACACGAGGCGGCCTCGACGTGTTTCAGCTCGATTTCGCGCAAGACGACTTCGACGCTGCGGAGAATGATCGTGTCGTTCCCCAACACGATCACGGTGCTATCCCCGGCGGCGATGACGGCCGGTGAGCCGGCGACGCCCGACACGCCGGAACTCGCGACCGGAGCGGTGGGACGAACCGACGTCATGGCAAGGCTGAGGCGGCCGCCGGTATTGTCCGTGCATGCGACGAGCAGCACCGCAACGAGTGGCGCGCCGATGAGACGGAACCTGCTATTCATGAAACCTCCCATGGAATGTTCTGGATGAACAGCGCGTGCGCAGAGTCGGAGCGCAAGCGCTGTACCAACCGTAAGTCATTGCGATCAAGGACGTTTTGATTTGTGCCGACCTTCTCACTGACTCGCTTCGGACGCTATTGCATCGAAACGAGTCGCTCCGCGGCGCGCACGGCACCGACCTGCTGGTACAGTGCCACCGCACGGTCCCGAGCCTCGCGGGCGCCATCGACGTCACCACTAGCGGCCAGCGACTCGCTGAGATCTCGCTCGATATCGGCGAGCGTATCGGTGCTCCCGAATTCTCTCGCGAGCTGAGCGGCCTTCACGAGCAGCGCGATTGCCGCCGCAACCTCGCGCGTCGCGCGCGCGACGGCAGCCTGGACGCGCCAGACTTCGGGCAGGCCCGCCTGGAATCCGATGCGGCTGTAGCGCTCCGCTGCCTGCTGGAGCTCCGCGGCCGCAAACGCGGGATCGCCGAGCGTGACATGCAGCTCCGCCCTGCCAGTCGTGGCGAGCGCGACGAGTTGCTCGTCGCCGGCCTGGGTGGCGAAGCGCACGGCTTCTTCCGCCGCGCCGAGCGCCGCTCGGGCATTCCTCTGGTCGCGCAGGCTGATGCCGATGTTGTGAAAAGTCTCGGCGATGCCTCGCACGTACCCGACCTGTTGGTAGGCGACCAGCGCCAGCCGATAGCTGGCGAGCGCGGCCTCCTGATCGCCGCGGATGTTGGCGAGGATGCCGATGTTATTGAGCCCGCGGGCTTCGGCCGCGTGATCACGCAGCGCGCGCGCCACCTCGAGTCCCGCGGTGAAATGCGCTTCCGCCTCCGCGACGTCTCCGTGACGGAGCGCGATCGCACCGCGATAATTGCGGGCGCGCAGCTCGGCCAGCCGGTCGCCGCCGGCATGCGCCAGCTTCCACGCCCGATCGGCCCAGTCCGCCGCGGCCGCGTAGTCCCCGAGTCGCCCGTGGGCCTCTGCGGCGAGAAGGGCGCTTCGCGTCCGGCCTGCACGCACGGGCGCCGGGAGCCGCGCCAAGGCATCCAGCACATCGCGGTGACGCCCAGCGGCGGACCAACGTTCTACCTCCCGGAAGAACGCCCATTCGTCGCTCCACGAGCCGCCGGCGTCAATCGTCACGCGACATCACCAGGCGATGGCGTACTCGGTGAATGACAGAATGTTCGCATCGAGCTCGTCGAGCTCCTCGAATTTGACTGACCCGACGCGGAACCACGCTGCCGTCGATCCCTCCCGCTGCCACACATCGAGGATGTGCTCGATGGTACTATCTGCCGCGTTCTCGACACCGTCCTCGTTGAAATCATGGTTGGCATCGAAGTACCGCATCTTCAGCCGGGCCGGGTGTTCGGAACTGAACCGGAGACCCGCTGGCTCAAACTGAAAGTGGAAGTGGGCCGAATCGATGACCGTGATCGTAATCAGGATGGAATCGCCGGTTTGGAAAGCGGACCCATCCGGTTTTCGCAGCAGGCCGTCGCCCGGCACTTCCAACCGCAGAAACTCCTCGCCGGTGTCGGCGGGCGTGGCTCCCTGATAGTTGAGATGCAGCTCGCGGCCGTCGCCCACTTTGGCCCAGAAGCTGTCGCGCATCGCGACAAGGGGCGGCGCGGTGCTAGCCTGCTGCACGATGTGGAGCTGCGCGTCCGGGACGCCGGACGGGCCGGTATTGTCGCTGCAGCTCAGCAGCGCCGCGGCGCTGCAAACCAACAGAAGTCGACGCAACACGAAAGTCCCCGTGATGAGAGGTTTGGCCCAAAGCACTGCATGGCGTAGACCAGCAGAATGCGTCGTCACGTCTAGCCTTTTGCGAGGCGGCCTGAACCGTCTCGGGCCAGTTGTCTCACTCTGATGCACCCTCGAGCAGGCGCTGCAGCCGCGAGCGGGATATGCCAAGACGTCGCGCAGCCTCGGAGCGATTCCCGGCCGTCGTCTCGAGCATCGCTCGGGCCGCCGCCCGCACGATGTCGTCCAGCCGTGCCGGGAACGGGAGGCCCCCATCCCTCGCGGCGGGCGCGTCAGCCGGCGCGAGCTCGCCGAGATCCAGGGTGCCCGGAGTCGAGAGCAGCAGCGCCCGCTCGACGGCGTTGCGCAGCTCGCGCACGTTGCCGGGCCAGGCATGCGCCAACAGCGCGCGGCGAAGCTCGGGAGTCACCGATGGCTCCGGCAGGCCATATTGCGCGCTGAACTTTTTCAAGAATGTGGCGGCGAGGAGCAGCACATCGTCACCACGCTCTCGCAGCGCCGGGAGATGCAGGCTGATGACGTTGAGGCGGTAGAACAGATCCTCGCGAAACCTGCCGGCGCGCACTTCGCTCGCCAGATCGGCGTTTGTCGCGGCGATGATTCGCACGTCCACGCGGCGGCTCTGCGTCGCTCCGAGACGTCGGGTAGCCTTTTCTTCCAACGCCCGCAGCAGCTTGGATTGCAGCTCCGGCGCGAGCCCGTTGATCTCGTCGAGCAGCAACGTCCCGCCATCGGCCGCCTCAAACAGGCCCGGTTTGGCCGTCTTGGCATCGGTAAAGGCACCCCGCTCGTGACCGAAGAGCTCGCTTTCGAGCAGTTGCGTGGGGATCGCGGCGCAATTCAGCGCGACGAATGGCGCCGTGGCGCGCGGGCCGCCGTAATGCACGGCGCGCGCGAGGAGCTC
>WNGA01002940.1_pt1 | contig 25775 bp, 29 predicted proteins | sample 5400061 | NCBI WGS metagenome assembly WNGA01 (sample SAMN13153366, study PRJNA577476) | soil metagenome | isolation source: 100 cm soil or saprolite under grassland replicate 2 | place: USA:California | collected 2016-06-15 | reverse complement strand
TAACCGCGACCGTCCACTCCGCCGGCCACACAGTGGACGACCCGGTCGAGCAGACGGATCACCGGATCAGTGGCGGGCCGATGCGGCCCGCCACCGGCAGCACCGGCTCCTCGGGCTCGGAGCTACGCCGCAATCCGAGTTGACCACCTCAATAAGTAGAGGGGGTCATTTCGCCAGTTTCGAACGCGCGTCGTGAACCTGAGGGCTCCATGAAGGGCTCCATACCCATCGCACGCTGGAGAACGTGCAAGTTCCCGTAAGACAAAAAGCGCCGATTTGCGGCGCTTTTGCAGAGCCCTCTGACGGACTCGAACCGTCGACCCCCTCCTTACCATGGAGGTGCTCTACCAACTGAGCTAAGAGGGCGGGTGCGAGAGGATGGTAGCCGGGATGAAGGCGCGCCAGGGATACGTCGACTTCCGGGGCTACCGCACCTGGTACCGGTTCGTCGGCGACCTCAACTCCGCCGTGACACCGCTGCTCGCGCTGCACGGTGGGCCGGGGTCGACGCACAACTATTTCGCGCCGCTCGAAGGGCTCGCGGACGAGCGTCCCGTCGTCCTCTACGACCAGATCGGCTGCGGCAAGTCGGACCGGCCGCAGGACATCGACTGGAGCGTCGACGTCTTTCGCGACGAGGTCGCCGCGCTGCGCGACCAGCTCGGGCTCGAACGAATCCATCTGCTCGGCACCTCGTGGGGAGGGATGCTCGCGCAGGAGCACGCCTTGTCCGGCGCGCAGGGGATCGTCAGTCTCGTCCTCAGCTCGACGCTCGCAAACCTCGCCCTCTGGAACGAGGAGCAGCTGAAGCTCAAGGCGCAGCTTCCGCCGGACGTGATCGAGGTGCTCGACCGTCACGAAGCGGCGGGCACATACGACGATCCTGAGTACGAAGCGGCGATGGACGTCTACTTCGAGCGCCACTTTTACCGCGGGCCGCAGCCCCGCGCCGAGCTCGAGGCGATGGCCGCGCTGAAGGCGCCCGAGGTCTACCGCGCGATGCAGGGACCAAACGAGTGGACCACGACCGGCGCGCTCAAAGGCTGGGACACGCGCGACCGCCTACACGAGATCGACGTGCCGACCCTCGTTATTCGTGGCCGCTATGACATGTGCACCGAGCCGATCGCGGCGGAGCTCGTGAACGGCATCCGCGGCGCGCGCGAGGTCGTGCTCGACAACAGTTCGCATACCCCAGCGCTCGAGGAAACCGACCGCTACCTCGAGGTCGTCGGCGACTTCCTCAGTGAAGCTGAGAGTGGGGGCGGGAGGATTCGAACCTCCGTAGGCTGAGCCGACGGGTTTACAGCCCGTTCCCTTTGGCCGCTCGGGCACACCCCCTTGAGCGGACGCCCATTCTAGCTTTGGTCTCTTCCGCCGCCGCGGCGGGCTTGGCCCGACGCAGCCACGAACGTTGGCCGACAGCAGAACGGCGAAAAGTCATCATGGCGCCGAAGGCGCCGGATTTTTCGCCGCGAGGGCACACCCCCTTGAGCGGAGCGCCATTGTAGCCTTGTCGTCGTGGAGCGCTTTGACGTCGCGGTCGTCGGCGCCGGGCCGGCCGGCTCGACGACGGCGTACCGCCTCGCGCGCGCGCACGCGCGCGTCTTACTAGTGGACAAATTGCGCTTCCCCCGCGACAAACCCTGCGGAGGCGGCCTCACGATGCGCGCTGTACGTCAGTTGCCGTTCTCCGTGGAACCGGTCGTCGAGGACCGGATCACGCGCGCGCGCTGCCGCCTGAAGTACGGGCCGGTGATCGAGCGCTCCTCGGAGCAGGTCCTCTGCCTGATGACGCAGCGCCGTGGGCTCGACGAGTTCCTCGTGCAGCAGGCGGTCGAAGCCGGCGCGACCTTCCGGGATGGCGTGCGTGTGGAGGTCGAGTCCGACCGGCGCGTCCGCGTCGACGGCACGTCCGTCGAGGTGGACGCCGTGATCGGCGCCGATGGTGCGAACGGGACAACGGCGAAGACGCTCGGGCTCGGCGGCGGGATCGTCAACGGTGTCGCACTGGAAGGCAACCTTCCCTATGAGCGGTTGCCGCGGAACGGCTGGCGCGGGATGCTCGTGCTCGAGCTCGCGACGGTGCCTGGCGGCTACGGCTGGATTTTCCCGAAGGGCGACCACGTCAACGTCGGGGTCGGCGGCTGGGGCTTCGAAGGGCCGCGGCTGCGCCACCACTTGCGCGTGCTGTGCGATCACTATGGGATCACGCTCGACGAGCTGCAACAGCTCCGCGGTCATCGGCTGCCGATGCGGCGGCCGGAGACGCGACTCGCGGGCGGCCGCGCGCTGCTCGTCGGGGACGCGGCCGGCGTGCTCGATCCGGTCTCCGGCGACGGCATCTACGAGGCGCTCGTCACTGCGCGGCTGGCCGCGGAGCACGTCCTCTCGGACGACCTCGCCGGCTACGAGCCCGCCGTGCGGCGCGAGCTCGACCCGCTCTCGTCCGCCGGCTGGGGCGCGAAAAAGGCGCTCGACCGCTTCCCCCGCGCCGTGTTCGCGATCATGCGGCTCCCGGTCACCTGGCGCGTTCTGGAGAAGCTGATGCTGGGCGAGGTCGCCCACCCGGGAGCAGCCAAAGGCGCCGGCCGCACGGCCATGAAACTCATCGAAGGCCTTGCTCGAGCGGCCTAGGTTAGGCGATTGCTTCGGCCGGCGATTTCCGACGGACGCCCGAGCAAGCTCGCGCGTCCTGATGTCGGCGCCGCAAGCGGCGCCTTAGGAGCCGCCTAAAGAGCCGCGGTCCGGCTGCCGATGCAGTCGTGACCGCCATGGAACTCAATCCCCTGCTCAGACGGGCTGTCGAGCTCGGCGCCAGCGACATCCACCTGAAGGTCGGCGTTCCGCCGATCCTCCGGCGCGACGGCGCGCTCGGCCCGCTCGAGGAAGCCCCGCTCGTCACCGACCGCGACGCCGACGTCGTGCTCGAGGCGGTCGGGAAGCGCTCGCCCGAGCGGCTCGAGGCCTTCAAGACGACCGGCGACCTCGACATCGCCTACCAGGAGGACGACCTCCCGCGCTTCCGTGTCAACGCCTTCCGCCAGCGCGGCCACATCTCCTTCGCGTTCCGCGTCATCCCCAAGAACGTGCCGAACTTCGAGATGCTCACCCTCCCCGCGGGCGTGCGGCGCTTGGCGGAGGAGCACCGCGGCCTCGTGCTCGTCACCGGCGCGACCGGCTCGGGAAAGACGACGACGCTCGCCGCGATGATCGACCACATCAACAGGTCGCGGCAGCAGCACATCGTCACGATCGAGGACCCGATCGAGATCCTGCACAGCGACCACTCGTGCATCGTCAACCAGCGCGAGATCGGGCTCGACACCACCGACTTCATGCAGGCACTGCGGCGCGCGCTGCGTCAGGACCCGGACGTGATCCTGATCGGCGAGCTCCGCGATGCCGAAACGGCGCAGACCGCGCTGCAGGCGGCCGAGTCCGGTCACCTCGTCCTGTCGACGCTCCACACGGTGGACGCGGCCGAGACGCTCGGTCGGATGATCGACTTCTTCCCCGAGGCGAAGCAGCAAATGATCCGCTCGGTGATGGCCGGGGTGCTGCGTGGCGTGATCAGCCAGCGGCTGCTACCGCGGATCGACGGCGGCCGAGTCGCGGCGGTGGAGGTCATGGTCACCAACACGCGCATCGCCGACCTCATCCGCGAGAACAAGCCCGAGGCGATCACCGACGCGATCGAGGAAGGAGCCTTCTTCGACATGCAGACGTTCTCCAACTCGCTGATCGACCTCGTCGTCGCCGGCATCGTCGATCAGGAGACGGCCGCCAACAGCGCCACCAACCGTCACGATTTCCTCGTCACCCTCGAGCGTGCGCTGAAGCAGCAGCGCGCCGAGGTCGCGGCCGAGGAGAAGCAGAAGCAGGAGGAGGAAGAGCGGAGCTCCGAGCCCGAGGTTCCGTCGCTTCGCCTCGCCCAAGCCGGAGAGTGATGCGCCTCCTCGTCGTTGCGGCCGCGACGCTCGCGCTGCTCGCAGGCTCCGCCAGCGCGGCAGGTCCGCCGGTGCTGGGCTTCACCGTCTCTTCCGGCGCGCGCACGGCACCCGTCTCGCTGCCGAGCGCGGCCACCCCGAACTCGCCCGGCGGGATCTCGATCCCCGTCTCCTTCACGACGCCGCCGGCGAGCCCGCAGCAGCTCGCGCTGCCCGCCCTCCACGACCTCTGGCAGCGGGCCGGCGCGGCGTACGGCATCCCGTGGAACGTCCTTGCCGCGATCAACAAGATCGAGTCGAACTTCGGCCAGAACATGGGGCCGAGCTCGGCCGGCGCGATCGGCTGGATGCAGTTCATGCCGTCCACCTGGCTGCGCTGGGGTGTCGACGCCGACGCGGACGGGCTGGCCGATCCCTGGAACGCGACGGATGCCGTCTACGCGGCCGCGCGCTACCTCGCCGCCTCCGGCGGTCAGATGGACATCTCGCGCGCGATCTTCTCCTACAACCACGCCGACTGGTACGTGCGCGAGGTGCTCGACCTCGCCCAGGTGTACGGCAACGGCACGATTGCGCAGACCGTAGACCTGCAGCAGCTGCAGGCCAAGCTCGACGCGGCGCGGGCGCAGGTCGTCGCCACGAACAAGATCCTCGCCGCCGCGCAGGACCGCGAGCGCTCGCTGCGGGCGGTCTCCCGAAAGCTCCATGCCAAGGTGGAGGAAGCGGTGCTGCTTTCGGACCGGCTGGCGGCGCAGCGGCGCGACGTCCTCTTCGGGCTGCGAGTGGACGACGCTCACGCCGCCGTCGAACGTGCCGCGGCATCGCTCGAGCAGGCGCAGGCCGGCCTGCGCGATGCGCAGCAGAGCGCCCAGGCCCCCTCGTTCGCTCCCGGCGTCGGCTCGCTGATGGGCGCGCCCTCCTACGACGGTCAGTGGGTGTTCCCCGTCGGCGGGGGCCCCGAGATCGTCTCGGTCGCCCACATGCACCACGACTATCCAGCTGCCGACATCGCCGTGCCGGCGGGCTCCCCGGTCTACGCCATCTCGAACGCCGTCGTCTTGAACGCCTGGCACGCCGCCGACCCGCGTTGCGGCATCGGCATGACGATCCGCACGCAGGACGGCCAGGTCTGGACGTACTGCCATCTCGCCTTCCTGGAGCCCAACGTCGTGGACGGCGTCTCCCTCTCGGCGGGCACCCAGATCGGGCTCGTCGGCTCGACCGGTCACGCCACCGGACCGCATCTCCACCTGCAGCTGCAGCCGCCGACCACCTACCCGCAGTACCAGCCGTGGTTCCAGAGTTTCGCCGGCAAGGCGTTCCGCTGGCAGGACGCTCCGACCCCGCTGGAGCTCCCCGGCGATCCGCCCGCCTCGAGGGTCTTCACCGTCGTCCCTGAAACGAGGGACGGGGTAGTGGCCTTCACCCGCTCCGGGGGTTGAGATAAAGCGGTTTCCTGCCGATTGCCAGGACATGGCTCTGCGGATCGCCACGCGTTTGCCGCGCCTTGCCGTCGTGGGCGCGGTGCTCCTGCTCGCGAGCGCGACGCTTGCCGTCGGCGCCGCGAAGCGGATGGCCGCCGTGCCGAAGGGCGCGCCGGCTCCCGTCACGGTCGCGACCGTCGTCGTCCCGGACGTCACGGGACAGGCATTCGTCTTCGCCAAGGGGACGCTCGAGGACACGGGCCTGGCCTGGAAGGTCGTCGGCGCTGTGCACGGGTACGCCGCCAACAAGGTCCTGAAGCAGATGCCGGCCGCAGGCACGAAGCTCAAGGACACCGGCGCCCCCACGATCACCGTCACGCTCGAGCGGACCGCGTATCCGGAGAAGGGCGAGCCGGAAGACGTCTCACCGTACTTCGGCACGTCGGTCGTGCCGGTAGGACTGCCGAAGGCGACGCCCGCGCCGGCCGCCGCGCCTGCCGCGCCCAAGCCCGCGGCGCCCGCGAAGACCGCGCAGCCGACCGCCGCCGCGCGCACGCCTGACTTCGTCGTTGCCGCAGCGCCGAAGGAGCCGCAGGACGAGCTGCCGCTGCCGCGGCGCGCGCATCTCCTCGCCGGCTTCATCGTGGGCCATGCGAAGACGAGAGGGAACGTCCAGTACTTCCTCTATCAGCACAGCTGGATCGTCACCGGCGCGAAGTTCGGCTGGTGGCACGGAGCGGAAGCGCTCCGCGAGCTGATCGCCGCCGACCAAGCCGCCCAGCAGCGCTGGGGCATCGGACGGAGAAGCGAGCTCGTCGCACGCGCAGCGCTCGCGGAGGTCGAAGCGAGGAGCAATTGATTGAACGGGTGCGCAGACGCCTCAGGGGAGAGGCCGGTTACAGCCTTGTGGAGATGCTCACCGTGATGGTGATCATGAGCATCGTCTTCTCGGGGATCACGCAGATCTTCATCTCCGGTTCGAAAGCGCAGACCGACCAGGACAATCGCTTCCGCGCGCAGCTTTCAACCCGAATCGCGCTGGACAAGGTCCGCAAGGACATCCACTGCGCGAGCGATCTCGCTGTCGGTTACTCGACGAGCTCGCTCACCTTGAAGTTGCCCTCGGGGTGCGGCGGCGACGTCAGCTGGTGCACGGCGCCGGTGACCGGCTACCAGTATCGATACCGGCTGTACAGGCAAACCGGCAGCACCTGTAGCGCGGGAACGGGGATTCAGGTCGCCGACTACCTCGTGAGCGGGGCGGTCTTCCCTTTGTACGCGCACAACGTGGGCTGCAGCTGTCTCGCCTCACTTCAGGTCGACTTCAAGCTCAGCATCAGGAGCTCGAACACCGGCGCCGACACGTACGAGCTCACGGACACCGTGTTCCTTCGAAACAGCACGAGGCTCTAGTGATCAACAGACTCCGAAAACTCCGCGGAGACGAGCGCGGCTTCGCGCTCGTGATCGCGCTGGCCCTGACGGTCATCTTCTCGATGACGGTCATCACCGTGATCGAGGCCGCGACGTCGAACACACACAGCTCCGACATGTCGAAGAACCGTGTGACGGCGTACTCGCTCGCCGAAGCTGGCATCGCCAATGCGAACTCCCTCCTTGCCGCAAAGAACCCTTACGACGCGCATCTGCTGCATCCCCAGGACCAGTACGCGCAGCCCGATTGTGCGAATCCCCCGGCGAACCCGACGGGCGCTGCGCTCCTCGGCGACACGTGCAGCAAGATGGTCTACACCCTGGACGGCGGCACGGCGACCGTGTGGGGCTGGCTGGATACGACGACTGCGAACTGGACGATTACCTCGACCGGCCAAGTGACCCGCAACGCGTTCGCGTCTGTGCCGGCGAAGAAGACGCTGACCGTCGTCGTTCACATCCGCGCGCGCGCTTCGCAGCAGAACGTGACGCCGGCTTGGAACTACGTCTTCGTCAAGGACACGACTGCGAACGTCTGCAACATCACGATCGATCAGACGACCACCCTCAGTTCTTCCGTTTACACGGAAGGGAACTTCTGCATCAAGAACTCGGCCAGCGTCACGGAGCCGAACCCAGCCGATCCGGTGCTCCTGGAGGTGCGCGGCAAGCTGGTCTGGATCTCCAATCCGTCGAAAGGCATCGGCCAGGCAAGCCCGTTGCAGGAGGTCACGTCCGCCAAGATCGGCGGAGGGTGCGTCTCAGGCTCCGTCGACAATCAGGGCGTCCTCACGACCGGTGCGACGCACACGTGCACTCGCCCCCCGACCGGCAGCGACTACTTCTACGTCAAGTCAGGTGGCTACAGCACGACCGCGCCGGCAATCAGCTCGCCAACCGTCACCAGCACCGACTGGGACAACTACTACCAGTACTCCACGATTAGCAGACTGCAGCCGTGCAATGCAGGTGGTCTGGCGTCGACGAATTTCGACAACGACACGACGAGGAATACCAGTCTCACGACCGCGTTCAACCTCACTCCGACGACGAACTACACCTGCCAGACGAAGAACTCGAACGGATACGTCATCGGCGAGCTCGACTGGGATGCCACCAACCACATCCTGAGCATTCGAGGCACCGTCTTCATCGACGGGAACGTGACCATCAACGGCGTCGTGAAGTACCGCGGCGTGAATAAGTACGGGACGCACCCTTCCGGCTCGGACGGCTCCGACGGGCTCGGCGGCATGATGGTCATGTATGTGTCCGGGACCGTGTCCCTGCTGAATCAGGGCGTCTTCTGTGGCTGGAACACCGTGAACGACACGGCGGCCTACAGCGGCAGCACGTGCGACTTCAGCGCCTGGACGCCAGGGACGTCGATGTTCATGTTCGTCACGGGCGGCGGTGTCACGCTGAACCAGCAGTCGTACTTCCAGGGTGCGATCTACTCGGCGGGGACCGTCACGCTGGGTCAGTCAGCGGTGACGGAAGGTCCGCTCCTCACCAACATGATCACCTTGGGTCAGAGCGTGCAGATGAAGCCGCTGCCGGGCCTGGCCGATCTACCGCTGGGCGCTCCCGGGAACCCGAACACCTCGGGATATCCGGAACAGCCGTCGTACTCGTCAGGCTAGTTCCGTGGACTTCGCCCTCGCCGCCGTCGTCTTCGCTCCAGGCCTCGCCGTGGGCAGTTTCCTGAACGTCGTCGCCGCGCGCGTGCCGCTGCGGCGTTCGATCGTGCACCCGCCGTCGGCCTGCATGGCGTGCAAGCAGCAGATCCGCTGGTACGACAACGTCCCACTGCTCTCGTATGCGTTGCTGCGCGGCCGTTGCCGGCACTGCGGGGTGCGAATCCATCCCGTCTATCCGGCCGTCGAGCTGCTGACCGCGGTGTTGCTGGCCGGCTGCGTGCTCGCCTTCGGGCTGAGCGCCGAAGCGGCGGTTGCGGCGTTCTTCTGCGCCGTGCTCGTCGCGGTCTCGGCGATCGACGCCGAGCATCGGATCATCCCGAACCGGATCGTCCTGCCGGCGACCATCGTCATTCTGGCTGCGAACACAGCGCGTGACGTGAGCCCGGAGTGGCTCGTCGCGGGGCTGGCGGCTTCGGGCTTCCTGTTCGCCGCAGCGCTTGCCTATCCCGCGGGCATGGGAATGGGCGACGTGAAGCTCGCGCTGCTGATGGGCGTCGCGCTCGGCAAGACGGTGTCCGTCGCCCTGATCGTCGGGATGCTCGCCGCGATGATCCCCGGGGTCTTCCTCTTCGCGCGTTACGGCAAGAAGGCGCGCAAGATGGGCATTCCCTTCGGCCCGTTCCTCGCCCTCGGCTCCGTCGTGGCCCTCTTCTGGGGACACGACATCCTCGACGCGTACCTCTCGACGCTGCACTGAGGGTCTGACCCTTCGGGTCAGACCCTTGATTTGGTTCGCCGCTTCGCGGGGAACGCGCACGGGCAAAAGCCCGCGCGTCGTAGCCTCTCGTAGATGGAGCGGCGGCCGCTGCCGGGAACCGACATGGAGATCACGCCGGTCGGGATCGGAACCGCGCCGATCGGGTCGGGGCGCGACTGGCCGGCGTGGTGGGGACCGCAGGACGAGCAGGAGTCGCTTCGCACGATCCAGACGGCGCTCGAGCTCGGCGTCAACTGGATCGACACGGCGCCGTTCTAGGGCTGGGGTCGCGCCGAGGAGATCGTCGGCCGCGCGCTGCAAGGACGCGGCGACGAGGTCCAGGTCCTCGCGTTCACGAAGTGCGGCACGCTGCCCGACGAGGAACGAGGCGACCGGATGGACCTGCGGCCGGAGACGATCCGTGCGGACGTCGAGGCGAGCCTGCGGCGCCTGCGCCGGGAGCGGCTCGACCTCCTCCAGCTGCACGACGTCGACCGGAACACGCCGATCGAGGAGTCGTGGGGCGAGGTGCAGCGCCTGATCGAGGAAGGGAAGGTCCGCCACGGCGGCATCTCGAACCATCCCGCCGCCGATATCGAGCGCGCGCTCGCGGTCGGCGCGGTGGCCGCGCTGCAGTACCAGTACAGCCTGCTGCACCGCGAGGCGGAGACCGAGATCCTGCCGCTCGCGATCCGCCGCGGGCTCGGGTTCCTGGCGTGGTCGCCGTTGGCGGCCGGCTTCCTCGCGGACGGCTTTGACACCGAAAAACTCGATCCCGACGACTTCCGCCGGACCCATCCGTTCGCCCGGCTCGACCTGACGGGCCTTCGCGCCACGCTGCGGCGCGTGAGCGGGTGCACTGCCGCCCAGGCCGCTCTTGCGTGGGTGCTCCACCAGCAAGGGGTGACCGGCGCGATCGTCGGCGTGAGGACGCAGGCGGAGGCCCGAGAGCTGGCAGCGGTGGCGGAGATCCGACTCGAGCTCGCCGAAATCGAGGCTGCGGTCCCGTAGGAATTCGTTGGCACCGGGGATCAAGGCCTGGCCGTCCGGTGCCGATACCTCGAACGAGGGATATCCATGGACATCGAGCGTCCACCGAACTTGCGCAGCCCGGGCACAGAGCCCGGGAGCGCGACGCCGCCCGGTGGAGCCGGTCTCGGCGGCAGCCCGCCGCCGATCAACGCGCTTGCCGAGCTCGTCGCCGACCTGATTGCCGCCACCGGCCTCGTCCCGGCGGACAAGCTGGCCGTGGTCCGAGGCGCGGCTGGTATGGGCTCGTTCGCGCACGCGCTCGTCGAGCAGAACGTCGCCTCGAGCGAAGGGCTGGCCAGGACCCTCGCCGCGCGCTTCCAGATGCCGCTGGTCGACCTAGCCCTAACCGGCGTGACCGAGGAGGCGACCGGGGAGATCGCGCTCCACGTGCTCGAACGGCTCGTGGCGATCCCGTACGCGCTCGACAACGGGACGCTGCGGGTCGCGGTCGCGGATCCCGGCAACATCCAGGGCATCGACGAGCTGCGGCTCGCGACGCGCTATCCGCTCGACCTCGGGGTCGCCTCGCGCGAGGACATCCTCGCCGAGATCCGCCGCCTCGCTCGCGCGTCCGAGGCGTTCGGAGCCCGCGCCGCGATCGAGGAAGAGCTGGCGCTCGAGGAGGAGGAAGAGGAGGCCGACGACCTCGAGGTCGACGACGGCATCTCGGACGCGCCGCTCGTCCGGCTCGTCAACTCGGTGATCTTCCAGGCGGCCGAGGACGGCGCCTCCGACGTTCACTTCGAGCCGCAGGAGGATTCGCTGCTCGTCCGCTTCCGCGTCGACGGCGTGCTGCAGGAGGTGCAGCGGATTCCGAAGCGGATGATGGCCGGCGTCGTCACCCGCCTGAAGGTGCTCGCGAAGCTGGACATCGCCGAGCGCCGCAAGCCGCAGGACGGCCGCATCTCCCTCAACGCAGCTGCAGCGGGCCGCATGCTCGACGTCCGCGTCGCGACCCTGCCGACGGTCGAGGGCGAGTCGATCGTCATGCGACTGCTCGACAAGTCGAAGCGGGCGCCGACGCTGGAGGAGCTCGGCATGTCGGACGAGATGCGGACGCAACTGGAGCTGCTGATCCGCAAGCCGACGGGTGCGCTGCTCGTCACGGGGCCGACCGGTTCCGGTAAGTCGACGACGCTCTACGCCGCGCTGACGGACATCAACCGGCCGGAGATCAACATCATCACGGTCGAGGACCCGGTCGAGTACCGCCTACAGGGGGTCAACCAGGTGCAGATCAACATCAAGGCCGGCCTGACCTTCGCGGCGGCCTTGCGCTCGATCCTGCGGTCCGACCCGGACGTGGTGATGGTCGGCGAGATCCGGGACGGCGAGACCGCCAAGATCTCGATCGAGGCCGCCCTCACCGGCCACCTGGTGCTGTCGACGCTGCACACGAACGACGCGCCGCAGGCGCTCACGCGCCTGAACGAGATGGGCGTCGAGCCGTTCCTCACCGGCGCCGCCGTCTCCGCCGTGCTCGCGCAGCGGCTCGCGCGGAAGCTCTGCACGCACTGCTGTGAGATGTACACGCCGAACACGGACGACCTGCTCAAGGCGCGCGTCTCGCCGGAGGTCGCAGCGGCGAGCGACGGCATGGTCTTCTACCGCAAGAAGGGCTGCCCCCGGTGCAACCAGACCGGCTACAAGGGCCGGATCGGCGTCTACCAGCTGCTGACCATGAGCGAGCAGCTCGAGAGCCTGGCCGTGACGAAGGCGAGCCGGGAGGACATCGAGCGCGCCGCGATCGGTGAAGGGATGCGGACCCTGTGGGACGACGGCCTCGCCAAGGTGGCTGCAGGCCTGACCTCGATCGAAGAGCTCGCCCGCGTCTCCATCTAGGCGCGTATCTCTTTCAAGTCATACGGCGTTCAGGGTCCATGCGGCGTGGTCTCCTGATGCTGCTTGCTTGCGCGTGCCTCGTGCTGCTCCTGTCGGCGGCGTCCGCGCCGGCGCAGCGCACCGGCGACGACTGCACTTGGGGCGCCTCGTCTGTGATGGTCGAGGAGGTCAACGGCAAGCTCGTTCAGAGCGAGCCCGTGACGACCGGCTGCGTTCCGCCCTGAGCCGTTGACAGGCGCTGGGGGCCGACCTACAACGAGCTTGGACCTGCAGACGCAAGTCCATGACCTGAGGGGGTCGAGATGAGGGAGCCGGAGGGAGCACTGCGCCCGCTCGAGAGCGGGCCGATGGAGCGCGACTACGTCGAGTTCTGGCCGGCGGGCACGATCGCGTCGGGCCGCTTCCGTTGTACTGCGTGCGGGAATGCCGCCGACGTGAAGTTCGTGGTGCCTCGCTGCCTGATGTGCGGCGAGCGTTTGTGGGAACGCGAGGAGTCGAGCGGGTACGCGGCGATCACTTAGGCGCCGGATCGACTGCCATGCGGCGCACCATCGTGATCGCGTAGCGCTGCTTGCTGAAGTCGCTGAGCGGCCGCCGATCCCATGACAGCGTCCACAGCAGGGCCGTCGCGCGGCCGTTGCCGACGGCGACGAAGTCGGCGGTGGCGCGGATCGACGTCCTGCGGACCTTCTTGCGCACCTTCACGGTTGCCTTGAGCACGAGCTTGAGGCGGTAGGCGGCGCTGCGCGGCGCCAGTGCAGGCCAGTTCAGCTGCTGGCGGCCGGTGACGACGATCTTGACCTGCTTCGTGCTCGAGGCCTCGAGATCGGCGGCGAGGCAGCCCATCAGGGCCGGCTGGACGTTGCGGTCCCAGTCGGCCTGCGCCTGCTCGGGGGTCTGCCAGACCATTGCGCTGGTCGAGACGTAGGCGCCGTCGCTCCGGAAGAAGTCCGGCGAGTACGAGCCGCCGGTCAGGACGAGATCCGACTCGTCCGGCGCCGAGCACGTCGCGCTCTCCGCGCCGCCGGTCGTGACGCTGCCGCCGCTGCCGGTCGACCGCCAGCCCGTGCCGAGATCCTGCGTGCCGAGGAGGATCGACTCGGCCCACGTCTGGTCGGCCGGAGCCGGCTGATACTGCGGCGCCTCGGTCACGGCAGCGGCCGCGACCCCGCAGAACGCGAGGGCGGTCAGTGCGACGGCGACGAGGCGGCGTGCAGGCGGCACGCTCGGTATGTCGTCAGGGTGTTGAGGCCCCGGAATCGCCTGAACGAGGGGTTACTTCGTCGTCCGGGCTCTATGCGCCTACTGCGCGTGCACGTCGCAGCCGAGCACCATCAGAGCCTCGACCGCTTCGGTCATGAAGGCGGTGGCCTGGTGCACGTCCGCAAACGTGTAGGGGCCTGGCCGAGAGGGCTCGGCGCTGCGGCCGCCGGCCGGATAGACCTCGGCCTCGACGACGCAGGAATCGCCGTAGTCCACAGCGCGGAGGATCGCGATCGAGCGCCCGTCGCGGCGGGCGTGCCGCACGAACAGCTCGCGCGCTGCGGGTGCCGGGTCGCTCACGAGCGCTGGGCGGCGTTCTGGGCGGCCTGTGCGACGGTCTCCTTGTCGGCGAAGCCGCTGATCTTGGCGGCGAGCGTGCCGGGCCGCACGTAGACGAGGACGCCCGGGTCGGGCAGCAGGCCGAGCTGTTCGGTGAGCTTGCCGACTTGCGGCTGGCTCAGCACGCTCAGCGGGACGAAGCCGACGCCCGCGAGGGCGGCGCCCGCCTTCGCCTCGGCGAAGGAGATCCCGTCCACCTGCGAATAGGGGTCGTAGAGTGCGACGACGACGGTGCTGTAGCGTCCGAGGGCGCGGGCGACGGGCTCCGGCAGTCCCGCGACGCGCGCGGCCTTGATCGCCGCGCTGTTGATCGCCGGCTTGTGCTCGACGGGCGCCGGCTTGGCCTTTGCCGGCTTGGTAGCCGTCTTGGCGTGTGCCTTCGGCATGGCCTTCGAAGCCGCGGGCGCCTGCGTGTGCGTCGCCTTTGCGGTGCCGCCGAATGGGTGGTGCTTCACCGGCGCGGACGACGCAACCGAGGCTTCGTTACCGCCGCCGCCGCCGAGCAGCCGCAGACCTCCGAACAGGACAACGGTGAGGACGAGGCCGGCGATCGCCGCAATCCGGACAGGGGGAGAGACCGTGAGCGTCACAAGGTTCCTATCGGCAACCCAAATGAGGGACTTGACGGCGCTTGCGACGTCACATAGAGGCTGCACGGGCTCTGCCCGTGCAGCCGTCTAATCCCCATACCTTGGATCGCTTCCGCTTGAGCTATCGGAGGGCACTTTGAAACACGAAGGGCGCGGTTTCCCGCGCCCTTCGAACCGAGCAGAACCTCTCTTAGCAGGCGAGATTCTCGATGTTGGCGCCCGGCCCGTTCTTGCGCCAGGTCTTGCCACCGACCGTGCTCTCGACGCAGTACGTGACCGACGTCGGGGCGTTCGGGAACGCGAGCTTCGAGGTGCTGAGCTCCGAGTCGTACACGTCGCGGAGGCCCGCAACCGTCATGCCGGCATAGCCGGCCGAGTTGCCCGTGCCGAGGTTGTCAGCGTTGTAGGCCTCGATCGCCGGGATAGCGGCCCGGACGTTGGCCTTGGCAGCCGAGTTGTTCGCGCGGTCCCTGAAGCTCAGGTACGAGGGGACGGCGATCGCGAGCAGGATGCCGAGAATGATGATGACAACGAGAAGTTCGATGAGGGTGAAACCGCTCTCCTCACCGGCCAGCCGCTGCCGGATCTTGCTGGTCATTCGAGGTGCTCCTTCCATGGGGTACGAACGAACGAAGTGGCCTGCCCTGCATCGGCGATATCCCCCACGGTGGGTAACCCTCGATCGGGTGAACCCTGCCTTTTGAAAAGGGCGCGCTGAAGGCTGTAAAGGAAGCACTACGGCCTGCCGATGACTCGATCGAGTTATGCCGGCGGCCAACTCAATAGACGAGCTGCTCGAGAACATGGTGGAGGCGAACGCCTCCGACCTCCATGTGACCACGGGGACACCCCCTGCTATTCGCGTGCGTGGAGAAGTCGAACGGCTGCACGGCTTCGAGGCACTGACCTCGGAAGAGACGCAGCAGCTCCTCTACCGCATCCTTTCGAGCGAACAGCAGAAGCTGCTCGAGCTCAACCGGCAGCTCGACTTTTCGTACTCGATTCCCGGACTGGCGCGCTTTCGCGTCAACGTCTACTTCCAGCGCGAGTCGATCGGGGCAGCCTTCCGTTTGATCCCGACCGAGCTGAAGACGCTCGAGGAGCTCGGGATTCCCACCTCACTCCACGTGCTCGCGGAAAAGCCGCGCGGGCTCGTCCTCGTCACCGGCCCGACGGGCTCCGGCAAGTCGACGACGCTCGCGGCGCTCATCGACGAGATCAACCGCAACCGCTCGGAGCACATCCTCACGATCGAGGACCCGATCGAGTTCCTGCACCGCCACAAGCGCTGCATCGTCAACCAGCGCGAGATCGGGCCGGACGCTAAGAGCTTCGCCGAGGCGCTCCGCGCCGCACTGCGTCAGGACCCGGACGTGATCCTCGTCGGCGAGATGCGCGACCTCGAGACCATCTCGACCGCGCTTACCGCGGCCGAGACCGGGCACCTCGTCTTCGGGACGCTGCACACTCAGAGCGCGCCCTCGACGATCGACCGCATCATCGACGTCTTCCCTGCCGAGCAGCAGGAGCAGGTCCGCATCCAGATCGCGAACTCGCTGCAGGGCGTCGTCACGCAGGCGCTGCTGCCGACCGCGGACAAGATGGGCCGCGTTCCCGCGCTCGAGATCCTCTTGCCGGACGACGCCGTCCGCAACCTGATCCGTCAGGGGAAGGTCGAGCAGATCTACTCGGTCATGCAGACCAACACCGGCCGCGGCATGCAGACGATGGAGCAGTCGCTCGGGGAGCTGATCATGCGCCGCATCGTCGAGTTCGAGGACGGCCTGTCCCGCTCGAGCCGACCGGGCCAGCTGATCGGCTTGCTCGAGCGCTCGGGGTTCCACATCGAGCTGCCCCCGGATCTCAGTGAGCCCGAGCCGAAGGAGCCCTCCCTCGGCGCCGGGCTCCGCGTCGCCGGGAGCTAGCCGTGGACGAGCAGTCGATCTGGAAGAAGGAGATCTCGTTCGGGCGGAAGCGCAAGGAGCCGAAGCCGAAGGCCGAGCAGACGGAGACTGCCGAGACGACGGCGGAAGAGCCGACGTCGATGTGGAAGAAAGAGATCAGCTTCGGGCGCAAGAAGAAGGGGGCTCCGGAGCCGGTCGTCGACGAGCCCGTTGCGGCTCAGCCCGAAGCCGTCGCCGAGCCCTCCAACGAGCCCGCGCACGACGAGTCGATGTGGAAGCGCGCCGTCTCGTTCCCGGTCGTCGAGCCCGAGCAACCGGTTGTCGCCGACGCTTCCGACCATGTCCAAGGGACAGTCCCTGAGCCGGGTCCTGTCGAGGCAAGCCCGGAGGAGACGGTCTGGACGAAGGAGGTGTCGTTCAGCCGCGGGACCGAGCCGGAGGCTGTTGCAAAGGTCGAGGAGGAGCCGGTTGCCGACGAGGAGCCGGTTGCAGAAGAACAGCCGGGCGTCGAAGAGGAGCCTGTCGCGGCCGAGGCTGAGGAGACGGTCTGGACGAAGGAGGTCTCGTTCAGCCGCGCGGCCGAGCCGGAGCCGGAGGCTGTTGCAGAGGAGACGGTCGCCGAGGCTCCGCCCGAGCCCGAGCCTATAGTCGAAGAGCCCACCGTCGTCGCCGAGGCGCCGACCGAAACCTGGAGCGCGACGCCGTCGCTGCCCGCGGAGCCCGAGCTGCCCGTCGTCGCCGCAGCGCCGGCCGACGAGAAGAGCGTCCCCTTCTGGAAGAAGGAGATCTCGGTCGGGGGCAAGAAGCGCGAGAAGGCCCCCAAGGCCGAGCGCGCGCCGAAGCAGAAGAAGGAGAAGAAGGAGAAGAAGCCGCGCGAGCCGCGCGAGCGCAAGCCGAAGGCTCCGAAGGTCAAGGCGGCCCGCGGCGGCAAGGGTGCGGGCGCAAAGCGCCTGGTCGGCCTGAAAGTCGGTGCGTCGCAGCTCGCGGCAGCGCGCATTGCGAACAACGGATCGGCCGAGCTGCTGCAGGTCGCACGCGAGCCGCTCGAGCCGGGCATCGTCGTCGGCGGCGAGCTCCGTGATCCCGACGCACTCGCCGCTGCGCTGAAGGACTTCTTCACGAAGCACAAGCTCCCGAAGAAGGGCGTCCGTCTCGGCATTGCGAACAACCGCATCGGCGTCCGCACCTTCGACATCGCCGGCATCAACGACCAGAAGCAGCTGACGAACGCGATCCGGTTCCGCGCGCAGGAAGCGCTGCCGATTCCGATCGACCAGGCCGTGCTCGACTACCAGGTGCTCGGCGAAGGCGTCGACGACGACGGCCAGCCGACGAAGCGCATCCTGCTCGTCGTCGCCTACCGCGAGCTGGTCGACCGCTACATGGACGCCTGCAAGAAGGCCGGCATCCAGCTCATGGGCATCGACCTCGAGGCGTTCGCGCTGCTCCGTGCCCTGCAGGCGCCGCAGGAGGGCACGGGCAGCGATCCGAGCGCCGCCCTCGTCGCCGTTGCGATCGGGCACGACCGCTCGACGTTCGCCGTCTCCGACGGTCGCATCTGTGAGTTCACGCGTGTGCTCGAATGGGGCGGCTCCGCCCTGAACGTCGCGATTGCGCGTGCGCTCGACGCGGCACCGTCCGAGGTCGACGGCGTGAAGCGGGCGCTCGCCCTGACCGACGAGATGGTTCCCGAAGGCTTGAACGCCGAGCAGGCGAAGAAGGCTCGGGACGCGATGCGCCGCGCGATCCAGACGTTCGCGCGCGAGCTCGTGTCCTCGCTGCAGTACTACCAGAACCAGCCCGGCTCGCTCGGCATCGGCGAGATCGTCCTCACCGGCGGTACCGCGCATCTGCACGGTCTCGCCGGCGAGCTCGAGCGCCTGATCGGCGTGCGCGTCCGCGTCGGCGATCCGCTCGCGCGGATGAAGGTTTCGAAGAAGGTCGGTGAGACGGAGCAGGTCGGCTCTCTGGCCGTCGCGATCGGGCTCGGGATCGAGGACTAGGAATGCGTGCCGTCAACCTGCTGCCGCGCGACCACGGTCAGCGCACGATCAAGAAGGAGAGCCTGCCCGTCCTCGTCGGCGTGTGCACCGGCCTGCTCGTCGTGTCCGTCCTGGGCGCGATGTTCATGATGGGCAGCGGCAAGATCGCGTCGCAGCAGCGCAAGCTCGACGACCTCAACCGCCAGTTCCGGGCGTTGCCGCCGCCTCCGCCCGGTCCAACTCCGGCTCAGCAGCAGCTTGCGGGCGAGCAGAGCGCCCGCGTCAGCGCGTTGACGACCGCCCTCTCGAGCCGCGTGTCGTGGGACCGTGTCTTCCGAGAGTTCTCGCTCGTCCTTCCGGACGACGTCTGGCTGACCCAGCTGTCGGCGAAGTCGCCGATCTCGCCGGCGACGAACATGTCGAGCACGGGCGGCAGCACGCAGCCCACGATGTTCACGATCCAGGGCCGGACGTACTCGCATGACGGGGTCGCGCGACTTCTCTCGCGCCTGCAGGTCGTACCCGACCTGACGAACGTGCAGCTGATCAGCTCGACGCGGTCACAGGTCGGCACACAGGAGGTCGTCGACTTCACGATCGCGGCCGACCTCGCCTCGCCGGGAGGGAACGGCTCGTGAAGGCGCGCAAGTCTCTCCCGCAGCCCGCGCTGATCGCGGCGATCGTCGGCGGTGTGCTCGTCCTCGGGCTCGCCCTCTGGTTCCTGTTCGTGCACCCGCAGGGTGGAAAGCTTGCGAACCTCAAGCGCGAGGCCGCTGACGTGCAGGAGAAGATCGACGTCTATCACCAGCAGGTCGCCGCCGCCCAGTCCGCTCCGAAGATCGAGGTCGCGGACGTCTACCGGCTCGCGAAGGCGATGCCGAGCAAGACGGACATGCCCGACGTGGTGCTGGAGCTCAGCCAGCTCGCCCGTGACACCGGGATCCGCTTCGACTCGATCTCGCCGCAGCCGATCGCCCCGATTGGGAGCTACTCGGTCCTGCCGATCTCCGTCACGTTCCAGGGCAACTTCTACAACCTCGCCGACTTCCTCTACCGCCTGCGCTCGCTCGTCACGGTGCACGCCGGCCGCCTCGACGCGACCGGGCGCCTGTTCGCGGTCGACACCCTCAGCTTCAACGAGAGCGAGCTGAAGTTCCCCCAGATCCAGGCGACGCTCGTGATCGACGCCTTCGTCTACGCGTCGGCGCCGGCGCCAGTCCCGCCCCCGGAGCCGCCCGCGAGCGGGACGACGACCACCTCGGCGACGACGACGACCACGGCCACGACCACGACGAGCGAGACGCCCACGAGCAGTGCGTCCGCGACAGGAGCGCCGTAATGGCCAGGAAGACCGTCGACCCACTCAAGGCAAAGCAGAAGAAGCAGAAGATCGTCGCCGCCGGGCTCGGCGTCGTGTTCGTCGGCGTGCTCGCGTTCCAGGGCCCGCGCGTCTGGAAGCAGATGCATCCGCCGAAGTCCGTGCAGCGGGCGTCGTACGAGACGAAGACGGCGACGACGGGCACGCCCAGCCTCGCCGCGCCGACGCTGAGCGGCGGCAGCCAGGCTCCGAGCTCGAGCCCGTCCACGGACCCGTCGCTCGCCTCGGTCCCGGCGCCGACGCTCGCGGACGGCCAGCTGACGTCGTTCAGCCGCTTCGCGAGCAAGGATCCCTTCGCGCAGCAGGTGAGCGACGAGAAGTCGCCTGCCGCTTCGTCGTCGTCCGGCAGCGGCTCGAAGACGACAGGCGGCGGGTCGAAGCCGCCGTCGGGTGGCAGCACAAGCGCCCCGAACCCGGGAACGGCCGTCATCTCCGTCAACGGGACGCTCTACACCGTTGCGGTCGGCAGCGACTTCCCGGAGGCGAGCGCGACGGACTCCTCGAACACGCCGCTCTTCCACCTCGTCTCCGTGACCGCGCACACCGCCAAGATCTCGATCGTCGGCGGCTCCTATTCGAGCGGCGCGGCAACCGTCACGCTCCACGAGAACAAGCCCGTCACGCTGATGAACACCGCCGACGGGACGCGCTACAAGCTGATCCTGAAGCCGGTCGGCACGGCCGTCGCGGCTCCGGCGCCGACGACGACCAACACGTCGACAACCGTCACGGTTCCCCCGCCGAGTTCTCCGTAAGCCGTGCCGCTCCGTTCGCGCGGAGCCTGTGGACGAACCGTCGCGGTTTCGTTACACCCGGGGTCAGACCCTGACGTTCGGAACAGGTCCGCCTGTCGGCAACTGCGGTGCCGAGCGGGTCGCGCCTGTGGACGAAGCGTCACGCTTTCGTTACACCCAGGGTCAGACCCTGGAATTTCGAACACGTCCGGCTCGGGCTGCCGGCTCTTCTAGGTCGGGTTCGTCGACGAGTCGAACGTCGATGAGACGCGCGCGTAGGAGCGCGCGGTAAACGCGGACGGGCGGACGACCACGGTGATCGTCTTCAGCTGCGCGCCTCCGCCCGGAGCGTCGAAGTACAGATACGTGTCGACGCGATACGAACGGTGGTCCGGACCCGTGACCGTGTAGCTGGGATTGCAGGAGGTCGTGGGGACGTTGGCGGGGCAATTCGTCAGCGTCCCGACGAGCGCCTTCGGCGCAACCGGGTTCTGCATGTTCGTCGTGTAGACCCGGTCGGCCGTGTAGCTGGAGTCCGCGATCGCGCCGTTCCATTCGCTGGTCGTGAAGACGATGTTGTCGTAGATGAGCCCGCGGTAGGACTCCATCTGCTTGTCCGCGAGCGCTGCCGCGGTCGAGACCCGGCTGGCGCGGGCCAGGGCGGCGTTCCCCGAGGAGAAGGCGGCCACGATCGCGAGGATGCCGACGTTCAGCATCACCATGGCCATCAGAAGCTCGAGCAGGCCAAAGCCGCTCTCCTCGCGCGCGCGCGTGTGCACGTAGTGGCTATCGGCATCACTCTTTAGGGGCTGAAGCCCCCTGCCGATAGCCATTCCGAGGGACTAGCTGTGGCTGCCTACTCGTATTCCGCCATCAATGCCGACGGCCTCGAGCTCAGAGGCGAGCTCCACGCGCCGGACCTCTCGGGCGCCCGCGAGCAGCTACGTATCCGCGGCCTGCTGGCCAGCCGCCTCGACGAGCTGCCTTCCGCGGGCGACACGAGCGCTCGGAACGTCTTCAAGAAGGTCAAGCCGAAGACCCTTCAGATCTTCTCGCGCCAGTTCGCGACGATGATCGAGGCCGGCCTCAACGTCGTCCAGGCGCTCGTCATCCTCGAGGAGCAGACCGAGGACAAGTACTTCGCCGCCGTCGTCCGGGAGCTCCGCGCCGACGTCGAGGGAGGCCTCCTTCTCTCGGAAGCGATGAAACGGCATCCGAAGATCTTCGACCGCCTGTTCGTTTCGATGGTCGAGGCGGGTGAGGCGGCCGGCATCCTGGACGAGGTGCTCGACCGCGTCGCCATCCACATCGAGAAGGCGACGCAGATCAAGCGACGCGTCAAGGGCGCGATGCTCTACCCGCTGATGGTGCTGTCGTTCGCGTCGCTCGTGCTGACCGGCTTGCTGCTGTTCCTCGTCCCGGTCTTCGTCAACATCTTCTCGCAGCTCGGCGGCGACCTGCCCAAGCTGACCCAGTACGTGGTCAACGTCTCCGACCTGCTGAAGCACCGCTTCTACATCATCTTCCCGGGCATCGGCGGCCTCATCTTCGGCTTCCGCAAGTGGAAGAAGACCGAGGCTGGGCGCAAGCAGTGGGACCGCTTCAAGCTGAAGGTGCCGAAGATCGGGCCCGTCGTGCTGAAGGTGACGATGGCGCGGTTCTCGCGCACGCTCTCGACGCTCGTCTCCGCGGGCGTCGACATCATCCAGGCGCTGGAGATCACCGGTCAGACGGCCGGCAACTGGATGGTCGAGAACGCGCTGGGCGACGTTCGCGCAAAGGTGCACGAGGGCGTTCCGATCGCGCAGCCGCTCGTCGACAACCCGATCTTCCCGCCGATGGTCAGCCAGATGGTGAAGATCGGCGAGGAGACGGGAGAGCTGGAGAAGATGCTCGGCAAGATCGCCGACTTCTACGAGGACGAGGTCGACGCCGCGATCTCCTCGCTGACGTCGATCGTCGAGCCGCTGATGATGATCATGGTCGGCGCAATGGTCGGCGTGATCGTGATCGCCATGTACCTGCCGATGTTCAGGATGCTCTCGCTCGTCAAATAGCCGTACCCTGACGGCGTGAGCGCGCCGGCTCTCGTCGTCCTGGGCAGTAGCAGCATCCGAACGTGCCGGCGCCTTGTCACCGCCGCCGAGCGCATCGCCCGCCGCACACAGCCGGCAATCGTCGTGTTCAGCGGTTGGGCCGGCGAGGCCGACCGGATGCGCGACCTGTGGCGAGGGCCGTCCGACGTCGAGGTCGTCGTCGAAGGCACCGCCTCGACCACCGCCGAGAACGCCGCGCGAACACTCCCCCTGCTGCTCGAGCGCGAACTGACCGCGGCCGTTGTGATCTGCGCCCCGGTGCACCTGCCTCGCGCGCGTTGGATCTTCCGGAGCGTGTACGGACGTCGCGGCGTGGCGGTGCGGTTCGGCATCGCGCGTGTCGCGCCGACGCCCGGTGGGTTCCTCTGGGAGCTCGGCGCCGTGGGCGTGCTCGCGCGTCAGGTGCGTAAAGCACGAGCAGAGCTCGAACGCCGATGAGCGACACGCTCGTCTTCATTCCTGCGTGGAACGAGGAGGCGAATCTGCCGGGCGTGATCGACGACCTGCGGGTCGCGATCCCGGAGGCGGACGTGCTCGTCGTCGACGACGGATCGACGGATCGCACCGCCGAAGTCGCACGCGCTCACGGTGCGGAGGTGCATTCACTCGGCGGCAACCGCGGCCTGCGCGTCGGAATCGCGGCCGGCTACCGCTGGGCGCTGGAGCACGGCTACGCGTTCTGCGGCCGCGTCGACGCCGACGGCCAGCACCCCGCGCACGAGCTCGCCCGCCTGCTCGTGCTCGTCCGCGCCGATCAGTGCGACGTCGCCGTCGGATCTCGCTTCGTGTCCGGCGACGGCTACGCCGCGTACCGCTACCGGCCCAGCCCCGCGCGAAGGTTCGGGACGGCCGTCCTGCGCCGGGCGATGAAGCTCGTGTTGGGCCATCCCTTCGGCGACGCCACCAGCGGTCTGTACGCGGTCAACTCGAAGGCGCTTCCGCTCCTCGCCGAGACCTTCGCCAGCGGGGCGCCGGAGGTCGAGGCTCTGATCCGTGTCGCCGATGCGGGGTTGAGGCTCGCCGAGGTGCCGGTCTCAATGGAAGCGAGGGCAAGCGGAGAATCCAAATTGCGCGGCTCGAAAGCCGTAAAGCTCGTCCTGACGGTCGCCGGAACCCTCGTAGCCGCCCGACTCCTCCGCTCGCGACGAGGATGACCTTTCCGGGCGAGCGCGGCGAAGCCCGGAGCGCCCTCGCAGGTAGAAGGCACGCGGGCTTAAGCCCGCGTGCCGTTAACCCAGAGAGCGGCCGACGCCTCGAATCCGAAGCAGAGAGACGGCCCTAGCCGGGCGCCCTCGCAGGTAGAAGGCACGCGGGCTTAGCCCGCGTGCCGTTAACCCAGAGAGCGGCCGACGCCTCGACTCCGAAGCAGAGAGACGGCCCTAGGTAGCGGCGGCAGGACTCGAACCTGCGACACGCGGATTATGATTCCGCTGCTCTAACCAACTGAGCTACGCCGCCAAGCGCCCTGATTCTAGCCGCGACTTGGGCGATAGGCGGCTCGGCCGTCCGGCCGCTACACTGGCTATCCGCGCAGGGTCGGGCCTTGTCTCGGCGTGCGCTTCCTTCTAATCCGAGACAGAGATGGCAACCGGAGTACGAGACAAGATCACGCTGGCCTGCACCGACTGCAAGCGCCGGAACTACATGAGCACGAAGTCGAAGCGGAACACGCCCGACCGGCTCGAGGTGCGCAAGTACTGCCGCTGGTGCGGCAAGCACACCGCGCACCGGGAGACGCGGTAGTGGCCCGCCAGACTCGTGCGCAGCGGCGTGCCCGGCGTTCGGAGATGACGGCCGGCGAAGCCGCCCTGCCGGGCGGTCCGCCTGCGCCGCCGCGACGGCCGACGGCCCGAGCCCAGCCGCAGCCGTCCCGCGAGCCCCGTCGCGAGCGCGCCATGCCCGGCAGTGGTGCCCGGCGCTTCGTCCAGGAGTCCTGGGGGGAGCTCAAGAAGGTCGAGTGGCCTGGACAGAGTCAGCTCATCCAGGGGGTCGTGGTCGTCTTGATCGCGTGCCTGATCGTCGGCGTCTTCCTGTACGGGTGCGATCTCCTCTTCAAGCGTCTCGTCCAGCAGGTGTTCACGTAACGATGTTCCGCTGGTACGTGATCAACACCTACTCCGGCCACGAGAACAAGGTGAAGGCCAATCTCGAGCACCGGATCATGTCCATGAACCAGGCGCCGCGCTTCCGCCGGGTCGTCGTCCCGACCGAGCAAGTGATCGAGACGAAAGAGGGCCAGAAGGTCCAGACGGAGAAGCGGGTGCTGCCCGGGTACGTGCTCGTGAACATGGACATGACGGACGAGGCCTGGACGGTCGTGAAGAACACGCCGGGTGTCACCGGCTTCGTCGGCGCGGGCGCGAAGCCCGTCCCGCTTGCGCAGAACGAGGTCGACCGGATCCTCCACACGGGTCGCGGCGACGGCGAGCGTCCGCGCGCCCAGGTCGAATTCTCGCTCGGCGAATCGGTGAAGGTGACCTCAGGCCCGCTCTCGGACTTCGACGGGGAGGTCGTCGACGTCAACGCCGACCAGCAGAAGCTGAAGGTGCTCGTCGACATCTTCGAGCGCCAGGTTCCGGTCGAGTTGACCTTCGACCAGGTGAAGAAACTTGATTGAAACCCTGTGCCAGACTTCAGTCTGGCTTGGGCGGAGATAAATCATGGCCAAGAAGGTTCTGACACTCATCAAGCTGCAGATCCCCGGCGGACAGGCGAACCCCGCGCCGCCGGTCGGTCCTGCGCTCGGCCAGCACGGCGTGAACATCATGGAGTTCTGCAAGGCGTTCAACGCGCAGACGGCGCAGGAGAACGGCCGCATCACGCCGGTCGAGATCACGGTCTACGAGGATCGCTCCTTCTCGTTCATCACCAAGACGCCGCCCGCAGCGGTCCTGATCAAGGAGGCGCTGCGGATCGAGAAGGGCTCCGGCGAGCCGAACCGAGAGAAGGTCGGCCGGTTGAGCCGGGAGCAGGTCCGCCAGATCGCGGAGACGAAGATGCCCGATTTGAACGCCCGTGACATCGAGCAGGCGATGCGGATCGTCGCCGGCACGGCCCAGTCGATGGGCGTGGAGACGGACATCCTCAAGTGAGCCACGGCAAGCAGTACCGCAACGCGCGCGCGGCGTTCGACCGCGAGCACGAGTACTCGCCGGTCGAGGCGATCAAGCTGCTGAAGGACATGCAGACCGCGAAGTTCGACGAGACGGTCGAGGTGCACTTCCGGCTCGGGCTCAACGTCCGCCACGCCGACGAGCAGCTGCGCGGCACGCTGATGCTGCCTCACGGCACCGGCAAGGACGCGACCGTGGCCGTCTTCGCCGAGGGTGAGAAGGCGAAGGAGGCGCAGGACGCGGGCGCGGACATCGTCGGCTCGGCCGACCTCGCCAAGCGCGTCGAGGAAGGCTTCA
>WNGA01021775.1_pt1 | contig 25778 bp, 25 predicted proteins | sample 5400061 | NCBI WGS metagenome assembly WNGA01 (sample SAMN13153366, study PRJNA577476) | soil metagenome | isolation source: 100 cm soil or saprolite under grassland replicate 2 | place: USA:California | collected 2016-06-15 | reverse complement strand
CCATCATAGGTCGAGGGCCACCTCGCCCCGAGGTCGGCAGCAGCAAATAAGGGCGTCTCCCCTTGCGGGCGGATCCAGCGGCTCAGGGTCGTATTCCACGTCGCCGGAAATCAGCGCCGTTTCGCAGGTGTGGCAGACCCCGGTTCGACAGGACCACCTCACACCCACGTCGCATGCTTCTGCAAGTTGGAGCAGGCTCTGGTATTTTGCATTCCAAGGCAACGTGAGTCCGCTCCGCGTGAAGGAAACTTGCGGGCCGAAACCCGCCGGTTCCGCAGGCAAATGCGGAGAATGAGTCTCGGCTTTCATCCCCGGTGTGATGGAATCAAGGGTGCCGAATATCTCTGTGTGAATATGATCAGCAGTCACACCCCACGCGGCTAAGCCAGCGGTAAGCTCCCGCAAAAACGCCGCAGGGCCGCACAGATAGAATTGGCCGTCATGCGGAACGCCAATCTTGTCGAATGCGGAAACGGCTAGGTGCCCGGCAGCGTCGAAATCGACACCCCTTCGGTCGGCCGGTCTCGGCCTGCTGTACTGGATGTAGCTGTGGCCGTATTTCAATTCTTGTAATAGAGACCGCGACTCTTCCTGGAATGGATGCTCCTCACGGTTGCGTGCTCCAAAGAGCCACCAAACCGGACGGTTTGACTTCTCGGCCGCCAAGGCGTGCAGCATTGCCAACACCGGCGTCGCTCCAACGCCCGCGCTGAGTAGCACGACCGGCTCGCTGCCCGAACGGAGCGTGAAGCTGCCACGGGGCGCGCTGACCGCTAAATTGCTCCCCGGCTTCATTCGAGTGCGCAGATAGGTACTGGCAAGGCCCTTTTCTTCTTGCTTGATGCTCACGCGATAATGTGGGGTACCCGGGAGGCTTGACAGCGAGTAACTACGCAATACCGGCGACGCACTTTTCCTACTGCCTGTCCTTCATTGAGTTCCTGCTGCAGCAGCGCTTGGAAGGAACTCCGCCAACCAGCCGGCAGCGCCGGGATGCGCAACGCGCGTTCTAATTGAGCGCGGGAATGACCGGTAAGATAGAGCAGGGCATCGGCCTCAGCGACGCTCATGCGCTCCGGACCATCGCTGACTTTCACAATCTCATCACCGGCTGCGACTTCGCCGTCTTCGAGCACACGGAAGTAGAAGCCGGGTCGGTGATGCTCCACCAGCAGGGCGGCCATACGCGGCTCGTCCATGCGGATTCCAACCCGGTAGCACGTCACCCGGGGCTGCGTGACTTCGAACAGTGCGCTGCCAATCCGATAATGGTCACCAATGCAGACCTCATCGTCAGACAATCCGTCCACCGTGAAGTTCTCGCCGAATTGTCCAAACACGAAGTCCTTTCGCCCTAGCTGCCTTTCCCAATAGCGATAGGAACCGATCTGGTAGACGAGAACGGCCCGGTGCTCGCCACCGTGACCCTGCAAATCTCCCTGGCCGTCGCCGTCGATGTTCAATTTCCCTACCTTGCGGCGACCATGGACCGCATCCTTCCACACGGCCGTATACACGCTCTTCCCTTTCCATTCGATGTCGCGCGGCAGGCCGACGTTCACTGAGAGCAGTTGCGCCATTTAGACCCTCATCGCGGAACATTCCGGCTGGCTATTTCTTTGACGGGGGGCTGCCGCTCATCGGAGTTCTTCTCCGAGATGCCAGAACCGGACCCGAGGAGGAAGCTATCTCCATGTCCGTCTCGCAGTTTCGCACACCGTCGCGAGCTTACGTCTTTCGTCGTCGATGGAAAGACCGTTTCCAAGGATCGAAGAGGCAAAGCCGCACTGAGTGCTGAGCGCCAAGCGTTCCAGCGGCACAAAGCGGCTCGCTTGCGTGATGCGACGGATGAGGTCTTCCGGCGCCTCCATTTGCGGCCGCTTGGTGCTGATCAATCCGAGGACCACCATCTTGTCGTCCGGGACGTGCCGGAGCGGTGCGAACGAGCCCGACCGATCGTCGTCGTATTCGAGGAGAAGCCGCGTTGCACCGATGCGCTGGAAAATCGGCCGGGCAATCGGCTCATAGTCGCCTTCGACGAGCCAACGGCCTTCTTGGTTGCCACGACAGAGATGGATGGCGAAGGTCACGCCGGCAAATCCCGCCATGACGGCGTTGTCGAGCTCGATGCCCCGGCTCAGCCACTGATCGAGCGTCCAGCCTTGCGATTCATAAAAGGCCCGGGTCTCAGACGCGAGGAGCAAGGCGTAGTGAGGCGCGTCGATCTGTATATAGGTGGCACCGAGGCGAACGAGTTCCGCGACCTCATCACGGAGGATCGCTGCGACGTCGGCGAGGAAATGCTCCAGGCTTGCATACGCGGACTGGGAACGTTCAGGCGACCAGAAATTCACGAACAGGCTGGGGCTGGGCAGGGTTATCTTTGCGATGCGGCTTGTGCGGCCACGCAGATAGACGAACTCCTCGGCGGCAAGATGCCGTTTGCGCACGAGCCTGCTGACTACGCCGAGATTGAGCGGCCGGTCGCGGCGTCGCTCCCCGATGGCGCCATCGCCATGCCAATGGCCCCACAAGAATGCATCGATATCCCAGGCGCCGAAGCCGTCGACAGCCTCGGTCATCTGACTCTGGAAGGAGAACCGGCGCATTTCGCCGTCGGTCACGACGTCAAGGCCCGCTGCCTCCTGCAGCGAGATGGCCTCATCGACCGCGCGATCCTCTATGGACTTGAATTGCGCGTGACTAAGACGCCCGGCTACCCAGTCGTCCCGCGCTTTGCGCAACGCGACCGGCCGGAGAAGACTGCCGACAACGTCGGTATGTGCCGTAATCATCGCAGGCCCGTTCGATCAGATCGAACAAAGAGCATCGTGCAACAATGCTGCCCCCCTGTTCGCCGGCAAGAGTCGGCGGGTCGGAAGTTCAGTTAATAGATGAGACGCGACTGACGCCGCGTCAGTTCGATGCGCCCGGACCTTTGACCGCGAGATTAGCTTGCAGACTCGCGAAACCGCGACCTTTGTGGGCGTCCGGCGATCGCGGTTACGGCGGGCGTGCCAACAGTGAGGTCTCGGTCGACACCGTGCGAGATCACGCCCTGGCCCGGCTCCAGCGTGAGCTGTGCGCCGTCAAGATTCACCGTGACCTTGTCCGGCTCGAAGGACACAAGACCGGAGATGCGCGCGACCTCGGTCCAGGCATTCTCATAGGACCATGCAGCGCGGCGCGCGTCTCCAATGTCGTAATAGCTGGCTAGACCTTTATACGGGCAGAAGGTCTGGCCTTCGACGGGGGTCAGCAAAGACTCTTCGATGTCGGCGCGCGGCACATACCATCGGGGCGCGAAGCCGGACTCGTACAGGACCAACGGACGAGTGCTGTCGGCGACGAGACGCTCACCGCAGCGGACTAGCAGGTGGCGGCTGGTCTGGCGGATGTCGATGCGGTGGTAGCTATCGGCGGCGTGGCCAACGATCCGTTCTTCTTCTTCGTAGAAAGCGTCCATAGCGGGCCACGCGAACGCAACCCTTGCTTGCAGCTCGTTAGCGTGGGCGGGCAGCTCGGTGTGTTGCCAAGCCGCACGTGGCCTGCTGTGCTCGCCAGCGCGCACGGTGTACCAGGACGTCAGCCCGAGGTCGGGGTGGCGAGTGGTCTGCTCACTAGGTTCCAGCGCGCCAGCAGTGATGCTGTCCTGCGGGAAGTAAGCAACCGGGTAGCGGCCAGGCTCGTGGAGTAGGACGACGTGCTCGCTATCGGCAATCCACGCGCCACCGAAGCGTACTCGCATGCGCCGTCGCAGAGGCTCGGCGTAGAGCAGTCTATCCGGCAACGGATGTGCGACGAGGAACCGGCCGACTTTTCCCGGTGAAAGCGGACCCTGCTGCCAGGACAATCCCATTGCTCTTCCCTTTCGATGACTCCGGCCAATGGCCCGTGGAGGTGATGTCAGCTCGCATATGGAGAATCTCCTGGACGCGCATTAAAAATATCGCGCATCAACCTTGCTCCCGCGCGTAAGCGAGATATGCCTCCCGATCCAAAAGCACGTCGAATTCGGAAGGCTCGGCGAGTTTGATCGGGCCGGCCTGGGCATGGCGAGGAAATAACTGAGGCCGTTGATATCAGTTGCCCATGACGAGGCCGCCGTCGACGTTGACCGCTTGGCCCGTCATGTAGTCGGAATCGCGACTGGCGAGAAAGCTCACGACGCCGGCCACGTCCTCGGCCGTTTCCGGCCGGCCGAGCGGGATCAGCGCAGTTCGCCGCTTCCAGACTGCACCGGTTGGCAACCCTTCGACCTTGCTCCACTCGGCGTCGATCTTCTTCCACATCGGCGTGTCGACCGCACCGGGGCAGATGCAATTCGATGTGATCTTGTCGGGCGCGAGCACCTGCGCCGCGGTGCGCGTAATGCTGACAACGCCGGCTTTGCTGGCCGCGTAGTGAACCATGTGCATCTGGCCGCCGCGGTAGGCCGCGATCGACGCGGTCTGGATCAATTTGCCGCGCAGCTCGGAGCCCGCAATCGGCGTCTGATCTCGCATGCATTTGGCGGCGGCTTGCAACACGAAAAAGACCGCACGCAGGTTGACCGCCAGCATGCGGTCCCAATCCTGCTCGCTGAGCTCGAGCAGTGGCCGCACTTCGGCGATCCCCGCGTTGTTGAACAGCACGTCGAGGCGGCCCCAGCGCTGGTACGCCAGGTCGAGCATGCGCTGGATGTCCGCCGCACGGGTCACGTCGACCTGGACGGAAGCTTGCCCGAGCTCGTCAGCAAGCGCCTTTGCGCCGTCACCATTGATGTCCCCCAACAACAGCTGCGCCCCCTCGCGCGCCATACGCCGGGCGCTCGCGGCACCGATGCCGCTCGCAGCGCCCGTGATGAGCACATGAATACCGGTGAGCCGATCAGTCATTCAACAAAACCTGCGAGACACTTACCTGCCGGGCTTGTCGACTTCGCCTCCGGCTTCGGCCCAATCCTTGAATGCGCCGAGATTGTAGACCTGATCGTAGCCCATGTCCTTGAGCAGCTTTCCGCTCAAAGCTGAGCGGCCGCCCGAGGCACAGTAGACGATGATCGTTTTGTTCTTTGCGAAATTCTTATCGTGGTAGGGCGACTCGGGATCGGCACGAAATTCCAGCATGCCGCGCGAGACGTGTAGCGCACCGGCAACCTTGCCGCTTTGTTCCACTTCCGGGGCATCGCGCACGTCGACCACCAGCGTCTTTCCGTTGGCGATCATCTGGCGCGCCTGCGCCGGCGTGATCCGCGGCACGGCGGCATTGGCAGCTTCCATCATCTGCTTGACGCTTGTGGCCATGGCGTCCTCCTGTTCCAAGCATTTCAGCAAGTCGCTCGGTTTGAGGGTAGCGAAATTCGGGGTCACCAGCCAGGTCTGTCGGATGGATTGAGCGCGCGCTTGCGCGCGAAGCCCATCGGCGAGTTCCCGTGAGGTTCGTGGAGAGAGGATGGGTTTCGCTAAAGCTCAACCCATCCTACCTACTGGCAATGAAAATTCTGGCGATCGCGGACATTCACAACAATGTGGCCTGCGTGCGCAAGCTGCGCGCGCAGGAACTAAACGATTACGACGCGATCGCGATCGCGGGCGACATCGGCACCCATGGAGCAACCGAGATTTTCGAGATACTCACGACCTTCAAATGTCCCATCGTGTACGTGCATGGCAACTGGGACCGGCTGCCGGAGGATGCGAAATTCGGCGCCCGCGCATACCTCGTCCATCTCGAGGTGTTTTGATCACGCACGACCGCGCCAGGCATCTCGATCGCGACTTTCCGAATCTCCTCCTGCACATCTACGGGCACGTGCACACGTTCGACGTTCGACAACGCGGCGCGACCACCTACGTGAACGCGTCCGCGCTCGATCGAATGCTGCCCGTCGTGGGAAAGCGCAGCAGCAAGCATTTGCGCTACGTGAACGCCGGCAACTACGCGGTCATCGACGTCGGCAAGAACGGCAAGGTCTCGGTGGAATGCAGACTGTTGCGACGGAATTATCAGGAGTGGGGCGTCGTCGGACCCCCGACATCGAACGGACCGCTGGGCAAGGAGCTCATCCCCGAGGATGCGGTGTTTGCGGACCCGCTCGATGTCCCGACGCAAGAGGTCCGTCGGCGCGGCCACTGATGGGTTTCACTGACGCTCAATCCATCCTGGCGCTAATTCACGCCCTCGACCGCGTAGGAGCGCACCGATTTGGCGGCCTTATCGAGGAGCGGCAGCGTTTTGAGATACGCCTCGGAGATGCGCCAAGCGGTCAGCTTGTCGATGTTGTCCCATTTGGTGATCAAGAGACGCTTTGGAGCTGCGCCTTCGATCCGCTCGATGTTCGTGCTGCGCACGAGGTAGACGCCGCCCGAGGCTATGACCGTCTCGTCCACTTTCGGGACCCACTGTTTGCTGAAGACGTCCTCATTGGTCACGTCGATTTCGGCGATGTGATACGCTACCGGTGGCTTGGCTTGCGCATGAATAGCTTGAACGGTGAGGCCGCCAATCGCGGCGCCGGCGAGCGCGGCCAAGGCCGCCGTGGTGTATCTTTTCATGCGAATGATCCTCGTCGTGGGAGCCAAAAGCAGCCGGATTGAGCCTAGCGGGTTTACGCGCCCTTTGGCGCGCTATGGCGAACTCCGCGACCCCGTCGTGGGCTTATCCGGCAGTCTAGCGGTAGCGCATTGCGCTCGCATAGAGCGAGTGCCGCATGCAAATAGTGTCAGGCAAGGAGGAAGCCATGTTACTCACTTCATGTCTGCGCATCGCATGGCAAGCGTTCGTCGCGCTGAGCTTTGCCGCGCTCCTGTCTGCGGCGCCCGCGCATGCCGCCGATCCGATGAAGGTCGGCGTCAGCCTAGCCCTGACCGGCGGGGTCGCCGCGAATGGCAAGCAAATTCTGATGGCGCTTGAATTCTGGCGCGACGACATCAATGCCAAGGGTGGACTGCTCGGCCGGCCGGTCGAGCTCGTCTACTACGACGACCAGAGCAACCCGAGTAACGTTCCGGCTCTCTATACCAAGCTCATCACCGTCGACAAGGTCGACCTGCTCCTCGGGCCATATGCCACCAACATGGTTGCGCCGGCGATGCCGGTCATCATGCAGAACAACAAGACCACCATCAGCTTCCTGGCGATCGGCATCAACCGGCACTTCAACTATCCGAGATATTTCTCCATGGTTCCGGTCGGGCCGAAGGGACCGGGTGCGTTCTCGGACGGCTTCTTCGAACTCGCGGCGGCACAGTCACCGAAGCCGCAGACCGTGGCGATTGTCTCAGCCGACGCGGAGTTCGCCAAGACCGCCGCCGACGCCGCACGCGAAAACGCCAAGGCAGCCGGCTTCACCGTCGTTTACGACCGATCGTATCCGCCGCCGACGACCGATTTCTTGCCGGTGGTGCGCGCTGTCCAGGCCGCCAACGCCGACATCGTCTACGTCGCCGCCTATCCGCCCGATACCGTCGGTATCGTTCGTGCGGCGAATGAAATCAATCTCGTGCCCAAGATGTTCGGCGGCGCCATGATCGGCATGCTGGTGACGCCGATCAAGGTGCAGCTCGGCCCGCTCGCCAACGGCCTCGTCATCGGCGAAAGCTTCGTTCGCGCTCCGCCGTTTGAGTTCCCCGGCGTCGCCGATTTGTTCAAGCGCTACCAGGCCAAGGCGGCGGGTCAGGGCGTCGATCCGCTCGGCCACGGATTCGTGCCGTTCGGCTATGCGGCCGGCCAGGTGCTTGCCAAGGCGGTGGAAGAAACCAAGAGCACCGATGATGACAAGCTCGCTGCCTACATCCACAGCAACACGTTCAAGACCGTGGTCGGCGACGTCGCATTCGGCAAGGACGGCGAATGGGCCAAATCGCGCCAGCTCTTCACGCAGTTTCAGAACGTCGCGCCCAATGACCTCGAGCAATTCCGCACCGGCAGCAAGCAGGTGATCCTGTGGCCGGCCGGCTTGAGCCATAAGCGCGTTTACGCGCGTCTTCGACGCGCTATGGCGAAAGCCGGGATGCGCGCGCCCGACTAACCCGCTCCATCCGGGCTACGCGCTACGCGCGGCCGCAAACGATCAGGGAAAGCGCAAGCTTCGTGTCAGACGCCGCCAGAATCGTTTGACGCTGGGGTCAGGGCGCTCACAGACCCACTCAATTCGCTCGATCGCCTTGCGTGAGTTCTCCAACGAAATTCGATTGTATGGCGCCTGGAGATGGGAGCCCTGAACCGAGATGGCGCTTCCTGCCTTCATGGCATCGATGAGAGCATAGGGAAGCGCTTCGGCGCGGGTCGACAACGGAAGCGGCGATTTCAGCGATGCCGGCACTGAAATTGCGAAAGTATGTGCATCAATGACGAGCTTGACGTCGCCATGGATATCCGGCCCCGGCGCGGAGAAATACAGGCTCAGCGGCGAGCCGGGCTTATCGCAGCGGATGAATATGCAGAACCAGTCGCCGGGATTGCGCGCATCATCGGCACATCCCTGAACGGCTCGATTTTGTTCGCCGGGAAACTTGGCCGACGTCCAAGACGTTGCGTGCGCGCTTGCGGCCAAAACAAGGCCCATGCCTCCGACGAGCAGACGTAATATCGTAAGCTCCATCTGACGCTTTTCCGCGATCTCTTCCGGCGCTGCGCCACTCGCACATTGCCAGGGCGGAATTATCAAATTGTTAACCGAGCGGCGGGCACCCGGATGTCGGCCCACTCCATCCGGCTTGCGACACGCCTTGCATACCGAGACCCGATCGGCTCTGATGCGGCCATGCGCACAGTGATCATCGCCTTCGCCAGTGTCGCTTTCACCGCCGGCGCTCACGCCCAAAGCGCTCTCAGCGCTTGTCGTGCCATCAAGGACGATGGCGAGCGGCTCAAATGCTACGACCGCCTCGATACGTCGTCCTCGAACGTGCCCGGCAGGCCGGGCGAGATCAGGCTCGGGGGCGAGCCGGCATGGATCGTCAGCGACGAAAAATCCCCGCTCGACGACAGCCCGCTCGTCTCGGCGGCGCTGCCGTCGGGCGACGGCAAATCGCACTTGCTGATGCGCTGCAAGGATCGCAAGACCGAGGTCGCCGTCACCATCAGGGGATTCATCAAGTGCGGAACGGACATCCGCCTCAGCTACCGCGTCGAGCAGCAGCAGGCGGTCGAGACGCCGTGGCATCCCCATTCGAGCTGCTACCTCGCGCTTGCCCCCTCGCCGATCCCCTTCATTCGCTCGCTCACGGATGACGGCAAGCTTTACGTCCGCATGTTCGACCATCACGACGCCCCGCACGAGGCGCTGTTCAATCTCGGCAAAGTCTCCGCCGTGCGTTCGCGGCTGGCGGAGGCGTGCGACTGGGATGGCGCCTCTAAGGCAACCGCGAATCCCGCGCCGACTGCGCCGGCCACCGCGCCCAGCGCGCCCAAGGCGCGGCCGAAATAGCGGCAACAAGAATCTGTAGGATGGGTTGAGCGTGCGCCTGCGCGAAACCCATCCTACGGCACCATGAAAATTGCGACGTTCAATATCAACAACATCAACAAGCGGCTCGCCAACCTGCTCGACTGGTTGCGCAGCGCCAAGCCCGACGTCGTCGCGCTGCAGGAGCTCAAGGCTGCGGATGCGGAGTTCCCGAAGGCCGCGCTCGAGGAGGCAGGCTACGGCGCCGTGTGGCGCGGGCAGAAGTCGTGGAACGGAGTCGCGATCCTCGCCCGCGGTTGCGAGCCCATTCTCACGCGCGCCGAGCTGCCGGGCGACGGCGCCGACGCAGAGAGCCGCTACATCGAGGCAGCCGTGCGCGGCGTGCTGGTGACGTCGCTCTATGCCCCGAACGGCAATCCGCAGCCCGGCCCCAAATTCACCTACAAGCTCGCTTGGATGAAGCGGCTCGCAGCGCTTGCCCAGGAGCTCTATCGCGCAGGCATCCCAGTGGTGCTGGGGGGCGACTTTAACGTCGTGCCCACGGACCGCGACATCTATCCGACCACGTCCTATGCGAAAGACGCCCTGCTGCAGCCGCAAAGCCGCGCGCTGTTTCGGCGCCTTCTCGATCAAGGCTGGATCGACGCCATCCGGGCGCGCTATCCCGATGCGCCGATGTATACGTTCTGGGACTACATGCGGAATCGCTGGCCGCGCGACGCGGGGCTGCGCATCGACCATCTCCTGCTGAGTGCACAAGCCGCGCAGCGCCTGGTCGATGCGGGCGTCGATCGTCAGGTTCGCGGGAGAGAGAACGCCAGCGATCACGCCCCGGCCTGGGTCGTGCTGGGCGATGCAGCGAAGACGCGGCGAAGTTCTGCCAAGCCCATAGCGAAGACCGCGCTGGGCTCTGTGAAGCGGAAGGCGGCAACGCCAGCGCGCCGGCCATTGCTGGCGATCGACGGCGACTCGTTCGCCCATCGCGCCTATCACGCTTTGCCGAAAACTATTATGCAACGCGGCGGCAAGCCAGCCGGCGCCATCCTCGGCTTCGCGAATTTCCTGCTGAAGTTCCACCGGACGGAGCAGCCGCGGGCCGTGCTAGTCGGTTGGGATAGCCTGGACGAGCCAACATATCGGCACGAGCAGTTTCCCGCCTATCAGAGCGGCCGCGAATTCGACGATGCGTTGGTGGAGCAGCTCGAGGTGTTGCCGCAATTCGTCGCCGCCTGCGGCTTCGCCAACGCCAAGGCCGCAGGCTACGAGGCCGACGACTTCCTGGCCGCCGCGGTCGCCGCCGAAGAGCGGCGCGGCGGCACCGTCCTCGTCGCCAGCGGCGATCGGGACACGTTCCAGCTGGCCTCCGCCAACACGACCATTCTTTATCCCGTACGCGCGGGCGAGGTCGCGCGGATCGGTCCGGCCGAGGTTCGCGCGCGCTACGGAGTCGATCCCGAGCAGGTGCCCGATTTCATCGCGCTGCGCGGCGACCCATCGGACAAGCTGCCGGGCGTGGCAGGCCTCGGGGCGGCGGGAGCCGCCGAGGTGTTGCGGAGGTACGGCACGCTGCAGAAAGCGCTCAAGGCAGGCCGCTTTTCCGGGCACGCCGAGCGGCTGCGGCTCTTCCGGTCGATCGCCACCATGAACCGCAAGGCGCGCCTGCCGCGCCTGCCCGACCAGAAGCCGACCTGGCGCAAAGCCGCCGCGCTGGCACGCGAGTGGGAGCTTAACCAACTTGCCCGCCGCCTCGACGAGCTTGCAGCCGCTGCCGAACGCCGCCCGTTAACCCGTAGCCCGGATTGAGCGCAGCGAAATCCGGGGGAGCTCGTGCCTGAGGGCAGAAACCAGATGTCGCTTCGCTCCATCCGGGCTACCTCGTTGAAAAACGCCCAATATTGGCCCCGGCGCAAATTTTTTCCGCCCGGTTTGAACCCCCGCGCGCCCTCGGCCGACTAATCGGCAAGGGGAAAGGGGGCTAATCATGAATACGCTGTCCCGTATTGCGACTGCCGCGGCCGTTGCCATTGCTGCGACCGCCTTCGCCACCGAAGCATCCGCCAATCCGTTCGCCTGGCTCGGTCTCGGCTACAGCTCGACCGACAATGGTAACCAGGTGCGCGCCGACCTGCGGCGGGTGACCGTGGACTATCCGAGCAACGAGGCGCCGGGCACCGTCATCGTCGACACCCAGAACACCTACCTCTACTACGTCCTCGGCGGCGGCAAGGCGATCCGCTACGGCATCGGCGTCGGCCGCGAGGGCTTCACCTGGACCGGCGTGAAGACCGTCGAGCGCAAGGCCGAGTGGCCTGATTGGACTCCGCCGCCGGAGATGATCGCGCGGTCGCCCTATCTGCCGCGCTTCATGGCCGGCGGCGTGACCAATCCGCTCGGCGCACGCGCCATGTATCTCAGCGGCACCTTCTACCGCATCCACGGCACCAACGCGCCGTCGACCATTGGAAGCCGCGCGACCGCCGGATGCATCCGAATGGCAAACGAGGACGTGATCGACCTCTACGACCGGGTCAAGGTTGGCGCCAAGGTCGTGGTGCTGCCCGCCGCCGAGCGTCACGCCACCGGCTTGTTCAGCGCCTACCGCTGAGCTCAAAGCCGAATCCTGATCAGCTCATAGGCTGTCGTCCCCGCGACCCGAGCGTCGCGGGGATGCCGTTGGCGGGACCCCTACTCCAGAGGCCGGTGGTCATGCGTCGCGGGGAGCGCCGAGAAAGCCCACTCCGGTCACGATGCCCTGGATCACGCGGCTCGCGTCAATGCCGGTTACTGCACAGCGGGCGTCAGACCGCGGGCTTCTCGAAGTTCAAGGTGAATGCAATGCGATTGCCGTGGAACGCTGTCTCTCGGAACCCGGCCAAGCGCGCGAGCCGCGCCACTGTTTGGCGCGATTGGAAATGCGGATCGAAGATGATTTCGGTTACTGACAGGCGGCCGCCGAGCTTCAACGCATCGAAAATCTCTCGTAGCGCCGTTTCCCGATCGGGAATCTCGCCCAGCACCGTAACCAGCAGCGAGCGGTCGAAGCGATTGCGGCCCATTTTGCCCTCCCCTGCCCCGGCTTGCAGAAATTGAATGTTGGTGAGATTTGCGGCGCGCGCCTTTTCCCGCGCCCGCTGCAGCATCCCGGATTGAATATCCATGGCCACGACTTCGCCGTCCGGGCCGACCTTTCGCGCGATCGGGATGGTCAGTCGGCCGGGGCCACAGCCCAGATCCAGCACCGCCATGCCCGGTCGTACGTCCAAGCGCTCGACGATGGTCGCCGCGCGATTGGTTTTCGTGAATGGATTGTCCAGTTCGACCAGCCAGCTCAAGGATGCAGGACAGGGGACCGACCGGCCACGGGACGCGACGCGCCATAGGATGGCGACGAGAGCGACGGCGCCAAGCAGCCCAAGAAGGATGTACGCGAAAGTCGCCATTTCGCGTGTTTAGGGGATGTTCGTTTTTGCTTGAGGCACGTTAGCGTACTCGATGCGCTCCCCTCCTCTTACTCCGCTTTGGCGCCGGAGAACTTCACCACCTTGGCCCACTTCTCGGTTTCCTCGACGATGAAGGCGCCAAATTCGGCGGCTGAGCCGGTCAGCATCATGCCGCCCAGGTCGGCGAGCCTCGCCTTGAGCTTGGGATCGGCCAGGCCGGCGTTGATCTCCTTGTTCAGTCTCTCAATGATTTCAGCGGGCGTGTTCTTCGGCGCGCCGACACCATACCAAGTGCTCGCCTCGTAGCCCGGAACGAAATCGCCGACGGTCGGGAGCTCCGGAAGCGCCTCCGAACGCGTTGCGGTCGTCACCGCCAGCGGACGCAACTGGCCGGCTTTGACGTAGCCGATGGAGGACGGCATCGGGTCGAAACCCATCTGCACCTGTCCGCCAAGAAGATCCGTGAGCATCGGCCCCGCGCCACGGTACGGCACGTGCAGCATGTCGACGCCGGTCATCATCTTGAACAGCTCGCCGGAGACATGCAGCGTCGTCCCGATCCCGCCAGAGCCCATGTTGATCTTGCCGGGACGAGCTTTGGCATAGGCAATGAACTCGGCAACCGTCTTCGCCGGGACCGACGGATGCACCTCCATGATGAGCGGCACGCGGATGATGCCGGCAACGGGGGCGATGTCGCGGATGAAATTGAAATTGAGCTTCTCGTAAAGCGTTGCGTTGATCGCGTTGGTGGCGCCCACGATGAGCAGCGTATAGCCGTCCGGCGGTGCGCCGATCGTGGCTTCGACCGCGATATTGCTTCCTGCTCCGCCTCGGTTCTCGATGACGATTTGCTGCCCGAGCCGCTCGGAGAGCCATTGTGCGATCAGCCGCGCGGTGATGTCGGTCGGGCCGCCCGCGGGGAAGCCGACGATCAAGCGGATCGGCCGCGACGGATAGACTTGCGCCCGCGCTCTGCGCGATAGAGTCGGGAGCACGGCGGCGCCTGCGGCCAGATGCAGAAGTTGGCGACGGGAAAATTTCATCATGCGAAGCCGGATTGTGAGCGTAGCGAAATCTGGGATCTCTGCGTGGTTAGAACCCGAGTTTCGCTGCGCTCAACCCGGGCTACGAGGCCGCTCTATCCTTGCCGCCCGATCGCAATCACCGCCTCGTCGGTGCGCACTCCGTCGACGTCCCAGAACTTCTGGAAGTCGGGCCCGTCGAGATAAGCGAGTTCCTGACCGGCATTGGCGAGCGCAGTCTTAAATTCGCTTGATTGCACCGCCTTGCCGATCGCACCGCGCAACGTCGTCACGATCTCAGCGGGCGTGCCGCGCGGCGCGAAGATGCCGACCCAGAGATAATATTCGACGTCATAGCCGAGCTCCTTGAGCGTCGGCACATCGGGCAAGACCTTGGAGCGGGTGGCGGCGAAATTCGCAAGCGGGCGCAGCTTGCCCGCCTTGATGTGCGGCAGCGTGGCCGAGATCGTTTGGGTGGTGACCTGGGCATTGTTGCCGAGGATGGCGACGATCGCCGGGCCCCCGCCGTTGGTCGGCAGATGCCGCAGCCGCAACGGGCCCGTCGCCTTTTCGAGATAGGCCAGCGGCAGATGCGACGCGCCATAAAGGCCGCCCGAGCTGAAGACGAGCGTGTCCGGATTCGCCTTGGCGCGGGCGATGAACTCCTGCAGCGTCTTGTAGGGCTGCGTCTCGTTGACGAGGAGCAGAACCGGATCGGCGACGATGCGCGCGAGCGGAATGAAATGGGCGCGGGTGACCTTGGGCGGACGGCCGAACAGCTTGTCGACCTCGGCGTAACCGGAGATCCCGACGTTGTGCGACAGCAAAGTGTATCCGTCGGGCTTGGCCGAGGCGGCGAACTGCGCGCCCACTTGACCCGCGGCGCCGGCCTTGGTTTCGACCACGACCGGCTGCTTGAGGATCGGCTCCAACGCGCTGGCCAGCGGCCGCGTCACGATGTCGTTGAGGCCGCCGGGCGGGAACGCGTTGACGATGGTGATGGCATGCGACGGAAACGCCTCTTGCGCAAATGCCGGGCGCGCCGCGAGTGCGGTCGCGGCGGTGCCGATGACGAAACGACGGCGGTCCATGTGTTGCCCTTTCGAAGCGGGTCCCCAGACGAGTATTCGCGCATGTGTGTTGTTACTGCAAGACGCGTAGTGTCTCAGTTTGCTCACTGACCGTCCAAGACACTCTTTTCCGCTCGTCCCCGCGAAAGCGGGGACCCAGCCCTTGGCTTCTGGATTCCCGCCTTCGCGGGAACGAACGGAGTTTTGCTGCGCGGCTACGGCCACCGGATGTTAAGGTGACGCGACTGCGATCCCATCTCAATACCGCGCGTTTCCCGGCGTGCGCGCGGCGCAGATCGCGGTACCAGCCGTAGTGCTCCTTGTCGATGCCGCGCTCCGTCATGCGCGCGTCGAGCACGTCGAGCCGCTCCTCGCGCTGGCTGCCGCCGATGATCTCGCCGATGCCCGGCGCGAGCACGTCCATCGCCGCCACCGTTTTGCCGTCGTCGTTCACGCGCATGTAGAACGCCTTGATGTCCTTCGGGTAGTTCATCACGACCACCGGCTTCTTGGCGTGCTTCTCGGTGAGATAGCGCTCGTGCTCCGACTGCAGATCCATGCCCCACTTCACCGGGAACTCGAACTTCTCCTTCGCGCGCTCGAGCACCGCGACCGCCTCGCTGTAATCCATGCGCACGAACTCCGAGCCGACGATGCCCTCGAGCTTCGCGATCAGCCCCTTCTCGATCCGCTCGTCGAAGAAGGCGAGATCCTCCTGCCGTTCCTTCAGCAGAGTCTCGAAGGTGAACTTCAGCAGGTGCTCCCCCAGCGTCGCATTGTCCGAGAGGTCGGCAAAGGCGATCTCCGGCTCGATCATCCAGAACTCGGCGAGATGGCGGCTGGTGTTGGAGTTTTCCGCCCGGAATGTCGGCCCGAAGGTGTAGACCTTGGTAAGCGCGAGGCAGTACGCCTCGACGTTGAGCTGCCCGGAGACCGTCAGGAAGGTCTCGCGATTGAAGAAATCTTTATCGAAATCCACCCCACCCTGCGGCGTGCGCGGCAGGTTGGCGAGATCGAGCGTCGAGACTCGAAACAGCGCGCCCGCACCCTCCGCGTCGGACGCGGTGATGATCGGCGTATTCACCCAGAAAAAGCCGTTCTCGTCGAAGAAGCGATGGATTGCCTGCGCCAGCGTGTGTCGCACCCGCGTCGCCGCTGCAATCACATTCGTGCGTGGGCGCAAATGCGCCACGTCGCGCAGGAACTCGAGCGAGTGCGGCTTCGGTTGGATCGGATAGGTGTCCGGGTCGTCGACCCAGCCGATCACGCTGATCGTGGCTGCCTGCATCTCGAACGGTTGCCCCTTCGCCGGCGATGGCACGATCGTGCCCATCGCCTCCAGCGCGCAACCGGTTGTGAGCTTCAAAACCTCATCGGTGTAATTGGAGAGCGAGTTCGGCACGACCACTTGCAGCGGATGAAACGATGATCCGTCCGACAGGTGCACAAATGAAATGCCTGCCTTTGAGTCCCGCCGCGTGCGCATCCAGCCTTTGACCGTGACCGGCCTTTCCGCCGGCGCCGCGCCGGCGAGAATCTCGCGCACGCTGAACACTCGCTCGTCCATTAATCGAGAGTTACCCAGGGAAGGCGAATTGTCCAGCGATTGCAGGGACTAGAACTGTCCGCAGGGCCGCTGCCGGCTCGGCGAGCGATAACTATTTCGAAATCGACAGCAATAAGCGGAGTGTCGCGGCGGATGTAATGAGGCACCGTGCGGGCAAGTGATCCAACGGATCGGTATTCGCAAGGACAGGAGCAAGAACCATGACATGCGCGGACATGGCAGGAGCAGAACCCGACCGCCGGAATGAAACAACGCGCGATTGCGCTGCGAAAACCGTGGCTTGGGTGAAGACAAAGGTGAACAGCGGACGTGCGTTGGCGTCGGCGCCGCTGAAACGATGCGCAGCGCTGCTGGAAGAATGGGACGCGAGAAGGAGAGAACGCACATTTCTCGCCACGATGAATGAGATCGAGTTGCGGGATATGGGCCTTTCGTCGGCAGATCGATGGCGCGAGGTAAACAAGCCGTTTTGGCAAGCGTGATGGCGCAGTAGCAGTAGCCCGGATGCGCGAAGCGAAATCCGGGACATCACGACCCGATCAATCTTCCGGAGGCACCGGGCGAGGCCGGCGATCCTCGCCCACGGCGACGTAGGTGAAAATGCCCTCGGTCACCGGGATGTGCTCATCGCCGATGCCGCGCCGCACCCAGCTCTCGACCTTTACCGTGATCGAGGTTTTTCCGACCTTGATGATTTCCGCGTAGCAGCTCACCTCGTCGCCGACGAACACCGGACGGTGAAAGGTCATGGCGGTGATCGCCACGGTGGCGGTGCGGCCCTTGGCGCGGCGCCGCGCAGCGGCGCCGCCGGCGAGATCCATCTGCGATAACAGCCAGCCGCCGAAGATATCCCCGTGCGGATTGGCGTCCGCCGGCATGGCAATGGCGCGCAGCGCTGGCTCGGCCTGCGGTGGCTTGTCGGAGGTGTCGGAGGCGGGCATGGAAAATCCCATTTCTGCAGCGGCTTGATCGTGGCTCCCCCTCGCGGAGAGAGCCCGTCATCGCCGGGCTTGACCCGGCGATCCATCTTTTTTGCTAAGACTCATTTGCTTAGAAGATGGATGCGCGGGTCAACGGGGTCCCCGCCGACTTTGTCGGCGGGGGTTGCCCCGTCCCGCGCATGACGAAATATATCGATAGCGGAAACCCCGCCGTCAGGAGTTCAGGAGGACCATGCATGTCCAGCGACATTCTCACCGCCCGCAAGGGACCGGTGCTGGAAATCACGCTCAATCGGCCGCAGATCGGCAACGCCGCCTCCGACGCCATGGCGGTCGAACTGACCAAGCTCCTGCTCGGCGCCGCCGAGACCGCCGAAATCGTAGTCCTGCGCAGCGCCGGCGAGGATTTCTGCGTCGGCCGCGAGACCATGGGCAAACGCCCCCCTGGCGCGCCGCCGGAAGCGCTCGAGCTGCGCCGCCGCAACGACGTGGTGTTCAACTGCTACGGCGCGTTCCGCCGCTGCGAAATCCCGGTGATCGGCGTGGTGCGCGGGCGCGCCTTCGGCTTCGGCTGCGCCATTGCCGCGGTCTGCGACATCACGCTCGCCGCGGACACCGCCAAGTTTCAGGTGCCGGAGATGGCGCACAACATCATGCCGACCATGAGCGGGCGCGCGAGGCCGGCATTGTCAGCGAAGTCGTTCCCGAGGCGCAGCTCGACGCGGCGGTCGAGGCGCTGTGCAAGCAGATCATGCATGCGCCGCGGCCGGCCCGCGTCGGCTGCAAGGACTACGCGCGCGCCGCCTTGGACATGGACGTGGCCGGTGCGGTCGAGTTCGCGCGCAGCATTCACGCGGTGATCAATTCCTCGAGCGAAATGCTGCCGGCGGGGCACAAGTAGGGACGAAGCGGAGGGACCAGGCGAGCAGCCGTTTACACTGCCCCATCGGTCGTCATTGCCGGGCTTGACCCGGCAATCCATCATTGAATTGAAGTACTTTTCCAGATGCATGCCCGGGTCAAGCCCGGGCATGACGAGTAGGAAGGCTGCAGGATTATCCAAGGAACTTCTCACCGCATCCCCGCGGCGATGAATTTTTCCAGACTCATCGGCTCGCCTTTACGCGCCGGCGCGCGCGGCTCGACGCCAGCAAAGCGGCTCGCCTCGACGAACCATTGCCGCCGGGCCGGAAGCTGCCAGCGGCGCTTCATCGCTTGGCTCGCGTCCCAGCGCACCGGCTCGTTCTCGATATCCATGACCTGGTAATGGGTATTGAACAGCTCGATACGGTGCCCGTCGGGATCGCGCAGGTAGATGAAGAGCGCGTGGCCGGGTCCATGGCGGCCGGGCCCGAATTCGATATTGGCGGCAAAACCCATCTCGGTGGCGAGGTCGCAGACATAGAAGAAATGATAGGACTCCGGGATCGCGAACGCGGCATGGTGCAGCCGCGGCCCGTCGCCGGGGGCAAAGACGATGTCGTGCGGGTTGCCTTTGCGCTGCAGGAAGACGAAGAGCAGATCCTCGGTTCCGTCGGGGGAGATGTATTCCGAGAGCCGAAAGCCCATGCTCATCCAGAACTCGCACGCCTTTTGCACGTCGGGCACCAGCAACTGGAAATGATCGAGCCGCTGCGGCACCGCGCCGCGGTGGTGCTCGAACGCGACGACGAGGCGCGGCTTGACCTCCATGGTTGCGCAGAACTCGATCGGAGCGCCGCTTGCGTCCGAGACATGCAACGTGCGGCCCTGGTGCGGCACCTCGACCCATTTCGCTGGTAAGCCGGCCTTGTCGAAGAACGCCTTGGCCTTTTCCAAATCCTCTTCGCTGAAGACGCGCATGCCGACGCGCTCGGCTTGCGGCTCGCCGCTCCCGCGCTTGAGCACGAGGCTGTGGTGGCAGGCCTCGGCGACCCCACGGAGGTAAAGCGTGTCGCGATCTTCGTCGCTGACAATGAAACCGAGCAGGTCAACGTAGAAATTTCGGCTGACCGCCAGATCCTTTACGGTGAGCACCGAATGGCTGGCGCGCGTGACATTGAACGGAGGGTTATAGACCGGCTTCGGAATGCTCATGGCGCGCTCCCATAGGTGGATTCCGAGAACGTTCTAGAGCATTTTCTGCGTGTCCGTGTCCAAGACGGGGCAGCGACGCCACGCACGCGCCGTGCTCGCGGCCAGCATCTCCGGGCAGCGCGATTAACCGATCATCGGGAACCGGGTGGGGCGGCCGACTGCGCACCTGCGCTGAGCGGAAGTTTGGGAACAGTGCTGGCGCGGGCGCGCTCGCGCTCGAGCTGACGGGGCCGGCGCACCGCGCAAAAGCCGTCGACCGCGTCGGTGACTGCCGCGCCGACGAGCGCTTGCCGCTCCGGCGAATTCATCACCAATTCCTCGTCACGATTGATGATTGATCCGGCCTCGAGCAGCACGGCGGGCATGCGCGTCGACTTGAGCACGATCAGCTGATCGTATCGGTAGACGCCGGCCCTGACATCGACCAGCAGTCGTTGCCGGTGGCCCATGAATTTTTCGACATAATGCGGCGTGTATTGCAGGCCTCGTGCTTTCAATTGCTCGCCGAGCATCCTGCCGAACTCGAAGCTGCCATCGGGATCGGCATTGTCGATGGAGAAGAAGATCGAGTGGCCTTTGAACCGGTCGCTGAAGTGACGCTCCTCGCCTTCGTACTCCCATGCTTGCAGAAACGAGTCCGGCACGGAGTCGTGATGAATGGAGAGGAAGAGATCGGCCGACGACGCGTTGGCGCGCGCGACGCGATCGAAGAGGCTCTTTCTGGCAGGGCCATCGGTCACCAGCAGAACCGTCTTGGCAAAGCCGGCGGCGAGCAATTTCTGCTCGATCAGTGTCGCGAGGCGAAGGTTAAAGTCATATTCGTAGAAGCCGCGCGCGCTGATAGCGCCGGGAACCTTGGCCGTATGCCCGACGTCGACGACGACCCGAAACGCCGCCCGATCACAGGCCGATTCGGGCGATTTCTTGCTGGGACCGCCGACGGGGCCGGCCCAGCCGGAATGCCATGCGCCCGGCCACGCCGTGAGCGCAGCAACCGCAGCCGCGACCAGTCCGATCCGCCCGAGGAAGTCCATCAAACGTAGGCCCAATCCCTGACCGCCGGCGTGTCCCTAATAGGATTTCGGCAGCCCCAGAACCTTCTCTGCAATGAAATTGAGGATCATGTGTGGCGTAATCGGCGCGATCCGCGGGATCATGACCTCGCGCAAATAGCGCTCGACGTGGAATTCCTTGGAATAACCCATGCCGCCGTGGGTCATGACGGCCGTCTCGCAGGCTTCGAAGGCGGCCTCGGCCGCCAGATACTTCGCGGCATTGGCCTCGCCGGCACAGTCCAGGTTGCGATCGTAGAGGCTCGCCGCCTTCATGACCATCAGGTTGGCTGCTTCAAGATTCATCCAGCACCGCGCGAGGGGATGTGCGATACCCTGGTTCTGGCCGATCGGCCGCCGAAAAACGACCCGCTCGCGCGCGTAGCGCGCGGCTTTGTGCAGCGCCGCAAGCCCGATGCCGACCGCCTCCGCGGCGATCAAAATCCGCTCCGGATTCATGCCGTGCAGGATGGCGCGGAAACCTTCCCCCTCGCCGCCGATGCGGTCGGCCGCCGGGACCCCCATGCCGTCGAAAAACATCTCGTTCGAATCGACGGCATGGCGGCCCATCTTGTCGATGACACGGATGGCGACGCGGCTGCGGTCGAGGTCGGTGTAGAAGAGGCTCAAGCCTTCGGTCTTGCGCTTGACGCTCTCAAGCGGTGTGGTGCGGGCGAGGATGAGAATTTTGTTGGCGACTTGCGCAGTGGAAATCCAGATCTTCTGGCCCGACAAAACGTAGTGATCGCCGCGGCGCTCGGCGCGCACTTTTATGGCGGTGGTGTCGAGCCCGGCGTTGGGCTCGGTCACGGCGAAGCAAGCCTTGTCCTTTCCGGCGATCAGCGGCGGCAGCATGCGGCGCTTTTGCTCCTCGGTTCCGAACACGACGACGGGCTGCAGCCCGAAGATGTTGATATGAACCGCGGACGCTCCGCTCATGGCCGCGCCGGATTCGGCGATCGCCTGCATCATGATCGCGGCCTCGGTGATGCCGAGGCCGGCCCCGCCGTACTCTTCCGGCATCGCGATGCCGAGCCAGCCGGCCGCAGCAAGCGCGGCATGAAGCTCGTGCGGAAACTCGCCGCTGCGATCCTTATCCAGCCAATACGCGTCGTCGAATTGGAGGCAGAGCTTGCGGACTTCATCCCGGATCTGCTGCTGCTCCGGGCTCAATGAAAAATCCATTTGTCCCACCTCGTCGATTGCGACGCCGCCATTGTAGCGGATTTGTACGCGCTCCATCCGTCGTCATTCCGGGGCGCGCCACCGATCTCGGCCTTAGCCGAGATCGGCAGTCATAATTGCCCAAGTCGGCCAAGGCCGACTTGGGTGGCGCGAGCCCGGAATCCATAATCACACGCGGTGGTTATGGATTCCGGGCTCCCTCGCTGCGCTCGGGACCCGGAATGACAACCGACTCCGGGATCGAGTTCCTCCGGTCCCAACACGTGGGGTACGGGCATCAGACCCACCGCAATATGCTCTACGCCAAACGTGGCGAGACAACCGTCTCGATCGCGGCGGCGATGGCCAGCAGCCGGCGGTCGGCGCCGTGCTCGCCGATCAGCATGAGGCCGGCCGGCGCGTCCCCGGCCTGGTGGCACGGGATGGAGACCGAGCAGCGGTCGAGGAAATTGGCGATGGACGGGTTGCGCAGCACGAGAAAGTTGGCGTGACGGTAGGCGTCATCTGCGGCGAGATCGGCGAGACGGGGCGCGGTCACTGGAACCGTCGGCATCACCAGCGCGTCATACGGCGCGGTGATGGCGGCAACGCGACGGATGAAATCGGCACGCGCATTGAGGAGATCGATGTAGTCCGCGGCGTCTTGCTCCTGTCCACGCAGAATGCGGGCGAGCACGCGCGGATCATACATCTTCTCCGCTTTGAGGATGAGCGAGCGGTGAATCGCGTAGGCCTCGGGTGCCGCCAATCCGCCTTTGGCATTGATCTGCGGCAGCTCCGCCAATTCGCGCAGCGGGACGTCGACGATCCGCGCACCCACCTTTCCCAACACGGCGAGAGCGGACTCGAACGCGCGCGCCACTGCGGGCTCGACATTCTCGAGCACCATGGTCTGCGGCACCGCCATGCGCAGTCCGGCGAGCGGGAACGGCGGGAGATCGATCAGCGGTTCGCCGGCGAGGACGGCGTCGAGCGCCGCGCAGCACGCGACGGTTGCCGCCAGCGGGCCGACCGAGTCGAGGGAAGTCGACAGCGGGAATGCTCCCGCGGTCGGAACCCGATGCGCCGTGGGCTTAAATCCGACAATGCCGCACAAGGCCGCCGGAATGCGGCACGAGCCGCCGGTGTCGGTGCCGAGCGCACCAAACGCCATGCCGTCGGTGACCGACACCGCGGCGCCCGAAGACGAGCCACCGGGGATGCGTCCGGCCGCACGGTCGTAGGCGTTCGATGGCGTGCCGTAGTGCGGATTGATGCCAAGCCCAGAGAAGGCGAACTCGGTCATGTTCGTGCGCCCGATCGGAATGAATCCGGCCGCGCGCAAGCGCGCCACCGCCGGCGCGTCGTTTCTCGCCGGGCTTGCATCCTTCAGCACGACGGAGCCGGCCGTGGTCACGTCGCCGGCGATGTCGAAGAGATCCTTGATCGAGACCGGAATGCCGGCGAATGGAGAAGGCGCCGCGCCGCACGCGCGCAGACGGTCATAAAAATCCGCGGCCGCGAGTGCGTCCTCCGCATGGATCTTGAGGAAAGCGCGCTGCCCTTCCCCGGATTGATCGGCGATCCGCGCCAAGCATTGCTCGACCAGGCTGCGGCTTTTGCCGCCGCGGGCGAGATCGGATTGCAGTTGAGCGAGCGGTCGCATTGGCTTTGTCGCAAGGGACCTTCGGTCCTGGAGCTTGTTGAAATGACGGCGTCAATGATATCAACGGGCACGGGCACTTTCATCCGTGGCTGCTTGCGAACACGCCCATCTTGGGGATGAGTCAAGAATGATTGCCGGAGACGAACCATGCCGATGAACAAGCCGCATCTCGAGTTTACCCGCGTGGACATGAACAGCGGCTGGGCCACGCCGCCCGGCTATCCGGCGGGGATCAAGCAGAAAATTCTGGCAAGCGACCTCGACGAGGGGCGCAAGATGGGAAGCCGCACCCGGCTGCTGCGCATTGAGCCGGGCGTCTTCACCACCGCGCCGTTCGTGCACGACCATTGGGAGGAGGTCTATCTGGTCTCCGGCGATCTCATCGTCGGCAACGACGCGCAGGGCAAAGGCGGTGAATCCTTCGACGCGCCCACCTATGCCTGCCGGCCGCCGGGCGTCTACCACGGGCCGTTCAAGTCGGAGCGCGGCTGCCTGCTCTACGAGATCCACTACTACGACGAGAGCAAGAGATAAGTAGCAAGAACAGTAGCCCGCATGGAGCGAAGCGACATGCGGGGGCAGCTTACCAGGGACGGCAACCCGGATTTCGCTTCGCTCAATCCGGGCTACAACGTTTCCATACCGAGAGGGCATCCCGATGCTGGCGCCGGACGAGAAACTGAAGCTTTCACCGAAGCCCTATCTTTCGGCAACCGCGCGCTTTAAGAGCGGCGACGATACGCCGCGCGATTTCCTCGAACGCTGCCTCGCCGATCTCACCGCGCTCGAACCCAAGATCGGCGCCTTCGTCAACCTCAACCTCGACGGCGCGCGCGCGGCTGCCGACCAATCGACTGGGCGCTGGCGCGCCGGCAAGCCGCACTCGCCGATCGACGGCATGCCGATCGGCATCAAGGACATCATCGAGACCGCCGACATGCCGACCGAAAACGGCTCGCCCCTGTTCGCCGGCTTCCGCTCCGAACGCGACGCGGCGAGCGTGGCCGCGTTGCGCGAGGCCGGCGCGGTCATCGTCGGAAAGGCCGTCACCACCGAATTTGCTTCGACCGAGCCGCGCGGCACGCGCAACCCGCATGATCTGCGCCGCACGCCGGGCGGATCGAGCAGCGGCTCGGCCGCCGCGGTTGCCGCCGGCATGGTGAGCACGGCGCTCGGCACACAGGTGATCGGCTCGACCATTCGCCCTGCCAGTTACTGCGGCTGCATCGGCTTCAAGGTCTCGGTCGGCGCGCTCAATCGCGGCGGCAGTCATGACGGGTTGAGCCAGAGCGCGACCGGCGTTCTCGCGGTGACGCTCGAGGATACCTGGCAGGTCGCCTACGAGATCGCGGTTCGCGCCGGCGGCGATCCCGGTTATCCCGGCCTGTTTGGGCCGGCGAGCGCGCCGCCGCCGCGCAAACCGCGCCGACTTGCGTTGCTCGAAACCGCCGGCTGGGCCGCCGCCTCGCCGGGCGCCAAGCAAGCCCTGACCGATGCGCTGACACGGTTGAAGGCGGCCGGCATCGACGTGCTCACGCGACAGTCGCATGCGCCGGTCGCCGCGGTCGAGGCGGCGATCGCGCAAGCGCGCCCTCTGTCCATGCGGATCAACAGCTGGGAATCGCGCTGGCCGCTCAATACCTACCGCGAACGCGACGCAAGCAAGCTCAGCCGCACCATGCTCGCTCGTCTCGCTGACGCCGAAGCCATGAGCCTCGATGATTATCGCAACGATCTCGCCCAGCGCGACAAGGCGCGTGCGCTCTATGCGCAATTGGACTGCGATGCCTGCGTCAGCCTCTCCGCCCCCGCCGCGGCACCGCTCGGGCTCGACTCGAGGCTCGACTCGACGGGCGATCCGGCTTGCACCGCGCACGCGTCATTGCTCGGCATCCCGGCGATTTCGCTTCCCCTGCTGCAGGACGACGGGCTGCCGCTCGGCTTGCAAGTGACGGGATTCATCAACGGCGATGCGGAGGCCTTCGCCGCGGCAGCCGCGGTCAAGGCTTTGTTCTAGCGTGCGGTTTCCCGGGCGTAGCGCAGCATGAAGCGCAGCGCAATGATGCGCTGCAGACCCGGGATCGTTGCTGCTTCCGAGCTTGCGACGGTCCCGGATCAGCAATGCACCGCTTCGCTGGCGCTCGCGCTGCATTGCGTCCGGGACACGTGAGTTGGCGGAGGCGCCGATGGACGATCGAGCAGCGCAGCACGCCTTGAGCGCACTCGAGCGCTACCGCGGCGCGCCGCCCAAGCATCCGCGCAGCTACGCCGACCTGCACGAGCACGTGCTCGCGCTGGCGCGTGCGGGGCTGCTCGTCATCGTTGATGAGCCGATCAACAAAGACACCGAAATGCACCCGCTGGTGCGCTGGCAATATCGCGGCGG
>WNGA01003209.1_pt1 | contig 25820 bp, 24 predicted proteins | sample 5400061 | NCBI WGS metagenome assembly WNGA01 (sample SAMN13153366, study PRJNA577476) | soil metagenome | isolation source: 100 cm soil or saprolite under grassland replicate 2 | place: USA:California | collected 2016-06-15 | reverse complement strand
TCGTGTCGTCCTGTCGCGACGCTGCTCGAGCCGTTCCAGCCATGCGATCGGGACATCGAGCCCGCCGAGCGGCGCGTGCTCCTGTCCGAGCTCCGCGTCGCCGTGCCAGTCCGAGCCGCCGCTGATCGCAAGGCCGAGCCGCTCGGCGATCTTCGTGAGCCGCTGCTCGACGACGGGCGAGTGGCTCGGGTGCCGCACCTCCACGCCGTCCAGGCCCTGTTCCAGGAACTCGCGGATGCGGGCCTCGGTGCCATGGTCGCCGAGGTGGGCGGCGACCGCGATCCCGCCGGCCCGGTGCACCAGCTCCGTCACCTGGCTGAGCGCCGGCAGCGGCTTGTCGACGTACCCCGGCCGGCCGCGCCCGAGGTAGCGGGCGAACGCGTCGGTGATATCGGCGCTCAGCCCGCGGTCCACGAGGACCCGCGCGACGTGGGGTCGCCCCACGGCGCCGTCTCCCGCCTCGCTCACGACGTCGTCGAGCGCGATGTCCAGGCCGAGTCGCTGCAGCTGCCCGACCATCTGCTCCGCGCGGCGGCGGCGCGCGGCGCGGGTCGTCGTGAGGAACGCCTCGAGCTCCGGCTGGCCGGGGGGCAGGAAGTAGCCGAGCACGTGCAGCTCGCCCCACGGCGCCTTTACGCTGAACTCGCACCCGGACACGACGCGGACGCCGAGCCCGGCGCCGGCCCGCGTCGCCGCCGCGACCCCGTCGGTGGTGTCGTGGTCGGTCAGCGCGATCGCCGCCAGGCCCGCCTCCGCTGCCCGCCGCACCAGATCGGCCGGCGGGAGCTCCCCGTCGGACGCGGTCGAGTGACAGTGGAGGTCAACGCGCGTCGTAGGCGCTCTCCGGCGCGGTCCACGCGGGCTGCGATTGCCGAAACAGCTCGAGGAGCCGCCGGTCCGACAGCTCGGCGAGCGAGGCGTCAGGGCTGCGGCTGCCCACGGGGGCGTAGCGCGTGTAGCGGCGCTTGCGCTCGGGCCCGGTCCCCTGCTGGAACACCAGCCCGAACTGATCCAGACCGTACACCGTCACCCGCCCCGAGGGAGCGACCTCCCAGGTCTCGCCGTCCACGACGACCGTGCGCCGCGCCATCGTCTCCTACGCCCCGGTCGGCGCCGCGAGCGACACCTCGGTCCAGAGCTCCCAGGCGTCCGGCGCGTACGTGCCGAGGCTCTGCAGCTGCCGCTCGAGCTTGATCTCCTCGGGGAGCCGGGAGGCCTGCGCGCGGTGCGACATCTCCGTGGCTCTCGGAGAACTCCGTGAACAGCTGCGGGTCCTTCGCGTTGCGGAACACCCAAATGCGCTGGCCCCGCGCGTCGGCGAACTGGCACAGCTCCCGCAGGGTGGCGAGATAGTCGGTCTCGTGCGCCGGGGGCACGCGCACCCGGGCGACGGTGAGCACCTTGGGCATGCCTAGATCGCTCCCTCGGGGAAGTCCTCGAGCCGCTGCTTCACGTCGGCGAGGAACCGGTCCGCGTCGGCGCCGTCCACGACGCGGTGGTCGTACGACATCGACACCATCCCCATCGTGCGGATCGCGATCGTGTCGGTGCCGTCGGGCAGGGCGACGACCCGGGGGCGCTTCTCGATCGTGCCCACGCCGAGGATCGCCACCTGCGGTTGGTTGATGATCGGCGCGCCGGCGTAGGAGCCGAACACGCCCGGGTTCGTGATGGTGAACGTGCCGCGCTGGATCTCGTCGGGCGAGAGCTTCTTGCTCCGCGCCCGCTCGCCCAGATCGCTGATCGCGCGCGCCAGGCCGACCAGCGACAGCTCGTCCGCATGCCGAACGACGGGCACGATCAGGCCCCAGTCGAGCGCGACCGCGATGCCGATGTTGACTTCGCCGCGATAGACGATGCTCTCGCCCGACACCGCGGCGTTCACCACCGGATGCTTGCGCAGCGTCTCGGCGCATGCCTTCGCGATGAACGCCAGGTAGGTGAGGTTGACGCCGCGTTCGGCGTAGCTCGCCTTGTGCTTCCTCCGGAGCTCCGCGACCCGCGTGTAATCCACCTCGAAGAAGCTGGTCACATGCGCCGAAATGCGACGCGACATGACCATGTGCTCCGCGGTGATTCTGCGGATCTTCGAGAAGGGCTCGACGCGGTCACCGGGCCAGGGCTCCACCGCGGGGGGGACCACGTGGTCCGCCGGCGCGGCGGCCGGGAGCGGGGGTCGGAGTGCCGGGGCCGGGGCCGAGGCCGGTGCTGGGGGGCGGAGGGCCGAAGCGGGCGGCGCAGCGGCGGGCGCTGCGGGGGCTGGGGCGCTGCGCTCGATGACGCCCAGAATGTCCTGCTTCGTCACGCGCCCGGCGAAGCCCGTCCCTGAGATAGCGGAGATGTCCACGTGATGCTCGGCCGCGATCTTGCGGACGAGCGGAGTCGAGCGGTGGCGCAGACGCTCCTCGGCGGTCTCGACGCCCCCGCCCCCACCACCGTCCCCCTTCCCCGCCGGGGCGGTCGGGCGGTCAGGCGGTCGGGCGGTCTGGACCGCGACGCCGGAGGGAGGCGCCGTCTCAGTCGCGCCCTTCACAAGCGCCCGCTGCTCCGTCTCGATCACCGCCACGAGCGTCTGCACCGGCACCGTCTGGCCCGCCTGCACCTTGATCTCGGCCAGCACGCCGGCCACGGGCGCGGGAATCTCGGCGTCCACCTTGTCGGTCGAGATCTCGAACAGCGGCTCGTCCCGCTTCACCTGGTCGCCGAGCTGCTTGAGCCACTTGCTGAGCGTGCCTTCGGCGATCGATTCGCCCATCTGGGGCATCAGCACGTCGATCCGGGCCATAACGTCTCCAATGCGGCGGTCTGGCGGACAGGCGGTCGGGCGGTCAGTGACTTCGGTCCGCCCGTCCGCCTGACCGCCTGACCGCCTTCAGTACGCAGCCAGCCATCTCGCCGCCTTCACGATGTCCTCGGTTTGCGGCAGCACGAAATCCTCCAGGGTCGGCGCGTACGGCACGGGCACGTCGTGCGCCGTCACCCGCATGATCGGCCCGTCGAGCCACTCGAACGCCTGCTCGTTGATGCGCGCCGCGATCTCCCCGGCGACGCCGCCCGTGCGCGTGTCTTCGTGCACGATCAGCACCTTGCTGGTTTTCTTGACGGTGCGCATGATCGCGGCATCGTCCATCGGCAAGAGCGTCCGCAGGTCGAGGACTTCGACGGCGAGCCCGTCCTCCCGTTCGAGCCGCTCCGCCGCCTCGAGCGACTTCCACACGGTCGCTCCGTACGTGACGATGGACAAGTCCGTTCCCGGGCGGGCGATCCGCGCTGCTCCGATCGGCGTGAGGATCTCCTCGCCTTCGGGGAGCTGCTCCTTGACGCGGCGGTACAGCCACTTGTGCTCGAGGTAGATGACCGGGTCGTCGTCGCGAATGGACGCCTTGATGAGCCCCTTCGCGTCGCGCGCGGTGGCGGGCGCAACGATCTTGAGTCCCGGCGTGTGAAAGAACGCGGCCTCGGGGTTCTGGGAATGGAACGGTCCGCCCCGCACGTAGCCGCCGCACGGGCCCCGCACCACGATCGGCGTGGAGAGCCCGGTTCGGTAGCGCGCGGTCGCGACGTAGTTGGTGAGCATGTCGTAGGCGCAGGAGATGAAGTCGATGAACTGCATCTCCGCCACCGGCCGCATCCCCATGTGCGCGGCGCCCGCCGCCGCGCCCACGATCGCCGCTTCGGAGATCGGCGTGTCGATCACGCGCGCCTCGCCGAACCGTTTCACGAAGCCCTCGGTGACCTTGAACGCGCCGCCGTACATGCCGACGTCTTCGCCCAGGATGAAGACGCGCTCGTCGCGCTCCATCTCCTCCCACAGGCCCTGGCGCAGGGCCTCGAGATACGTGACTTCCGGCATCACAGACCGCGGAACCAGAGCCGCTCTGCGGCCGGCGGGTAGACGCACACGTCGGAGAGCGCCGAGTCGGGGAGGGGCAACGGCTCGTTCACGCACGCGTCGGCCGCCTCGTCGACCTCGGCCCGCGCGCGCTCGTCGATCTCGCTCAACTCGCGCTCGGCCGCCCAGTCGTGCCGGAGCAGCTGCGTCACGTAGCGGTCGATCGGGTCGTTTTCCTTCGCCCACCAGTCGAGCTCGTCCGCGGGCACGTAGTGCTGGTCGTCGTGCTCGGCGTGGCCCTTGCGGCGGTACGTCTTCACCTCGATGAGATGGACGCCCGCGCCGCGGCGCGCGCGCTCGACGGCGCGCTTGGTCGCCTCGTACACGGCGAGCACGTCGTTCCCGTCCACGATCACCGCGGGAATGCCGTAGCCCGTCGCCTTGTCCGCGAGATTCTGCACCGCGAACTGCTTCTCCGGGGGCGTGGAGTACGCCCAGCGGTTGTACTCGGCGACGACCACGAGGGGGCAACGCTGCACCGCCGCGAAGTTGAGCCCCTCGTGGAACGTCCCGGTGGAGGTCGCCCCGTCGCCGATGTAGACGAGCCCGACCCGCGGCTCGCCCCGGAGCTTGAACGTGAGGGTGATCCCGGCCATCACCGGGATCATGTCCCCGAGGTGCGAGATCTGGCCCAGGTAGCCCTGCTCGAGGTCGTTGAAGTGGACGTTCTGGTCTCGGCCCGCCGTGGGGCTTTCGGCCTTCGCCATGTACTGGCGCAGGATCTCGATCGGCCGGGCCCCCATCACGAGCATGGCGCCGAGGTTGCGGATGAGCGGCGAGAGGATGTCTGAGTTCCGGGCGCGCTCCAGCGCGTACGCCGTCGCGACCGATTCGCCTTCCTGACCGAGCGAGCGGAACAGCCCGCCGATCACCTTGCTCTGCCGGTGGAGCGCGGTGAGTCGCTCCTCGAGCGTCCGGGTGAGCCGCAGGTAGCCGTACATCTCGAGCAGCTGCTCGCGGGTGAGGCCCCCGGGGACGCTCGGGGCCTGGGGAGTGGGAACGGTGCCGGACGCCATTGTAAATTATAGTGGGCGTGAAAGTTCGCGGGACGGAGAGCGGGAAGCAAGCTTGGATGCAGGTTGTGGAGGCCGGTGGCGGATGAGGGAGGTCCCATGGCGACGCTGAAGCTGCGGGTGACGGGCATGACGTGCGGGCACTGCCAGATGAAAGTCGAGAACGCGCTGAAGCAGACGTTCGGCGTCTATTCCGCGATCGTGGATTTGCAAGCGGGCGAAGCCGAGATCGACTTCAACGACGACACCACGACCACCCAGCAGCTCGTCGGGGCGGTGGAGCAGGCGGGGTACGGGGCGAGGCTGGCCGGCTAGTACGCCCCGCGCAGCTCGTGCGTGGGCTCGACTCGCTTGTGTATCTCGGCCAGGAATCGCTTCGCGAGCCGGTCGAGCTCGGATTCCCCTACCTGGTCGGTGCCCGCCTCGATGAGCGTGTAGTGCCCCCCCTCCGCCCGCACGGTGAGGGTCACCTTCCCGAGCGGACTCGTGTACGCGCGGCGCTGCGGCCCCTCTTGGGCGGGCGTCATCCGGGACCCGAAGAACGCCTTGGCCGCCTCGAGCACCTGGTCCGGGGCGAGTGCTGTGCGGTGGAAGTACTTCACCGATCCCTCAAGCCGCCCACGCCGGACGGAACCGCCGCAGCGTGAGGCTGTTCAACACGACGGAGAGGCTCGACCACGCCATGGCCGCGCTCGCCAGCACAGGCGACAAGAGCCAGCCCGTGAACGGGTACAACGCGCCCGCGGCCACCGGGATGAGGACGACGTTGTAGCCGAACGCCCACACGAGATTCCAGCGAATCGTCCGCATCGTCCGCCGCGCCAGCTGGATCGCCGTCACCACTCCCCGCGGGTCTCCCCGGATGAGCGTGACGTCCGACGCCTCCATCGCGATGTCCGTGCCGGTGCCGATCGCGATCCCGACGTCCGCCTGCGCCAGCGCGGGGGCGTCGTTGATCCCGTCGCCGACCATCGCCACGCGGCCGCCCTGCTTCTGGAGCTTCCTCACCAGGTCGGCCTTCTGAGACGGGAGCACTTCGGCGACGACCTCGTCGATCCCCACTTCCTGCGCGACCGCCTCCGCGCCCTTCTTCGTGTCGCCGGAGACCATCACGACCGCAAGGCCCATCTTCTTGAGGTGGAGGATCGCGCTCGTTGCAGTCGGCTTGATCGGGTCCGAGATCGCGATGACTGCGAACACCGTGTTGTTCACGACCGCGATCACCGGGATGCGGCCCTGCGCCGCGAGCCGGTCGGCGTCCGGACCCAAGGTGCCGAGGTCGAGGCTGCGCTCCCGCGCGTGCCGCAGCGAGATCACCTCGATGATGCGTCGGTCCACCGTCCCGCGCACACCGCGGCCCTCCATCACGGCGAACTTGTCGACCGCGAGGAGCTCGACCTGCCGGTCCTTGGCCGCCTTGAGGATCGCGAGCGCCAGCGGGTGCTCCGAGCGCCGCTCCACCGAGGCCACCCACCTGAGCACGTCCGCGGGGGAGATCGGCGTGCCGTCCGGCCGCGTCGCGGTGACGATGTGGGTGACGCTGGGCTGACCTTCGGTGATCGTGCCGGTCTTGTCGAGCAGCACCGTTCGCACCCGCGACAACCGTTCCAGGGCCTCGCCGCTCCGGATCAGGATCCCGTGCTCGGCGGCCTTGCCGGTCGCGACGAGGATCGCGGTCGGCGTCGCCAGGCCGAGGGCGCAGGGGCACGCGATGATCAGCACGGTGACGAGGGCGACGGTCGAGAAGAGCAGCGCCGGCTGGGGACCGAAGTCGAACCAGACCACGAACGCGGCGATCGCCAGCGCCATGACGACGGGTACGAACACCCCGGCCACCCGGTCCGCGAGCCGCTGGATCGGCGCCTTGGTGGTCTGCGCGTCCTCCACGAGCTGGACGATCTGGCCGAGCGCCGAGTCCTTCCCCACGCGCGTGGCGCGGAAGGTGATGCTCCCCGTGGTGTTGATCGTCGCGCCGATCACCTCGTCGCCGACCTTCTTCGCCGCGGGGCTGGGTTCGCCGGTGAGCATCGACTCGTCCACGGCCGACGCCCCTTCGATCACGACGCCATCCGCCGGGATCCTCTCCCCCGGCCGCACGATCACCAAGTCGCCCCGCACCACCTCCTCCACCGGCACGGCGGTCTCCTGGCCGTGCCGGACCACGTGGGCGGTCTTGGCCCGCAGCCCCTCGAGCCGGCGGATCGCTTCCGAGGTCCGGCCCTTGGCGCGCGCCTCGAGCAGCCGGCCGAGCAGGATCAGCGCAAGGATCGCAGCGACGGCTTCGTAGTAGACATCGGCCGGCAGGCCGGCGCGGGTGAAGACGCGGGGGGCGAGGGTCGCGACGAGGGAGTAGACGTAGGCGGCCCCCGTCCCCACGCCGATCAGGGTGTTCATGTCGGCGGTCCGGTGCTTGAGCCCGCTCCAGGTGCCCCGGTAGAACTGCTGTCCCGACCACAGCACCACCGGCAGGGTGAGGAGCGCGAGCCCGAGCTTCAGCCATTGCGGGTCGAGCGCGAGCCGCCCGGCGAGGGCGTCGTTGAGCCGCAGCGCCGCCGGGAGGAGGAGGCGTCCGAGCAGGTCGACCTGCTTGAACGTGTCGTCCGCGTGATCCGCCATCAGCAGCATCGAGCCGAGCAGCGAGATCCCCGCCACCGCCGCGGCCAGCGCGAACTTCCAGGTGAGGCTCCGGATCTCCCGCCGGCGCGCGATGCCCTCGCGCTCGATGGGGTCCTCGGTGGGGATCGGTTCCGCCACCCGGAAGCCGGCCTGCTCGACGGCGGTCGCGAGCGCCTCGGCGGCCGCGATCCCGGGGACGTAGTCGACGGTGACCGTTTCGGTGGCCTGGTTGGCCGCGGCGCGGATGACGCCGCGCACGCGCGCCAGCGCCTGCTCGAGCGGCGCGACGCTCGGCGCATAATGCAGCTGCTCGACGCCGAAGGTGACGCGCGCCGTGCCGCAGTCGTATCCCGCCGTCCGGACGGTCTGGATCAGCGCCGCAACGGTGGTCTGGTCCGGGTCGTACTCCACCGCCGCCTTGGCGGTGGCGTAGTTGACGGTCGCGTTCGCGACGCCCCCGGCACGGCCCAGCGCCTGCTGCACCGTGGCGGCGCAGGACGCACAGCTCATTCCCTCGATCGGGAGGATGATCCGCGTGTTACTCATGGAACCTGTGCGGCGACGCGCTCGCCCGCCGCTCGGCCGTCGCCGGCTCCACCACCAGGAGCCCCTTCAGCACGCTCGTGCCGCAGCCGAAGGGGAACTCGCCCGCGTCTTCCGGCGTGAACTCGACCGCGGTCGTCTGGAACGCGGGGAGCGGCACGTCGATCCCGAACCGCTCGATCACGACGCGCTCGGAGCGTTCGGCGGTCTCGTCGCGGTAGAACCGGAGCCGGACGGGCGTGCCGGCCCGCACGACGATGGTGTCGGGCGTATACCCGCCCTTGACCGTGATCCGCACCTCCTGCACCCCCTCCGTGACTGTCGCCGCGACCGCCGGCTCGCTCGAGGACAGGAAATACCAGAGCACCCAGACGATGGCGGCGACGCCGACCGCCGAGACGGCGTACTGCGCGACGCTCACGCCTGCTCGTAGTATTCGATGCCGAGATGGGTGATCTGTTCCTCGCCCATCAACCACCGCAGCGTGTTCTTCAGCTTCGTCTGCTGGATGAAGAGGTCGTGCTCGGGGTACAGCCCCGGGGCCGTCTGCGGGCTTTTGAAGTAGAACGAGAGCCACTCCTGAATCCCGGAGAGGCGCGCGCGCTGTGCCAGGTCGAAGAACAGCGCCAGGTCGAGCACGAGAGGCGCCGCCAGGATCGAGTCGCGGCACAGGAAATCGACTTTGATCTGCATCGGATAGCCGAGCCATCCGAAGATGTCGATGTTGTCCCAGCCTTCCTTGTTGTCCCCGCGCGGCGGGTAATAGTTGATCCGCACTTTGTGGAACACGTTCCCGTACAGCTCGGGGTACTGGTCCGGCTGGAGGATGTACTCGAGGACGCCGAGCTTGGATTCCTCCTTCGTCTTGAAGGATTCGGGGTCGTCGAGCACCTCGCCGTCGCGGTTGCCGAGGATGTTGGTCGAATACCAGCCTGCGAGGCCGAGCATCCGCGCTTTGAAGGCGGGCGCGAGCACGGTTTTCATCATCGTCTGACCGGTCTTGAAGTCCTTGCCGCCGATCGGGACCGCGCGCTCCGCGGCGAGCCGCTCGAGCGCCGGGATGTCGACGGTGAGGTTGGGGGCGCCGTTCGCAAACGGGACGTTCTCCATCAGCGCCGCCCACGCGTAGAGCATCGAGGGCGCGATGGCGGGGTCGCTCCGTTGCATCGCCTGCTCGAACGCCGGCACGCTCTGGTGCGCAGGGCCCGGGGTGAGGAACACCTCGGTGGACGCGGCCCAGATCATCACCAGCCGGTCCGCCCCGGAGGACCGCTTGAAGCTCCGGATGTCCTCCCGCAGCTGCTCGGCGAGGTCGCGCTTCGTCTGGCCGGTCTTGACGTTCGTCCCGCTGAGCCGCTTGACGTAGCTCTGGTCGAATACGGCGGGCAGGGGCGTGATGCCCCGCAGGAAAGCGGCGACCGGCTCGAGGTGCTGGGGCTCGAGCACGCCCGCCTTCTTCGCCGCCGTGTAGGCGTCGTCGGGAATCGGGTCCCACGCGGTGAACGCGAGGGCCTTCAAGTCCGCGAGCGGCACGAACTCCTTGATCTTCGGCACCCGCCGCTCCGGGCGCTTCCCCAGGCGGATCGTGGCCAGCTGCGTGAGCGAGCCGATCGGCAGGGCGGTCCCGCGCCGCACGTGCTCCACCCCGGCGATGAACGTCGTGGAGACCGCCCCCAACCCGACGACCATCACCCCGAGCGTGCCTGTGGCGGCCCCAATGTCACGCCCAGCCTGTCGTGGCAAGACTCAATGCCCTTTCCGAGATTGCAGCGCCGGCGAGTGCCCGGGGAGCGTGTCCCGGTGGCGTGGCGGGCGCCCCGCATCCAACGCACCGGCGGTGCGGGCAACAAAGATCACGCGCTGCACGACGGTCACCGACGTCGCCAGCGCCAAAACCACGACGATCCAGAATAACAACGCCCCCCGGTTCCCCGCTCCGAACAGCATCGTCGGAACGCCCAGCAGCAGCACGCGCTCCGCCCGTTGCGCGATGCCTACCTTCGCCGTGAGCCCCAGCCCTTCGGCGCGCGCGCGCGTGTAGGACACCAGCAGGGACGCCGACAGCGCCAGGAAGGACGCCACCACGGCGAGCGGCAAGCGCTCCGGCGCAACCCCGCCCCGCAGGAAGTACACCGCGATCCCGGCGAACAGGAGTGACTCGCCCACGCGGTCGAGCGTCGAATCGTAGAAGGCGCCGAAGGTCGTGGCCATGCCGCCGTCGCGCGCCACCCGCCCGTCCACCATGTCGCACACACCGGAGACCAACAGCAGCACGCCGCCCCAACGGATGCTGCCAACCGCGAACGCCGCCGCCGACGCGATCACGACCATGGTGCCCAGCGTCGTGATCACGTTGGGCCGAACGCGGGCGCGGATGAGCAGGTGGGCCACCGGATTGAGCGCCCGGGCAAAGACGTCCCGCACGGCCTGGGGGATCAGGTTCATAGCGCGGAGAAGGTAACGGTGCCCCAGGGGCGGCGAAAGGGCGGCGCGCGCAAAACTCTCAGTAAAGCAAGTACTTGGCCCGGAGGCGCCGGAAGCGTGCCAGCGCCGGCTCCCAGGACCGCCAGATCGCGCCGGGCGCGCCGCCTGCGACGATCGCCTGTCGCAGCGCCGCACCCGCCGCCAGCCGGTCGAAGCTGCGCTCGCTGAACCGCAGCCGCTCCGGGTGCGCCGCGCGGATCGCCGCGAGCAGCGCCACGGCTGTGTGCGTGGGGTCGTAGCGCCGGCGGTCCATCACGCGCAGCCGGATTCCGCGGACCAGGACGCCGTCGTACTTGCCGTCCGTCGGCCGCCCGGGCGTGAACGCCACGGCGCGCACCTCGACCCCCTGCAATGCCTCGCGCCTCCCGTCTCCCGCCTCCCGCAGATGAGCGAGCACGACCGCGGTGTCGAGCCACGGCGCGGCGACGACCTGAAAGGCGAAGCCCGTGCCCCGCCCGACCGAGAGGTTCGTGCCCTCGAACAGACAGGTGCCGGGATAATGCATCGCGCTCTCGACATCCGGCATGTTGGGGGAGGGCCTGACCCAGGGGAGACCGGTATCATCCTGGTACTGCCCGCGGCGCCAGCCCGACGCGGGGATGACGGCGAGGGCGGCGCGGAGGCCGAGCGCGTCGTCCGCGAGCCGGAGCAGTTCCCCCAGGGTCATCCCGTGCCGCATCGGGATCGGGAGAAACCCGACGAAGTCCGAGTCCGGGTCTCCAGCGCTCGGGCGCACGTTGCCCTGGACCGCCTCCCCGCCGATCGGGTTGGGGCGATCGAGGACGATGACGCGTTTGCCGCGGCGGGCCGCCTCCCGGAGCAGTTGGGTGGCGCTCGAGTAATACGTGTAGTAGCGGGCGCCGATATCCTGAATATCGACCAGCACGACGTCGAGGCTGTCCAGCGCGGCGAGGCGGGCGAGGGGCGTCCCGCCGTACAGGCTATAGATTGGTAGGCCGCTCACGGAGTCGGTGGCGTCCGGGAGGCCGGGCCGGTCCTCGAGCCCGCGAAAGCCGTGCTCGGGGCTGAACAAGGCCATGAGCCGATAGCCTCCGGCCAACAGCACGTCCACGTCGCGCCGGCCGGCCGCATCGACACCGGTCTGGTTCGTGAGCAGGCCAAGGCGTCGGTCGCGGATCAAGTGGCCCGAGTCGGCGAGCAGCACGTCGATCCCCGGGCGGACTTGAGCAGGACCCGCGGCAGGCGCAGTGCAGGCGAGCAACCCCAACAGCGAGAGATGATGCGCGCGCATAGGCTCCTGGTACTGGTGGCCCTGCTGAGCTGCGCGACCGCCCGTCCGCCGGTCCGCCCCCCCGTCCCCCCCGCCCCGGGCGGTCAGCCGGTCGGGCGGACGGGCGGACAGGTGGACTCGATCCTGGCGAGCCTCACGGTCCGGCAGAAAGTCGCCCAGCTCGTGATGCCCTGGCTCGCCGGAAGCTACACCGCGCTGGACGATTCGCTGTTCGGCGTGGCGGCGCGCTGGGTGGACACGCTGGAGATCGGCGGCTTGATCATCTCCGTCGGCTCTCCGTTCGACATCGCCGCCAAGCTCAACGCCTTGCAGCAGCGCTCCCGCCTCCCGCTCCTCGTCTCGGCCGACCTCGAATGGGGCGCCGGGATGCGCGTGGTCGGCGGCATCGCGTTCCCGCACATCATGGCCGTCGGCGCGACCGGCAACCCGCGCGACGCGTACACGATCGGCGAGGCGGCCGCGACGGAGGGCCGGGCAGTGGGCATCCACCTCAATTTCGCCCCCGACGCCGACGTCAACAACAACCCGCTCAACCCCATCATCAACATCCGCTCGTTCGGCGAGGACCCGCGGGCCGTTTCGCGGCTGGTGCAGGAGTACGTCCGCGGGCTCCGGGACCACGGGATGCTCGCCACGCTGAAGCATTTCCCCGGTCATGGCGACACGCAGACGGACTCGCACATCGGCCTGCCGGTGATCGCGGCGGCGTACTCGCGGCTCGATTCGCTGGAGCTGCAGCCGTTCCGCGCCGGGATTGCGGCGGGAGCGGACGTGGTCATGAGCGCGCACATCGCGTTCCCCGCCTTCACGGGCTCCGACGAGCCGGCGACCCTGTCCGCGGCGGTGCTCACGGGGCTGCTGCGTGACTCCCTGCGGTTCCACGGCCTGGTGGTGACGGACGCCCTGATGATGGGCGCGATCGTGGCGAAGTACGGCGCCGGCGAAGCGACGGTGCGGGCGTTCCTCGCCGGGTCCGACCTGCTGCTCATGCCCGCGGATCCCGATTCCGCGGTGAACGCGATGGCCGCCGCGGTCCGAGGCGGGCGGGTCAGCGGCGAGCGGCTCGACCAGTCGGTGCGCCGGGTGCTCGAGATCAAGCGGAGCCTCGGCCTGCTGGAGCGCCGCACGGCGCCGCTCGACTCGATCATGCGGGTCGTCGGGAGCAAGCGGTTCCAGGACGCGGCGAACGACATCGCCGCGCGCGCGCTCACGCTGGTGCGGGACGTCGGCGGGCGGCTGCACGCGTTGCGCGCCCGGCCGTCCCGCTTCGCCCTCATCGCCTACGCCGACGAGGCCAACGGCTCGGTCGGCCAATACATGATGGAGCTGCTGCGCCAGGGCGGCGACACCGTGGAGTACTTCCGCCTGTGGCCGATGTCGGGTCCGCTGTCATACGACTCGGCGCGGGCGGTGATCGCCCGCGCGCCGGCCACGGTGTTCGTCGCGAACGTGCGGCCCCTCTCGTGGCGGGGGAACATCGCGCTTCCCGACTCGCTCGCGCAGCTCGTCACGGCCACCGACGCAGCCCGCCCCGTGGTGCTCGTCTCGCTCGGCAGCCCGTACCTCTTGAATCAGACGGCGACGGTGAAATCCTACCTGATCGCCTGGAGCGGGGTGCGCGCCTCCGAGCGCGCCGTGGCGCTGGCCCTGCTCGGGAGAGCGCCGATCGGCGGACGCCTGCCCATCCGCATCCCGCCGGACTACCAGATCGGCTTCGGCGTCACCATCCCGGTGACGCGACCGTGAAGGGCGTGGCCCGCGCCCTCGCGGCGCTCGTGGGGCTGCTCGCGGCGTGCCGGGCGGGCGCCCCTCCGCCACCCGTCGGTACCGGCATCCCCGCCGCATCGCCCGGCGCGCTCGGCTTCGACAGCACGCGGCTCGCGGCCGCGGTCCAGTACCTCGGGGCTCAGGCCGACAGCGGCGCGTTCCCGGGCGCGGTGCTCGCGGTCGGGCGCCACGGGCGGCTGGCGCTCCTGGCCGCAGTCGGGCATTACGGCACGGACGACGCCCGCCCGGTGCAGCCGGGGACGCTCTATGACCTCGCCTCGCTCACCAAGGTCGTGGGCCTCACGACCGCCTGCATGCTGCTCGTGGACGAGGGCGCGCTCGCGCTCGATTCGCCGGTCGAGCGCTATCTCCCCGAGTTCCGCGGGGCCATGAAGGACCGAGTGACGATCCGCCACCTCCTCACCCACTCGTCCGGGCTCCCCGCGTGGCGCCCGCTGTACCGGGAAGCCGACTCGCGCGCCACGGCGTTCTGGGTCGTGAACACGACGCCGCTCACGACCACCCCGGGGCGCGCGTACGTGTACTCCGACCTGGGGGCCATCGTGCTCACCGAAGTGGTCGAGCGGATCACGGGCGAGCGGCTCGATCAGTACGTCGCGCAACGGGTGTTCGGGCCGCTCGGGATGCCCGCGACGCGCTACCTGCCCCCCGCCGGCTGGCAGGACCGGATCGCGCCCACCGAGAACGACACCGTGTTTCGCCACCGGATGCTGCGCGGCGAGGTGCACGACGAGAACGCAGGCCGTCTGGGCGGAGTCTCGGGTCACGCGGGGCTGTTCTCCAACGCGCCCGACCTGGCACGCTTCGCGGCGATGCTGTTGAACCGCGGCTCGTGGGACACGCTGCAGCTGATCCGCTCGGAGACCGTCGAGGAGTTCACCCGCCGCCAGAACGTCGTGCCGGGCTCGTCGCGCGCGCTCGGCTGGGACACGCCGCCCCAGCCTCCCGATTCGACGTCGAGCGCGGGCACCAGGCTCTCGGAGCGCGCCGTCGGCCACACCGGGTTCACCGGCACCTCGATCTGGATCGACCCGGAGAAAGACCTGTTCGTCATCCTGCTCACGAACCGCGTGCATCCCACGCGCACCAACACGGCGATCCTCAGGGTCCGGCCGCGCGTCGCCGACCTCGTGGCGGACGCCCTCACGCATCCCGAGCTCTGAGCGCGCCCGCCCTGCCATCACTCCACGACCACGCCCCAGCCGCGCCGTGTCAGATCGCGGTAGATGACACCGCCCGCGAGCAACGCCAAGCCGAGTAACGCGACCCCGGGAATGGTCTCTTGGAGCAGCAGCTTGCCCACCCCGAACAGGACGCCGTAGATGAGCACGCACCCCGCGATCCAATCGATCAAATTGGAGAGCCCGTCAGCCGACGCGTGCACGTCGGGCGCCCGTGCGGCGATGGGCCCCCACCCACCCCGCGCCGGCCGCGTGCGGCGGTAGAACGCCACCAGCGTCGCTTCGGGCTCCGGGCGAGTGAGGAACGTGACGGCGAGCCACACGACGGTGGTGATCGCGACGGTGACGACCATGATCCAGGCGAAGTCGATCGGCCGGTCGCCGTCGAGCCCTACGACGGTCTGGAGCAACACCGAGACCACGAACGCCGAGACCATCGCCGAGACCTCGCTCCAGGCATTGATCCGCCACCAATACCACCGCAGCAGCAGCACCGTCCCCGTGCCGGCGCCGGTGACGATCAACAGCTTCCATGCTCCCCCGATCGAGTCCATGAACAGCGTCACCACGGCGGAGATCACGGTCAGGAGGACCGTCGCGGCTTGGGACGCGGCGACGTAGTGCCGCTCGTCGGCGTCGCGCTTCACGAACCGGCGATAGAAGTCGTTCACCAGGTAGCTCGCGCCCCAATTGAGCTGCGTGGCGATGGTGGACATGTAGGCCGCGGCGAACGCGGCCACCATCAAGCCGCGCAGCGACGACGGCAGGTAGTCGATCATGACGCGGATGTACCCGGTTTCCGGGTCGGCGAGGCCGGGAAAGAGGATGAGCGAGGCGAGCGCGACCAGGATCCACGGCCACGGGCGGATGGCGTAATGCGCGATGTTGAACCACAGCGTCGCGAGCAAGGAATGCTTTTCGTCCTTGGCGCTGAACATCCGCTGCGCCACGTACCCGCCCCCACCCGGCTCCGCGCCGGGGTACCAGGTAGACCACCATTGCAGCGAGACGTAGACGAGGAACGTGATCATCGGCATCCAGGCCGAGCCGATGTCCGGCACAAAGCTCAGGACCGATCCCCGGCCACCGCTGGTCGCCCCGCGCAGTTGATCGATGGCGGCGAGCTTCATCTTCATGGCGTCCATGCCGCCCACCGCCTGCACCGCGACGACCGCCAGCACGATCACCATCCCCATCTTGATCACGAACTGGAACAGGTCGGTGACCAGCACTCCCCACAGCCCCGAGAGCGTCGAGATCATCGAGGTGAGAGCGATCATTCCCAGCACCATGATCAGCGCTTCGACCTTGCCGACGTTGAAGAGGAGCTGGAGGATCTTCACCATCGCGAGGTTGACCCAGCCGAGGATGATGCAGTTGATCGGAATGCCGAGATACAGGGCGCGGAAGCCCCGCAGGAACGCCGCGGGCCGTCCAGCGTAGCGGATCTCCGCGAATTCGACGTCCGTCATCACGCCGCAGCGGCGCCACAGCCGGGCGTAGAAGAACACGGTGAGCATGCCGCTCGCCACGAAGTTCCACCACAACCAGTTCCCGGCCACGCCGTTCCGCGCGACCATGCCCGTCACGGCAAGCGGCGTGTCGGCCGCGAACGTCGTCGCGACCATGGACGTGCCGGCGAGCCACCACGGCACGTTGCGCCCCGACAGGAAGAACTCGGCCGTGTCGCGACCGGCGCGCCGCTTGTAGTAGAGACCGATCGCCACGTTAAAGGCGAAGTACAGGACGATGATCGACCAGTCGAGGAAGTCGAGGCGCATAGGGGTGCGATTCCGTGGTGGAGGCCCCCAATTGTGGGAACGACGTGCCGGGATGCAAGCGGGTGGTTGACAGCTCCGCCCGGCGTGGCTAACTTGCTCTCTCATTGGAGGATACATCATGGCCACGACACAGACCCCCATCACGCTGACGCTGACCGAGAAGGCGGCCGCCGAGGTGCGGAAATTCATGGCGGAGGAGCAGGTGGTGCCGGAGACCGCCGGCCTGCGCATCGGGGTGCTGCCGGGCGGCTGCTCGGGGTTCCGCTACAGCCTGAACATCGAGGAGAAGCCGGCCGAAGACGACCTGGTGATCGAGAGCGCCGGTGTGCGCTGCTTCGTCGACGGCTTCAGCGCGCAGTACCTGAACGGCGTGACCTTGGACTTCAAGAGCAACTTCCAGGAGTCCGGCTTCGCGTTCGAGAACCCGAACGCGACGGGCGGCTGCGGCTGCGGGTCGTCGTTCACCGTCTGAGCCCGTTGGCGACCCTCGAGTCGGCGTTCCCAGCCCGCGCGCGGCGCGGGCTTTTTGCTTCCCGTCCCCATCGCCCGGATCCCCGGTTCTGCGCCCGCTCGACGTAGCCGTCATTTTCCTGTACTTCGCGGCGGTGATCGCCGCCGGGCTGCTCCTCGCCGGACGCCAGCGCGACGCGAGCGATTACTTCCTCGGCCATCGCGGCCTGCCGTGGTGGGCGCTGATGTTCTCGATCGTCGCGACGGAGACGTCGGCGGTCACGGTCATCTCGGTCCCCGGTCTGGCGGCGCGGGGCGATCTCACGTTTCTGCAGGTGGCGTTCGGCTACCTGGTCGGTCGGATCGGCGTCGCGGCGCTGCTCCTGCCCGGCTACTTCGAGGGGACGCAGGACACGGCGTACCAGCGCCTCGAGCGGCGCTTCGGCCGGACGGCCCGACGCACGGCGTCCGGAGTCTTCCTCCTCACGCGCGCACTGGCGGACTGCGTCCGCGTCTTCGCAACGGCCATCCCGCTCGCCATCATCACCCGCTGGAACCTGGCCGCCGGGATCCTCGCCATCGGCATCGTGACGCTGATCTACACGTGGGTCGGCGGCCTGCGCGCCGTGGTGTGGGTGGACGTGATCCAGCTGGGCGTGTATCTGCTCGGCGGCGTCGCGACGCTCATCGTCGCCACCCAGCTCGCCGGAGGCCCGGGCGCCTTCGCGCGTGCCTGGGACCAAGGGAAGCTGGCGACGCTCGACTTTCGGGCGTCGTTCACCGTGCTGTACACGTTCTGGGGCGGCCTCGTCGGCGGCGCGCTGCTCACCGGCGCCTCGCATGGGACGGATCACCTGATCGTTCAGCGCTTGCTCGCGGCGCGGGGCCTGCGAGACGCCCAGCGGGCCCTCATCGGCTCGGGGATGTTCATCATCGTGCAGTTCGCGCTCTTCCTCCTCGTGGGCACGAGCCTGTGGCTGGCGGGGGCCGACCGCGCCGGGATGCGCAGCGACGCGATCTATCCGACGTTCGTCATCACACAACTTCCCGGCGGGCTCGCCGGCCTGGTTGTCGCGGGGATTCTCGCCGCGGCGATGAGCAGTCACGCGTCGGCCGTCAATTCGCTGGCCTCCGCGTCCACACTCGACTTCTACGCTCCGCTCACCGGCCGGCAGGACCCGGCGCATCTCCTGCGGATCGGCCGCTGGTTCACGCTGGTGTGGACGGCGGTGCTGGTCGCGGGGGCGATGGCGTTCCGAAACCAGAATACACCCGTCGTGCAGCTGGCACTCAGCATCGCGTCCGTAACCTACGGGAGTCTGCTGGGAACCTACGTGCTCGGGGGGCTCTGGCCGCGCGCGCGGCAGATCGACGTGATGATCGCCATCGTCGTGAGCGCGCTCTGCATGATGCCCATCGTGCTCGGCGCGGTCGTGCCGCACTTCCCACTGCGGTGGTTGCCGGGCCTTGCCTGGCCGTGGTACGTGCCGCTGGGGACGGCCGTGACGGTGGCGGTGGGGATGCTCTCGTCGATTGTCGGACGGGCGGACGGGCGGACGGACGGACGGAAGGCCTAGGCGGTATGCCTTCCCCGTCCGCCGGTCCGCCCGACCGCCTGTCCGCCCTCTTTCTCGGGGGCGACGCCGGCGGCTCGCACTCGACAGTCGTCATCGGCACGGGAGACCTCGTGGTCCTCGGTCGTGCAGAGGGGCCCGCCGCCGCGATGAAGCCGGGCGGCGGCGCGGCATCGGCGGCGGTGCTGGTCGAGACGGCGCGCCGGGCGGCGGCGCAGGCGGGCATCGAGCTTCCCGCGGAGCGGGCGGTGGTCGCGGCGGCCGGCGTGGGTCGCGCGCAAGAGGGCGCGGAGCTCGAAGCGGCCCTCGAGCAGGCGGGCCTCGCGCGGCGGGTGCGGGTCATGTCGGACGGGGAGGTGGCGCTCGCGATGGCGTTCGAAACCGGCCCGGGGATCATCGTCAGCGCGGGCACGGGCTCGATCGCGTACGCCCGCGACGCCGTGGGGCAGGTCCACCGCGCGGGCGGCTACGGCTGGCAGCTGGGCGACGAAGGCGGCGGCTACTGGCTCGGACGCCGGGCGCTTGACGCGGCCGCGCGCGCCCAGGACGGGCGGGCGGAAAGCTCCACGCTCCTGGCCCGGCTCCTCGCCGCGCTCGGCCTGCAGACGTTCGACGACCTCGTGCGCTGGACCGTCACCGCGACCCCGGCGCAGGTGGCGGCCCTCGCGCGGCACGTGCTCAACGCCGCACGCGAAGGCGAAGCGGTGGCGCAGCGCGCGGTGGAGGACGCGGCGGGTGAGCTCGTGGCCCTGGTGCTGATGCTCGAGCGGCACTTCCCGGACTCGGGCCCGATCCCCGTCGCCTCCGCTGGAGGCCTGCTCCACCCGGACTCGCCGCTCGCCGCCGCGTTCCGGAAGCGGCTCGTCGCGGAGACGCGGCGCGCCCGCGTGGTGCCGAACACGATCGATACGCCCGTCGGGGCGCTGAAACTAGCGGTGAGCAGTGACCGATAACCGTGAGCGGTGAGCGGTCGGCGTATCCAACCTCCCGCTCACCGCTTACCGCTCACCGTCTTCGGATCCCACTCGCTCTCAGTCCGCGCCACGTAGACGGCGGCGCTCAGGTCCCCGACGACGTTGATCGTGGTGCGCGACATGTCGAGAATCCGGTCCACGCCGATGATGATCGCGATCGCCCCGGGGTCGATGCCGACGATACCGAGCACGCCCATGAGGAGCGGCAGCGAGCCGCCGGGGACTCCCGCCGCGCCGACGGCGGTGATCACGCTCAACACGATCACGATCACCTGCGTGGACAGGCTCAGCGACAGGCCATAGACCTGCGCCAGGAAGAGCACGGTCACGCCTTCGAACAGGGCGGTGCCGTTCATGCACATCGTCGAGCCGATCGGCAGCACGAAGCCCGCGATTTTGGGAGAGATCTTCAGCTCCTGCTCGGCGACGGCGATGTTCGTGGGAAGGGTCGCGTTGCTCGAGCTCGTCGAGAAGGCGGTCACGATGCTGGCGCGGATTCGGCTGAAGAACACGCGCGGCGAGAGCCCGCCCAGCACCCGCACCAGCACCGAGATGGACACGAGCCCGTGCAGCAGCAGGCCGGCGAGCACGACCGCCACATAGATCCCGAGCTGCTTGAGCAGGCCGTAGCCGAATCGCGACGTCACGACGAAGATGAGGCCGAACACGCCGTAGGGAGCGACTCGCATCGCGATGTCGATGATCTTCACGACCGCCTCGCCCAGCGCGTCGAGCACGCTCAGCATCGGCTTCGCCCGCTCGGCCGGGAGCAGGGTGAGCGCCGCACCGAACACGAGCGCGAAGAAGATGATCCCCAGCATGTCGAGCGAGGCCGCCGCCTGGATCGGGTTGCGCGGCACGATGTTCACGAACGTCTCGACGCCGAACCCGACCGTGCCCCCGGCCTGGAGCCCGGCGGCCTGGGACCGGTAGGTCGCCATCAGCTGCTCCCGGATCGCGGGATCGAGGCCGGCCCCGGGACGGACCAGGTTCACGAGGATGATGCCGATCGTGGCGGAGATGGCCGTCGAGACGAGGAAATAGGCGATGGTCCGCGCCCCCACCCTCCCCACCCGGCGCACGTCTCCCAACCCCGCGACGCCCAAGGTGAGCGACGCGAACACGAGGGGCACCACCGTCATCAGGAGCATACGGAGGAAGATCTGGCCGACCGGTCCCGCCACGTTGTCGGCGATCCATTTCACCCACGCGGCGCCCGGGGCGAAGGCGTTCGCCGCGGTGCCGCACACGGCCCCGAGCACCAGCCCGACGACGATCTTGGTGTGGAGCTTCACCGCCCGGCCGGGGCCCCGGCGCGCCGGTGCAGGCCGCTGTGGCGGTACCCGTACAGCACGTACAGCGACAGCCCGATGGCGAGCCAGATGCCGAAGCGCTCCCATGCCTGGCGGGGCAGGCCGGCCATCACGAACACGCAGAGGACCGCAGCCGTGACCGAGACCGGCCAGACGAACGGGACGCGGAACGGGCGCGGCCGGTCGCGATCCTTGTACCGCAGCACGAGCACCCCGATCGCGACCAGCGCAAACGCGAACAGCGTCCCGATGTTCGTGAGGTCGTACGTCTCGCCCGCGTCGCCGATCAGCGCCCAGAGCCCGACGAACAGGCCCGTGATGACGGTGGTGACGTGCGGCACGCGATGTTTCGGATGGATCTTCGCCGCCCACGCCGGGAGCAGCCCGTCCCGCCCCATGGCGAAGAAGATGCGCGGCTGCCCGTACTGAAACACCAGCAGCACCGCCGACATCGAGATGATCGCGCCGAGCGCCACGATCCAGCCGACCGTCGTGAACCCCGCGCTGGTGAGCGCCTTCGCGAGCGGATCGGCCACGCCGAGCTCGCTGGAGGGCACCATCCCGGTGAGCACCGCGCCCACGATCACGTAGATGACGGTGCAGATCGCGAGGCCGCCGAGAATGCCGATCGGCAGGTTGCGCTGCGGATTCTTCGTCTCCTCGGCGGCCGTCGAGATCGCGTCGAACCCGATGTAGGCGAAGAAGACGATCGCGGCCCCCTGATGGATGCCCCGGAAGCCGTGCGGGGCGAACGGGTGGTAATTCGCCGGATCGATGTGGGTGAGCCCCGCCGCGATGAACAGCCCGATCACGAGCAGCTTGATCGTCACCATGATGTTGTTCGCCGTGGCGCTCTCGCGGACGCCGAGCAGGAGCAGCCAGGTGATCAGCATGACGATCGCGAACGCCGGGAGATTGAGGAGAACGGGGATGCCGGCGACGTGGGGGGCGGTTTGCAGCAGGCCGTGCAGCTTGGCGTCGGGTGACAGCAGCGCGGTGCGGTAGCCCGTGGTGAGCCACACCGGGAGCTGGACGTCGAAGCTCCGCAACAGCGACGTGAAATAGTCGCCCCACGAGATCGCCACCGCCACGTTCCCCACGGCGTACTCGAGGATCAGGTCCCAGCCGATGATCCACGCGACCAGCTCGCCCAGGGTCGCGTACGCGTAGGCGTAGGCGCTCCCCGCCTGGGGGATCATGGCCGCGAGCTCGGCATAGCACAGGCCTGCCAGGGCGCAGGCGACGCCGAGCAGCAGGAACGACAACACCAGCGCCGGTCCCGCCCCGCTCCGGATCATGTGGCCTGCCGCGTCGTACTGGCCGGCGGCGGCGGTTCCGATGGCGCCGAAGATGCCCGCCCCGATCACGGCGCCGATGGCGAGCATGATCAGATCCCCGCCGCCCAACGCCCGTTTCAGCGCGTACGGGCTTTCGCCCTCGACGAGCAGCTGGGAGATCGGCTTGCGGGCGAACAGCTGCTCAGACAAAGAGCGGCGCCAGCACCAGGGTGACCGTGCTCAGCAGCTTGATCAGCACGTGCAGGGACGGCCCCGCCGTGTCCTTGAAGGGGTCTCCGACCGTATCGCCCACGACGCCGGCCTTGTGGGCCGGGCTCCCCTTGCCGCCGTATTCACCGGTCTCGATGAACTTCTTGGCGTTGTCCCACGCCCCGCCGCCGTTGTTCAGCATGGTGGCGACGAGAATCCCGGCGATCGTCCCGACCATCAGGAACGCGGCCACGGACTCGGCGCCCACGCCAAACGCCTTGAAGACGAGCCCGACTGCGATCGGCATCCCGACCGCCAGCAGCCCGGGCGCGACCATCTCTTTCAACGCCCCGACGGTCACGATGTCCACCGCCCTGCCGTAATCGGGCTTGGACGTACCCTTGAGGATCCCCGGGTCGGCCTGGAACTGGCGGCGCACTTCCTTGATCACGCTCACCGCGGCCCGCGTCACCGCGCCGATCGCGAGCGCCGAGAACCAGAAGACCAGCATGGCGCCGAGCAGTCCGCCCACGAACACCTCGGGCTTGGCCAGGTTGATCGACTCCAGGGGCGAGCCGAGGGCGGCCACCTCGTCCAGGTAGGCGGAGAACAGCAGGAACGCGGCGAGCGCGGCGGAGCCGATCGCGTAGCCCTTGGTGAGCGCCTTGGTCGTGTTCCCGACCGCGTCGAGCCGGTCGGTGCGCCGGCGGATGTCCTCGGGCTGGTGGGACATCTCGATGACGCCGCCCGCGTTGTCGGTGATGGGCCCGAAGGTGTCCATCGCCAGGATGTAGGCGGCGGTGCCGAGCATGCCCATGGTCGCGACCGCGGTGCCGAACAGGCCCGCGTGCTCGAGGCCGCTCGACGCGCCGAGCCGGTACGACGAGATGATCGCGGCCCCGATGGCGAAGGTCGGGAGCGCCGTGCACTCGAGCGCCACCGCGAACCCCGCGATGATGTTCGTCGCCGGGCCGGTGACGGACGCGGCGGCGATCGATTTCACCGGGCGGTAGCGGTATTCGGTGTAGTACTGCGTGATGTAGACGAACGCGATGGAGGTGGCGATGCCGATGACGCCGCTCAGCGCGAAGTGCCACCACGCGTCGGGCGCGCTCGCGGGATTCAGCAGCCAGTACGTCCCGCCGATGAAGCCGACGGCGGCGAGCACCGCGGCGATCATGTACCCGCGGTTGAGGGCATGCATCGGGTCCTCGTCCTCGCGGGATTTGACGACCAGGATGCCGATGATCGAAGCCACGAGCCCGAAGGCCCGGACGACGAGCGGGAAGAGGATCACGGCGAGCGCGGCCAGGCCGCCGAACGCCGTCGGGTTGGCCGCGGCGAGCCCCGCGCCGAGGATCATCGCGCCGATGTTCTCGGCGGCCGTGGACTCGAACAGGTCGGCGCCGCGGCCGGCGCAGTCGCCCACGTTGTCGCCCACCAGGTCCGCGATCACGGCCGGGTTGCGCGGATCGTCCTCGGGGATTCCGGCCTCCACCTTGCCCACGAGGTCCGCGCCCACGTCCGCGGCCTTCGTGTAGATCCCGCCGCCCAACTGCGCGAACAGCGCCACGAACGACGCGCCGAAGCCGTAGCCGACGATGAGGAGCGGGATCCGCTCCGGCGGCACGACGTCGAATGCGTGGACGATCGTGTACAGCCCCCCCACGCCCAGCAGACTCATGGCCACCACGAACAGGCCGCTCACCGCCCCGCCCCGCAGCGCGATCTGGAGCGCCCGGTTCAGGCTGGAGCGCGCGGCGCTCGCGGTGCGGATGTTCGCGCGCACCGCGACGAACATGCCGATCAGCCCCGCGACCCCCGAGCAGACCGCGCCGAACGCGAACGACAGCGTGGTCCAGAAGGCCATCGTGGCCGCGGACGGCTCGCCGGGGTGCGGCGTCCGGAAGAACGCGTACAGCACGAAGATGAGCGCGGCGAGGACGATGCTCATGCCGAAGATGGTCCTGTACTGCCGCCGGACGAAGGCACCCGCACCCTCCTGAATCGCATCCGACACCTTCCGCATCTCCGGGGTGCCGTTGTCCTGCCGCAGCACCCAGCGCGCCAGACCGACGGCGACCGCCAGGGCGCACACACTCAGCCCCAGCACGAGGGGGATCAGCATAGTGAGTTTCGGCTCCTTGGAGCCCGCCTCCGCCGGCGGGCCAGTAACGGACCTAGTTACCGCGTGAGTATCGGATGGAGTAGACGCTCGCCACCGGCTGGCCGTCCTTCGTGGCCGGGTAGAATTGCGTCTCCATCATCAGGTTCACGAACTCCCGCCGGCACCCTTCGTCCTTCGGTGGCGGGTCGATCTCGACCCGGGTCGGACGTCCGTCGGCAGCGACCGAGAAGCGCACTTCGAGCGCACCCCGCGACAGGCACGCCGGCAGCCGGGGAATCACCCGACGAGGATGGGCGGGAACAATGTAACTGCCTTCGCCTCCCGTTCCAGGCCCCACACCCGCCCCGGCAGCCGTTCCTGTCCCCGTGCCCTGCCCTCCCGCGGCCCCCGCCCCCTGCCCCGCAGCCGCTGTCGCGCTCGCCGCGTCCGGAGCGAGTGCCGCCAGCGTCGCCTGCGGCAGCGCCAGCGGCGGCAGGTCGACCTTCACCTGCTCGAGCGAGGGCAGCTCCCGTACGGTGACGGGAGCCGCGGCCGGGAGATCCAGCGCCGCGGGCCCGGCGGCCGGCACGGCGAAGAAGTTGACGGCGTCACCCCCCCCGCCGCGCGAGCCCGGGCCGGCCGGGACCCGCTGGAGCAGCTCCCGCCCCCGGACGACGACCAGGGCGATGACAGCCGCGTGGACGACGAAGGACAGGGCAGCCCCTGGGCCGATCCGCCGGGAGACGAGCGGCAGGCGGAGCCCGGGGAGCCTCGGTCGGCCCGGCGGGGTGGAGGTAGCAGGCACGGGTATTACATACCCCACACAGACATAGCCCCGCCCGTGAGGGCGGGGCTCTAACGGGCCGGGGCTGCGGAGCCTATGGCTATGGCGATTTGCCCGGCTCGACTGGCGTGAACCCGATGACCTGTACGCCGGCCGCGTGCGCGATGTCCATCGCCAGCATCACCTCGCCGTACTTGCGGTTGGGCGCGGCTTTGATGAACAACAGCTTCGCCGGGCGGGGGTCGTAGATCTGGTGGAACGCCTGGTCGAGCTGGCTCACGGGGTAGGGCTGCCCGTTGATCGCGTACGAGCCGTCCCCCTTGAGCTCGAGCACGATCTGGCTCGACGGCGGCTGCTTCGACTTGGTCTGCTGCTTGGGCGGCAACTGGACGTCGAACGCCTTGCGTGACAGGGGCTGCGTGATCATGAAGATGATCAGCAGCACGAGCAGCACGTCGATCAGCGGCGTGACGTTGATGTCGGAGCTGAGCCCCTCGCCGCCGCCGGTGGACCCCATCGCCATGGGTCAGCTCCCTTCCTTCTTTTTCGTGAGCGCCTGCTTCTGCTCGGTGATCGCGCCG
>WNGA01002932.1_pt1 | contig 25821 bp, 28 predicted proteins | sample 5400061 | NCBI WGS metagenome assembly WNGA01 (sample SAMN13153366, study PRJNA577476) | soil metagenome | isolation source: 100 cm soil or saprolite under grassland replicate 2 | place: USA:California | collected 2016-06-15 | reverse complement strand
CCCCGCGACCCTCACGCCAGGGTCAACTGTTCTCCACCACATCACCGTGTCACGTGCGGCCCCGGGCGGCGGCGAACGCTTGATCCTCACGCGACGTGAGGCCGTAGCGTCGCCCGTGTGACGGCACGAGAGGACGCGACCTGGCAGGTCGGACAGCTCGCAGGTCAGCCGATCCACGCCGAGGTCACCGCCGCCGAGGGGGTGATCTGGCTGCACCGGGTCTCCAAGGAGCACGGCCTCGACTCGCCCAAGAGCCTCGGCGGATCCAGCGCCTACCTGATGGTGACCGTGGACGACGTCGGCGCGCACTTCGCCGCCGTACGCGACGCGGGGGCGCGCATCGAGCACGAGCCGACCGACATGCCGTACGGCGTCAGCGAGTTCGCCGCCGGACCTCGAAGGCTTCCTCTGGTCCTTCTGCTCGCCGCTCGACTGAACCCGAAGCTGGGCGCCGCCACCCCGGGCGCTGTGCTCACCTGTGGATCAAGCTCTTTCCAGAGCGCTCCAGAGAGGGAGCGGCTCTGACCTGCGTTTCCGCTGGTCAGAGCCGCTTTGGGTGTGGAGCTGAGGGGATTCGAACCCCTGACCCCCTCGATGCGAACGAGGTGCGCTACCGGACTGCGCTACAGCCCCAAAGACCGTCGACAAGGTTAACAGCCACGGGGCCCCACCGACGAATCCGGGTCGGCACGTCGACGGAGCCCTAGAAGTTCGCGGCTCGGGCCTCGTACGAGGTGCCGCGCAGGCCCGGGGTGGTGGGCGCCCCGGCGGCCCGCTCCGCGGCGGCGCGTTCGCGGGCGAGTTGCTGGGCGTACCGGCGGGCTTCGGAGATGCGGCGCTGGCGCTCGGCGAGGCGCCGGCGCTCGGCGGCTTCGGCGGCGGCGCGTTGCGCTGCCTGCCACCTGCGTTCCAGGCGGTGCCGGTGGTCGACCACGACGGCGTTTCGCAGCACGCTGGCGTACCCGAAAAGAAAGAGCACGGACAGCGAGAGGCCGACGAAGAAACCGGGGCCGATCAGCGCTGCTCCGGTCGCCTCGACCGCCACCAGCGCCACCAGGGTGCCGAAGACCCGGCGCCGCCGGCGTTGCCACCAGCGGCGGAGCTCGACCGGGTCGCGGGGGCGCGGCACCCGTGGCGGCCGACCGGGCTCGGGGCGGGACGGCGGGGGTGTCGCGTCGGGCGCCTGCGGCGACTGGCCGGCCGGATTGACCGGTACGCGTCCGGGCACGGTACGGCGACGGCGCTGGCGCCGCAGCACCCGCGCCGTCGAGGACACCCGATCCGCGTCCAGCCGTTCAGTGGCGTCGTACCGCCGCACCAAAGCGGGCGCCAAGGCCAGCAAGCCGGCTGCCACGAGGACCGCGAGGAGTACCGATGTGGGCACTCCTGCTCCCCTCCCGCCAGTTGGTCAGACCTACCCGAACTTGAGGTTACGGGGCGCTTCCCAGTACGCCGCCGCGCCACACCGGGCGGCCGGTCACCAGAACCCGGGTCGGGCGTAACGGACGGTGCGGGTCAAACGGTCCGGCGTACCCGGTGCCAGCGGGCCAGCAGCGTGCCGTCGTCGACCAGATCCTCGACGGTCAACGCGTACCCGATGTGGTCGCACCACTCGCCGCCGATGTGCAGGTAGCGCCGGTGGTACGCCTCCTCGCGGAACCCGAGCTTCTGCACCACCCGGCGACTGGCCTCGTTCTCCGGGCGGATGTTGACCTCGATCCGGTGCAGCTGACCGGCGGCGAACGCGTGGTCCACGGCGAGCGCCAGCGCGGTCGGCATCACCCCGCGCCCGGCGATCCGGCCGTCGACCCAGTAGCCGGCGTACCCCGAACAGAACGCGCGGCGGACGATGTTGCCGATGGTGAGCGAGCCGACCAGCCGGTCCTGGAAGCACACCGCCCACGGCATCGAATGGCCCCGCCGGGCGTCGCGCCGCATGTCCCGCAGCAGGGCACGGAACACCGCGGGGGCGTTCGCCTCGTGCCAGGACTGGTTCGGGTACGGCTCCCACGGCTGCAGCCATTCCCGGTTGGCCACCCGGATCTCGCTCCAGGTACGCGCGTCGCCCCGCCGGTACGGTCGCAACGTCACCAGACCGTCCGTGACAGTGGCTGGCCAGCCCGGATGTCCGTTCATCAGGGCGAGAAGCCTACCTCCGGCGGTCGATCAACAACACGTCGACGGTCGTACCCGCCGCGGCGGTGGTGACCTTCTCCCCCAGCACCAGCAGACCGTTCGCCTCGGCGAGGCCGGACAGCGTGTACGGCCCGCCCGCCAGCGGCTGCAACGTGTAGCCGCCGCCGCGCCGCTCCGCCACGTGCGCCGGCCGGAACTCGCGCAGCCCGACCGGAGACGTCACGGTCTCCAGCAGGTGCGCCTTGACCGCTGGCCGGAACACCGGCTCGGAGCCGGCGAGCCGCTGGATCAACGGCCTGGCCAGCACCTCGAACCCGATCAGCGCCGCACCCGGGTCGCCCGGCAGGCACACGATCGGCACTTCCTCGGCGCCGACCGTACCGAAGCCGAGCGCGGAGCACGGATAGACCGAGACGTCCGCGAAGTCGACCGTGCCGTCGCGACCCAGGATCCGGCGCACCATGTCCCCCGGCCCCACCCCGGTGCCGCCGGTGGTGAGGATCAGGTCGGAGCGCAGGATCTGGTCGTCGAGCATCGCCCGCAGCGCCTCGGGGTCGTCGTCACAGATCCCGATCCGGTACGCGTGCGCCCCGGCATCCGCCGCCGCGGCCGCCAGCGCGTGCGAATTCGCGTCCACGATCTGGCCGGGCTGACTGGAGCGGCCGGTGTCGACCAACTCGTCCCCGGTGGCGACCACCACGACGCGGGGTTGCGGGCGTACCACCACGTGACCGACGCCGGCGGACGCGAGCAGCGCGACCAGGGCGGGGCTGGCGTACGTGCCTTCGCGGCCCAGGGTCGCGCCGGGCGAGACCTCGTCGCCGGTACGGCGTACCGCGTGGCCCCGGTTCGGGGAGCGGTGGATCTCGACGGCCGCCATCCCCTCGTCGGTGTACGACGGCGGCACCACCACGTCGGCGCCGGCAGGCAGCGGGGCGCCCGCGGCGACGGAGAAGCAACTGCCGGGCAGCACCCTCACCGGCCGCCAACTGGTGACGCCGATGTCGCCCACCACGTTGAGCCGGATCGGCCGCTCGGGACGCGCCCCCTGGATGTCCTCGGTACGCGCGGCGTACCCGTCGATCGCGGCGTAGTCGAACGCGGGCAGCGGGCCGGGCGACGGCACGTCCTCGGCGAGCACGTTGCCGTACGCCTGGGTCAGGTCGAGATCCAGCGGCGGCAACGGCTGGATCTTCGCCAGTACGCCACTGAGATAGTCCGCGAGCGGTCTCACCACCACGGCGGTCACCGGTCCACCCGACCCGCTGAGCCGGTCATCCTCGCAGCTCCCGGTCCACGTACTCGATCAGCCACTCCTTGATCGACGGGCCGATGTCGTCCCGGGCGACCGCGAGCTGCACCACCGCCTTGAGGTAGCCCTCCGGTTGGCCGGTGTCGTACCGGCGGCCCCGGAACACGATCCCGTGCACGGGAGTGCCGGCGTCGATCATGGTCGCCATCGCGTCGGTCAGCTGGATCTCGCCGCCACGTCCAGGCTTGGTATCGCGGATCACGTCGAAGATCGCGGCGGGGAGTACGTATCGGCCGACCACGGTGAGGTTGCTGGGCGCCTCCTCGCGCGGGGGCTTCTCGACCAGCCCGGTCACCCGTACCACATCGGTTTCTTCGGTTTTCTCCACCGAGGCGACGCCGTATTTGTGGACCTCGTCCCACGGAACCTCCATCAGCAGCAGCACGATGCCGCCGGTGGCCGCCTGCAGGTCCAGCATCCGCGGCAGGATCGGGTCCCGCTCGTCGACCAGGTCGTCGCCGAGCATCACCGCGAACGGCTGGGAGCCGACGTGGTCCTCGGCGCACAGCACCGCATGGCCCAGGCCGAGCATCTCGGGCTGCCGGGAGCTGTGGATCGCCGCCAGCTCGGTGGGCCGCCGGACCGCCTCGAGCCGGTCGGTGTCACCCTTCGCCTCCAGCTGGATCTCCAGGTCCAGCCGCCGGTCGAAATGGTCGACCATCGAACTCTTGCCGCGGCCGGTGATCAGCAGGACGTCGGCGATCCCTGATGCCGCCGCCTCCTCGATGATGTACTGCAGCGCGGGGCGGTCCACCACGGGGAAAAGTTCCTTTGGTACGGCTTTGCTGGCCGGCAGGAACCGCGTCGCCAGGCCGGCCGCCGGAATCACCGCCTTACGCGCTCGCCCGCCACCTGCTGCCTTACCGGATACGTCGTCGACCATGTGTTGAGGCTATCGGCCGTAGGTGAATCCCACGCGTCGTGGCCGTCCGGCGCGCCGCCGGACGGCCACGACGGAAAGATCACGAGACGGTAAGGTGCCAGACGAATCAGCCCGACACGGAAGGCGGACCGCGTGCGACACGTACTCAGCGCGATCGCGGGCCTGATCGTGGCCCCCCTCGCCTGGCTCCTGTACGCCTACGGCCAATACCACTACCGGATTCAGCTGAACGCCGCGTTCAGCCCGGCGAAGGCGTCGCCATGGCTGCTGCTGGTGCTCCTGGCGGGCATCCTGATCGGGGTGATCGCCACGCTGCGGATCTCCCCGGCCGGCGCCGTCGTCGCCGGAGCCGGGTATCTGCTCGTCGCGGCGTGGAATCTGATCGACGTGCCGTCGGCGTACCGGATGCTGGACGGGCTGGGTGACCTGGTCGGGATGAAGCCGCCGAGCATGCTGGGCGACCCGCTCTACACCGGCGCCGTCCCGTTGGTCGGTGCCGCCCTGTTGGTGGCCGGGTTCAGCCGCCAGCGCTGGCTGACCTGGCCCGGCACGGCAGCCACCGCCTCCGGGCCACCGCCGGGCTACCCCGGCGCCCGCGCCACCGGCGAGCCGGCCAGCGCGCCCGAAGCCTGGCAGCCACCTCCGTCGCCGGAGATGGCACAACCGGCGGGCCCACCCGCGGCGGCCGAGGAAGCTCAGGAGCCGGATTCAGCGACCCGGTAGGTGTTCCGCCCGGAGGCCTTCGCGGCGTACAGCGCGTCGTCGGCCGCTTCGAGGAGCTCCGCGTCGGTCGCGCCGTGCTCGGGATACACCGCGATCCCGGCCGACACGGTGACCATGATGGGTTGCCCGGAGCCGTCGCCGGTGTCCACCCGGAACGGCTCGCCCCGGATCGCGGCGCAGAGTCGCTGGGCCACCCGCGCGCCGCCCACGGCGTCGGTCTCCGGCAGCAGTACGACGAACTCCTCGCCGCCCTGCCGGAACGCCAGGTCCACCTCGCGGGTCTCGGCCTTGACCCGCCGGGCGAACTCGACCAGCACCGCGTCGCCGACCGGGTGTCCGTGTGTGTCGTTGACCTCCTTGAACCGGTCCAGGTCCATCGCCAGCAGCGCGAGCTGGCGACCGAACCGGCTCGCCCGCTCGACCTCCCGGCGTACGGATTCCCGCAGGTGGCGGTAGTTCCACAGGCCGGTCAACGGGTCCGTGATCGACAGCCGGTGGGTCTCCTCGTGCAGCAGTACGTTCTCCACCGCGACCGCCGCCTGCCCGGCGAACGTACGCAGCGTGACCAGGTCGGCGTCGTCGAAGTCGTCGTGCCCCAGCCGGTCGTACAACGCCAGTACGCCGAGCAGCCGCCCGGGCTGGCTCGCCGGGTCCTCCCCCTCGCCGTGCCGGCTGCCAGAGAACGGCACCGCGACGTACGTACGGCACCGGGGTTCGGCGGGGCTGAGCGCCGGGCCGTCCCAGTCCACCCGGCCGCGCCGCGGCTCGCCGCTCGCCGCGACCCCGCCGAGCAGCCCCTCGCCCAGGTTGAGCCGGATCGCCGTGGAGCCGTCGGAACCGCCGGGGCCGCTCAGCCCGGAACCACCGCCGCCCAGGTCACCACCGCCCGAGCTGCCCGGCACACGGTCGCCCGACCGGTTGTCCAGGCCCCGGGCGCAGCGTTCCACGAGGCCGCCGGGGCGGCGCCCGTCGGGCTGCTCCACCAGCAGCACCACTCCCGCCCGGGCCCCGGTGGCGGCCATCGCGGTCTCCAGGATCACCTCGAGGATGCGGCCGAGATCGTGGGTGCTCGACAAGGTGTCGCCGAGCAGCCCGAGGTTGCCCCGCAGCTGGTCCCGGCTCGCGGTCAGCGCCTCCACGTACCCCTGCATCTCCCGGGTCATCCGGTTGAACGTGGTCGCGAGCCGCCCGACCTCGTCGCCGCTGCGTACGGGCACCCGGGCGTCCAGGTCACCGCCGGCGACCCGGTCGGCGGCCAACGCCAGCTCGGCGAGCGGCCGGGTGGTGGAGCGGGCCAACAACCAGGCGGCCGCGATCGCCAGCAGGCCGGCCAGCACCACCACGGTGAGCAGCACCGCGAACAGGCCCTGCTCCTCGCCCCGGCTGGTGACCAGCAACAGCCGCAACGGCTGCCCGTCGCTGCGGGCGACCGCCCGCACGTACGAGCCGTCGTCGGTCTGTCGTACGGCACCGTCCGCCATGCCCCGGCCCAGCTGCTGCAGCCGCCGGGCGCGGTCCACCGAGAAGGTGCTCAACGGGGAATCCCGCTTGTCCATGACGATCACTTCGACGCCGGCGGCGCCGGACAGCCGCTGCACCAGGTTGGCGTCCAGCGGCACCGCCACGACGACGTACCCCACCAGGTGGTCCGCGGCGTTTCGCAGCTCGGCCCGCCAGCCCAGCGCCCGTACCTCGACCTTGTCGACGCCCGGCCCGGTGTCGGTGCACAGGGTCCACGGCCCGGCCACGCTGCCGTACGTCTTGAGGGTCCTGCCGTGTACGTCGTCGACCCGGGCGGCGTCGACCTGGCCTCGGCGTACCACCTGTTGGGCTGACTGTTGAGCGGCCGAGACCGCCGAGTCTCCGCTCATCGCGAGCGCGGCAGCGGTCTCCGCCGAGGTGCGCAGCCCCGAGCAGATCGCGTCGATCGTGGTGCGTACCGCGGTCGCGGCGACGTCCAGCCGGTCGGTGGAACGGGCCTTGCTGACCGTCGCGACCGTGCCGCCGACGAGCAGCGAACCGACCAGTAGCGGTCCGAGCACCACCGCGAGGAAGGCGGCTGTGAGCCGCGCGCGCAGCGTCACTGCGGGCTCCGGCGAGTCAACGGTCCGCTCCGGGTGGTCAACGGCGAATTCATGCTGCTGCGATGCTGTCACAGTGAACCCCGAAACGGGCCACCCGAGATCAGAAGTACCTCAGCGACCAGCGGAAAACCTGGCCCAGCTGACGGACAAGGCGGTCCTTCGGGCCGACCTGCTGTCCGCACGCCGTGCGCTTTCTCCGGGGGTACGCCGAGCCGCCGACCGGCAGTTGCTGTCGGGCTTACTCGCCGCGTTGTCGGGGCTGGGCGCCGCCGTCGGGCGGTCCGGAGTGGCGGCGTACCTGCCGTTCGGGACCGAGCCGGGGGCGGCGGCCGTACCGTCGCTGCCGGACACGCTGGCCGACGCCGGACTGCGGGTCCTGCTGCCCGTACTGCTGCCGGACCACGACCTGGACTGGGCCGTCTACCAGGGCGATCTCGCGGCCGGCCTGCGCGGCATGCGGGAGCCCGTGGGCGTACGCCTCGGACCCGACGCGGTGCGGTCGGTGGCCGCCGTCGTGGTGCCGGCCGTCGCCGTGGACCACTCCGGCGTACGGCTGGGTCGCGGCGGCGGCTCGTACGACCGCGCGCTGGCCCGGGTGCCGGACGGCGTACCGGTCATCGCCCTGCTGTACGACGCGGAACTCGTACCCCAGTTGCCCGCCGAAACCCACGACCAGCGGGTCACCGCCGTGGTCACCCCCGGTCGCGGCCTGGTGACGTTGACCCCTTCCAGTGGACGAACCGGGGGTGAATGACGCACCATTAGCACTCAGGTTAAGAGAGTGCCAGCGGAGGCGAAACGTGCCGACCTACCAGTACGCCTGCACGGTGTGTGGCCACCGGCTCGAAGCGGTGCAGTCGTTCTCGGACGATCCCCTGTCCGTGTGCCCGGAGTGCGCCGGCAAGCTGCGCAAGGTGTTCTCCGCGGTCGGCGTGGTCTTCAAGGGGTCCGGCTTCTACCGCACCGACTCCCGCGCCGGCAACGGCTCCAACGGCAAGAAGTCCGACGAGGCCGCCAAGTCCGACACCGCGTCGTCGGGCACGAAGGCCGAGACCAGCTCGGCGTCGAACGGCAACGGCAAGTCCGGGAACGGCTCCTCGGGCGGCTCCGGCTCCTCGAAGAGCGCGGCCCCCGCCAGCGCCTAGCCCTTCTCAACGCACGTTGCGGTATGCCTTGTGAGCTCTCGGAGTTAATCGGTGATACGTCGAAACTCCATGGCAATTTTGACCGGAGGGCACGGATGGGCCGTGTCAGTGTGGCGCCAGGTCTGCGAACAGTACGAACACCGACCGTCCGGGGTGGCCTGGTGCCTCCGCAACGTCTCGTCGGCGTTACGACGGAGTATGGCGATGATCTCGGGTGGCAGGTTCACGTCTCCCCCTCTGAGTGTCACCCGACGCCGAGGGCCAGAGCCTTACCCGGCGTCGGGGACATGGAGGTAGCGTCGCGCTCACCCAGGGTGCTCGGTACCGTTAGCGGCACCGAGCAAACACCCGAGGAAACGGGGCAGGGTAGAGATGATCGGCGGCCGGATACGCGCTGCACGACTAGAAAAGGGACTGGGCCTACGCGAGGTGGCGCGTCGTATCCCGATGAATCCCGGATACCTGAGCCAGATCGAACACGGGCTACGGGTTCCCTCATCGCAGATGCTTGCCGATCTGGGCGGGGTTCTAGGCGTCGACTTGGCGTCTGCGATTGCGCCCATGCCCATAGGCCTGAACACCGACTCACTGTCTCGACTTGCCGATGTCCTCGGTACACAGCGGCGACTAGAGGACACCATCGGAGCCGCACCCCTGGTCGCGTCGACAGTGGCGCAATTGCGGTTCATCACGAAGATGGTGATCGATGCTCGCGGGCCCCTGAGACGAGGCGCGCTCGACATCGCGGCCCAGTGGGCGCAGTTCACCGGTTGGCTGCATGCTGCGGTTGAGCGATACGCCGACTCCGATCGATGGTTCTCGCGGTCCCTGGAGTGGGCTATCGAGGCCGACAACGATGACCTGGTCGCCACCGTGCTGTCATACAAGGGCCACGTGATGTGGCTCCGGGGCAAGCCCGAACCGACCATCGGCCTGTCACAGGCAGCTCGCCGGCATGGGCACATCTACCCGGGGCAGCTCGCTTACGACATGCTGCAGGAGGCCCGAGGTCACGCGATCCTCGGCAACGCCTATGCCGTGGATCGGCTGGTCGGTGAGTCCGACGAGATGACCGATCGGGCGCTACGCGAGCTACCGGGCGCTCCACCCTGGCACTACTACCGATCGCCGGCATTCTGGAACCTTGAGCGTGGTCGGGCACTGGCCCGTCTACCAGGGCGTGAGAAGAAGGCAACCGAACTGCTAACCGCTGGCCTCGATGGTCTACCGGCAGACCAGCGAGCGGCTGACTGGGTGGGCGCGTACCGGCGTGACTTGGCCGCACTGTAAGGGCCGTGGCGGGTGCCGGGGCCAATATGGATCGACACCCGTTAGTGGCTCTGGCGACGCCGTCACCCGACGCAGATCCCGGGCACGGCGACCTTCTGGAAGACATGCGGGACGGCGACGGCGTTCTCGGGGTAGCGGGCAGCGCGCTGCTGGAACTCACGTGAGCGGAACGCCTCGCCGAGCGCTCGCGCCGACTCCCAGACCGCCACGTTGACGAAGGTCGCACTGCCGGCCGTACCGCGGTGCAGTTGGGTGGAGATGAAGCCGGGCTGCTGCTTCATGAACGCGGCGTCGTCGGCCCAGACTTCGAGGAAGCGCTCGGCGTCCTCCGGCGCGACGTTGAACTGGTTGATCAACGTGACGGGTCCGGTGTCCTGCTGCAACTGCCGCAGGTAGGTGACCTGCTCGTCCATCTCACGGAGCTTCATCGTGCATCCCTTTCGCTGTGTCGGGCGGTGTTCTGGCTGTGTCGGGAGGTGTCGTCCAGCTTGTCGCCCAGCCGTTGCAGCACGCGCGCGGCGGCCGCGAGTTCCGAGCGCCTCAGGCCGCTGGCGAGTTCGTTGATCCAACGGATCTGGCGCCGTTCGAGCGCTTCGTACCGGGTGCTGCCGGCCGCGGTCATCCGCAACAAGGGGGAGCGGCGGTGATCGGGGTTCTCCACGGCTTCGACGAGCGCGTCGCCGAGCAGCCGGTTGACCGACGCCTGCACGGCCTGTCGGGTCAGCCCCATCCGCCTGGCGATCTGCGGAACGGTCAGCGGTCGATCCGCCAGGGCCAGAGCTCCGAGCACCTGCCAGCGCGCCGCCGTCAGCCCCTCCTGCGCCGCCAGTTGGTCACCGGCCGCGACCAGGAAACCGTTGGTACGGAACACGCCGAGTACGACGTCCGTCCCCGCCTGACCTTCAGGTGTCCGAACCGATTCAGCACGCATCAGCACAGCCTGGCAGCTTGGTTAGCGCCTGTCAATATGACAAGATCCTGTCATTTTCCGGGCTGACCCTGGCAACGCGATCCGTGGCCTCGCGACCCGGGCGACCGGTGGCCTCGTGGCGGCATAGCCGATTCGCGGCCCGATCGCAAGCTCGTCCACAGGCACCCTCGTTGTCCACAATTCGGCTTCGCCGAGGTGGCCTGTCCGCACGCGTGCTGCCTAAGGTCTCCCCGCTGCCACCACGGAAGGAGACGCCAGATGCGCGAGGCACACCGACTCGATCCGGTACGGTTCCGGCCACCCCGGCTACGGTCCCTGCTCCGGTACGCCGTCGTCGCCGCACTGTTGACGCTCGCCGCCGGCGTCCTGTTCGTGGACCCACCGGACGGCTCAGCGACGCTCGCCGGCTGTCGTACCGGGTCACCGTCCGGACCGTCCGAATCGCCGTCCGATGCGCCGTCCGATTCGCCGTCGGGGGCGTCGGCCGGGGATCGGCGGGCCGCGCTGCCCGTACCGTCGGGGCTGGTCGGGGTGCCGGTGCAGTTGGCCGAGCCGGCGACGGCCGCCGTACTGCGACCCGGCGACCGGGTCGACCTGATCGCTCGTACGACCCATCCGTCCGGCACCGCGGCACCGGACCCGGACGATGTGGTGCTGGCCCGTGACGTACTCGTGCTGTCCGTCGATCTCAGTCCGGACCGGTCACCCGATGAGGTGGTCGTGTACGTCGCGATGCCGAAAGATCGGGCACAACGTGTGGCGAGAACCGCCCCAACCATCCCTTTAGGGATTACAGTGCGGCCTCGTTAGGAAGCACCCCGGCTTCCCCTGCACCCAACCGGAGGAGCGGTCCATGCTCAAAGGCTTCAGAGACTTCATCATGCGCGGCAATGTCGTCGACATGGCGGTCGGCATCGTGATCGGTGTTGCCTTCGGCGGGCTGGTCAGCGCGTTCACCAAGGCGTTCATCGACCCGCTGATCAAGCTGTTCGCGGGCGGCGGCGTCGACGCGGGGAAGTGGGAGCCGACCAAGGGTGTCGTGTTCGACTTCAGCCTGATGATCAACGCGCTCATCACGTTCCTGATCACGGCCGCGGTGATCTACTTCTTCGTGGTGCTGCCGATGAACAAGTTCCGCGAGCGGTTCCTCAGGCCCGACGAGCCGGAGGCGGTGGCGACCGAGCTGGACCTGCTCACCGAGATCCGTGACGAGCTGCGTGCCGGACGCCGTGCGACCTGACCGGGCGGGCGTACGGGTCCGGTATGCGATAACTTAAGAAGTACGTAAGGGAGGTGCCCCGGCTCGGGCGGGTGCCTCCCTTCACGTTTCGGCGACCGACAGTACCGATGCGGGCCGGTCAGTCCCAGTGCGGGGGGCGGTCTTCCAGCAGCCGCGAGTCGTTGCTCTCCCGGCGCTGACCCCAGCCTCGATCGGTGTCGTCGGCCGTCTGGTCCGGGATGATCGGCGGGTCCTCGTCGTCGAGCCGGACTTCCCTTTCTTCGTCGTACGGCTGAGTCATCAGTCCAGGTCGCCCTGCTCGATCCGGGCCAGCCGGCGGGCGCGAACCAGCTGGTCGCTGGGCAGCTCGATGCCTTCCGGATCGGGGTCCAGCGCCGCCAGGACGCCGACCAGGTCGCGCTGCGACACCACGCCGACCACCTTGTCGGCGTCGACCACCGGCAGGTGGCGGATCCAGTGCGCCGCCATCAGCCGAGCCGTCTCGTGCAGCGAGGTCTCGGAGCTGACGGTCCGTACGTCCGTGGTCATCACCTCGCCGAGCGACGTGTTGTCGACGTCGGCGCCACGGGCGACGGCGCGCAGCAGGTCCCGCTCGGTGAGAATGCCGACCAGTCGGTTCCCATCCATGATCAACAACGAGCCGGTCTGCTGCTGCCACATCCGCGTCGCGGCCGCACGCAGGGTCTCACCCGAGGTGTCGGCGACACTGGCTTCGGTCATCACGTCCGCGACGATCATGTCGGCTCCTCACAGGCCTGGACCCTCTGCAATGGAGCCTAGCCCCCACGCCAGCGCCCGGCTGCGCCCGCCGCCGATCTTGCCGGATCAGCCGGCCGGCTCGGGCGCCGGTACGGCCACCACAGGGCACTTCGCCCGGGAGACGCAGTAGTGGCTCACCGAACCGTGCACCAGCCGGTACAGCGGGTGGTGCTCCCGGGCGCCCACCACCAGCATCACCGCGTCCGCGGCGGCGTCGATCAGCACCGGTCCGGCGGGGCCGATCCGAGCCTCCACCCGTACCACCACGTCGTGCGCCTCCGGCACGCCGAACAGCGCGGTGTCGCGCCACACCTCGGCGGCCATCTGCGCCTGCTCCAGGCTCGGGGCGGCGTCCAGCGGCAGCAGGTTCACATCCGCGACGACCGGCTCGCTGTAGGCGTAGACCGCCCGTACCCAGCCGTTGCGCAGCTTCGCCTGCTCGACGGCCCACCGCAGCGCCGCCGCGGCACCCGGGTCGTCGTCCAGCCCGACCACGATCATCGGTGCGCTCTCGTCCATCCCCACTCCGTACCATCGGGCCTGCCCCGCAGGGTCATTGTTCCGCGTGCCAGTCTGGAGAGCATGCCTGATCCGCTGGATGCCGCACTCGACCAGGTGCGCGGTCTGCTGCTCGACCGGCCCCGCCTGGTGCGGGCGGTCGCGGCCGGTCACCGCCGGAACGCGCGACCGACGTGGTCCCGCGCCGAGCTGCGGCCCGTCACCCTCAAGTCGGGCGAGCGGTTGCAGATCAGCGTGTACGACGGCCAGCGCCCCCACATCCGCAACGTCCCCTGGGACGCCGCCCCCGCCGAGGTGGACGAACTGCTCGCCGAGCCGTACGGCAACTGGCACGTTCGGACGACGGAGCAGACCGTACAACTGCGGGTGACCAAGCGGGGCGAGGCGCAGGTCCACGCCGAAGCGTCCGGCGCGACCCGCGACGGAGAGCACGACCGCGCCAAGCAGCACCTGCTCGATCCGGGCGATCCGCTGTTCGGCGTGCTCGGGGCCAACGCGTCGAAGCGGCGGCAGGTCGACGCGTTCCTGCGGTTCCTGGAGCCGGTGGTGGCCGACCACGACGGGGTGCTGCGGGTCGTCGACATGGGGTGCGGGAACGCCTACCTGACGTTCGCGGCGTACCGGTACCTGAGCGGCGTACGCGGCCTCGAGGTCGAGCTGACAGGCGTCGACCAGCGGGCTGACCAGCGGGAACGCAACACCGCACTGGCGAAGCAGCTCGGCTGGGACGGGCACGTACGGTTCGTCGAAGGCACCATCGTCGACGCTCCGACGCCGCCGGAGGGACCGCCCCACGTGGTGCTCGCGCTCCACGCCTGCGACACCGCCACCGACGACGCGCTGGCCCGCGCGGTGCAGTGGCAGGCCAGGCACATCCTCGCCGCCCCCTGCTGCCATCACGAGCTGTCGGCCCAGCTGCGCGCCAGCCACGGGCTGCTCACCAGGCACGGCATCCTGCGGGAGCGGTTCGCCGACGTACTGACGGATTCGTTGCGGGCGGCGCTGCTGCGGCTGGCCGGCTACCGGGTCGAGGTGGCGGAGTTCATCGCTTCGCAGCACACGCCACGCAACGTACTGCTGCGGGCGGAGCGCACCGGGACACCGCCGACGAAAGAGCAGATCGCCGAGTACGAGCAACTGGTCGCCGAGTGGGGCGTGCAACCAAAGCTCGCGGCGCTGCTGGGTTAGCGGATCAGGCGGGCTAGTCGCGGGCGGCGCGGCGGCGGTCGGCCTCGGCCAACTGCTTCAGGTACGCGTTGTACGCCTCGTGCGGATCCAGGTCGAGGTTGCCGGTCACCGCGGCCCGCTCGGCGGCGCGGTCGAACCGGCGGGCCTCCCGTTCGTCGACCTTCAGCCACTGCAGCACCAGCGCGATCGCGACCGCCAGGCTCGGGATCTCCCCGAACGACCAGGCGATCCCGCCGGCGGCCTTCTGGTCGGCGAGCGCGTCCGGCAGCCAGGACAGGTCGAGCGCGGCGTACCAGTCGGCGGCCATCGGTACGCCGGACTGCATCAGCGCGACCCCGAAGAACGCGTGGAAGCCCATCCCGGCGAACAGCACGACGAGCCGGATCGGCGGCGCCACCCGGTGCGGCGCCGGATCCACGCCGATCACGGTCCAGTAGAACAGGTAACCCACGCCGAGCAGGTGCAGCAGCATCGCCAGGTGGGCGGCGTGGGAGCGGAGCGCCAGCTCGTAGAAGCCGCTGAAATACATCGCGAACAGGCTCCCGGCGAGCAACGCCAACGCCACCACCGGGTGGCCGACGACCTTCGTCACCCGGCTGTGCAGGGCCAGCCGCAGCCAGTCCCGCGGGCCGCGCATCCCGGGCTCCTCGGAGCGCCGCAGCGCCCGCAGCGCCATGGTGACCGGGGCGCCGAGCACCATCAGGATCGGCGCCAAGGTCATCAGCGCCAGGTGCTGCGCCATGTGCACGCTGAACATCACCGGGGCGTACGTCGCCAGTCCGCTGCTGGTCGCGAAGACCACCGCCGCCCAGCCGGCGCACCAGGAGGCCAGCCGCACCGCCGGCCAGCCGGTGCCGTTGCGCCGCAGCCTGACGAACCCCGCGCAGTACGCGTACACCGCGATCGCGGCGATGCCGAGGAACAGCGGATCGGGCAACCAGTCGAACAGGATCGCGCGCGGGCTGACCGGGCCGGCCGGAGGCGCGAACCCGAGGAGCGCCTCGGCCCGCGAGGTCGTCCCGGTGGCCGGTGCCGGGGTCCGCGAGAGTGCTACCGCCAGGCCGAACGTACCCGCGAAAACCAGTAGCTCTCCGGCGGCGAGGCGCCGGAACGCCCCGGGCCGGTTACGGTCCAGCGCGCCCAGGCTGATCCGGCGCTGCCACACCCCGAAGCCGCCCAGCAGGAGCAGCGCCGCGGCCTTGCCGAGCACGACGCGGCCGTACGCGGTCGTAAGCAGGTCCCCGAGGTCGATGCGGGCCAGTGCGTTGACCACACCGCTGGCCGCGACGGCCACGAAGCACCACAGGGCGAGCCGCGAGAACCGCCGCGCCGCACGAGGCAGCCCGTTGCCGCGCATCAGGAACAGGGCCAGCAGGCCGCCGGCCCACAACGCCGAGCCGGCGACGTGCCACAGCAGGCTGTCCACCGCCAGTTGGTGGTTGCCGGTGGAGTTGGCGTGCCCGACGAACGCCGGTGGCAGCGTCGCCGCCACCGCGGTCACGGCCAGCCACGCGGCCCCGGTGGTCGACAACACCGCCCACGCGGTCACGGCGATCATGCCCGTCGCGACGATCACCACGACCAACGCCCGGGTCGACTCCAGCGACCACGCCCACGCCGGCACTGCCGCGACAGCCTCCCCCGGGGGTACGCCGAGCAGATCCGACACCGTGAACACGAGCTCCGCCGCCGTGGCCACCAGCCACGCGAGTGCCGCCCACCCGCCGGCCCGCAGCCAGCGGTATCCGGCCGCCCCGACCGTACGACCGTCCGTACGCCGGTCTGCGCTGGTCAGCCCGGGGGTGAAGAACGCGGCCGCGACCAGCAGCCCGACCGTGGCGACCGCGGCGAGCCGGCTCGCCAGCGTGGTCAACGGCAGTGCCCACGGGGTCACCGGGCCGGGATCGCCGAGCCCCGGCAGGACCTGGCTGTCGACCGCGCCGGTGGCCCGCAGGACCGTAACCGCCACCGCGGCGGAGACCACCAGGCCACCGATCAGGCAACCGGCGATCAGCGGCGCCTGCCGGGCCGGCTCGTGCGCGACTCCGCGCTCAGTCTTCGCCTCTGCCGCCACCGTCCGGTACGTCCTCGCCTCGCTTGCGGCCAACGGTCAGAACGTACGCCAGCCCCCCGAGCAGCAGCACAGCGCCCAGCCCGACCACCAGCCAGACCCAGCTGTGGGTGACCGTACCGGCCGGCTTGGTGGGCGCCGCGTCCACGCCGGCGCTGGAGTCCGACGCCGCGGGGGATCCGGTGCCGGCGGACGGCTTCCCGCTGGGCAGCGGCGCCGGGCTGCCGGCGCCGCCCTTCGCCCCGGCCACCGTGAACCGGATGTCGCCGTCGACCCGGTGCCCGTCCGTACCGACCACCCGGTACACCACCCGGTACTTACCGCCGCCACCCGCGAGCGGCACCGTGATCGTGTCTCCCTGGGTACGCGCCGGGCTGGCCAGCTTCACCGGCTTGTCGTCGATCGTCACAGCGACCTTCGTCAGCTGCGGGTCCAGTGGCTCGCTGAACTTCAGCACCGCCTGGCTGGGCGGCGCGGCCAACTTCGCCCCGTCCTTCGGATCGCTGGACAGCAGGTCCACGTGCGCGTACGCCGGGGCAGCACCCAGCAACACTCCGGCCAGAATCGACACCACTACCGCGACAAGCCGCATGATCACCCCAGATCCGAGAACGTCAACCGAAAGATAGTCGTCCCCCGATCGCCCGGAGTTCCCGCACCGGCCTCGTGCCGAGCCCGCTGGTTCCGGCGAGGAATTGTGGCCAACTTGCTGTCACGTCGCGCTGGAGACAGCAAGTCGGCCACAAACCGCGAGACCGCCCACCCCGCACGGGGCGCGGTCAGCTGGTCCGGAAGCGGAACAGGCGGAGGCTGTTGGTGACGACGAAGACGCTGGAGAACGCCATCGCGGCGGCGGCGACCACCGGGGTGACCAGCCCGAACGCCGCGAGCGGCAGCGCCGCGATGTTGTACGCGAAGGCCCAGAACAGGTTGCCCTTGATGGTCCGCAACGTCCGCCGGGAGAGCCGGATCGCGTCGGCGGCGGCGCGCAGGTCACCGCGTACCAGGGTGAGGTCGGAGGCTTCGATCGCGACGTCGGTGCCGGTGCCCATGGCGAGCCCGAGGTCGGCCGCGGCGAGCGCGGCGGCGTCGTTCACCCCGTCGCCGACCATGGCGACCACGCGACCTTCCGCCTGCAGCCGGCGTACCTCGGCGACCTTGTCAGACGGCATCACCTCGGCGAGCACGACGCCGGCGGCTCGGTGCCCACTGCCGACGTCCGCGCCGGCGGCTCGGTGACCACTGCCGGCACCCGGGCCGGCCTCGGGCCCGGTGATGCCGACCTGGCGGGCGACCGCGTGCGCGGCGGCGGCCGAGTCACCGGTCAGCAACACGGGCGACAGACCCAACGCACGCAGCTGGGCGATGGCTTCCGTCGAGGTCGGCTTCACGGTGTCGGCCACCGTGAGCAGGCCACGCACCTCACCGTCCCAGCTCACCATCACGGCGGTACGCCCCTCGCCCGCGGCCGCCTCCGCAGCGGCGGTCAGGTCCGCTGGCACCGCCAGACCCCGCTCCTCGAAGAGCCTGGCCCGGCCGACCAGCACCTTCACGTCGTCCACCACGCCGGACGCACCCAGCCCGGCCAGCGCGGCGAAGTCCGTCACCGGGGGCAGGTCGCTGAGGCGAGCCACCGCCCCGCTGGCGATCGCCCGGGCGATCGGGTGCTCGGATGCGTGTTCGACGGCGCCGGCGTACCGCAACAGGGTCTCGTCGCCGGCCGGTACGACGTCGACCAGCGACATCACGCCGCTGGTCACGGTCCCGGTCTTGTCCAGTACGACGGTGTCGACGCGGCGGGTGGCCTCGAGCACCTCGGGTCCGCGTACCAGGATGCCGAGCTGGGCGCCGCGGCCGGTGCCGACCAGCAGCGCCACCGGAGTCGCCAGCCCGAGCGCACAGGGACACGCCACGATCAGTACGGCGACCGCGCTGGTCAGCGCCGCGGCGGTGCCGGCGCCGATGCCGAGCCAGAACCCGTACACCCCGACGGCCAGGGCGATCACCACCGGTACGAAGACCGCGGACACCCGGTCGGCCAGCCGCTGCACCGGCGCCTTGCCGCTCTGCGCCTCCGTCACCAGGCGGGCCATTTGGGACAGCTGCGTGTCGGCGCCAACCCGCGTCGCCCGCACCACGAGCCGTCCGCCGGCGTTGACCGTGGCGCCGACGACGACCGAGTCCGGCCCGACCTCGACCGGCACCGACTCGCCCGTCAGCATGCTCTCGTCGATGGCACTCGACCCCTCGACCACGACCCCGTCGGTGGCGATCTGCTCGCCGGGGCGTACCACGAAAAGGTCTCCGACGGCGAGCTGGCCGATGGGCAACCGTTGCTCGCGACCGTCACGGAGCACCGCCGCGTCCTTGGCTCCCAGCTCCAGCAGCGCCCGCAACGCCGAGCCGGCACGGCGCTTGGCGCGGGCTTCGAAGTAGCGCCCGGCCAGCAGGAACGTGGTGAGCGCGGCGCCCACCTCGAGGTAGAGCTGCGCCTGCGCCGAGCCGCGCGGCGCGAGCCACTCGAAGCCCATCCGCATCCCCGGCTCCCCCGCCCCGCCGAAGAACAGCGCGAAGACACTCCAGCCGTACGAGACCAGCGCGCCGAGCGAGATCAGCGTGTCCATGGTCGCGGCGCCGTGCCGCAGGTTGACCAGGGCGGCCCGGTGGAACGGCCACGCCCCCCACGCGATCACCGGCGTGACCAGCGCGAACGCCAGCCACTGCCAGAACCGGAACTGCAGCGCCGGGACCATCGCCAGCGCCAGCACCGGCAGCGTCAGCACCGCGGAGCCGATCAGCCGCTGCCGCAACGACCGCTCTTCGGGCGCCTCGGTCACGACCGCTTCCGGCTCGTCGGCGGCCGGCGGCGCGGCGGTGTATCCGGTCGCTTCGACGGTACGGATCAGCTCGTCGACGCTGACCGGCTCGGCGTACTCGACGTGGGCGGTCTCGGTGGCGAAGTTGACCGACGCGGTCACGCCGTCGAGCCGGTTGAGCTTCTTCTCGACCCGGGCCGCGCAGGACGCGCAGGTCATGCCGCCGACCCGCAGGTCGATCTGGCCGCGTGCGTCACGCAGAGGCGAGCTCATACCCCGCCTCGTCCACGGCCTGCAGCACCTGGGCGTCGGCCAGCGGCGCTTCGCTGGTCACGGTCACGGCGCCGCTGCCCAGGTCCACGGCCACGTCGCGCACTCCGTCGAGCTTGCCCAGCTCGTCGCTCACCGCCTGTACGCAGTGGCCGCAGGTCATGCCCTTCACGGTGTACGTCTTCACGGTCATATCTGGTGTCTCCTCCGGATGGCACTGAACTTCGGATGGCGCTGAACTTCGGATGGCACTGAATTTCGGATGGCGGATCAGGAACGGACGAGGCGGGCGATCGCGTCGGAGGCTTCCTTGACCTTGGCGTTCGCCTCGTTTCCGCCCTTCTGGGCGGCTTCGACGACGCAGTGGCCGAGGTGCTGCTCCAGCAGCCCGACCGCGACGGCCTGCAGCGCTCGGTTGGCCGCCGAGATCTGGGTGAGAATGTCGATGCAGTACGTGTCCTCGTCGACCATCCGGGCGACGCCACGCACCTGGCCCTCGATCCGGCGCAACCGGGCCAGCAGGGCGGCCTTGTCGTGGGTGTACCCGTACTGCGGCGGCTGCTGATCGGTCATGTCGTCTCCTCGGTCTCGACCCACCCACGTTACCATACCCCCCTAGGGTATGGCGGCAACGCCGGTCACCCGACGTGGTGACGCTCCGAAGTTTGAGCCGCTTTTAACACAGAACGACTTGCGGCGCCATACGCTGCATCCCTAATCTTGTGAGCCGTCCGTACGGCTCGCAGTCGCCGCATCGGCGACGGCGTACGGGCACCGTCGAATCGCCGTACCTGGCGAACCGGGGAACCATCCCCCTGGGGTGAATCCGCTGGCGCTCCTCGGCCGGTGGTAGGGCGAAACTTCTTCCCGCCCGAACCCGACAGCTAACCCGGTAGGCGGTACGAGGAAGAAGGAGCCGGCCGCCGGTGACCCACCACAGACCGTCAGCTCGACGTGTACCGACAGCCCTGCTCACCACGCTCGGCGTCGTTCTGTCGCTGGCGCTCGGCGCCGCACCCGCTGCGGCCGACCCGGTCCGGGACGCGGAGAAGAAGATCGAGAAGCTCGCCTCCCAGCTCGGTGTGGTGGTCGAGAAGTACAACCAGTCCCGCGACAAGCTCGACACGATCAAGCGCAAGGCGGCCGGGATCGCGAAACGGCTCGAGCCGATGCAGCGCAAGGCCGACAAGATCTACCGCGAGGTCGGCAAGATCTCCAAGTCGATCTACAAGGGCAGCGGGGTCGGCGCGACCAACGCGATCCTCTCCGGCGGCTCGCCGCAGACCCTGGTGGACCAGCTCTCCACGCTCGACCGGCTCGCCGCCGGCCAGAAGAAGGGCCTGCGCAGCCTGGAGCTGATCAAGTCCCGGATCGAGCGGCAGAAGTCCGAGATCGACTCCCTGCTGTACGACCAGCGCGACATCGAACGCAGCCTGCTGAAGCAGAAGAAGGACATCCAGAAGCAGATCGACAAGCTGCAGGAGCTGCGCAAACGCGCGTACGGCGAGCGGGCCGCCCGCAACGGGCAGCGGGTCGGCTACATCCCGCCGTACGTCCCGGGGCCGGCCGGCAAGGCGGTCCGGTACGCCATGGCCCAGATCGGCGACCCGTACGTGTTCGCCGCCGACGGGCCGGACTCGTTCGACTGCTCCGGGCTGACGCTCGCTTCGTGGCGGGAAGCCGGGGTCTCCCTCCCCCACTCCGCCCATGAGCAGTACGGCCAGATCCAGCACGTCTCACGCGACGAACTCATGCCCGGCGACCTGGTCTTCTACTACAGCGACCTGCACCACGTCGGGATCTACGTCGGCGACGGCTGGCTGATCCACGCCCCGACGCCCGGGGAGAACGTCGAACAGGTCCGGTACGACGCGTACCCGATCTACGGGTACGGCCGCCCCGGCTGACCCGCGGCACCGGACCCGGCAGACTGGCGTCATGGCGACCGTGACCGGGGTGCACCTGAGCCCGACGCACACCTTCAGCAAGTCGACCCGGCCCAGCATCCGGCTGCTCGCCGGGCTCGGTGTCGAGGGCGACGCGCACGCCGGCGCCAGGGTCAAGCACCGCAGCCGGGTGGCGCGCGACCCGAGCCAGCCCAACTTCCGCCAGGTGCACCTGATCCACGCCGAGCTGCACACCGACCTCGCCGCCGAGGGCTTCACCGTTTCCGCAGGTCAGATGGGTGAGAACGTCACCACCAGCGGGGTCGACCTGCTCGGCCTGCCCACCGGGACCCGGCTGCACCTGGGCGACGCCGCGGTGGTCGAAGTGACCGGGCTGCGCAACCCGTGCACTCAGCTCAACGGCATCCAGGACGGGCTGATGGCCGCCCTGGTCCACCGCGACGACACCGGCGCGGTGGTACGCCGAGCCGGCGTGATGGGCATCGTGCTCGCCGGCGGCGAGGTACGCGCCGGGGACCCGATCCGGGTCGAGCTTCCGGCCCCGCCGTACCGGCCGCTCCAGCGGGTCTGAGGCCGGCGCACGCGAGCGGGGGCGACGTCGGCAGGCTCCGCGAGGCGGCGCAGCGGTCCGGGCAGCCGATCCGGCAGACATAAGGGCACGTGTCGGCAAATTGCTTGCGGTGGTGCAGCGGCCGGCGTCGACTGAACCCGCACACGGGGGTAACCAGCGGGAAGTCCAGCGAGGTACGCCGTGTCCGCCTCACCAGTGGTTGACAGGCAGGCGGATGGATCGTCAGACCCCCCGGTCCGCAACACCACCGCCGTGCGATGGCTCACGTTCGGCGCCGAACTGCTCATCGCCGGGTACGCCGTAAGCCGCCTCGCCGCCGCCGCGCACGCCTCGGGCGGCGACCCCGGTGAGGCGTGGCGGGTCGCGCGGGTGATCGGTCTGCTCCGGATCGTGCCCGAGGCGTACCAGATGTCGGTGGCGGACGGGCTGGTGAACGTGCCGCTGGCGGTGTGGGTGTGGCTGACGCACGGGCTGGAACGGCACACGACCGGGCTGGCCGCCGTACGGGAACCCGCCATGGTGATCGCGTGCCTGGTCCTGCTGACGACGTGGCTGATCGCGTGGCAGATCGGGCTCGGCTGGTTCGCCCGGGCGGCGGCCGTACTGGTGGTGGGGGTGCCGCCGGTCGCGGCGACCTTGCTGGCCGGACGCGTCTCCGGGGGCCCGATGGCGGCGGCCGCGCTCGGTGTCGCCGTACTGGTGCTCGACCGAAGACATCTGGGCGCGGGGAGTATCACCGTCGCGGTGCTCGCCGCCGGGTTCGCCGTCCTGGTCGCGCCGCCGGTGACGCCGGCCGTCCTGGTCGGCCTGGCGGTGCTGCTGCTCACCGCGTACGAGGGGCGGGCCGGGCTGCGGTTGGCGGTTGCGGAACTCGCCGTCGGCGGTGCCGTCGTGCTGCTGCTGGGAGTGGTGCTCGGCGGCGGGTCGCTCCGGTGGTCGAGTGCGCAGGCGATCGCCGTACCGGCGCTGTCCCGGGTGGAGTGGCTGATCGTCGCAGCGGTGACGGCGGTGGCCGTACTGGCGGTGGGCGTACCTGCGGCGCGGATCTGGGTGTACGTGCTCGGGGCGCTGGCCGTGACCGGCGTCGTCGACAGCCAAGCCCGGGCGGACGTACTCACCGTGGCGATCCCGGTGGCGGCGCTGCTCGTCGTGGTGATGCTGGAGCCGGCGGTGGGTCATCGGGCGCCGCGGCAGCTACGTGCGATGGCGTCGTTCTCGGTCACCGGCCGGCCGGACTCCACCCTCGCGGTGCTGATCGCCGGCTGCCTCGGCCTCACCATGGCCACCGGGTTCGGCCCGGTCGACCCCGCCCCGGTCCCGCCGCCGGACGTACGGCCGGTGGCCGAGTGGCTGCGCAGCGAGCCGGCCAGTACGCCATCCGTGCTGGTCAGCGACGAACTGTGGCCGGATCTCGTGGCCGCTGACGTACCCGCGAAGTGGCTGCGGACGACCAGCGGACTGGGAGGTGCGGCAAGGCCGCAATGGGCGGTGGCCGTGGCAGGTTCTCCCCCGCCGGTGCGGCTGGACAGCGCCCCGGTCGCCACCTTCGGGTACGGAGTCGGCCGGGTGCTTCTCTACCGGCTCGGCGACGCGACGCCCGGGGAGCGCGGCCAGTCCGGCACCGGATCGCGGCGGATCTCCGCCGGCCTGGCGCTGACCCACAACCCGCAGGTACGCCTGTCCGCCCCGGCCCGCACAGCGCTGCGCGGCGGCGACGTCGACCTGCGGCTGGTGCTGGTGCTCGCCGAACTCGCCGCGCAGCACGGGCTGACCATCGCCGGGTTCCCGGTGGTCACCGGAGAGAAGCCCGGCACGCCGCCGATGCGCCGGGTGCTGGTGTCGTGGATCGACGGCCAGCCCGCCGACCAACAGGGCGCCGCCGACCTGGTGCTCACCTGGCTCGGCAACCAGCAGCCGCCTTACCGGCCCCGCTCCGCAGACGTGACCAAGGCCGGACTACTGATCCGGTACCCGTACGTACCACCGGGCATCTGAAGGCTGCCCGTCAAAGGAGGAGCCATGATCATGATCCGACGCGCCGCCGCCCTGCTGGCAGCGCTGATCGTCGCCGTCGCGACCGGGTTAGCCGGTGCGGCTCCGGCCTCCGCGGCGTCCGACGGCCACCTACGACTGGCCCACCTGTCCCCCGACACCCCGAAGGTCGACGTCTACCTCACCGCGGTCTCCGGCCGCCCCGCGCCACAGAAGTTCCCCGGCGTCGGGTACGGCGTGATGTCGGCGTACCTGGCGTTGCCTGCGGGCGAATACTCGGTCGCGATGCGCAAGGCCGGCGCCGCCGCGTCGACCCCCGCGGTGTTGAGCACCTCGCTGATGGTGGCCGCCGGGCACTCGTACACGGTCGCCGGCGTCGGCCGGTACGCCGACCTCGGCCTCAAGGTGTTCGACGACGACCTCACCGCACCCGCCGCCGGCCACTCCCGGATTCGGGTGATCCACGCCTCCGTACGCGCCCCCAGCCTGGACCTGTCACTGGTCGACGGTCCGACCCTGGCGACCGGCGCGACGTTCGCGACCACCAGCGACTACCAGGACGTACCGTCCGGGACCTGGACGCTGCGGATGCGGCCGAAGTCCGGCACCCCCGCCGACGTGAAACTCAAGCTGGCCGCCGGCTCGGTGTACTCGCTGCTGATCCTCGACGGCGCCAACGGCAAGCTGACGGTCGTACCCCGGCTGGACGCCAAGGGCATGCCCGTGATGCCCGCCGGCCCGGTCGAGGCCGGAGCCGGCGGCATGGCCGCATCGCCGTCTGCCGGCCTGATCACCGCCGGCGCCCTACTGCTGGTCACCCTCCTGCTCCTTCTGGGGGTACGCCGCCACAAGCCGACACCGTGACCCCAGCCCGGCGCCGCGTACCGGCCGTGGGGCTGGCCCGGGTCCGTGCGCTGACCATTGGCGCGGTCGCTGTGTGTGCGGTGGTCGTGCTGGGTGGCGACCTGCCCGCGGGCTCCGTGACGCCGGCTCCCGCCGCAGAGGCCGCGCCGGTGCCGGGGCCGCTGGTCGCCACCGTCCCGGCGCAGGCCGACGCGGACCTGGCCCGAGCCGCCCCGGTCCCCGGTCACCGCCCGGTACGCCTGCGGATCCCCTCGCTGGGCGTGGCCGCCGCGGTCACCCCCCTGCATCTCAACCCCGCCGGCGGCCTACCGCCGCCTGGTCGCTTCGACCGCGTCGGCTGGTACGCCGCCGGCCCCGCACCCGGAGACATCGGACCGGCCGTACTGGTCGGCCACGTCGACTCGTACGTGGGTCCCGCCGTCTTCGCCCGGCTGCTCGACCTGTCCCCGGGCTCCGCCGTCGACGTCGTACGGGCCGACGGCTCGTCGGTCTCCTTCCGGGTCACCGGGACGATGCGCTTCCCCAAGCACAGGTTCCCCACCACCAAGGTGTACGGCCCGGTCCCCGACGTGGCCCTACGCCTGGTCACCTGCGGCGGCCGGTTCGACGCCACCCGCCGTTCGTACGTCGACAACGTGATCGTCTTCGCCGTCGCCCGGTAGCCGCACACCGCCCGCACCGACCTGCTACCGCACCCGTACGCGTGGCACACTTACCCCGGACGCGGGTCCGCTCCGCGTACCGACGCCCTCGTAGCTCAGGGGATAGAGCAACGGTTTCCTAAACCGTGTGTCGCAGGTTCGATTCCTGCCGGGGGCACTCTCGATCACCAGCCAAAACAGGCCCCTGACCAGCACAAACACTAGTCAGGGGCCGTCGCTCTCTTCCCGACTGTTCCCGGCCGCTACCGGCCATCTACGGCGGTCCGGGCCAAATACGGGTCCAAGTTGGGCGGGCTACTCCTGCCTCAGTGCGGCCTCGATCCGCTTCCTTGCCTGGTGCTGCTGACCGTGCAGACACTTCGCGTAGACCTTCAGCAGAACGTCAACGGAGTGGCCCGCCCACTCGGCGACCTGGGTCGCCGGCACTCCGCCGTTGAGCCACGTCGACACACACGCGT
>WNGA01006570.1_pt1 | contig 25825 bp, 17 predicted proteins | sample 5400061 | NCBI WGS metagenome assembly WNGA01 (sample SAMN13153366, study PRJNA577476) | soil metagenome | isolation source: 100 cm soil or saprolite under grassland replicate 2 | place: USA:California | collected 2016-06-15 | reverse complement strand
CCTTCGAATACGAAGGAATTCTTGATTCCGCAGAGGACTCGCCCGTTCCAGGACTGAAACTCACTTCGATCGGTGACGACACCAGCTATCTGCTCTATGCAGGGTATTGGTTTCCCGTCAACGCATATGGAATTAACCGGTTTAGTGCCACCATTAACGTCACCGTTCCGGCTCACATGCTGGTGATCGGCAGCGGCACAGTGAGCCCAGGCGAACCTGCATTGAAATCGGCAGGCGCAAACGGTCCGACCAAAACCTTTTCGCTCAAATACGACACAGCCAGCTTCCCTGGAACCATTGTGGCCGGAGATTTTGGCGACTACTACAGCACGGAGGCTGGCATTGAACTGCACGTTCACTTCAAACCCGCGCACAAGGAACTCGCCCAGGCATATGCAGAAACTGCGGTAAAGGAGTTTACATATTTCATTACACTCTACGGTCCGCCTGCTTCAAATGTGCTGCGAGTAGTCGAGCTGCCGGATGACACTGTACCCTCAGCGTGGGCGCCACAACTGGCCGCGCTTGCTAGTCGCGGCATTACTCCACGAACCAACTACCGTTTGCTGGCAAACACCATTGCGCATCAATGGTGGGGCGTTTCTGTGAGTCCGGCTTCACGCGATGACTGGTGGATCAATGATGGCTTCGCTCGCTACTCGGAGGCTCGATATATTGAGAACGCTGCTGGCAATGCAGGGCTGCAGGAAGCTGTGAAGGACATGTCGGTTGGCGCGCTCGCTTACGACACCGTCCCGCTTTCAAGCGCCAGCAAGCTCGACCTGTTTTCGCCCGAGTTCCAGTCGCTTGTAACCGACAAGGGCGCAATGATCCTGCACATGCTGCGCTGGGTAATCGGAGACCAGAAATACGATCAGACCATGCGGCAGTTCGCGAGTCAGTTCGCCGGAAAGCCGGCAACGGTTGAGAGCTTTCGCAATCTCGCCGAGACCAACTATGGCGACAAGCTTACCTCGTTCTTCTCGCAGTGGTTGGATTCCACCGGCGCTCCCGAATTTAAGACCAAGTATTCGATCTACCGGCTAGGAAACAACAAAGGATTTCGCTCAGTGGGGCAAATCTCGCAAGACCTGGATCTATTTCGCATGCCAGTCGAATTGAAAATTGACACTGACGGCAAGACCGAAACCAAGCGGATCGACGTCGTGGGAACAGATTCCGCCTTCAGCGTGGACACATTCGGACGGCCGCGGCGGATCAGCATTGATCCTGACAATCATCTCCTCAAGAACTCCGGCGATATCAGGCTGCGCGCTGGAATCCAGCGAGGACAATCGCTGGTGCAGCAGGGCGATATGGCGGGCGCGCTTGGAGAGTTTAACAAGGCCTTGGAAATCAACAAGAACAGCTCGCTGGCACACTACCGGGTTGCAGAAGTGTTTTTCCTGCAGCATAACTATCAGGCATCGGCGAACGCCTATCGTGACTGCCTGAATGGAGACGGTGAGCCGCGCTGGACCGAAGTCTGGAGCCACATCGGCTTAGGCAAAATTTTCGACACTACCGGTCAGCGGGAACGCGCCACGAACGAGTACCGCCAAGCCCTGCAAACCAACGACAATACCCAAGGCGCTCTAGATGAGGCGCGCCGATATTTGCAAAAGCCATACGAACCGCCCAAGAGCAGCGGAGCCAACGGCCAGCCATAAAGGCCTGGCCTGTGAATTCTGATAGAGCGAACGCGCCGCACGAGAGCCGTTTCGGTCTAACACTGGCATGCCTTCAAGAATGCCTGCCATTACATCTGCCACAACGATTCCATCTACAATTAAGACGTGCCTGGGAAACGCAAGACCAAGCTGAAGTGTCCGATCTGCAAGAAATCGATCGCGAGCCAGGGGGAGGACTTCCCTTTCTGCAGTGAGCGTTGCCGGCTGATTGATCTTGGCAAGTGGGCAAGTGGGCAGTATGTCGTCTCATCACCTGTACAGGACATATCCGACGAAACAGAAATAAAGGATTTTCCCGGAACGAACGATGAAGATTGAAGGCGCTCCGGTTGCGGAGGTGCGAAAATCCGTAAGAATACCTGCATCGCTGTGGGCAAACTTGGTTGCGACTTTTCTGGGGATGGGATATTTGAAACCCGGGCCCGGAACATGGGCTTCGCTTGCGGCGGCGGCGATCTGGTTCACCCTAGCGAAATGGATTCCAGCGGGATTGCAGGGCGTAGCGTTGATGGGACTGGCGGCGGTTGCAATCGCTGTAGGCATTCCGGCAGCCACAGGCGTGGCCAGGGCTTCCGGAGTAAAAGATCCTCAGTTCGTTGTGATTGACGAAGTTGCCGGCCAGTGGATCGCGATGCTTTTTGTGCCGGTTTCGTGGAAAACGGTGCTTGCGGGCTTTATACTTTTCCGGGGGTTCGACATTGTCAAGCCTCCGCCGGTACGGCAGCTGGAGCGACTGCCGGAGGGGACCGGAATTGTTGTGGATGACGTTGCCGCCGGAATATACGCGTTGGCGCTGATGCAACTTCTGCTGCATTTCGGGCTTCTTTCACCATAGCTTCCTCGATTTCAAGAGTTCAATGACCATTTCCAATCGCCTTCTGGGAAAGAAGCACACGAATGGGCAGCCGCACATTGAGACGGTGGCCCCATCGGCGGCTCTTCCTGGCGGCGAAGTACGGATTGTTGGCAGAGGACTTTCGTCGCCGGAACTGAAGCGCCCGCGGGTCCGTTTTGGCGAGGTGGAAGGGGCCGTGGTCGTCAGTTCTGATGATTTCGTAATCGCCCGAGTGCCACAAGGGGCTGCTTCCGGTCCGGTAGTGGTCTCAACCAACGGGCATTCCAGCAATTCGCAACCCATCAGAGTCGCAGCAGTAATCGCCGAGAACCTGCACCCGGTGACGAATCCGGCGCTCGACGCTGAAGGCAACATCTATGTCACCTTCTCCGGATCGCGAGGGCAGAAGGTACCGGTTTCCATTTTCAAGATTGATACCAATTACAACGTGAAGCCGTTCCTGACCGAGATGATGAACGCGACGGCGATCGCGTTTGACCGCGCCGGCCAGATGTATGTGTCCTCCCGCTTTGACGGGACGGTGTACAAGGTCGCGCCCAATGGGACCATGGCGGCTTATGCGGAGAGCATGGGAGTCGCCACTGGCCTGGCATTCGACCGCGCGGAGAACCTTTACGTTGGGGATCGTAGTGGCACCATTTTCAAGGTCGCGCGCGACCGCCAGATTTTCGTCTTTGCAACGCTAGAACCAAGTGTTTCTGCTTACCATCTGGCGATTGGGCCGAAGGGCGATTTGTTCGTAACTGGGCCGACTACATCGAGCTTCGATTCGGTTTACAAAATCGATCCTCATGGCGCAGTCTCGGTTTTGTATCGTGGTCTGGGACGCCCGCAGGGTTTGGCGTTTGACATTGGCGGCAATCTCTACGTGGCCGCATCTCTAGCAGGCAAACGCGGCATTGTGAAGATTACTCCTGATGGCGAGGCTTCTTTGGCGGTTTCGGGTTCGGGACTCGTGGGCCTGGCGTTTGCACCTGGACGCTCGGCGGTTCTCGTCACCACGAACGCCGTGCATCATCTGGCGTGGGATGTTCAGGGCCAGCCAGTGCTCGATCTTGCCTAACTTTCGTTTAAACTGCCAAAGTGATTGCGGAAATCATCGCCATCGGATCAGAGCTACTCACTCCGTTCCGGCAGGACACAAATTCGCTTTATCTCACTGCGCAACTCAATAATCTTGGAGTGGAAGTCGGCTTCAAGACTATCGTCGGGGATACCCTCAAAGATATTGTTCGCGTGACTACGACCGCGCTCTCGCGTTCTGACATTGTAATTCTGAGCGGTGGATTGGGACCGACGGAAGACGACGTCACTCGCGAAGCCGTTGCCGAAACTCTGGGCCTGCCACTTCGCCGGGATCCTGAAATCGTGCAGGCAATTGAGCGGCGCTTCACTGAACACGGCTGGAAGATGTCCCCCAATAATGCGCAACAAGCGGATGTAATCACCGGCGCCACGGTGCTGATGAACGCGAACGGCACCGCGCCCGGGCAATGGATCAGCGGGAAATCAGACGGCAAGGAAAAGATCATCCTTCTGCTGCCTGGACCACCACACGAATTGAAAGCGCTGTTTGAGACCTCAGTTCTGGAGCGATTGCGCGCGAAAGTGCCGAAGCAGTTTCTGCAGTCGCGAGTGTTAAAGATCACTGGGATGGGGGAATCTGCCTGCGACGCGCGGATTGCGCCGATCTATAAGCGCTTTCAGGACGTGAATACAACCATTCTCGCTGGGCCAGGCGAAATCCAGCTGCACTTGAAAACACATGCGCAGTCGTGTGAGGCCGCCGAGCAGCGCCTGGATGAGTTGATGGACAAGATCGAGACGGAATTGGGCGATAACGTCTTCTCTGACAATGGCGACTCGCTGGAGCAGATCGTCAGTTATTTTCTGCAAATGCGAAATGCGACTTTGTCGGTGGCGGAATCGTGTACCGGTGGGCTGGTGGCGGAACGACTCACTTCGGTCAGCGGCAGCTCGCGTTATTTCATTGGAGGTGTGGTTGCGTATTCCAATGATCTGAAAACCCAACTCGCGGGCGTGCCTCACGACCTTCTCGATGTGTACGGAGCGGTCAGTGAGCAGGTCGCGCGAGCTCTGGCGGAGGGCATTCGCGAGCGCTGCGGAACCACGCTGGGTCTTGGCGTGACCGGAGTTGCCGGTCCAACTGGCGGCACCGCGGAAAAGCCCGTGGGATTGGTATTTCATGGGCTGGCGAGCGAGTCCGGCACCGAAGTCGTGAAGAGAAACTTTCCTGGCGACCGGGCGCGGATCCGCTGGTTCGCGTCGCAGCAAGCGTTAGACATGGTGCGAAGGAAACTGATGTAAGGCGATTGAATTATTGAATCATCGGATCATTGAATCATTGAAAAACTACCCCTTGTGATTCCAAATGATTCAGTCCCCCGATGATTCAATCTCGTATAATCTCCTGTTTGCCCGGGCGGGTCACACCGGCTCTCTTTGCATGAAATCCGCATGAAATTCCAGACTCTTGAACTCGCCCACGATGCCGGCATTGCAACGATCACTCTGAATCGTCCGGACAAGCGCAATGCACTCAGCTTTCAGCTCTTGGAAGAACTGCTGAGAGCGCTGGATGAGGTCGAACAATCTGACGATCTAGTCACGATCCTGACCGGAGCCGGCAAGGCTTTCTGTGCGGGGATGGATGTGGAGGAGTTGAAGACGCTCACCGGCAAGTCGCATCAAGAAAACCTGGAAGACTCGCGGAGGATGGCGCGGATTTTCCGGCGACTTTACGAGTTTCCGAAACCAACCATTGCCGCAGTGAACGGCGCAGCCATTGCAGGAGGCACAGGACTTGCGACCATGTGCGACTTCACTCTGGCGGTGCCGGAAGCTAAGTTTGGCTACACGGAAGTCCGAATCGGGTTCGTGCCTGCCATCGTCTCGTCCATTCTAGTCTGGCAAGTGGGACACAAGATCGCGCGCGACCTCTTGCTGACGGGCAGAATATTTGACGCCGCAGAAGCCCATCGCTTTGGTCTTGTAAACGAGATCGTTCCGGCGGCGCGGCTGATGACCCGGATACGCGAGCTCGCCGGTCAACTGACCGAAAATAGTCCGTCGTCGGTGCGGGCCACAAAGCGATTGATCAATGGTTTCATCTCCAGTCAGCTTGATCAGCAAATTGCCCAGGCCGTCGAGGATAACGCGCGCATTCGCACCACACAGGACTTTCGCGAAGGGATCACCTCGTTTTTGGACAAGCGCAAGCCGCGCTGGAGCGGCAAGTGACCGATTTTCAGATAAACGACCGCGTTTGCGAAGTCCGATTGCGGGTGCGATACGCCGAGACCGATCAGATGGGCGTAGTCTATCACGCTAACTATTTCGTCTGGTTCGAAGTGGGCCGCGTTGAGTTGTTGCGGCAGCTGGGATTTTCTTATCGCGACATGGAACAGAATGATGCCTGTTTCATCGCCGTCGTAGATGCCCGTTGCCGGTACAAGGCTCCAGCCCGATATGACGATGAAGTTGTGGTACGCACGCATCTGAAGAACGTGCGCGAGTCCCTGGTGCATTTTGGATACGAACTGGTGCGCGTCAGTGATGGCGTAGTCCTGGCTGAGGGAGAGACGACACATATCGTGACCGATGGGGCGATGAAAGTCCGAGCCATCCCTGAGAAATACATGAAAGTATTTCGCGAGGCGGCGGGAAGAACGTCTTGACTATAGAGGCACAAAGAAAAGGCAGTAACCACGAAGGACACGAAGGTTCACGAAGGAAATCGGACTGGCTCGGACCGCTAAGAGCTAATAGCTAAGAGCTGCCTTTTATGAAAGCCCTCCACATTAACGGAAACGATCTCTCGCTCGAGGCTGTGCGCGAAGTTGCGGTGGATGGTCGTCCTGTGCTGCTGGCGCCTGATGCCCGCGAGACTGTGGAGAGGGCTCGGGCTGTGGTCGATGCCCTGGTCACGAGCAATCAAGTTTCATATGCCATCACCACCGGTGTGGGAAAACTGAGTGATGTGCGGATTGCAGGAGATCAGATTCGGGAACTCCAAGTGAACCTTGTACGATCGCACGCCGTGGGAGTCGGCGAACCGCTCTCGGCGGCGGAAACTCGCGCGATGATGCTGTTGCGCGCCAATTCACTGGCAAAGGGACACTCGGGTGTGCGGCCGCTTTTAATTGACGCACTATGTGAGATTCTCAATCGCCAGGTTATTCCGTTTGTCCCGTCGCAAGGCAGCGTTGGAGCGAGTGGGGACCTCGCGCCGCTGGCTCACCTGGCTTTGGTTCTGATCGGTGAAGGCGAATGTCTGACCCTGAACGGGCAGCGAGTTCCGGCGGACGAGACCCTTCGAAAAGCGCAAATCAAACCGTTGCTGCTGGAAGCGAAAGAGGCCGTTTCGCTGATTAACGGGACCCAGGCCATGCTTGCCGTTGGAACCTTGGCTCTGCTGGCGGCGGAAACCTTGGCAGATTCTGCCGACGTCATCGGCTCCATGACGCTCGACGCGCTTCGTGGAACTGACGTGGCATTCGATGAACGTATTCACCGGGTCCGGCCACATCCAGGACAACTGGAGTCGGCAGCAAACCTTCGCCGGATGCTCGAGGGCAGCCAACTTCGCGAGTCACACCGCGAGTGCGGGCGGGTGCAGGATGCGTATTCTTTGCGGTGCATCCCGCAGGTGCATGGGGCGGTGCGAGATACGTTGGCAAACTGCCGCCAGGTCTTCGAAACAGAGGCCAACGCAGCAGTCGACAATCCTTTGGTGTTCGTAAAACAAGATCGTGTAGGGACGGGCGCCCCCGCCCGTCCTGCGGAGCAAAGCTCCGCAAGCGAAGTACTCTCAGGCGGAAACTTTCATGGTGAGCCCATCGCCTTCGCACTCGATTTCCTCGCTATCGCGCTGAGTGCGCTGGCCGGAATTTCTGAGCGCAGAATCGAGCGTCTCGTCAATCCCGCTCTGAACGAAGGCTTACCGCCATTCCTGGCCCCGGGCGCCGGTTTGAACTCCGGTTTCATGATGCCGCAGGTGACCGCGGCAGCGCTGGTGAGCGAAAACAAGGTGCTGGCGCATCCCGCGTCGGTGGATTCGATCACGACTTCGGGCAATAAGGAAGACTACGTTTCCATGGGAATGACGGCGGCGCTGAAGCTGCGGCGGGTTGTCGAGAATACGCGTAACGTGCTTGCCATCGAGGCGATCGCGGCCGCACAGGCCCTGGACCTCGTTGCCCCTCTAAAGACCGGCAAACGCGGACAGAAAGCGCACGAGGCAATCCGCGCGGTGTGTCCAGCGATGGAAAAAGATCGGGCTATGTATGGGGATTTTATAAACGTTGCTCGGATTATTGACGGCGGAAAACTGGCTGATGTACTGATTTAGGGTTGGTCAATCGTCTCCATGAAATCCAGACTTCGATTTGCTATTTGGATCGGCGTAGCGCTTCTCGGCGCGCTTGCACTTGCCACGATCGCTCTCCATCGCGGCGAGCAGATCAATGCTCTATGGCTGGTCACGGCAGCGGTCTGCGCTTACGCACTCGGGTATCGCTTCTATAGCAAGTTCATAGCGGCGAAAGTATTGATGCTCGATCCTCAGCGCGCAACTCCGGCTGAACGCCTGGAAAATGGCCGCGACTTTCTTCCGACAAACAAGTGGGTTGTCTTCGGCCATCACTTCGCCGCGATTGCCGGACCTGGCCCTCTTATTGGGCCGACATTGGCAGCACAGTTCGGGTATTTGCCTGGAACATTGTGGATTCTAGTTGGCGCTGTCTTCGGGGGCTGCGTTCAGGATTTTGTCATCCTGCTGTTCTCCGTGCGGCGGGATGGCAAATCGCTCACTGAGATGGCCAAGGAAGAGATTGGGCGCGTGGGCGGATTCGTAGCTTACGCTTCGGTGATCTCGATTCTCATAATCTTGCTTGCGGTGTGCGCGTTGATTGTGGTGAATGCGCTGAAGCAGAGTCCGTGGGGTGCATTCACCATTGCGATGACGATCCCAATTGCGCTTTTGATGGGCGTCTATCTGCGCCGGCTGCGGCCCGGGCGCGTCCTGGAGACATCCGCGCTGGGATTTGTACTGGTGCTGGCCGCGATCTGGGGAGGCCAGTGGACGTCACAAACTCCGGCCGTAGCCAAGTACTTCACGCTGACGGCCCCTGGGCTGGCCGTCGCAATCATTCTTTACGGATTCGCGGCTTCCGCTCTCCCGGTTTGGCTACTGCTTGCGCCCCGCGATTACCTGAGCACATTTGTGAAGCTCGGCACAATTGGGTTGTTGGCATTGGGAATTGTGCTGATGCATCCCACGCTGCACATGCCTGCGCTCACACGATTTATTGACGGCACCGGGCCGGTGTTTGCTGGGAAACTCTTTCCGTTTGCCTTCATCACCATTGCATGCGGTGCGATTAGCGGATTTCATTCGCTCATTTCAAGTGGCACCACGCCCAAGCTGATTCGAAGGGAAACCGAGATTCGCATGGTGGGTTATGGCGCGATGCTGGCGGAGTCCCTGGTCGCAATCATGGCCACAGTTGCAGCCTGCGTACTTGAGCCGGGAACTTACTTTGCGATCAACAGCCCGGCGGGAATTGCTGGACAGCTACCGGAAACCGCCGCCCGCACCATCAGCGGCTGGGGATTTCCTGTGACCGCAGCGGGAATGCAGGAGCTGGCGCGCACCGTCGGCGAGCAAACATTGTTCAATCGCACAGGGGGAGCTCCGGCTTTTGCGGTTGGCATGGCCCACATTTTTGCCAACAGCCTGGGTGGGCAGGCGGTGATGGCGCTGTGGTATCACTTCGCGCTGATGTTTGAGGCATTGTTCATTCTGACCGTGCTCGATGCCGGAACGCGCGTGGGCCGCTTCATGATCCAAGACGCGCTCGGGCACATTTGGAAGCCCTTGGGGCGAACGAGTTGGTATCCCTCGATCCTCGCAACCAGCGGCCTGATCGTCGCCGCCTGGGGATATTTTCTGTGGCAGGGGGTGCGCGATCCCCTTGGCGGGATTAATTCTCTTTGGCCGCTGTTTGGGATTGCGAACCAATTGCTTGCGGCTGTGGCCCTCTGCGTGGCCACGACAATCATCATCAAGATGCACCGCGCGAAGTATGCGCTGGTCACGCTTACGCCGCTGGCATGGCTTGTCACGGTAACGTTTACCGCTTCTTGGCATAAGGTATTCGATCCGGATCCGCGAATCGGATTCCTGGCGCAGGCGCGCCAATTGGCGGCGGCGAGCGGAAATGCCCGGCTGATTTTCAACAACCGACTGGATGCCGTAGTGACTGGGATCCTGATCGTTATGGTGACGCTAATTCTCATTGAGTCAGCTCGGCAATGGCTGGGGATACTAGCTGGGAAGAGAGAAGCACGCGTAAAAGAGTCGCCGTTCGTGGTCACGCGACTGGTGGAGGAACGAGGATGACAGTCTTTCGAGTGCTTCTTGCAACGCTGAAGGAAATCTTCGAAGAGTCCGCATACGAGCGATTCTGTGCGCGGGAGGGTGTTGGGCAGAGTCGAGAGTCGTATGCGACGTTCCTGCTGGAGGCTGATCGAACGAAACGTCCCAAAGTAAGGTGCTGCTGACGTTTTTATACCTCTTGTCTTATACCTCTTGGTCTTGGGATCTGGCTAAACAGAACTCCCTGGACAACCATGCAACCGGGAGGGCATGACTTCCAGTCGTGCCGGTTCGGGCTCACAGGTTTTCGGCTTTAGCCGCCGGGGGGCCCGTCCAACTACGCGGCAACCGGATTTTATTGCCCATCCTCGAAGCTCCCTCAGCGGCTGGAAGCCGCATTTCTGGCGGCTCAAATCGGCACGAGGAACTCGTGCCCTTCCCGGTTGCATGCATTAGAGCTTGTTCTATTCAGGAGTCGGCATCTGTCCATCAAAGGCACCTTTTCGCTGAATCCGCTCTTGACAATACATAACCTATCAAATAATAATTAACGATGTGGTTAATCATATTGAATCCACCTTTGCCGCCCTGTCCGACCCTACTCGCTGCCAGGTAGTCGGCTTGCTTCGCAGCAATCGGCTCTCCGCGGGCGAACTCGCTCGCAAATGCGAGATGAGCGGTCCCGCGATGAGCCGCCACCTGCGCGTGCTCCGGCGAAGCGGCCTGGTGAAGGTAGTACCCTCGCCTGCCGACTCTGATGCGCGCGTCCGCGTGTACTGCTTACGGCCCGAGCCTTTCTTTTCGCTCAAGGAATGGATTGACCACATGCAGGCGTTCTGGACCGGCCAGCTTGCAGCCTTCAAGCAGTATGCCGAGCACAAACATCCACCACAGAAAAAGAGAAGAGGACCGCGAGTATGAGCCAGCAAGATCGCGTGAATGCAAGCATCGAAGTCGCAGTGGACCCACAAACCGCCTTCAATATCTTTACCGAGGAAATTGACGCCTGGTGGGAGCGAGGCCCACACAATTTCTGGGACGGCGGCCGCGCTCTGGCGACGCGCTTCGAACCTGGAGTTGGAGGCCGGTATCTTGAGGTGTACAACGATTTGACAGGTGACGTGCTTGAGATCGGACGCATCACGCTGTGGGAACCCGGCGTTCGTTTAGTGTGGCGGATGTCGCACGACGACACCGAGGTGGATATCAAGTTCGAAGCGATTGCCGGCGGCACACGTATCCAACTTGAGCAGCGCCTCGTTCCATCCGGCACGAAGGCACATTTTTACTCGGGATGGAACAACATTCTCGCCTGGTTCGCGGAACGCGCTGACCGACCGGACCGTGGGCCAACCATAGCGATAGACCTTCCCCGCGTTTCTCCGATTTTGAGCTACAAGGACTCTGCCGCAGCCGAGGAGTGGCTGGTGCGCGTCTTCGGGCTGCAACGCCGCCATCGCGGTCAGAACGTCGGTGAACTTCGTGTGGGGAATTCTGTCATCATGTTGCGTCCTCCATACCAAGCTAACGGTACCTCCGGCGGGTCCTCCGCCTCGTTGTATGTGTACGTTGATGACCTAAATGCGCATTTTGCTCAGGCGCAAGTCGGGGGAGCCAAAATTGTCGAGGCAGTCAAGAAACATGGTGACCGCTACTACATCGCGGAGGATCTCGAGGGACATCGCTGGACTTTCGCGCAAGCGCGGCCAACTCAAAAGTGACCGACGAAGATGGGGATTCCTAGCAGCCTGCGAAAAAACGATACCCGCCCGACCTCAGCATCAACAGCATGCTCAGCGAAGTTGGTTCGCGGCTTCCGGTCCGCTAAGGGCCACGTAGGCTCCTGAAAAATTGCGAAATCATGCGCGACCGTGGAAGAGCGGCGCTTCCAGCGCCGCGTAAGCAGTTTGAAATCAAGCCGCGCTTTAGCGCCTGTGCAGTTTCACCCACAGGAAAGGAGTGCCGTGCCGCCGCTTGGATAATTTCGAGCTTCTTCGCGACGCTGCCCAGAGACTCCCGGCGGCGGGCCAACTCCAGCGCCTGCCGCACCCACTCCGGCAAGTGACATATGACGCGAACGCGCGGCGCGTCGAATCTCCCGATATTCCGGGTCTTGCAGTATCACTTGCAGTCTCTTCGCCATACGATGAGTCTATCTGCTCATTATGACGAGTCAAGTAACACAGGACAACGAAGGCTGGAGATTCGCCGGACTCTACTGCTCGTTCTTCCCCACCAGCCCCAACTCCCCTGCAATCCCCTTCATCGCCTCGATGCAAAACGCAATATGCTCATCCAATTCCACGCCCAGTTCTCTTGCGCCGTTTACGATGTCATCGCGGCTGACGCTTCGCGCGAAGGCTTTGTCTTTCATCTTTTTTCTGACGGATTTGGCTTCCACTTCTGCTAGCGACTTGCCGGGCTTCACCAGTGCATTGGCGGTGATGAATCCGGCAAGCTCGTCGCAGGCGAAGAGAGCTTTTTCCATCGGAGTCTCGCGTGGAACTCCGGTATATTCCGCGTGCGACATGATGGCTCGGCGAATCTCGTCAGAATATCCGCGCTCTTTCAGGATCTCGTTGCCTTTATATGGATGCTCCTGCGCGCTGGGATATTTTTCGTAGTCGAAGTCGTGCAGCAGCCCAACTGCTCCCCACAAGTTCTCGTCAGCGGACAATTTACTTGCATAAGCGCGCATGCACGCCTCAACCGCCAGCGCATGTTTGCGCAAACTTTCTGATTGAGTGAACTCAGTTAGTAAACACCACGCTGCATTTCGATCGATCATGTTTTCACACCGAGTTTCTCTGGGTTTTCGCCGGTTATTTCCGGGTTTTGTAGGAGCTATTCCGTAGTTAGTCCGAGAATTTACTTGACTTCCACAGGCATGGTACCGCAGATTACCCAAGAGATTGGAACCACAAGCGTTGGGTTCCTGGGGTTTTGCCCGCTCTGGCAACTCCCACCTTTAATGGCCACTACTCTTGCCCCGGTAGATTCCCGGGAGGTTGTACGGTGCGACCGTTGCCTTCTGGTTCAGTTTCGCACATCTAACAGTCTTTGCCGCCGGTGCCACTTGTCCCTGGACGAAGAGGAACCGGAAATTGTGCAAGCGCCAGCGCCACAATTGGTGCCGCCGGCGCATCGCGGCCATTTAAACTTGGCGGCCTCGATTCGTGCCATACGGCTGCGCAATGGGTTAAGCCAACGGCAACTGGCAGGACGCATGTCGGTGCCGCGAACCTATGTGTCGAAGATTGAAAACGAGAAAGCCACGCCAACGCTTTCGTCTCTGGAGCGCTTGGCGAGGGCCTTGGAGGTGTCCGTGCCCGATCTATTGAGTGGCGGAGAAAGAAACCGTCAAGAGGAGATCAGCGAACTGACGAAAGACCCCTTCATTGCGGAGATGCTGCCCTTTGTTTCGCAATTGAATGGGATGCAGATGTCGAGCATTCTGACGCAGGTCAGGGATTTGACGATGCGGCCGCGCCGCAGCGCTTAAGGATGTGGTGTGGGTCGGACATTCCCGTCCGACGCTTTTGAAAGTGTGGCGCGGGCGCCCTCGCCCGCGAAAGCAAGTCGGATAGAAATGTCCAACCCACACGAGTTTAAGTTTTATCCGGGCGAACCAGCCAACGCTAAAGCCGGAGCCGAAAGGCTCCGGCTTTTTTCACACTCAGCCTGCTACTTCGTACGCTTGTAAGTCAGATCGTACTCGACGGTCCAGGTCTTCCCGCCATCCTTCGAACCGCGACTACATTGACGTACCTGGTTGGAGCCAAGATTAAAGAACTGCAGGTGACGTTTCAGCTTGCTGCCATCAGTCTGGGGAACATCGTCCGTATAACAATCCATCACACTGTCTTTCAACTCGCCGTAAAAGTGGATCATTCCCCCATCGCTGTCCACCCAGAACTGCTCCCATCGCTTCAAATTGGGGTTATACGCGTTGTAGCTCTTGCCTGAATATCCTGCGTTGCCTAGAGAAGTCCAGTTTTCCCAAATCACGCAGTCGCTAATGACGCGCTCGATGTGGCTGTGTCCGGCGGGAGAGCCGTCTTCAGTTCTGACCACGTCCCAGTCTCCGACCCAGAAATCAAATTGCCGATTCTCCGGATTATGGGCGCAGGGCTTTTGATTGCGTTTGGATTGCTCCACTAACGGGGAGAAGCGCGAGTCCTGGCGAAGCGACTGCAGACCAGGGTCGGAGGCCAACTGATCCGGTTGCGCGTAACCATCTTTTACGGCGTTGGTCAGTTGTTCCATGGCCTTGTCGGTCTGTCCCACGGAGGCATATGCGATCGCGAGGTTGTAACCGACGATGGATATTGGCATGCCCAGTGCCTGCGCTTTCAGGAATGCATCGAGTGCCTGCTGGGGTTGTCCCACACCTTGCCGGCAGACTCCAAGCCGGTACCAGCTGCGAGCATTATCCGGTCGCGCGTGCACGAGTTGATCGTAGAGAGACTCAGCGTCCTTCCAGTCTTTCGCCTGATATGCGGTATCTGCGGCGGCGGCCTGGCTCCGAAACGAATCCTGGGAATCCGCATTCGTTAGTCCGGACAACGTGAGCAGCAGCAGACATGTAACCAGAATGGAGCGCCTCGCGCGATTCATCTCGTCACCTTTGATTGCACCTGATTGCTGGTAATCGGGTGGATGATACTTGACCAGTTAGCAGTCGAGAACGATTAAGGGATGAGCACACGCAGGTTCATGATCAAGCGACAAGGTCTCCGGACGCTGACGAGCAAGGTTTCTGGCGCGCCGCGGTATTCGACCAGAGCTGAGACTGACTGCGCCAAAAACAGGTGAACCACCCTTCCATGACTTCAGCGCAATGACTTCAGGCAACGAAGTCACCGCTTGGAGGCGGCGGCACGACTTCCGGTAATCGGTCGGTCACTTCGGACAGCGCCGCCAGCTTCTCAGCAAGCTGAGGCTTCAGCGATCCCGGCTGGCAGCGCCAATGATAGTTTCCACTATGTGTGCTAGGCGTATTCAGCCGTGCTTCGCTGCCGAGGCTGAGCACGTCCTGCAGCGGAACCACGGACAGATTCGCCGGGGAGCTCTGCGCGAGTCGGATCAGCCCCCAGTTCACGCCGTCTTCGCAGGGGCCAACCAGAGCCAGCACGGCGGCGCGTTCTTTTTCACCGAGCGTGGACCACCAACCAAGCGTGGTGTCGTTGTCGTGAGTGCCCGTATAAACGACGCGATCTGCAGTCAAACGATGCGGCAGATAGGCGTGCGCAGCGGCATCGCCGAATGCAAACTGCAGCACTGCCATGCCGGGGATATTGTGACGGTCGCGCAGCGCAACCACGTCAGGCGTGATCAGGCCGAGGTCTTCAGCAAAAAAAGGTAGCCCGCCAAGTTCCTCGCGGAGTTTATTAAAGAATTCGTCGCCCGGTCCGTCCACCCACTGGCCGTTGATTGCCGTCGGCTCGCTGGCGGGGATCTCCCAAAACTGGGCAAATCCGCGGAAATGGTCGAGACGAATGTAATCGCAAGTCTGCGTCGCCCAGCGCAGGCGTTGTACCCACCAGCGGTAGCCAGTGGCGCGAATCGCATCCCAGTTGTAGAGCGGATTGCCCCAACGCTGTCCCGTGGCGCTGAAGTAATCTGGCGGCACTCCGGAGACAACTTCAGGCAGCAGGTCGTCCTCCTTCAAACGAAAGAGCTCGCGGTGCGCCCACACGTCGGCGCTGTCGTAGTCCACGAAGATCGCGATATCGCCGACTATACGGATTGACTTTTTCGCGCAGTATTGCTGCAGAGCCCGCCACTGCTCCCAGAAAAAGAATTGCATGATGCGGCGTGAGGCAAGCTCATCGCCGAGTTCCTGCCGCGCGGAATCAACCGCAGACCGCTCACGGCGCGCCAAGCCAGACGGCCATAGGTTCCAATGTTTTCCGTGGCGCTCGCGAAGGGTGTCGAACAAGACATAATCTTCCAGCCACCAGGAATTTTCTTCGCGAAATCGATCAAAGCGGCGGCACGCTTCGGCAGTCGCGTTTGCAAGAAAGTTCGTTGCCGCCTCCCGGAGCAACGGAACCTTGTCGCGATTCACCTGCTCGTAGTCAATGCGTCCCGCTTCCGAAGGAAGCTTGGCAAGCGCCGCGCGATCAAGCCATCCGTGATCCAGTAGAAGTTCCAGACTAACGAGCTGAGGATTCCCAGCGAATGCAGAGGTTGAGGAGTAGGGAGAATGTCCGTTTGCTGGGGGATTGAGCGGCAAGACTTGCCAGATACCCTGGCGCGATTGCGACAGGAAATCAAGAAACTCATATGCGGCAGAGCCGAAATCGCCGATTCCTCCGCGCGATGGCAGCGAGATGGGATGGAGCAGAATTCCGGTCGAACGGGGGAAGTTCATGAGCAGTGATCAGTGGTCAGTGACTAGTGGGCAGTCGTCAGAATAAGTCATCAGAATCGAAAAGGTTCTAACTAAGTATCGACAACTAAACATTGGCAACCGCAAGTTCCCGAGGAATAACTCGAAGGCTTCATTTTCCTGCTTCTGCATCAGCGAATCGCGGATCTCGTCTTTCTTAGCGGCAAAATCCTGTTCCGTAGGAGCCTGCCGCTCGGTGATGGCTAGGACCGCGCCTGTATTCCCGCTGTCAATGGGGCCGCTGAACTCGCCCGGCTTCAGCGTGAACGCAACCGCGGCGGGCCCCTTCATGGAGCCGATGTCTGGAACCTGTCCCTCGGGAAGGACAAGGTCACTGCTCTTGTACTGCGCGCCGAGTTCCTTGGCGACCTTCTTCAAATCATGCGCGGCCTTGGCACGATCGGAAAGCTCTTGGGTCTTCTGCGTGAGGAGTTGCGATGCCCGCTCGTTCTTGAACTCCTGCTCCACGCGGCCGCGGATTTCTTCCAACGTCGGCGTTGATGGCGGCTTGACCGCGGTCACCTGGTAAATTGCGTAGCCCTGATGGAGTGGAACTACGTCAGGCGGTGCGTTCGCATTTTGTCCGAAGGCGGCGTTGCTGAATTGCGGATCGGTGCCAATTCCTGGCAGGAGATCGTTGCGATTGACAAAATCGGTGGTGATGACCTGAAGACCTTTTGCCGACACGGCTTTTTCGAGTGTCGTGCTCCGGGCTTCCGACAACAACTGATCGGACTGTTGCTGTGCCACCTGAGCCGCTTTCTGCTGCTTGATGAGAGGTTCGATCTGCGACTTCACTTCATCAACGGACTTCACATGTGCGTCTTGCTTGTCGTCCACGTGAATGATATGGAATCCATAACTGCTTTGGACCAGATCGCTGGTGGCACCCTTTGGTAGGGAGAAAGCAGCCTTTTCGAACTCGGGGACCGTTCTTCCCTTCCCGATCCATCCCAGTGAGCCTCCCAGTTTCGCGCTGCCGGGATCGTCGGAATATTTCTTGGCGAGGTCGGCAAAATTACCGCCGCTCTTTACCTGCTTCAGAACGTCCTCAGCTTTGGCGCGCGCCGCATCGACGGCCTTGGGATCTACTTTCCCATCCGGACCCGGCAGCGGCGACTTGATCAAGATGTGGCGGACGTTGACCTGCTCCGGCACCCGGTACTCATCGCGATGCTGGTCGTAATAATTTTGGAAGTCCTGCTGCGTGACTTGCGTTTGCGCCAGAAGCTTGGATGTGTCGAAGACGACATACTTAAGCTGGCGCTTTTCCGGAATCGAATTCACGTACGTGTTCTTGTTGCGATCGTAATAAGCTTTCAGCTCGGCGTCTGCTGGATGGATGGTTTTGAGAACGTCGTCTTTCTTCAATACCGCGTAGTCGAATTTGACTTTTGTATTCTGCTTTTCGAATTGCTGGCGGACCTCCGCATCGGTCACCGCCGCACTTGAACCAACCAAGGTACGCAGCTTATTAATGAGAATGCTTTCTTTTACTAGCTGTTCGAACCGCGGCACGGTGTAGCCTTCGCGGGAAACGAAGTGACCCTGGTGCAGAAAGTCGCGCAAATCCTCATCCGTGGCTTTCATTCCCATGCGCCGCGCCTCTACGAGAATGACCTGCTCATTGATGAGCTGCTGCGCTGCCTGACTCGCAAAAAATGGCAAGTACATGCTCATCTGCGCGCCGCCGCGAGGAAACTGCCGCTGTAGGGCTACCTTGGCCTGGTGCTGAACGTCTTGGGCGCTGACATCCACACCGTCAACGGTGGCTACCACCCCATGGGCGGGGGTGCCGGCCAAGAAACCGGAGCTGCCGATTCCAGGAATCAGCGAAATTGCCATCATGGCGGAAATAAAGACAAGAAGGCCGCCTAAGATTATTTTCTTGATCGGCCCAGGGGTCTGCAAAAATCGAATCATGTTGTATGTAGCTCCAAAACTGACGCGGAGTAGCTCATTATAAATGAATACCGGGAAGGAGCGGATGCCGCACCGTCTCACTCAAACCGATGTCATCCCGAACCGGTCCACCGAAGGTGGTCGGGAGAGGGACCCTACGTCAGCTAATATCGCACCGTGACATCGAGGGGATACCTGACCTCGTGCATGCGTCTGTGCCCTTTCACACGCATCGTAAGGTCCCTCTCTCGCCTTGTCGGCGAGCTCGGGATGACATCGCGTTAAGGGTACCGAGCCGCGAAATCCTCGCGGCCGTCACTTTGTCCAGGGTCTCTCGTACGTATATGCGTATCCCTGGGGCTCATTCCCGGACACAAATCTCGTGTTGTACTTCAAAATGTAATCCAGGTGCTTTTGATCTGCCGGGAATGACTTACGCGCGTAGGGATAGGTCCCCATACGACGAAAGGGTAAAGGCTCGACCGTGCTGCCGTCGGCGGCGTAGAAGTCCATATCTTTTTCGTAGCCGTTGGCTTGAAAAAAATAATCGCGCGTCCAGCCCTTGGGGAGCAGGGGCAGTTTCGACGGATCGAATTCAAGCGCAACTTCTTCGCCCGAGCCGAAGACGACTAGCTTGTCGTCAAATCCCGTGAGCAGCGGCAGAACATCTCCATAGCGTGTGTACGCGCCCGCTTGCCGAGCGTAAGGACCGGTGCGGCTCACTTGCTCGTAAACGTATTTCACATTTCCCGGCGGCTGGTCTTCGATCTGGCGCGGGTAGCCGTGATAATCGAGACTCGCCTTCGTGAGCGGGATGGTGTTCAGCTTGAAGTTCTCGCTTGGCCGGCTGCGATCAATCAGAATGCTGTCCCAATAAATTTGGAGGTTGGTTGTGATGCGGATCCGCGTGGTCCCCCGCGGAAGTTTTCCGCTGAGATCGACAGTGATTGTGCGCGGCAGGCCGGCCGGGAATCCCATGTCGTCGGTGACCCGAACCCATTTGCTATTTTTTGTGGAGAGCCGGGCGTCCTCGCCCCGCGGGACGGGCGAGACGCCCGTCGCTCCATGAGCTTGTTGTGTGGGTCGGACATTCCTGTCCGACTCGGTTTGTGTGATGACACTCTTGTCCACGACCTCGGCCTCCACGTAGGGAGCAGTCGCCTCAATCCCTGCCTGCGACGCAGCATACATTCCGGTCGCGGTGAAATATTCAATCTCGCCGTGCATGAGCAGCCGCAGCGGGCCACCGCGATAGGGCTCGCCCAAGTCGAGCGTCAGGCTATGCGGCTTGGCAAATCCTTTGAATGGAAGCAGCTCAAAATTGCCGACATACTTATTTGCGAGGAGACCGGGGAGAAGATCGTGCCCCTTGTCATCCCACGCTCCGGCTGGCGGACGTGCATCACGGCTGGTCACGACTTTGAATTTCGGATACGGCGGATTGCTGGCGAAATATTCGTTGGGATAAACGACCTTGTTTGCTGGATGGTCAACAGCAAGCAGTTTTACCTGATCGAGATAGACAACTTCTTCCATGGGCTCCATTAGGCGAAAACTTAACCTTCCCCTTGGGGCAACGCTAGCCTTCGCTGTGGAGCTTTGCCCCGCCGGGCGGGTGAGGGCACCCGCCCCTACGTGACCCGTGGATCCCTCCGCTTTGGGGTGCCCCATCCTTGTCGCGTCTTTTGCGACAGGGTGGGGACTTTGAATTTCCTGAATCAGATTCTGATCAATCTTCACCCACTCAGTCGGACGCGGAATATTCCTCTCTCCAGGCGCGACCCAGTGTCCGACGACGCCCGCGCCGAGAATGTCAGCGACAAGCTGGTAATGTTTTCCATCCCAGACGAACAAAGTCGGGCAGGAACTTCCGCGGCGGTCTAGTTCGGTGTAATCCTGCCGGCGGTTAGCTGCGACTTCGATTTCGTCTTGCAGCACGCCTCCGGGCCAGAGCATGCGCACCACGTCGGCTTGCTTGGCCTGCCCCAGGCCGATGGTGAGATACGGCGAGTTCTGCCCGAGATATCCGTTGGAGCCGTAGATCTCATATTTCTGGCGGATGCCGTCGGAGAAAACTTCGACCTTGGTCCCGATGGCGCTCTTGTTGCTGTTCAGCCCCTTGAGCGCGAGCCGCAGCCAGTTGTTCTTGTTGCCGCCTTCGTTCTTGAGCAACACAGCCGGGCCGTAGCTCTGGGTGATGAGCAGGTCGGTGGCGCCGTCGTTGTCGTAGTCTCCGGTGATAATAGAACGAGGAGGACTCGTCAGCTGAATCTTGTCGAGGCCCACGTCGGCGGTGACGTCTTTCCAACCGTCGGGACCGAGGTTACGGAACAGGCGGATTTCGCCTTTGCCGTCTTTCGTCTCGCCGACAGCGACGAGATCCACCCAGCCATCGTTGTCGTAGTCGAAAGCAGCGATGCCATCTGACGAGCGCCAGACTGGTGTAGGAAAATCGACCTTATCGAGGGCCTTGCCATGATTGTTCCGCCGAAGTGTAATGCCCTCAGCGGGGCCGAAATACGTAAACGCCAAGTCCATCCAGCCATCATGGTTAAAGTCCAGAACTGCAATGCCCGCGGTAATTACGGCTCCTCCTTCAGGAGGAGTCAAATAGCTTAGCTCTTTGAAGGCGCCCTCTCTTGGATTTTCGAAAATCACGGACTTAGCACCAGTGACGGCCAAATCAACAGCTCGATCGTTGCTGAAATCTGTTCCTATCGCATTAAAGATTGAGAAATCCCCGCCAAGATCGGTTTCCTTTGTCACGTCGGTGAATGTGCCGTTGCCGTTATTGCGCCACATCACACTATGGCCGACGGGCGCACTATTGTCACGACTGGTACGGCGAGTTACGAACAGGTCCAAGTCGCCGTCATGATCGTAGTCAATGAAGGTCAAGGCCGAATCCGGATCGCCTGAGATCCCCGTATTCTGCGTTACATCCTTGAACGTGCCGTTTTTCTCGTTGTGGAATAGTGCAACGTGAGCATCAATGACGTCGGGTCCAGCCGAATGGCTGGTGACAATTGCAAGATCGGGGAGCCCGTCATTGTCGTAGTCCCCCGATGTGCAGGCGAGCGCGCGAACACTCGGGTCGAAACCAGCTTGCTTGGTAACGTCCCTAAATTTCCCATTGCCGAGATTGTGGTAGAGGACGATACCACCTTGGGCGCCGTTGTCCGGCAAGAAAATGTCGATATTTCCATCATTGTCGTAGTCAAGGAAACACGCGCCCGGTGCCATCCCCCATCCTCTAGTTGCACCTCGCGGAAGAATCCCCGCGTCTTTCGTCACATCTACAAACTTCACCGGAATCTGTGGCGGTACTTTCACCGTGGCGGCTTGCGACTCCTCGGCCAGCGAATATTTACCCTGCTCGCCGTAGGCCAGGCTCATGGCCGAGCCAAGCTTGTTTTGCGTGATGTACTGGAAGCGCGCCAGGTGCTCGCGGGCGTGGATGGTGTCGCCGGACTGCTGGTAGGCGCGCGAGAGTCCGAACTGCGCCGAGGCGTGCAGCGGATTCAGCTTGAGCGCGTGCTCGAAGGCATCAATCGCCTGCGAAAACTGCTTGAGCTGGGAATAAACCGTGCCCAGGAAATACCAGGCGTCGGCATCGCTGTCGTCGATCTCGATCACGCGGCGAAAATCTTCGACCGCCGCTTGCGGATCGCTGCTGTTTTTCTCCAGCATTCCCAAGGCATACCAGACATGAGGATCTTTGGGATCGGCCTTGGCAGCGTCGTCCAGGGCCTTCTTCGCAGCATCCACGCGGGCGAGACTCAGGAGTGCGATCCCCTGGTTGAGGCGGGCAACCTTGAGATTGGGATCGAGAGCGGCAGCATCTTCGAAATACTTCAGCCCCTTTTCGAAGAGCTGCTGGTTCATGTAGGCACAGCCGAGGTTGTTGAGGCGCGCGGCTTCAGCGGGATTCTTGTCTGGGGCGGCGGCGATCAGGATAGTGGCAAGAATTGAGAGGATGAGAAGTGCCAGCGTCAGACGTCGTTCGTGCAACGGTACCTCCGAAATTTCTGCCGTCCCTACGGGACTCGATCAATTCTCGACGCTACCCAGGGCTTGCGCCCTGGGCTAAGGAATTTTGCCCCGTTTCGGGGCTACCACAAACCTCGGCGTTCCGGGGCTTCCAAAGATTCTTGTCATTCCCAACGGCTTTCAGCCGTGAGGAAGCTGCTTTTCTCCGCAACAGCAGGTTCCTCGTTGCCTCGCAGAGCTCGCCGCCTCGGAATGACAAATGTTTGATTAAGATAAAGGAGAATCTTACTGTCGCGCATTGGCCGGCACAACTGCGGATGAAACTTTCGCCATTTTGCTGCCAACAGAATTCTTTGCTGGAGGGCCGTACGGGCGCGAGGAAAGGATGCCCTTTCCTTCCTGAACCGTGACGGTTTGGCCCGCATTGATGTTGTTCAGCCTTTCGTTTTGGCCACTCGGCCACTGAATTTCAATTGAATCCGCCTTCGCCTTTTGCCCCAAGCCGAAGGTTGCGACCAGTTCGCTTTGCGAAAGATAACTCGAACCACTGCGCACCATCTTCCAATGTTTATCGCCGCTGGAAGTAACCGTGATCACCGCGCCGATGCCGTCGCGATTCGATTTTATCCCCACCAGTTTGATCCGGAGGCTGCGATTGGTCACGCCTTCATTGTGGTAGAGATACACGTGTCCGCCGTTGGTTGTCATCAGCACGTCCAGCGCGCCGTCGTTATCAATATCGGCATAAGCCGCGCCGCGGCCCACTTTTGGAGAAGCAAGTGTGCTACCCAATGACTGAGTAGCTTCGACAAATTTTCCGCCGCCCAAATTGCGGAACACGTGCGGCGGCTCAGCATAGCTCACGCGCTTCTGCACTTTTTCAATTTGATCTTCAATGTGACCGTCGGAGACGAAAATGTCCGGCCAGCCGTCGTTGTCATAATCGAAGAAGAAACAGCCGAAGCCGAGCGTGACCAGCGTCGCTCGGCCGACTTCCGAACTGGGAGCTTCGTCAACAAATAGGCCGTTGCCTTCGTTGTGATAAAGCGAAAGCATTTGATTCGCGAAGTTCGTGATGATGAGGCTGGGGCGGCCGGATCGGTCGTAATCAGCGGCATCAATTCCCATGCCGGCACGCGCGACCCCGTCCTCGCTAAACGCGATTCCCGCGGAAACGGCCTTTTCTTCAAAAGTTCCGTCGTGCTTATTCAGATAAAGCTTGTTCGGCTGGGTATCGTTGGCGAGCACGACGTCCGGCCAACCATCGCCGTTGTAATCGAGAATGGCGAGTCCGAGACTCTTCGATGTGTTGTCGAAGAAATGAGCTTTCTGGGTAGCGTCCTCAAACTTTCCGTTGCCGAGACTATGCCAGAGCCGCGCGGAGGAGCCTTTGTAAGATTCAGGCGTGCAATAAGACTTGTGCGTACCGTCGAGCGTGCAGAAGAGGTCTCCCTGCAACGACCACTGCACATAGTTTGCGACCACCAGATCGAGCTTGCCGTCGCGATCATAGTCCACCCAAGCTGAGCTGGTGGAAAACTCGTTCGGCCCCCAGAGGCCAGCGGACTTGGTGACATCGGTAAATGTTCCGTTGCCGTTGTTGTGAAACAAATGGCTCTGTCCGAGAGTTGTGATGAACAGATCGTCGAAGCCGTCGTTATCGTAATCGCCGACGGCGACACCGAGCCCGAACATTGGTGCCGCCAGTCCAGCCTTGCGAGTCATATCGGTAAATGTTCCATCGTGATTGTTGTGATAGAGCTTTGGGCTGGTCTGCGGCCCCGCGCGTCCGGGCCAATTTTCGCCGTTGATCAGCAGGATGTCGGGCCAGCCATCGTTGTCGTAATCAATGAAGGCGCAGCCCGGCCCCATGGTTTCCGGAAGATATTTCTTTCCGAATGCTCCGTTGTTGTGCGTGAAATGGATTCCGGCTTGGGCGGTGATGTCGCGGAATTGAATTTGTTGGGCGGACGCGAGGAGAGAACTTAGCACGACGGTGCAGAGAACCGACAGGGTGAGTAGCTTAGTGGAAACACGACTTTCAGTCGTGGCTTTGGTTCCCCCCACCCTTCGAAAACCGCCAAGGGTGGGGCAGCCTCCCGAAATACGGTTTGTATCAGGGCATGGCTTCAGCCATGCCGCAAGAATCGCAACAAGACGCCCGGCTTTAGCCGCAACGGCTAAAACCGGGAGGGTTAATGCGGCAATTTCGGCACGGCTGAAGCCATGCCCTGATACGAGCCTTCGGTCGTCGCAACGATGCATCAATTCAAAGCTCCGTTTGATTGACTGACAGCCCCGGTTCGAACATTCGAGCTTCGCTCGACCGGACGGCCGAGGGCGGCCGTCCCCACACGGTTGGGCTTCAAGGCCGGCAGCGGCACCGAGACATGTTCATGAATTGCCTGACGTTCGTTGTTGTCTTCAGGATGCGCCTGACGATAAGGGCCGGTGATGGTTTGAGCGGATTCGTCGGCCTTAAAACGAAGATAGCGGACCTGATGATCATGTGCTTGCTTTTCGTCGCCGAGGCCCTTATAGCAAAGCATCAAGTTGTAATGGGCCTGGAGATCTTCGGGGTCGATCGTCAGCACTGAGTTCAGGGTCTTCACCGCATCGGCAAACTTACGCTGCAGGAAGAGTATGCGTCCGAAATCGTTCAAGACCACGCGGTCACGCGGATACTGAGCAATCACTTGGCGCAATTGAGCGGCGGCGCCGTCGTAATTTCCGTCGCTGCGAAGTACCCGAGCGTAGAAATAATGCGCACGCGCAAGATCGGGCCTCAGGGCGATGGCCTTTTCAAGAACCGTGCGTGCCCGATCCATGTCTCCCTCCTGCACCGCGGCGCGCCCGATGTTGACCCAGCCATCGGGATTCTTGGGATCAATTTCCGTGACTTTCTGGAAAGCAGCCTCGGCGCCTTTCAAGTCTCCCTGCAACAACAGCCCGATCCCATAGTCATTCCAGCGTTGCCAGTCTTCAGCATGCAACTCAGTCCTCGGCTGCATGGCCGGAGAGCCGTGCGGAGTGACATTCAGCGTGACTTCATTCTCCGCAATGGCGACCACAGGCAAGTCAGGAACTTTCTGCTCTTTGGCGGAGAGGCCCTGCATTGGCCCGGTGAAGACATATTTATTGTCGTCATATCCGGGTGCCACTTCCGATTTTGGCTGGTCGGGATCGGGCACTCCCGCGAAAGCAAAGTGCGTATTCCACCAGGAGAACTTGCGGTAACAAAGGCGGGCATGCAGCGTGATCTTATTGACCGCAGTTTCGGGAATGCGCACGCGGTAATGAACGGTGTCAGCGGCACCGGGAGGAATCAGGCGCACATAGACCACAGACCGAGTTGACCAGGCGTTACGCTTGTTGATGGGGTTGCCGTGCTCATCAATCTGCAGTGAGCGGTAGAAGTGCGCACCTTTTTCCACCGGGCCTTTGCCGTCATCCTCGACCATGCCACTCCAGAAAACCGTCTGGCCTTTGTCGTCAGTGGCTTTCAGTTCCAACCAGGTGTCGTAGGCATCTACTGTGCCGCCGGGGAAGAAGTGGCCGACTTTTTTTGTGCGAACGACCACATCTACGCGCAC
>WNGA01010799.1_pt1 | contig 25826 bp, 24 predicted proteins | sample 5400061 | NCBI WGS metagenome assembly WNGA01 (sample SAMN13153366, study PRJNA577476) | soil metagenome | isolation source: 100 cm soil or saprolite under grassland replicate 2 | place: USA:California | collected 2016-06-15 | reverse complement strand
ATGTGTACCGGCGCGCCGTGGACGCTGGGAAACCGGGTCGTGACCTGAATGGCGCGGATGGCGTCGGCCGGCTTCATCGGCCGCATCGACACCACCATGGGTCCGTGGAACGGCCCCGCCGGCATGGTCGCGATCGTGGTGCGGTACATCGGCACGGTGCAGCCGCAGGTGATGTGGCGCAACTCGATGCCGGCTTCGCTGAGCGCCTCCTCGAACGAGAACGAGCAGCCGATGACGAAGGCGACGAGATCGTCGCGCCACCAGCGGGTAAGATCGGTCGGCTCATCGACGATGCGGCCCTCGCGCCACACCCGGTAGCGCGGCAGATCGGTGCGGATATCGAGGTCCTCGGCAAGCGCTGGCAGCCGCCAGTCGCCGGGCGCCGAGCATCCGAGCAGGGGGCACGGCTTGGGATTGAGCTGGCAGAACCGCAGGAAGTCGCCTGCGAGCGCCTCGGGAAGGATCGCCAGATTGCCTTGCACATAGCCGGGCGCGAGCCCGGAGGTCGGCCCGGAATGCTCGCCGCGACGGACCATGAGGCGGGCTTCGCGGCCGGTCTGCGGACTTGAGGGAATGTCGCGCTGCATAACGGGGAGTGCCATGGCGTGGTCCTTCGCGGTTCGCGTCGCCAAGCTCGCGACGCTTTGCCCATCTTATCATCGCCCGCGGGTCCGAAAACCGGTTGAATATGGGGCCAAGATCGCGTTTGCTAATGGTAAGGATCGCGCTTGCCGATGGCAGGCGCGAACCCGGGACCGGTGATACGGAATCCGATGATCAGTTCGGCCTCATGCTGAGGAGTGCCGCTTAAGCCTCTCCTTCGAGACGGCCTTCGGCCTCCTCAGGATGAGGCTTAAGGGGCGTCTCGAAGCATGCGGCCGAACTGATCATCCGGAAAGCGCATGGACTTAACAGGGAGGAACGCGCAAATGGCTGACAATGGGAATCGGCAGGATGGGGTTGAGGCGCTCTGGTACAGCGGCAAGGTCACGCGCCGCCGGTTGATCGGCTATGGCGCAGGGGCGCTGGGAGCGACGATGCTGGTGCCGGCGCCGTGGCGGGCCGCCTTCGGACAGGCCAAGCCGTACAAGATCGGCACCCTGCAGCCGCTCTCGGGCGCCGCCGCCGCCGGCGGCAAGACCGCGCTGGTCGGTACCCAGATGGCGGTGGACCGCATCAACAAATCGGGCGGCATCAACGGCCGGCCGATCGAGCTGATCGTCGCCGACTACGAGTCCAAACCCGACGTCGGGCGCCGCAAGGCCGAGAAGCTGGTTGTCGAGGACAAGATCGACGTCCACGAGGGCGGCTTCCTTTCCAACGTGTGCCTCGCCTGCCAGCCGGTGTTCGACGAGCAGAAGATCGTCAACATGATCGGCGTGTGCCTCGACACCACGCTGACCACCACCAAGTGCAGCCGCTACACCTTCCGGCCGTTCGACTATGCCCCGGCTCAGGCGGTGGCGATCTCGCCTCATCTCGTCAAGATGGGAAAGAAGTGGCACATCGCTTATGCCGACTACGCCTGGGGCCAATCGACACGCGACGCTTACGTCGATCAGATCAAGAAGGCCGGCGGCGAGATTGCCGGCACCACCGGCATCCCGCTGGGTACCGCCGACATGACGGCGTTCCTGTCCAAGATCACCGGGAACTTCGACGGGCTGTTCGGAATCTTCTTCGGCAAGGACGGGGTAACGATCGGCAACCAGGCCTTCGACCTCGGCCTGACCAGGAAGTACAAGTGGGCGGGCGACGGCGCCATCGCGGAGTCGACCAACCTTCCGGCACTCGGCAACAAGATCGAGGGCTTCGTCGGCATCAACCGGTATCTTCCGCTGCTCGAAGGGGTCCTCAACACGCCGTCGCACAAGAAGTTCTTCGACGAGGCCGTGGCGCGGCTCAAGCAGATCGATCCGTCCGGTCCGCTGCCCGACCGCTACGTGCAGTCGAACTACGAGGCCGTCAATGCCTTGAAGATCGGCATGGAGAAGTCGAAGTTCCGCGGCCGCGAGGACACGATGAAGCTGATCGAGGCCCTGGAAGGGCTCGAGATGAAGGAAGGCGACGACTTCCCGCAGGGCGACAAGGTGCTCCGCAGAGAAGACCACCAGGCCTTCATCCGCGAGTTCATCTTCGACATCAAGGACGGCAAGCACCGGATCCTCGATGTGGTTCCGAAGGAGAAGACGCTGTTCCCGGCGGACTGCAAGTTCGCCTCGACCTAAGTGACGGCCGATCCTTCGATCGATGTGCCCTTCCCGGTCGGTGCCGCCCGGGAAGGCGCATCGGCCCCTGTGCTGCGCACCGCGGGGCTGACCGTCCGCTTCGGCGGACTGACGGCCGTCGACAATGTCGACTTCGAAATCCAGCGGGGCGAGATCCGCGCCATCATCGGGCCGAACGGGGCGGGCAAAAGCACCTTCTTCAACTGCCTGACCGGCGTGCTGCGTCCCTCTTCGGGGCACATCCTGTTCAACGGCGAGGACATCACCGGGCTTCCCCCCGACCGCATCTCGCAGAAGGGCATCGCCCGCTCGTACCAGATCACCAACATCCTGCCCAACGCCACCACGTTGGAAAACGTGCGCATCGCCGCCCAGTCGCGCCGCCACGGCTGGAGCATGCTTAAGCACCACAGCGCCTACCGGGATATTCTCGACAAGGCGGAAGCGGTGCTGGAATCGGTCGGTCTGCGCGGCAAGGCCGAGGAGCTCGCGTCCAATCTCTCGCACGGCGAGCAGCGCAATCTCGAGATCGGCATCGCGCTCGCCACCGAGCCCCAACTCTTGTGCCTCGACGAGCCGACCGCCGGCATGAGCGCGGCCGAGACCCACGGCACCATGGCGCTGGTGCGCCGCATCGCGGAAAATCTGACGATCCTGATCGTCGAGCACGACATGCAGGTGGTCATGGAGCTGGCGCAGCGGATTACGGTGCTGCACTACGGCCGCGTGCTGGCCGAGGGGACGCCGGCGGAGATCCAAGAGAACCCCAGAGTGCTGGAGGTCTACCTCAAGACATGAGCGCTACTCCCATGGAGCCCCTGATCGCGGTCGAGGACGTCCACACATATTACGGCAAGAGCCACATCTTGAACGGCGTCTCGCTGTGCGTCGGCAAGGGAGAGGTGGTGGGCCTGCTGGGCCGTAACGGCGTCGGCAAGAGCACGACGCTCAAGACCATCATGGGCCTCGTCCATCCTCAACAGGGCAAGGTGCTGCTCGGCGGCATGCCCATCACCAGGGAGCCGGCGCACAAGCTGGCGCGGCTCGGGATCGGCTACGTCCCCGAGGATCGGCGCATCTTCCGCTTGCTGACCGTCATGGAGAATCTGCGCACCGGTCTCGATCGCAAGGGCATGACGGACGCGAGAAGGCAGGCGCTGCTCGACAAGGTCTTCGCCTACTTCCCGGTGCTGGCCGAGCGGCGCAACCAGGCCGGCGGCACGCTGTCGGGCGGCGAGCAGCAGATGCTCGCCATCGCCCGGGCGATGATGCTCGAGCCGAAGATCATCCTGCTGGACGAGCCGACCGAGGGACTGATGCCGCGCATGGTCTCGCAGATCCGCGAGATCATCGAGGCGCTGCACCGGGAGGGCGTGGCGATCCTGCTGGTGGAGCAGAACGTGCCGCTCACGCTCGAGGCCAGCCAACGCGTCTACATCATGGAAAAAGGCGCCGTCCGCCACCACGCCGCCGCCTCCGAGCTCAAGGTGAACGACGCGGTCATCCACCAGTATCTGGGAGTGTGAGCCGTGGACACCGTCCTCGCGTTTCTCGACGCTATTCCCTATGACCAGATCCTGATCCAGACGGTGAACGGCATCGTCACCGGGATGATCCTGGCGCTGATCGCTTCCGGGCTTACGCTGATCTTCGGCATCATGGACGTGGTGAACTTCGCGCACGGCGAGCTGTTCATGCTGGGCGCCTACGTGGGCGTGGTCGTCCTGTCGAGCACCGGAAACTTCTGGGTCGCTCTCATCCTCTCCACCTTGACCGTCGCGCTCATCGGCGCGGCGTTCCAAGTGACGACGCTCCGCCCGCTCATCGGCCGCGATCCCTTGACCACCATCCTGGCCACGTTCGGACTGTCCCTGGTGCTGCAGAATTACGCTCTGTGGCAGTTCGGCCCGGTCGCGCGCAAGATCCAGGAGCCCTTCACCGGCCATTTCACGCTCTTCTATCTCGAGTACCCGTGGTACCGGCTGGTGATTGCCGGGCTCTCGGCCGCGATCATCGGCTCGCTCTGGCTCTTCCTCAAATACGGCACCTACGGCATCTGGATTCGCGCCACCACGCAGGACCGCGTCATGGCCCAGGCCATGGGCATTCCGGTCCCGTGGGTGCACACCTTCGTGTTCGCCATCGGCGCCGGCATGGCCGCCGCCAGCGGCGTGCTGTTCGGCCCGCTGGTCGGCGTCAACCATGCCATGGGGCTCGACTGGGTCCTCAAGGCCTTCATCGTCGTCGTGGTCGGCGGCATGGGGAATCTCGGGGGCTCGATCGCCGCCTCCATCTTCATCAGCCTCCTGGAATCCTACGCCTCGATCTGGGTGAGCCCGGCGCAGGCGGTGATCGTCTCCTTCGTCGTGCTGGTTCTGACGCTGCTGTTCCGGCCGACCGGTCTGTTCGTTCCGACACCCAAATGAGCAAGCGCTCCAATTCCGTCTACTGGGCGGGGTTCTGCGTCATCCTGGCGCTGCTGATCGTCGCGCCGCTGGTGATGCCGGAGTTCTGGCGCCGCTTCCTGACGGAGATTTTGATTTGGGGCCTGCTGGCCATGTCCTCCGACATCCTGATCGGCTACACCGGGATGATCTCGTTCGGCCACTCGGCCTTCTTCGGCCTCGGCATGTACGGGGCCGCGGCGGCGCTGCTGACGGTCAAGCCGCCCAATCTCTGGCTGGCGATCCTTTATGGGCTCGTCGGCGCCGCCGGGGTCGCCCTGTTCGTGGCCTACTTCTCCACGCGGCTGCGCGACATCTATTTCGCCATCACGACCCTCATCTTCTCGCAGATTTTCTACGTCATCATCTTCACGTGGACCGAAGTGACGGGGGGCGAGAACGGGCTCACCTTCAGCCGGCCGGCGCTCGCCATTCCGGGGCTGTTCTCGGTCGCGTTCGACTCCGCGACCCTGCACTGGTTCGTGCTCGGCGTGGTCACGGCGTCCTATCTGATCCTGCGGCGCATCACCCAGTCCCCGTTCGGCATGGTGCTGCAATCGATCCGCGAGAACGAGCCGCGCACCCGCGCCATCGGCTATCCGGTCAAGCGCTACAAGATCGTGGCGGTCATGCTCTCCGGCCTGTTCGCGGGCCTCGCCGGCGTGCTCTACGCCATCCAGAACCGCTTCGCCGCGCCCGACTTCGTCTACTTTCTGGTGTCCGGCGAGGCGGTGATCTTCAACGTCATGGGCGGCATCGGCACGCTGGTGGGACCCATCGTCGGCGCCGCCTTCTTCCTGCTCCTGCGCGAAACCTTCTCGCGTTTCTTCACCGAGTACTACCTGATTCCGGTGGGGATGATCTTCATCGCCATGGTCATTTTCATGCCGCAGGGGCTGCTCGGCTTCGCGCGGCGGTGGTTGAACCGGTGACTCCGTAGGGTGGGCAAAGGCGCGGCTCGCGCATTGCGGATTCGCATGATGCGCACGGTCCGCGCCGTCCCTCGCCGCTGTGGCGGCTCGCCCACCATGGACCATGCGGCGGACCGCGTGGGCACGGTGCGGAACATCGTCATCGCACCGGCGTCAAAGCATCGGCCGCACCTTTGCCCACCCTACGTCTTCGTCGCCGTCAGCGAGTAGCGCGGATCGGCGGCGAGGCATTCGGCTTGCGGCAGCCCGAGCTCCTTGCGCACGATGTTGGTGCCGAGCACCATCGCCGTCATCTTGTAGGCGGCGTGGCGCCGGCCCATGCCTTCGCGGCCCATGCCGCAGTCGGAGGAAATCATCAGCCGTTCCGCCGGAACGTGCCGCAACGCCTCGCGAATGATCGCCGCCACCTGGTCGGGCCGTTCGACCTGCAGCGTATGATGGTCGATCACGCCGGTCACGACCTTCTTGTCCTTGATCGCGTCGCCGATCGCCTTAAGGTCGCCGGTGCCGGACGAGCAAGTCTCGAAGGTGATCGCGTCGGCGTCGAGCCGGGCGAGCGCTTCGAGCGTCGGCTGATAGCTCTGCACCTCCTTGAAGATGCGCTGCTGCGAAGGGTTGCCCCAGCAGGTGTGGCACCACACCTCGGTCTTGCCGCGCAGGCCCTTCACGGTGTTGTTGAACACCTCGACCAGATCGTTGACGTCGAGCTTGCCGAACGCCTTGCCGCGCACCGGCACCATGTGGATCTGCGGCTCCTCCAGCTGGATCACCGGGCAGCCGGCATCGGCCAGCTCGTTGAGCTCCTCGTTGAGCGCGTTCGAGAACGCCCAGGTCCGCTCGACCGGATCCTTGTAGTAATCGTCGGCGACCGAGGCCGCGAGCAGCTCGGGCAGGATGGTCCCGAACTTGACCGGCTTCTTGGTCATGCGCTGCGCCGCCTTCCACATCGCCGCGTATTGCAGGTTGCCGCGCCCGAGCGGGCCGACGATGCGCGGGAACACCCGCGCTTCCAGAAAATCGTGCAGGATGTGGCCGCGCGGATAGGCGGCTTGAGCGACGTTGTAGACCGCCGGCTCCGGCGTCGACGCGAACCCCGCCATATGGGTGAGCGGATAGCTCTGCCAGCTCATCCCGGCGACCTGCTCGTCGTAATGCGCGTCGCCGTCGGTCACGATGTCGAGGCCGGCCGTTTCCTGCGTGCGCAGGAACACCGAAACGGCGTCCTCGTATTGCTCGCGGTAGCGCGAGTTGACCATCGCCTCGAGGAAGCTCTGCGTGCCCAACACCACGTTGTACCAGGACGGCCGCGGCAACGACCCGATGATCGAGGTGGGCAGCACGACGTTGGCTGAGGCTTTGAACATGGGAAATTCCTTGGGTGGCCGCCCTCATCCTTCGAGACGCCTCGCTTCGCTCGGCTCCTCAGGATGAGGGCGGTCTCGGCTCATCGGCGCTCCTTGGGATTAGGTCGTTCCTGCGATCCCTCATGGTGAGGAGCGGCGCGAAGCGACGCGTCTCGAACCATGGGGGATCGCCGGCCTGGCGATTATGATGTCATCAGTATCATGCGGTGAACTTCACCGAAACCGCGCCGCCGGGCGCATCGGCGAACTGCGCGGCCATGTCGGCGACGTGGCGCACGATGCCGATCAATGGGCCGGTGTTGGCCTCGAGGTCGGACGGCACGTCGACTGTGTTGCCGGATCGGGTGACGTGCCCGGTCAAGCCGTCCAGTCGCGCGCCGGCGCGCGACCCATCGCGGGGTCCGAGCGCGACGTGGCGCTGAAAGATGTCGCCGGCGAGGACGGCCTCCACGTCGTCCATGGGGCAGTCGACGTCGGCCACTTCGATCGCCGGTCCGAGCGCCATGATGGCGGCCCGGGTGGTTGCGTCATCGGCGCCGGCGGGAACGTCGCGCCCGAGATAGACCGCGATTTCCGGCTCGGCCACCGGCTTTTGCCAGCCGGCGAGCGAGACGGTTGCGCCTGAATGGAGAACCGCCTGGTCGAGGAGAAATCCCACCAGCGGCGCCGCGATCTTCAGTTTTTCCTTTGCGGCCCGCGCACCGAACCCGACTTTCCAGCCGATCAGCTTGGCGCCGGCGTCGAGCCGCTTGCGGCGAAGCTCCGACTGCCGGCGCATGCCGTGCGCGATGCGCGGGTCGTCGGCCATGGGCGCGCTCATTCGTGCGAGCCGGGATCGACTTCATAGCCGGACGCCTCGACCGACCCGGCGCCCATCCAGCCCCACACCAGGACGACGTCCTCGCTCGACGTATTGTTGAAGCCGTGCCAGCACGTGCGCGGCGAATAGACCACGTCGCCTTCGACCGACGGCTCCTCGCCGTTGTCGGTGTAGATGTGGCCGCGGCCCTTAAGCACGATGAAGAACTCGTCGCAATTGTGGTGCCGATGGCGCTCGTGCCGCGCGCCGGGCTTCAACACCGTCCAGCCGACGACGTGATCGGCGCCGGCCGATTTCCGGTCGATCAGGAATTGCACCTGCATATCGACCCAGCCGTCCTTGCGCGGCAGGCCCTCCACCTTCGGCACGTCACGGAGATTGGTGCGGACCATCGCGGCTCCCGGTTTGGCCGTCGCCATCGTGGCGGCGGTCTTCTTCACGGCCTTCGCCAAGGCGGCTCCTATCCGTTCGGCGGTCGTTGTCACGTTTGTCCTCCCAGTCGGCGATAGACTTCGTGCGCGGTGACGAAGTCGCGGTGATCGATTCCCAGCCCGCGGCAGGCATTCATCATCTCGTTGGCGGCGGCGGCGAGCGGCACGGGGGAGCCTAACTTGCGGCCGAGATCGAGCGCCAGCACCATGTCCTTCTGCTGCAGCGTGACGTCGGCGAGCGGCACGGCCGGCATTTTTCCCTCCAGGATGAACGGCCCGCGGTAACCCAGCACGGGCGACGCCGCGACGCTCTTCAGGATCGCATCGACCGCGACCTCGCGCGCAACGCCGCCCTTCTCGGCGAGCGCAACCGCCTCGCCGAACGCGATCACCTCGACCATGAGCAACAGGTTGACGGCGATCTTCATCTGGCAGGCGAGCCCGTTGGCGCCGATATGCGTCACCTTCGGCCCGATCGCGAGCAGGACCGGCTTCGCCTGCTCGAAGGCGTCCTTGTCGCCGCCGACCATGACTGAGGCATTGCCCTGCGCCAGGGTGACCGGGCTGCCGGAGATCGGCGCGTCGAGCATCTTGAGGCCCCTTTCGGCGAACGCGGACGCGACCGTGCGGCTCACGTCGGGCGCAATCGTGCTCATGTCGGCGTAGACGCCGCCGGGTTTGAGGCCGGCGATGATCCCGTCCTCGCCCAGCGCGACCGCGCGGACCGCGTTGCCGTCGGTGACCATGGAGAACACGATCTCGGACGCTTCCGCCGCCGCCCGCGGCGTATCGGCGAAGCGCATGCCGGCCGCGATCAGCGATGTCGCCTTGTCCTTGCTCCGGTTCCAGCCGGTCACCCGGTGCCCGGCCGCCATCAGGCGCGGCACGATGCCGCGACCCATCACGCCGAGCCCGACGAATCCGATGTTCACGCGAGCGCTCCTTTTCCTCTTCGGCGTCCCAGTTTCCCATCAGGGATGGCGGCAAGTCTATCGACGAACGCTGACTCGTGTCCGTCCCCCTGAGGTGCTCGCAAAGCGCGCCATCGCAAGTCGGCTGTTGCCGACTTGCGCGCTATAGTACCGATCTCGGGTAAACCCGAGATCGGTGGGCGACGGCCCGGACGTGGCCGCTCATCCTTCGAGGGCCGCCCTCATCCTGAGCCATCACCCCCATCCTTCGAGACGCCCGCTTCGCGGGCTCCTCAGGATGAGGGTGACGGTCGAAGGACGCGGCCACCTCAGGATAACGGTTTAGATGCCGTTGTTGCCGCTTTGCGACCCATCCTCGAGCGAGAGAACCTGCATAATCCGCTCGTGAACGCTGCGGCGGGCCTGTTCGTCCGCATTCCGGTCAAGGCGGATTTCCAGTGCAATGCGCGCCGGCCGGTGGAACACGAGAATGCGGTCGCCGATCTCCAGCGCTTCGTTGATGTGGTGGGTGATGAACACCGCGGTTTTTCCGTTCTGCCGCACCAGGCGGACGAATTCGGCGCGCAGGTCCCGCGCGGTCATCTCGTCGAGGGCGGAAAAGGGCTCGTCGCACAACAGGATTTCCGGCTCGACCGCAAACGCGCGGGCAATCGACACGCGCTGGCGCATGCCGCCGGAGAGCGCGTGCGGATAGTCGTTCTCGTGCCCGGACAAGCCCAGCCGGGCGAGCCATCCGCGCGCCACCGCGTCCGCGCGCTCCGGCGCCGCGTCGAGGATTTGCAGGCCCAGCAGGATATTGTCGAGCGCGGTGCGCCACGGCATCAGCCGGTCGCCCTGGAAGATGATGCCGATCTTGCCGCGGAAGAAATCGAAGGCGCGGAACGGATCGTGGCCGATGACCGCAACCTCGCCCGCGGTCGGCTCGATCAAGCCGGCAACGAGGTTGAACATGGTTGACTTGCCGCAGCCGGTTTTCCCTAAGACCGCGACGATCTCGCCGGCCGCAATCTCGAACGAGAGGCGGTCGACCGCGACGAGGTCGCCGCGGCCGTCCGCGCGGCGAAACACCTTCGTCACGTCGCGGAAGCGGATGAGGGGCGTGGACACCTGAGTGGTCATGGACCGAATGTCGCCCCCTCCTTCGTCATGGCCGGGCAATGACGCAATCACATCGCCCGCTCGGAGACGGCGCGGTAGCGGAACACCCGGCCTTCGATCGCCACGATCGTCTGCTGCACCACCAGCACGAATAGAACGAGCTGCAGGGTCCAGGCGATGGCGCCCGCCATATCGAACAATTGCTGCTGGCGCAGCAGCTGATAGCCGACGCCGCCGGTCGCTCCCACCAGCTCCGCCACCACGACGACGCGCGCGGCGTTGCCGAGGTTGACCTTCCACGCCGTCAGGATGCCGGGAACGATGGTCGGCACGATCAGCACGCGGAACAGGGTCCACCGCCGCGGCCGGAACGCCATGGTCATCTCGAACAGGTCCTTCGACATCGAGCGGAACGCGTCGAGGATCTGGAACGTGAAGGCCGGCAGCGTCGTCATCACCATGATGAAGAAGATGCGGAACTCGATGCCGTGAAACCAGATGATCGCGATCACCACCCAGGAGAGCGCAGGAATCCCCTGAAGAAACACCAGGACCGGCGTGACGTAGCTTTCGATGAACGGCGAGCGGCCGATCATCAGCGCGACCACGGCCCCGAGCAGGAATGCGCCGAACAGGCCGGCGAAAATTCGCGCGGCGGTGGTGAGGACTTCGATGAGCTGCGGCAGCGAGACGAGAATGTCCGCGACCCGCTTCACGATCGCCGGGACCGACGGAAACAAATAGTGGGGGAAAAACAGCGAGGCGACCTGCCACAGCGCGACGAGCACGAGCGTGCTCGCGGCGGCGCGCAGGACGCGGATGACGCGGGGATTCTGGGTCATGGAAGCGGCTTGGCGTAGACCGTCTCGCTCGACGGCAGCGCGGGGAAATAACCGACTTCCACGCCCGCTTTATAGACGGCCTCGATTTCATTGCGGACCTCGCCCGCTGGCGCGAGGCTGATGGCAAGGCGCTCGTTGCTGCGGATCAGCGACGCAATCGCCTTGAGGTCGTCCGCGGCCGCTCCCGGCGCGACCAGCGGGGCCGCCTCGTCGGGGTTCTTCACGATCCAGTCGGTCGCCGCCTTGTAGGTCGCGTAGAGCTTGGCGGCCGTCCCGGGGTTCTGGTCGGCCCAGTCCGCGTGGGCGCCGACGCCGAGATAGGGAATGCGGCTGCCGCCGGCGAACGACTTCCAGATCTGCGCGATGTTCATATCGAGGGTACGAATGCTCGGTTTCCTGGCGGTAAGCAGCGTATAGGCCGGCTCCCAGATCTGGACCGCATCGGCGCGGTCCGCCAGCGCGTAGCTGACCAGGCCCGGCGTGGCCGTATTGACGACCTGGATCTTCGCCACGTCGACGCCGAGCTTCTTGGCGAAGAACTCGAACATCACGTAGTTGGTGGTGGACCGTGCGCCCGCGAGCTGCCGGCCCTCGAGGTCCTTGAGCGTCTTCACCTCGGGCCGCGAGGTCACGACCGCACCCCAGAAGTCGAACAGGTTGAACAGATATCGCAGCTTCACGCCCCGGCTGTCGCCCAGCCCGATCGTCAGGAGCGAGGCGCTGCCGCCGACCTTGAACTCGCCGGAGTTGAATTGCGCGCTGTAGGCGTCCGGCGTGCGTTCCTGGAACGCGATGTCGAGCCCGTTCGCCGCGTCGAGCTTCCTCGCCTTGATCACCGGCGGCATGAATGCGCCGAGCGAGGGCGGGCTGAAGATCACGATGGCGACCTTCTCGAGGGTTTGCGCGCGGACGTCGCCCGCCGGCAGGAACGCAAGGCCGGCCAAGATCATCGCGCTTGTGCGGCCGAACACACGAAGTGTCATCGTCGTCCTCCCCGACTTCCCGCGTTCTCATCCCAACACATCTTGCACTGCATCCTACTGCATCAAAACCGCGAACAGCATATTTCGCACATGCGATGCAGCCCCCACCCGGCCTCGCTTCGCTCGGCCACCCTCCCCCTTCGGGGGAGGGATGGAGCAAGCGGAGAGCAATCAGTTTCACATCGCGCTCACAGCCTCCGCTATGCGGGGCTGCCTCGCTGCTGCGTGCACGCTGCTCTTAATCCCTCCCCCGAAGGGGGAGGGTGGCCGAGCGAAGCGAGGCCGGGTGGGGGGCTGAGATGTAATGACACCGTCTCACGCGAGCCGGAACAGCCTGGCGGCGAGACCGCCGTTGACCGAGGCCGCCTCATCGGGATTAAGCCCCGCGGCCGCCACGATCCGCATCGGCTCGCCATCGCCGATCGGGAACGGCATGTCGGATCCCATCATCAGCCGCTTGCTTCCGATCATGCGGATGACGAATTGCAGCACGCGCTCGTCATGCAGGATGGTGTCGGTGTAGAGACGGCCGAGCGCATCCACCGGATCGCCGATTCCTGGGGTGGTCTGATGATTGCGCTTGAGGCGACCCAGCAGGAACGGCAATCCGGCCGCACCCATCGGCACCACGATCCTGGCCTGCGCGTAGCGGGCCACATGGCCGCTGCCGATGAGCCGCCCCACCGCCACCATGGCATCGCTGATGCGGCCGACCGCGTTCGCCAGCCCGTACGCGTTCACGCGGGTATCGCCGGCGTCGTAGCTCGGATGGATATGGATGACGGCGCCGGTTTCATCCGCCGCGGCCCAGAACGGGTCGAGCTGGGGGTCGTCGAGCACGCTGCCGACGCCGCGCGGCAGCGTGCCGATCATCGCACCGGGAAAGCCGGCCTCCAACGCCGCCTTGAGCACGGCGGCAGCGCGCGCGCCGTCCTGCAGCGGCACGGTCGCGAGCGGGACCAGGCGCGGCTGCGCCTTTGCCGCGCCCAGCAGGCAATCGTTGATCAGGCGGCTCCAGGCTTCGCCCTCGGCGATCGGAAGCTCGTAGCCGAACATGTCCACCCAGCCGCCGACCACCTGGCGATCGATGCCCTGCTGGTCCATCCAGGCGAGCCGCGCCTTAAGGTCGGACAGCGGCTTGGACACCGGCCGCGTCGGTTTGCCGCCCGCGAAGGCGAAAGCGAGGCTGCCGCCGTCCTCGATCACGCGCAGCGAGGGAAACTGGCCCTGATCCTTGCGAATGGCCGTGAGCAGGTCGGGCGGTACGAAGTGAGCGTGGGTATCGACGATCATGCAGTTGTCCTTGTCATGGGTCGTAGGGTGGGCAAAGGCGCGCTTGCTTTAAGCGCGCCGTGCCCACGCTGGAGCCTCGAGCGTAATCGGCGCACGCCTCCCCGCATTTCGCAAATGCTTCATGCGGGCTAGGGAAAAGAACGCGTGGGCGAGCCGCCACAGCGGCGAGGGACGGCGCGCACTGACCGCGTCATGCTGTTGAAATGCCGCGTACCGCGCGCCTTTGCCCACCCTACGACGCCTCCTTGTGCCTCGCCCCAGCGATCAGATCGCTCAGCCATGCCATTTTGATCGGCGTTCGATCGACGGAAATCCCGAGCGGCCGCAAGGCGTCGTTGACGGCGCTCGCAATCGCGGCCGGCGCGCCGAGATAGCCGGATTCGCCGGAGCCCTTCTGGCCGAACACCGTATGCGGCGACGGCGTCAGCAGATAGTCCATGAAGCTCTGCGCCAGCAGCTGGCCATCGCCGTCATAGGCGAATTCCTCGTACAGCGCGGCGCCGATGCCGTGCGCGATCCCGCCCATGGTCATGCCGCGCACGATCTTCGGGTTGATGACCGTCCCGCAATCATGGCCGACCACATAGCGCTTGATTTCCGGCTTGCCCAAATCCGGATCGATCGCCAGCAGGACGAGATGAAATTCGAACGAGAAGCAGGGGTACATGTGAACGCGGCCGTCGGCCGTGGGCAACGTTCCGCCGGTGGGAACCTGCATGACATGGCTCACCGAGAGCCCCGGCTCGAAACCGTCCGGCATGCGGTGGAAGTTGCGATGCGCGATGGTGACGAGGTCCTGCCAGGTGTGGCGGCGCTGCGGGTCGTCCCGGTCGAACACGTCGCCGTCGCGGTACGTCGCCCGCTCGGCCGCAACGCCGAGATCGTGCGCCGCGATGGCGACGAGCTTTGCCCTGAGCTTGTGCGCGGCGTGGAAGGCGGCGCCGCCGAGCACGATCGCCATGCGGCTGCCGACCGGGCTGTTGCTCGGCAATGACTGAAGCGAGTCGGGACGAACGACGCGGATGCGGTCCGGATCGAGCTCCAGGGCTTCGCCGACCACGGTTCCGACCAGCGTCTCGTGCCCTTGCCCGGACGAGGTCGTGTGGATGGTCGCGGTGACCGCACCGCTGAGGTCGACGTTGATCCGGCAGGAATCCATCCACGTCGTCGTCGTGTTCTTCGGGTTGAGCAGCGGCTCGAACGCCGAGTTGCCGCCGCTCGGCTCCAGGCAGGCGGCGATGCCGATGCCGGCGAGGCGGCCGTCCGCGCGCAGGCGGTCGCGCTCTGCGGCCAAATCCTCGTAGCGCGCGTGGGCAAGCACCTTGTCGATGACCGTGTGATAGTCGCCGCTGTCGTAGGTGCTCCCGCTCGGAATCGTGTAGGGAAACTCGTCCTTGCGGATCAGGTTACGCCGCCTGACCTCCAGCCGGTCGAGCCCGAGCCGGTTGGCCACCTCGTCGATGGTGCGCTCGATGGCGTAGTTGGTCGGCGACTGGCCGAACGCACGCACCGCCTCCTGTACCGTCTTGTTGGTGGTGACCGCGATGGCGCGGTACTCAACGCTGGCGATGCGATAGGGCCCGACGATCGCGCCGACCGGCTTGCCGAGCTGGAACGGCGAGCGGCCCGCATAGGCGCCGACATTGTCGAGCGCCCGCATCTTCATCGAGCGGATGAGGCCGGTGTCGTCGAACGCCGCCTCGACGTCGAACAGCCGTTCCGGCCCGTGCGCGTCGCCGCCGCGCATGTTCTCCAGCCGGTCCTCGACGACGCGCACCGGAAAGCCGAGCCGGCGCGACAGGTAGCCGACGACGATCGTGTGCTTGATGCCGCGCTTGACGCCGTAGCTGCCGCCCACGTCGACGTCGTGGTGGACGCGGACCGCGGACCCCGGAAGCCGCAGCGCGGCGGCGATCTGATCGGGATATTTTGGCATCTGGATCGAGGCCCACACGTCCAGCATCTCGCGCCACGGATCCCAGCTCGCGACGACGCCGAAGGTCTCCACCGGCACGGTGGCGCTGCGCCCCCACTTGACGCGGAGCGACAGGCGATGCGGGCTCTCGGCAAAAGCGCGCTCGACCTCGCCCCAGACGAACGTCCGGTCGAGCAGCACGTTGGAGCCGTGGGCCGCATGCACGGCCGGGCTTTCGGGGAGAAGTGCCTGCTCGCCGTCGAGCACGAACGGCAGCCGCTCGTAGGCGACCTTCACGGTCTCGGCCGCGTCCTCGGCCAAAGCGCGCGTGTCGGCGACCACCGCCGCGACCCACTCGCCGACGTAGCGCGCGACGTCGACCGCGAGCGGGCGGCGCGCAACGTTCGGCGTATCGAGCCCCGCCATCAGCGGCTGGGTTGCCGCCGCAAGCTCGTGCCCGTCGAGCACGTAGTGGACGCCGGGCATGGCGAGCGCCGCGCTTTTGTCGATCTCGAGGATGTGCGCGGCCGGATAGGGACAGGTCACGACCGCGACGTGGCGAACGCCCGGCAGCGCGATGTCCGCCGCGAAGCGGCCCTTGCCGACGACGAAGCGCCGGTCCTCGCGCACGCGGCGGTCGGAGGAGACGAAGCGGAAGCGGCTCATTCGCCAACCTCCGGGGGCTGGTTGGCGCCGCGCATCCGCTCCGCGGCGAGGGCGACGGCCTCGACGATCTGGGCGTAACCGGTGCAGCGGCAGATGTTGCCGGATATTGCCTCGACGATGTCGTCGCGCGTCGGCGCCGGATTGCCGGCGAGCAGCGCATGGGCCGCGAGAATCATCGCGGGCGTGCAATAGCCGCATTGCAGCCCGTGCGTCTCGCAGAATGCGTCCTGGATCGGCGACAGCTCGCCCGGCGCGGGCGCCAGGCCTTCGATCGTCGTGATGGCGAACCCGTCCGCCTGAACGGCGAACATCAGGCACGAGCGCACGGCCGCGCCGTCGAGCAGGACGGTGCACGCCCCGCACACGCCGTGCTCGCAGCCGGCATGCGCGCCCGTTAGCCCCAAGCTGTCACGCAGGCAATCGAGCAACGTCGTGCGCGGCTCGACGTCGACCGCATGGATGGTTCCGTTGACTTTCAGCTCAGTGAGCATGCGAGCTCCGCGCGTCTTCGTGTGCGTCCATGATCGCGCGCACGGCGAGCGTTGCCGCCGCCCGCCGGCGATAGTCCGCCGAGGCATTGAGGTCGCTCGCTGTTTCGATGTCGCTCATGGCCTCGGCAACGGCCGAGTGAACCGATGCCGGAGTAAGGCGCGTGCCGACGAGCGCCTGTTCGGCACGCTTGAGCCGGACCGGATAATCCGTCACCGCGCCGACGCCGACCGCGAGGCGGGAGCACGCGCCGTCCGCGTCGAGGGCCAGCTGTGCGGCGGCGGACGCAAAGGCAAAATCGCTGCGCCGCGCGCTGACCTCGTGGAAACCCACGCCGATCCGTTCCTCACGCCACACCTGAAACAGCACGCCGTACAACAAGGCTCTGCTGGGCAGCGTGGTCGTCATAGGACCGACAAAAAATTCCGAAGCCCATATCTCTCCGGCTTGGGTCGTATCGCGATAGCCCACGATCGCGTCCAGCGTCACGGCGACCAGCGATATCTCGGCGGCCGGATCGGCATTGGCGAGCGAACCGCCGACGGTCCCGCGCGCGCGCGTCGCCGCATGGCCGACCCACGGCATGACCTTGGCGAGCAAGGGCACATGCACGGCGACCAGCGGATCACGCTCGACCACGCTTTGGCGCGTGACGGCGCCGATCGCGACTGAGCCGTTCTGTTTGCGCACGAACGCGAGCTCCGCAAGGCGCCCGATATCGATGAGCAGCGACGGGCGCGCGAGCCGCATCGCCATCAGGGGAACCAGCGTCTGCCCGCCGGCGACCACGCGCGCGGCATCGTCGGCCGCCAGCATCGCACAAGCTTCATCGATATCGGCCGGACGCGAATATTCGAACGGAGCGGCTTTCATTTGCCCACCCTTCGTAGCCCGCATGAAGCGGAGCGAGATGCGGGGAGATCCCCCCGGATTGCGCTGCGCTTCATCCGGGCTACAGTTTCTCTAGGCTTTCAGCCGCGGGATCAAGCCGACCGCGTTGTCGTGGGCAATCTTCTGAAAGTCGGCGGGCGTAAAGCCGAGCCGCGCCAGACCGTGCGCCGTCTCGGCGACCGACACCAGCGGGAAATCGGTGCCGAACACGATCTGCGAGGTCGGCACCGCCGGCGTCGATCACGACCTCGGCGCGCACGACGACACGCTCGCCGGAACTACAAATTTGCGCTCGCCAGGCGGCGCCCTCACGTGCGATTGCCTCGATCCGCGCCGGAGAGAACAAGCGAAACCCCGCGCTTGACCGCCGCGCGGCGGACCCATGCGTTGAACCGTGCGCGGTCGAGATGCCAACCAGGCCCGTCTGGGTCACCCAGGCGCATGCGGCAGCGGATCGGTTACTTCCGGACCGAAGAACCACTCCTCCTCGCCATTGCCGATGCGGGCGATGCCGATCGAAGGATGAATCGCGGCCCGGACGATGCCGCCCGGCAAGCTGGGCTTGGCTGCCATGGGCCTTGCCTCTCAGGGCAAAGGATGAGGTTGTGCGATCGGGCCTTCGGGTCCTTGCACCGCATTCGAATACTGGAATTGCACCGGAACCTTTCCGGTGCCGTTGGCGAGATTCACCTCTTTCATCACCAGGGTCAGGTTCTGGCCCGCTTCAGTGATGGGAAAATCGCCGCATTCTTCGCCCTGCCGTGACGTCCATCCAAGGAATTTGACGGCCTTGGGACTATTGCCGGCGCGTATTGCGTCCTCCACGTCCGCATCCGTCCGCGCCTCGTTCAATTCGTGATAAAACGTTGCAACGATGTTTTTCCACGGCAGGTCGAAGACCACGATCCCATTGTCCCTTCCGTTCGGCCGTCGTTCGGAAAATACCCCGACCGAGTAATACACCTTGGCCTTTTTCGTCGCATGAACCGATCCGTGGTAGCCGCCCAACCCTTGCAACGAACTATCCTCATCTTCAATCGGAATTACCCTTGCCGCGCCGCTAGGGCTCACGGCATTCGTGGTGGACGTATCCGTCGTCAGAACCGTCCCGCGTGGCAGCAGGAAATTGAAAACGGTCGAGTCCAGATCGAATCCGGCCAGCGCGCCCTGTTGAAAGAGACTCTTGACGAGCCGCTCAACATCGCCTTGCGAGAACGAGGCTGGCCTCGTTCCCGGCAGGATGTGAGACGGCTTGAAGGTGGTCGTGATCGGCTGGTTCTTGAAATACTGCACCATGACGTTGTTCAAGCCGGTATCGGACATGGCGGCGGCGAGCGCCCGATCGATCAAATTGATGTCGTTTTGATCCCACGAAGACGCCCCGCCGACGTAAAAGTTGGTGTATACGACATCTGCGATGATCTTTCCGCCGTGATTGATCAGGTTATGCGCGGGCATCGGGGGAAGGCCGGGTGCGATCGCCTGGGGCTTAACCGCGGCCGCCGGCAACGCCGCCATGGCCCGGAAGCGCTTTTCCGCCTTCGAGCCGCCGGCGACCGCAACGTTCATGGGGCGGAATTTGCTCTTGGCCGCCTTGGCGACATTTCTCTTCTTGGCTGATCGCGCCTTGACGGTTCGCTTCATCGTGTTCCGGACAACTCGTTGCTTCTTCGTCGCAACGGCCATGATAGGTCCCTCCAATCAAGCACGGCGCTTCTTGAGTGCGCGTGCGGTGACGAGATCAATACAGCACCCCAGGCCTCGAACATCCTAATGCAACCTTCGCGGTGCTGCAATCGTCGGTTCGCATCACGTATTCGTGCAATGGACCCATGCGGCCGAGCTCGTTTCGCTACAGTATCGTTTGGATCTAGCCTTTCCGGAAGACAGGACCGTAGCCCGCATTGAGCGATAGCGAAATGCGGGAATGCGAGTCCCGAATTTCGCTCCCCGCCTTCGCTGCGCTTCGGCGGGCAGTGATCAAGCCCGCCATAGCCTTGGCAACGGCGGGCGCTCGATCCGGGCTACGGTCGACTACGACAGCGTGTGGCCGAACAGATCGAACAGCCGCTCCCAATGGCGCTCGGCGGCGGCCTTGACGTAGTTCGCGCGGTTGGGAAATACGAAGCCGTGCCCCACGCCGGGATAGACCTCGATCGCGAACCTGGTTCCCGCCTTTTGAAACGCGACCCGCACGGTCTCGATCTCTGCCGGCGGCGTGAGGTGATCCTTTTCGCCGAAGCCGAGATAAACCTCGCCCCGGATCTTGCCGGCCAGCAGGTGCGGGCTGTCGGGCTTGTCGGTTGCCAGGAAAACGCCGTGGTACGACGCCGCGGCGGCGATGCGCTCGGGATAACGCGCGGCGGCGGTGACCGCGAACGGGCCGCTCATGCAGTAGCCGAGCGCTCCCACGCGGTCCTTCCTGGCCGCCGCTTGCGCATCCAGGAACGCGACCAGCGTTCCGGTGTCCTCGGCGATGAGCGCGTTCGACAACGTCCCCATCAGCGCGAACATCCGCTTGAACTCGGGGCTTCCCTCCTCGGTGCACGTCGGGTCGAGCGTGACGCCCCTGCCTTGCCGGTAATAGAGGTTGGGCAGGACCACGTAGTAGCCGACCGCGGCGATGCGGCGCGCCATGTCGTGCAGCTCTTCGCGGATTCCAGGCGCATCCATGTAGAAGATGATCGCCGGCCACGCGCCCTTCTTCTCCGGATGGCAGACGAAGGCTTCCATGACGCCGTCCTTGGCGTCGATGTCGACGAATTGCTCGATCACGACTTTCCCCTCGAATCCGTTTCACGACCCGATGCCAAACGGTACGTCTGCTCCGGATCGACCACGGCGATGACGCGTACGCCGCAACCTTCCGTGCGGCCAGCGCCACGGGAAGGCCATGAAGGTGCAGCGCTTGCCGGTCACCTGGTCGAGCTCGCCGCCGACGTTCTCGATGCCGGGTATGCCGTTTCCCATCAGGATCTTGTGCGCCGGCTCCCAATGCGGGAAGTCGTCGAGGATGTCGCGGCCGGTCGCGGCCTTATATTCCGCATTGAGGTGCGGCATGGTCGGGCCCATGCCGTGCGGCGCCATGTAGGTCCCGAGCCCGTGGTCGAGCGCCTGCACGTCGATGCCGACCATCTTCACCTTTTTCTCCACCAGCCACTCGGCCGCTTCCTTGTAGAGGCCCGGCGAATACGCGAAGTAGTCGTCGTTGTCGCCGTAGAGCCGGTGCGCGCCGGTGTTGATCATCACGATGTCGTTCGGCTCGATCCGGGGTTTCGCCTGTTCCAGGTCGTCCGGGGTGACCACGCCCCACTTGCCCTTCGGGATCGCGACGGCGACGCCGGTGCCGAAGAAGCGCCACAGCGCGTAGCCGGTGATCGTCGGAGTGTCCTCCAGGACGTGGATGGGCGCGTCCATGTGCGTGCCGCGATGCATGATTCCTTCCACGTATTGCACCAGCACGCCGTCGCGCGCGTGAAATTGCAGCGTGTGGACCGCAAGCCCGCGCGCGGCGGCGGCGCCGCCCGGCCATTGCGGAATGCCGTGGCCATAGCGCTGGGTGAGATCGAAGAAACTCGAGACCGTCGGTATCGAAACCCGGCATCGAAGCCTCATTTCACGAAGACGCGCAGCCCATCCTACCGCGCCGGGCCGGCCCTTGCTGGAATGAATCAGAGCGATGGAGGGATAGAAAGTTACGCCGCGGCGCCCGCCGCGATCCGGTACGCGCCCTTGCGGTCGATGATGCCGACGAGCCTGATCACGCAGGCGTCGCCTTCGGTCCACTTCCACGGATAGGCATGGAACGTGCACCGCTTGCCGACCGCGTCGGCGACGTCGCCGCCGACGTTCTCGATCGTCGGGATGCCGGCTTGCAGCAGCGCCCGGTGCGCCGGGTTCCATTCCGGGAAATCGTCGATCGCGTTGCGGCCGGTCGCCTGTTTGTATTCCGGCAGCAGGTACCTGATTTGCGGCCCGTTGCGATGCGGCCCGAGCGAGGTTGCGAGCGGATGATCGATCGTGGCGGTGTCGATCCCGACCAGCTTCGCGATGCGCGCGACAAGCCATTCGGCGGCTTCCTTCGACAGGCCAGGGGCATGGCCGAAATACCGGATACTGTCGGAATAGTGGCGGTGCCAGCCGGTCACGATCACCACGATGTCGCCGGCCTCGACCGCGGGCCGGGCCGCTTCGAGGTCGGCAGGTCCGATCAGGTCCCATTTCTGCTTGGGCACCGCGATCACCACGCCGGTCCCGAAGAACCGCTCGAGCGGCAGATTGCCGACCGTCGCCGCCCGCTGCACCAGGTGGATCGGCGCATTCAGGTGGGTCGAGGTGTGCATCACGGTGGCGAAGCGTTGCGCCATGGCGCCGTGCCGGGCGTGATGGGACACGCGCTCGAGCCTGATGTCCTCGTAGCCCGGCATGATCGGCGTGTAGTAGCCCCACGGATGACTGAGCTCGTAGAACTCCAGCCCCGAAACCGGATCGACAACGGCTGCCATGCGTTTCCCTCGATCCGATGGCGCCGGCATCAGCCGACGTTGCCCGGACGCGAGCTATTAACCTAGGATGCGGTGCAATCCAACGGCCGATTTCGTGTGAGGTATGAACCATGGTGCCGGTGCCGTTGGCGACGGACAAGATGATCGCGGAAATCGACGGTGCGGTGGGCTGGGTGATCTTCAACAATCCGGCGCGGCGGAACGCCGTCTCGGTCGACATGTGGCGGGCAATTCCCGCCATCTTCGACCGGTTCGAAGCCGAGCCCGCGGTCCGGGCCATCGTGCTGCGCGGCGCCGGCGAGGCGGCCTTCGTTTCCGGTCTCGACATCTCGCAATTCGAGGACGAATTCTCGTCATCCCGAGCCGCGGCCGGGCTCGAGGCGCTGTCCGCCCGCGCCAATCGGCGCATACAGACCTCGTCGAAGCCCACCATCGCCATGATTGACGGTTTCTGCATCGGCGCCGGCGTGCAGATTGCGACGAGCTGCGATATCCGCATCGCGGCGGACACGGCAACGCTCGCCATCACCGCCGCCAAGCTCGGCCTCGGCTATCCGGTGTCGAGCTTGAAAAGGCTGCTCGACATTGTGGGTCCGAGCGCCGTCAAGGAGATTTTCTTTACCGGGGGCCGGTTCTCGGCAGCCGAAGCCGAGATCATGGGTCTCGTCAACCGCGTGGTCCCGGCCGCGCAACTGGAGAGCACCGTGCGCGAGTACGGCGGAGCAATCGCCGACAACGCGCCGCTCGCCATTCAGGCGGTCAAGCAGATGCTCGACAAGGCGGTCTCCCCCGAGGTCGAGCTTGCGGCCTGCGGCCGGCTGGAGAGCCATTCATGGACCTGAAGCTTGCCGGTCGGAGCGCGCTCATTACCGGCGGCTCCAAGGGCATCGGGCTGGCGACGGCCAAGTGGTTCGCCGCGGAGGGCGTCAACCTCGCCCTGGTCGCCCGCTCGGCGGACGACTTGGCGAAGGCTGCGCGCGAGATCGGCAACGCGGCGGCCGTGGAAACGCTTTCGGCGGATCTGTCGGACGCTGCGGCGCGCGGGCGTGTGGCCGAACGTTTCCCCGACGTCGATATTCTGGTGAACAATGCCGGCGCCATTCCGAGCGGCGCGATCGATGCGGTCGACGAGGCGACCTGGCGCGCCGCGTGGGACCTGAAAGTGTTCGGCTACGTCGACTTAACCCGCATCTATTTCGCGCGCATGAAGGCGCGGCGGCGCGGCGTCATCATCAACGTCATCGGCGTCGGCGGCGAGAAGCTCGACTTCAACTATATCGCGGGCAGCACCGGCAATGCCGGCCTCATGGCGTTTACCCGTGCGATCGGCGGCAAAAGCCCGGACTTCAACGTCCGCGTCCTCGGCGTCAATCCCGGTCCCGTGGCGACCGAGCGCTTCGAGTGGCTGGGACGCCAGCGCGCCGCCGCCGAGTTCGGCGATCCCGACCGCTGGCGGGAGAAGTTCAAGCACATGCCGTGGGGCCGCCCCGCCACGCCCGACGAGATTGCGGCGGCGGTGGTGTTCCTCGCCTCGGACCTTTCATCCTACACCAGCGGCACGATTCTCACGATCGACGGCGGCATGGTTCATCGCGGCGGGCTGCTGTGATGGCAGCGAGCGCCGACTCATTCCCGTCACCCTGAGGCGCTCGCGAAGCGAGCCATCGCAAGTCGGCTGTTGCCGACTTGCGCGCTATGGTGCCGATCTCGGGTAAACCCGAGATCGGTGGGCGACGGCCCACGCCGGGCCGACATCCTTCGAGACGCTTCGCTTCGCTCGGCTCCTCAGGATGACGGTTAACATTAAGCGACACTGCTCTCCGCTGCTGATGCAGGCTCGATCATGAAACACTGGCTGATCGCGGCATTCTTGCTCCTGTCCGGCACCGAAGCGTTCGCGCAGGCCTATCCCAATCGCGCGATCCGTCTGATTTCCCCCAATCCCGCCGGCGGCGCCAACGATACGGTGAGCCGCATCATGGCGGCCCGGATGTCCGGCCTCCTCGGCGTCCAGATCATCGTCGACAATCGCGGCGGCGCCGGCGGCCAGATCGGCGCCGAGCTCGCCGCGCGCGCCCCGCCGGACGGGTACACGCTGCTCGCCGGATCGGTGTCCACCCATTCGTTCGCTCCGATCATCTCGCCCAACGTGAGCTACGATCCGATCGGGGATTTCGCCCCGATATCGCTGTTCGCCGTGGTGCAGAACGTGCTCGTGGTCAATCCGTCGCTGCCGGTGGACAGCGTGCCGGCGCTGATCGCGCTCGCCAAGCAGAAGCCCGAAACGCTCAATTACGCCTCGGGCGGCAACGGATCGACCAGTCATTTTGCCGTCGCCATGTTCGTCAGCGCCGCCGGCATCGGCAAGGAAACCCTGCACGTGCCGTACAAGGGCGGGGCGCCGGCGATGATCGCCACCATGGGAAATGAAACGCAGTTCTACGTCGGGCCGATCCCCGGCATGGTCCCGCTGATTGCGGCAGGGCGGGTCAAGGCGCTGGCGATCACCGGCGCCAAACGGTCGCCGAGCCTGCCGGACGTCCCGACCTTTGCGGAAGCGGGACTGCCCGCCGCCGAATCGTCCGGCTGGTTCGGCCTCATCGCCCCCGCCCATACGCCGCCCGCCATCATCGCGCGGCTCAACCAGGCAGTCGCCGATTCGAGCCGGACGCCGGAGGTGATCCAGGGCCTTGCGGCCCAGGGCGTCGAGCCTGCGACCAACGCGCCGGAAGACTTTGCCAACTTCATTCGCGCCACGCTCGAGCGCTATCGCAAGGTAGCGAAGGAGCAGAACCTCAAGTTCGAGTAATGCCGGCGCACTTGACGTTGACCGTCATCCTTAGGAGCCGAGCGAAGCGAGGCGTCTCGAAGGATGGCGGCCCCGCCCGGGCCGGGGCCCCGGATCAAGTCCGGGGCAGGCTCTTCGAGGGCCGCTGCGCGGCCACCTCAGGCTGACGGAAATGAGTCAGTGCCGCTCCAGCGGCAACCGCACCGGCTCACCCGACGCCACCGCGCGCTCGATGGCGATGGTCGTTTCCAGGTTGACGCGCGCCTGCTCCGGCGTGGTGTGCACGGTCGGATTTCCGGTCACCAGATGGTCGAGCCAGGCGCGCGTCTCGTTGCCGAGCGGGCCCCAGAAATCGCCGACCGCCCAGTCCCCCGCCGTGTTGCTGCCGAGGAACGCCATGTTGACCTGATGGTCGGGCACGTAGGCGTGGGGAATTCCCCTATCCGAATAGAGCACGTGGTCCATGTGGTCGTCGTCGATGATCATGGTGCCTTCGGAGCCCAGAAGCTCGACGCGGTCGGACTGGCCGAGGGTCGGATAGCGCGCGGGCAGCGCATAGCTCACGCCGAGATTGATCACTGCGCCGTCGGCGAACGTGACGATCGCCCAGGTCACGTCGTGCGCGCCGTAACCCGCTTCCCTGAAGATTCCGCTTTGTCCCCGCGCCACCACCTCGACCGGCCGGTTTCCTTCCAGGAACCAGCACATGAGGTCGACGTAATAGGTGAGCACGTCCAGGACCGGCGTGGCATGCGGATCGCGCTTGAGGATGGCGAAGGCCTGTGCGCGGGAATTGTAGACGCGCGCCAACCCGCCGACGACCTTGCCCAGGCGGCCCTGGTTCATCTGCTCCTTGGCGCGCAGGAAGCATTCCTTGAACCGCCGGCTGTAACCCACGCGCAGATACCCGCCGGTCTGCCGCAGGGTCGCGAGCATCGCGTCGGCGTCTTGAAGCGAGAGCGCGAGCGGCTTTTCCACCAGCACCGGCTTCCCCAGCTCCAAGGCCTTGCGCACGGGCGCCGCGTGCTCGCCTTCCGGCGTCGACACGATCACCGCATTGACCTGCGGGTGCGCGATGATGTCGTCGTTGCTGCCGGAATGAACGTGCGCACCCGCCGCTTCGGCGAGCGCCCGCGCGCGTGCCGGATCGATGTCCGATACGGCGAGAAAGCGAACAGCAGGATGCTTGGCGGCAAGCCGCGCCC